>Ga0173483_10000039_pt1 | contig 26495 bp, 28 predicted proteins | sample NitcycUS178409R2_FD_122621 | JGI IMG/M metagenome (GOLD analysis project Ga0173483, IMG submission 122621) | Soil microbial communities from Arlington Agricultural Research Station in Wisconsin, USA - Nitrogen cycling UWRJ-S178-409R-2 (version... | ecosystem: Environmental > Terrestrial > Soil...
CTGACGCGTCCAGACCGTGACCTTCGCGCCCTTGGCGCCGGCCTGGTTGATCAGCTGCTTCGCCTTCGAGACGTTGTGGCTGTACAGCTTCAGCTTCGTGTACGACGGGTAGGTCGGCGGGAGCACGTTCTGCGTTGCCCGGCCGAGGCCGCCCCACACGATCCGGTTCAGCGCGCTGCGGTCGATCGCGTAGTTGACCGCCTGGCGGACCTTCAGCTTGTTGAAGGGCGCCTCACGCGTGTTCATCCAGAAGTAGTACGTGTTCGCAGCGTCGCGAAGGACCAGGTGGCCCTTGCCCTTGGCGTTCGCGATGCGGTCCGGCGGGATGGCCCCGTTCGAGTAGTCGGCCTGCCCGTTGATCACCCGCTGGGTCGCCGAGTTCGCGTCGCTGACGAAGCTCACGTCGACCTTGTCCGGGTTGCCCCGCGGGATGTACTTCGTGGGCTTGAAGTACTTGTTGCGGACCATCGTGAAGCCGCGGTTCGCGTCGAAGCTCGAGACGCGGTACGGGCCGGTGCCCGGGATCTTCCCGTTCAGGATCTGCGTCGACGTGCTGCTCGGGACCGGCGCCGCGAACAGAAGCGCGAGGATCGTCAGGAAGTCACCGCGCGGCTTGGTCAGCTTGACGGTGATCGTGCGCTTCTTGTTGTTGACAACGATGCCCGAGATGTTCCCGCCCTTCGTCGGATGCGCTGCGAACGCCTTGGCGCCTGCGATGTCGGTGTAGAACCCGACACCCTGGCCCGTGGCGAGGAAGCCGCGCTTGATCGCCCACTTGAAGTCCGACGCCTGGACCTTCTTGCCGTTCGAGTACTTCAGGCCAGGGCGGAGCGTGAACTTGTACACCCGGCCGTTGCTCGAGATCTTCGGCATCGACTGGGCGAGGCCGGGGACGAGCTGGTAACCGGCCGGACCATCGACGTGCTTGTACGTGAGGAGCGTCTCGTAGACGTTCCACATCGCCCACCAGCTCTGACCCGTATAGGCCTGCTGCGGGTCGAGGAAGTCGATCGTGTCCAGCACCGCACGGAGCGTGCCCACCTTCTTGTACGCCTTGTTCGGTGCCGAGCTCGACTTGTTCGCCGCGACGCCATACGCCGCGACCATCATGGAGAACCCGGCTGCTAGGGCGACAACTCCTAGAAGCCAGGTCCACCGGCGCTTGCCACTCAATTCCACCTCCCGGTTAAGACCCCATTGTGCTGGGGCAATCTTCGCAAAGAGGAGACGTCGTGGCTAGCAATCTGTTAGGACGGCCGCGCCGGCGAAGTCGGCGCCTTAGAGCCGGACGTAACGAATCTCGTCCTCGGCTCGGGCCTCGGCGAGCGGCTCCTCGACGACGGCGCCGACGCCATCTCGCCCCGTGGCATGCAGGATCCGCCCCTCGCCGAGCCAGAACGCGATGTGGTGCGCCCGCTCCGCCGGCCCGAAGCAGACGAGGTCGCCTGCCTGGAGCTGCGACTCCTCCATCCGGGTCGCCGCGGCCTCCTGCTCGTGCGCATCGCGCGGGACGAGCCGGCCAAGGCGCCTGTAGGCCATGTGCACGAGCCCCGAGCAGTCGATCCCGCGCTCGGTCAGGCCGCCCCACTCGTACGGCGTCCCGAGGTACGCCCGTGCCTCCTGAACGTGATCGCCCGCTCGTGGAAGGCCAGGCCACTCGCCGTCGGCCTCACCGCCGAGGGCCTCTGCGCGAATCCAGCCCGGGTACCCGTAGGCAGTCCGGATCCGCGCCCAGCCCCCATCGAGCTCCCCGACCGCGAGCGGCTCGCCGGCGAGCGCCTGCGTGACCTGCTCGGCCGCGTCGTCGGGCTCTGCGCGGACGGGCGCAACGTCCGCCGCGCAGGCTCGCACCTCCATCACGTCGGTCTGATTCGCGGGTCGAGGCGTGCGTAGACGACGTCGATGACCGCGCTCATGATCGTGATAAAGAACGCGCCGTAGATCACCGTCGCCATGATCACCGGCAGGTCGAGCGAGAGGAGCGCGTTGTAGGTGAGCCGACCGATCCCGGGCAGGCCGAAGACGACCTCCGTCAGCAGTGCGCCGCCGCCGATCAGGACGCCGAGGTCGAGGCCGGCGAGCGACACGAACGTGATCAACGAGTTCCGCAGCATGTGCCTCAACAGCACCCGCTTGGGGCTGAGGCCCTTGGCCCGGGCCGTGCGCACGTAGTCCGCGCTCTCGTTCTCGAGCAGGTCGGCCCGCAGCACGCGCGCGTAGAAGCCGATGTAGAGGATCGACAACGTGATCCAGGGGAAGATCAGGTGGAGGAACCACTGCCACGGGTCCTGGGTCAACGGCGTGTAGCCGAGCGGCGGCACCCAGCTGAAGAGGAAGGTGTCGTGCAGGCGGTCCTGGGTGATCAGGTTCACCACCTCGCCAAGCCAGAAGACGGGCATGGATATCCCGATCAGCGCCAGGATCATGATGATCGGGTCCACGACCGTCCCCTTGAAGGTGACGGCTATCACTCCTAAGAGGATGCTCATCACAAACCAGAGCAGCGCCGCTCCGAGCACGAGGGAGAAGGTGACGGGCGCTGCCGCCCAGATTGCGGGGACGACCTCGAGCGCCTGGTTTCCGTACGAAACCAGGTCACGCGAGATGAAGAGCCGCTTCATCATCAGCGCGTACCGCACCGGCAGCGGGCGGTCTAGCCCGAACTCGTGCTTCACCGCGGCCACCGTCGCGGGCGAGGGGTTGCGGCCGGCCAGGCGAGCGCTCGGGTCGATCCCCGGAGTCGCGAAGAAGATCAGGAAGACGAGCACCGTGATCGCGAAGAGGACGACCACGAGCCCGATGATCCTGCGGACGATGAAGGCGACCACGGCTTACTCCCTGACCCGTACCTTGGCGCGCGGGTCGAGCGCGTCACGGATGCCGTCGCCGAGGACGTTCAGCGAGAGGACCGTCAGCACGATCATGATCCCCGGAGCGATCGCGACCCACGGTCGCGTGTAGAGCAGCTCCTGACCGTCCCCGATGATCGTGCCCCAGCTGGCGTTCGGCGGCTGCACGCCGATCGAGAGGAACGAGAGCGCCGCCTCGGTCAGGACCGTGGTCGCAATCATCAGGGGCAGCAGCACGATCACCGTCGAGACGACGTTCGGGAGAATCTCGCTGAGCATCAGCCGCAGGCTCGACGCGCCCTGCGACACGCCGGCCTCCACGTACTCCTTCTCGCGCACCGACAGCACCTGCCCGCGGACCGGGCGGAAGACGTACGGGATGTAGATCAGCGCGATGATCAGCGTCGGCGTCCACAAACTCGAGGCGTCGAGTGTGATCGGGCCGAGCTTCACGCCGCCCGGCGTCGTCAGCAGCACGGTCGAGAGCGAGATCGCGAGCAGGTAGACGGGGAACGCCCAGATCAGGTCCATGATCCGCGAGAGGACCGTGTCGGACCAGCCGCGGAAGAACCCCGCCATCAGCGCGAATAGGAGCGCGGCGAGCGAGCAGATCACGGCCGAGCCGATGCCCACGATTAACGATGCGCGGCCGCCGTAGAGCAGGCGCGCCATCACGTCGCGCCCCTGCTGGTCGGCACCGAGAAGGTAGTTCGAATGCCAGGTCGGGCCGATCGGCGTCTCGCCGAGGCCGAGGCCGGCGCCGCCCTGCTGGATCACCTCGACCTGCTTACCGTCGATCTCGGTCGTGCCGGAGAGGTTCGAGACGAACGGATCCGTGTGCGCGACGTGGTGCGCGTACACCGGCGCCAGGAAACTGAGCACGACGATCAGCACGAACAGGCCGAGCGCCGCCATGGCGATCCGGTTCCGGACGAGCCGGCGCCCGGCGATCGCCCAGGGGCTCCTCCCGGAGATCTCCCTGATGCTCTCGCCGGGCGCGAGCCTGAGTTCGGGCTCCGGCTCGTACGCGAACTCAGCCACTGCTGGAGAGCCCGTCCCCTACTTCACCGACGCCTGGGAGAGCAGGAAGTACCACTGCGGGCTGAACTGGTAGCCCTTGACGCGGCTCGAGAGCACGTCGATGTACTTCGGGTTGAACATCGAAACCCACGGCGCCTGGTCGGTCACCCCCTTGTCGACGCTGGCCCACAGCTTATTGGCCGCCGCGGGGTCGGTGATGCCCGTCGCTCCGGCCTGATCCATCTTCGCCTGAAGGTTCTTGTTGCAGAACTCGGCGATGTTCGGGCTCGAGTTGCTGCCCGGGTGGAACGAGCCGCAGCCGAGCAGGATGTTCAGGAAGTCCGAGGCCGCGGGGTAGTCCTGGTACCAGCTCGAGTACGCGAACTGCGGCTTGTTGTTCGAGTTCTGCGCGTACGGGTACTGGATGTCCGGGGACAGCGCCTGCAGCGTCGCCTTGTAGCCCAGGCTCTTCAGCAGCCCGACGAAGTACAGGCCGAGGTTCTTGTCGACCGTGTTCGTCGTCGTGTTGACCTTCACCGACGCTCCCTTGGTGCCCGACTGCTCGATGAGCTGCTTGGCCTTCTGCAGGTCGGGCGCCGTCCACTTGCCGCTGCCCGGGTTCTTTGTGTAGGGGCAGTACGCCACGTACCCCGGGAAGTTCGGCGGGAGGATCTGGCAAGTCGGCACGGCCAGCTTCGGGCCACCGTAGATCTTCACGAGCGCGTTGCGGTCGGTCGCGTAGTTCACGCCCTGCCGCGCCTTCAGGTTGTTGAACGGTGGGATGCGCGTGTTGAACGCGAAGTACCAAACCGCCGTCAGCGGGTTGACGTGCACCCGGTCGGCGTACTTCGTGCTGAGCTCACCCAGCCGGTCGGCAGGCGGCTGGTCGAACATCCAGTCGGCCTGGTTGTTCTCGACCGACGTCACCTGCGCCTCCGGCTGCAGGCCGAACTTCTGCACGATCTCGTCCGGGTTGCCTTCCGGCTGCGCGTCCTTCGACCATTCCTTGAAGAAGGTGTTGCGCACCACCTTCATCTGCTTGGTCGGTGAGTACTGGACCCACTTGTACGGGCCAGTGCCCGGCGGCGGGATGTTCACGTTCGTGTCCGGGGTGTCCTTCGGGAGGATGAACGCGAACGGTACCGCGAGCTTGTCGAGAAACTCGGGGTCCGCCGTTGTCAAGTTGAAGGTGACCTTGTTGCCGTTGACCACGACGCCCTTCGACAGGCTGCAGGTCTTCGGCGTCTTGATGCACGCATCTGCGCCCTCGATGACGTTGTACCAGGTGCCCGCGTTCGGGCTGTTGCCGATCTTGAACAGTCGCTCGAAAGTCGCCTTCACATCCGCGCCCGTAAGCGTCTTCCCGTTCGAGAACTTGATCCCCTTGCGAAGCGTGAACGTCCACGTCTTGCCGTCGTTCGTGGGCTTCGGGATCGACGTTGCGAGGTCGGGCACCTTCTTCGTGCCTTCCGCGCCACCCACTCGCTTGAAGGCGATAAGGCCGTCATGCGTGAAGATCAGCCACTGCCATTCCTGCAGCGTGTAGTTGACCTGCGGGTCCGGTGACCCAGATGGCGCCGCGGCCGCGACGGTCTCGAGGATCCCTCCCTTCGCGCCACCGCTAGACGCCGCAGTCGTGGTGGAGTTCTTGTTCGAGCCGCCGCCGCCGCAACCCGCTGCAACGAGCGCGAGGGCGAGCAACGCGAAGGAGAAACCGACGTACCAGCGCTTCACCAGGATCACTCCTCCCGGTCGGTGTTCCCTGCCCGTTTAAGTACGGACGCTGGGCGAGGTCCGGATGTTAGTGGAGTGCCCTGGCGCTGAGTCGCAGGTGCCGTCGAGCGGCGGTCAGGCGGCGACTGTCTGAAGCTCGCGCAGTGCGGCGAGCCGGGCCAGCGCCTGGCCCTCGAGCTGCCGGACGCGCTCCCGCGTCAGGTCGAGTTCGTGCCCGATCGCCTCGAGCGTCCAGGGCTCGCCTTCGAAGCCGAAGCGGAGCTCGAGAATACGCCGTTCCCGCTCGGGCAGCGCGTCGAGGGCTCGCCTCACACCCTGGCGGCGGAGCGCCTCCTCGGCCTCCTCGAATGGGTCGGCCGCCTCGCGGTCGGCGAAGAGGTCGCCGAGCTCCCCCTCGTCGTCCGCGCCGACAGTCTGGTTCAGCGAGACCGAGGCCTGCGCGGCGCCGAGCGCCTCGTCGACGTGCTGGATCGGAAGACCGGTCGCCTCGGCAAGCTCCTCCTTCGTCGCCTCGCGGCCGAGCTCGACTTCGAGCCGGCGCGCGGCACGGCCGAGCTTCTGCTGCCGCTCGACGACGTGGACAGGCACGCGGATCGTGCGCGCGTGGTTTGCGACAGCGCGCTGCACCGACTGACGGATCCACCAGGTCGCGTACGTGGAGAACTTGTAGCCGCGTCGCCAATCGAACTTCTCGACCGCCCGGTTGAGGCCGAGCGTGCCCTCCTGGATCAGATCCAGGAACGGGACGCCGAGGCCGCGGTAGCCCTTCGCGATCGAGACCACGAGTCGCAAATTCGATTCGATCATCCGGCGCTTGGCGGTGAGGTCGCCGCGCTCGATCGCTTTCGCGAGCATGACCTCCTCGGCTGCGGTCAGCAGCTTGTGCCGACCGATGTCGGCGAGGAAGAGCTGCAGGCTGTCGGCGGCGCCCACGAGCGGCTGCGCGGCCTGCTGCTGGGCGGCCTCGGCAGCGGCGGCCTCGCGCGCCTTCTGGGCCTCCTCTTCCGGCTCCGACGCCGGCTCGCCCACCTCGAGACCGATCGCCTCGAGCTCGCGCGTCAGCTGCTCGACCTCGTCGTCGGCGAGGTCGTGCTCCAGCGCGAAGGCCTCCAGCTCCGTCGGCAGAACGAAGCCGCGCTCTTCGGCGCCTTCGAGCAGCGCGCGCGCAGGCTCGGTCTCCAGCAGTTCCTGAAGTTGGTGCTGAGTCACTTTCTCCTCGCGGGTGTTAGACGACGTACCTGCCCCGATCTTTCGCACTGTAGGGGGATTGTCCTCGGCTGACCAGGGGGATCCGGTGGCGTGATCACCCCAGCAGACGCAACGTGGTGCTGCCTTTGGTTATTCCGCGACAGCGGCCTCTTTGGTTTGCGCTCTTGCCGGGAAGTCGAACTCCACCTTGCCCTCACCGTTCAAGACGAGACGAGCGCGAAAAGGTTTGCCCGCGCGCGACTTGAAGCCGGAGATGACCTCCTTCGTTCGACCTTCCTCGAGCAGCTGCCGAGCGAGCTCCGGAGTGATCGTCCGGCCGGCCACGCGCTTCCAGATAACGAAGCCGCAGCCGGTCTCCTCGCGGCTCTTCCAGCTCGTGCAGCCGTAGGCCTTCGAGTTCTCCCTGATGATCTCGCCGGTCTCGGCGCCGCAGCGCGGGCAAAGGCCGAGCTCGACCCGCTCGGGGCGCAGCTTCTCCTTGTCGAGCTCCGCGATCTTCTCGACGGTCGCGCGCGTGAACTCGGCGATGTCGTCGATGAACTTGCCGCGGTCGTCGGTGCCGTGCTCGATGTCAGTGAGGCGCTTCTCCCAGTTGCCGGTGAGCTCCGGCGAGGTGAGCGGGTGCTCCTCGAGCATCGTGATCACCTGGAGGCCCTTCGGCGTCGGAGTGAGGTCCTTGCCGGCGCGCTCGATGTACTCGCGCCGGATCAGCGTCTCGATCGTCTCCGCCCGCGTGGCCGGGGTGCCGAGGCCGCTCTCCTTCATCGCCTCACGGAGCTCCTCGTCGTCGATCAGCTTGCCAGCGGTCTCCATCGCGGAGAGCAGCGTCGCCTCGGTGTAGCGCGGCGGCGGCTTCGTCTCCTTGGCCTCGACCTCGGCGCTCGCGCACTTGACGGTCTGGCCCTGCTCGAGCGGGGGCAGCTCGGCCGACTCGTTCTCGCCTTCCTCATCCTGGCGCTGCTGCTGTGCGTCGGCATCGGAGAGCAGCCCGTAGACGCCGCGCCAACCCGCCTCGAGGGTGACCTTGCCGCGTGAGCGGAAGCGCTCCTCCTCGACGAGCGTGACGACCGTCGTCCGCGCGTAGCGCGCCGGCGGATGGAACACCGCCAGGAAGCGGCGGGCGATCAGGTCGAAGATACGGCGCTCGTCCGGCGAGAAGCGCGAGACTTCGTGCTCGACGTCGGTCGGGATGATCGCGTGGTGGTCGTCGACCTTCGAGTCGTTGACGACACGAGCGAGCGGCAGCTGCTGCAACCCGAGCACGTAGCGCGCGGCCGCGGCGTACTCGCCGATCGGTTGCAGCGTCGCGGCCGTCGGCTTCAGCTGCGGGACGAGGTCGCCCGAGAGCCAGCGCGAGCTCGTGCGCGGATAGGTGATGGCTTTCTTGTCCTCGTAGAGCGACTGCGCTACCTGGAGGGTGCGGCGCGCGGAGAAGCCGAAGCGGCGGTTCGCATCGCGCTGGAGCGAGGTGAGGTCGTAGAGCAGCGGCGCGCGCTCGGACTGCTCCTTGCGCTCGACGGACTCGACCGTGCCGTCCTTGCCCGAGACCTTGGCGGCGATCTCCTCGGCCCGCTTCGCCTCCTTCAGGCGCGTCTCGTCGCCCTCGAACCAGAGGCCCTGGTAGCGAGGGTCGAACTCGGCGTGCACGAGCCAGTACGGCTCGGGGACGAACGCCTGGATCTCACGCTCGCGCTTCACGAGCAGCGCCAGCGTCGGCGTCTGGACCCGTCCGAGCGACACGACGCCGCCGACCCAGGCACGGCCACGGATCGTCGCGGCGCGGGTGGCGTTCATCCCGACGAGCCAGTCGGCCTCGGAGCGCGAGCGCGCGGCCGCCTCGAGCTGGCGCAGCTGCTCGCCGGGGCGGAGGTGCTCGAAGCCCTCCTTGATCGCGGTCTTCGTCAGCGAGTTGATCCAGAGGCGCTCGACCGGCTTGTCAACCCCTGACGTCTCGTAGATGTAGGCGAAGATCAGCTCGCCCTCGCGGCCGGCGTCGCACGCATTGACGACCTTGTCGACGTCGTCGCGCTGCAGCAGCTTGTGGATCACCTTCAGCTGCTTCTCCGCCTTCTTGTCACGCGCGTGTAGTCGAAACTCGTCGGGGATGATCGGCAGGTCGTCCATCCGCCACTTCTTGAAGCGCTCGTCGTACTCCTCGGGGGCGATGAGCTCGACGAGGTGTCCGACGGCGAACGTGGTCACCGTGTCCTCGGACTCGTAGTAGCTCTCGTGGTTCTCGAATGTGCCGGGAAGCGCATCGGTCAGGTCGCGGGCGACCGAAGGCTTCTCGGCGATAATCAGGGTCTTCACGCGGTCCACCTTAGCGAACGCCCTGCGCACCACCCTAGTGGCCGAAAACGCGCATGACTCCTACGGAAATGTGACGATTGCGCATCCATGAGCTCGCCTCTCTATCGCATCATCGGGACACTCAGCATCCCGGTCGTGAAGGGCCTGTACCGGCTTCGTGTGCGAGGGCTCGAGAACGTGCCCGAGGGCGGCTTCGTGCTCGCAGCGAACCACACGTCGAACTTCGATCCTTGGCCGTTGGGGATCCCGTTCCTCCCTGACCGGCAACTCCGCTTCATGGCGAAAGCGGAGCTTTTCAACCCGGTGCTGGCCCCGTTCCTGCGCGCGGGCGGCGCCTTCAAGGTGCGCCGCGGCGAGGGAGACGTCGAAGCGATGCGGACGGCGGCCGAGCTCGTCCGCGAGGGCGAGATCGTGGTCATGTTCCCAGAGGGGACGCGGCAGACGAAGGGGCTCGTGAAGCGGCACGCGGCGCGGCCGCACACCGGCGCAGCCCGGATCGCGCTGACCGCGAAGGCTCCCCTCGTCCCGGCCGCGATCGGCGGCACCGACCGCCTCCTGCGCCTCGGGCCGCTGCGGGTCGCGTACGGTCCGCCGATCGATCTCTCCGACCTCGACGGCCAGGACATCAAGACCGCTGCCAAGCTCGCCACCGAGCGGCTGATGGCGACGATCGACGAGCTCAAGGCGACGCTGTGAAGCCACTGCTCGTGGTCGACGGCGACTCGCTCGCGCACCGCGCCTACCACGCGATGCCGAAGTCGATCCGGCTCAACGGCGTGCTCGGCTTCGCGAACATGCTGCTGCGACTGTGGGAGAACGAGCAGCCGCGCGCGGTGCTCGTCGGCTGGGACACCTACGAGATCCCGACCTACCGGCACAAGGAGTTCGAGCCGTACCAGAGCGGCCGCGTCTTCGAGGAGTCGCTGCTCGAGCAGCTGCCGATGATGGTGCGACTCATCTCGGCAATGGGCTTCGCGTACGCGAAGGAGGGCGGCTACGAAGCCGACGACTTCCTCGGCGCTGCGGTGGGCTTCGAGGAGGGACGAGGCGGAGAGGCGCTCGTCGCGACCTCGGACCGCGACCTCTTCCAGCTCGCCAGCGACCGGACGACGATCCTGCAGCCCGTGCGAGGCGTCTCGGAGCTCGCGCGCATCGGGCCGCCGGAGGTCGTCGAGCGGTACGGCGTAGAGCCGGCGCAGGTGCCCGACTTCATCGCGCTTCGGGGCGACCCCTCCGACAAGCTCCCGGGGGCTGCTGGGGTCGGGCCGAAGAAGGCCGCCGACGTGCTGCGGGAATACCCCTCGCTCGAGGCCGCTCTCGAGGCGGGCCGCTTCTCCGCGGAGGCGGAGGATCTTCGGCTTTACCGGCGAATTGCGACCGTGGACGCCTCTGCCCCACTCCCTCCCCTCGAAGACCAGGACCCAACGTGGGCAGAGGCGTCCGCTCTCGCGCGAGAGTGGGACCTGAACGGCCTCGCCGACCGGTTGGCAAAGTTGGCGGCCTGATGGACGCGTGGCTGAGCGAGGCTCGTGCTGCGGTCGCCGCTGCGGCCGGCGTACCGCCCGAGGAGCTGGAGCTCTCCGACGAGGACGCGGCGACGCTGCTCGACCTCGCGCGGATTGCGGCGCACGAGTCGGGTGAGCGGATGAACGCACCCCTGCTCTGCTACCTCGTGGGGCGGGCGCAGCGCGGCGGCGACCTCGACTCGCTCGCGGACGCGGTCCGACGTATTACGTAAGCCACGCAGCGCTTGCCGAGCTGCACCCTACGGAGCCGCACGTCGAGGTGCGCGAGCGGCTGCTGGTGCTGCTCGACGCCTTCGAGGTGGTCGAGGGCAGCCCCGCCTCGCGCGAACAAATAGAGCGCGTGCACACGCCCGCGTATCTCGACCGCCTGAAGGGGATCGAGGTGCCGACCCTGCTCGACCCCGACACCGTCGCGTCGGAGACGAGCTACGAGGCGGCGCTGCTCGCTGCCGGCTGCTCGCTCGGCGCCGTCGACCGCGGCGGGTTCGCGCTCGTGCGCCCGCCCGGTCACCATGCGCCTCCCGGCCGCGCGATGGGCTTTTGCCTCGTCGACAACGTCGCGGTCGCCGCGCGCTACGCGCAGGCGGAGCTGGGCATCGAACGGGTGGCGATCGTCGACTGGGACGTGCACCACGGAAACGGCACGCAGGACATTTTCTGGGACGACGATTCGGTGCTCTTCGTGTCGCTGCACCAGTGGCCGTTCTACCCGGGCACCGGCGGACCCGGCGAGGAGAACGAGACAACGGTGAACGTGCCGCTGCCCGCCGGCTCGGGCGACGAGGAGTACCTGCGGGCGTTCACCGAGCGCGTCGAGCCGGCGGTGCGCGCGTTCGAGCCCGAGCTGGTGCTTGTGTCGGCGGGCTTCGACGCGCACGTGGACGATCCGCTCGCCGGGATGCGCGTGACGCGCGATGGTTTCCGCGAGCTGGCGCGCCGGTCAGCCGCGCTGGCGCCGCGCGTCGCCGCCGTGCTCGAGGGCGGCTACGACCCGCGCACGCTGCCGTCCCTCGTCGAGGCGGCGCGAGAAGGCTTCACGGAATGAGAACGGCCGGCCCGTGGGGCCGGCCGTAATACGCCGAGGGAAGCACAGAGCCACCGCGCTCCGACACCCAAGGAGACCGGTGTCGCGCTAAGTATCGGCGCGCAACGGCCGCGAGCGTGGGTGATTCCCATCCCCCACGGTGGGTGATTCTCTACGCCGCGCGGGCGGTTGCGAGCGCGTCCAGGGCCTCGCGGCGCGAGGAGACGTTCAGCTTTCGCAGGAGGCTCTTCACGTGCGAGCGGACGGTGTGCTCGGAGATGAAGAGCCGCGCCGCGATCTCGTCGGTGCCGAGGTGCTCGTCCAGCAGGAGCAGCACCTCGAGCTCCCGCGCGCTGAGCGACCGGGCGATCTCTTCCGGGACGCCGCGGCCGGCGCCGCCCTCGCGCACCTGCTCCAGCAGGCGTCGCGCGACCTCGCCCGACAACGCGGCCTCGCCCTGTGCGACCCCACGAAGGAACTCCGCGATCCGCTCCGGTGGCTCGCTCTTCAGCAGGTAGCCGGCCGCCCCGGCCCGGATCGCCGCGAGCAGGTTCTCCTCGGTCCCCGACGCCGTCAGGACGACGACCTCCGTCTCCGGCGCTGCCTCGCGGATGCGCGGCAACGCCTGTAGGCCGTCCATCCCGGGCATCGAGAGGTCGAGCAACACGAGGTCCGGCCGCAGCCGCCGCGCGACCTCGATCGCCTCCGCGCCGTCGGCCGCCTCACCGGCAACCGAGAAGCCGTGGCCCTCGAGCAGCGAGGACAGCGCGGCGCGCGTGATCGGGTGGTCGTCCACGAGCAGGATCCGCATGCGCCCCTTATCGGCAGGGCCCCGTCTGCCGACAAGGGCCTTGTGCGGCAGGACAACCGGGACGACTACCAGGCCTGGCTCTGGAGCACGGTGCTCCTGATCTGGCTGCTCGGGGCTGCCCTCGCGCTCTTCGTCGCCTACCCCAGCCTGCGCACCAGCTACTCCCTGCCACAGGCGCGGCTCGTGTTCGACACGGTGGTGATGCTCGCGGCCGCGATCGTGGCCGTGCTCGCGGGGATTCGGTTCTCGGTCGACGGCCGGCGCCTCGACCTTCTGCTCTGCGGCGGTTTCAGCGCGGCTTCGGCGTCGATGCTCATCTTCTCGATCGCCCCGGTGGTCGGCGGGCACCCGCTCCATCCCGTCGCGGCCTGGGCCGGCATCGGTGGGCGGCTGTTCGCCTGGGTGCTGATCGCGGCGGCGCCGTTCACGACCCGCCGCTCGAGCGCCCGCGGCCGCGCCCTCGGGGAGATGCTGCTCGGCGTCGCGATCGTGCTCGCGCTCTGCTGGGGCATCGCGAGCAAGGCCGGCTCGGCCCTGCCGCCGCTCTACAGCGCCGACAGTCACGACCAGCCGCTGCTCCTGACCGGCGCGCTCGCGGTGCGCGCGCTGCTCTCGCTCGTGGCGATGGTCGGGTTCGGGCTCCGGTTCCGGGCCCGCGGCAACGACCTCGACCGCTGGCTCTGCCTGGGCGCGACGCTGGCGCTCTTCGCCGAGCTCAACTACGTCTTCACGCCGAAGCTCGCGAGCGGCTACGTCTCGCAGGGCGACTTCCTGCGCCTGCTCTCGTACGGGGTACTGCTCGTCGGCGTGTGGCGTGCGATCCGCCACGCCGAGTTCGGCCGCGCGGTCGCGGAGGAGCGGGCCCGCGTCGCGCGCGAGATCCACGACGGGCTCGCGCAGTACCTCTTCGCCGTCTCGACGCATGCGGCGATGCTCGAGAGCGGTGCCGACCCGAAGAAGACGCTCGCGCAGCTGAAGGAGGCCGCCGCTGCTGCGCAACAGGAGGCGCGCTTCGCGGTGCTCGCGCTCTCGTCCGCGGGTGGCTCGGCGCCGTTCGACTCCGCTTTGCGCCGCTACGTCGACTTCCTCACCGCCGACGGCGAGCTCGAGGTGGATCTCGAGATCCAGGACGGGATCCGGCTCGCCCCCGACGAGCAGATCGAGGTCTTCCGCATCGTCCAGGAAGGGCTCGCGAACGCACGCAAGCATGCCGGCGCCCGCACCGCGGAGGTGCGGATCGAGGAGCGGGCCGGCGAGCGCTTCGTGACCGTCATCGATGACGGCTCCGGTTTCGACCAGGGCGACATCGCCCCCGGACAGGGCCTGAAGAACATGCGCTCGCGGGCGGCCTCGATCGGCGGCGGGTTCCGCCTCGTCTCGTCGCCCGGCCGCGGGACGGCGCTCGAGGTCGTCCTCCGAGCGTAGGGGGTACCTAACCCTGTGTGCTAATCGCCAGCGTCGCGGCTTCGGCCTTGGCGCTGGCGGGGGCGCCGCCCGCCCAGGCACCACTGACGGCCGCGCTCCCGCCACGAAGCGCCTGCCCTGGCCAGTCATCGGTCGCGGCTCCGCCCGCAGTCCAGCTCCGGGCGATGCGCTGCCTTATCAACCTCACGCGCGGGCGCGCTGGCCTGGCGACGCTCCACCGGAGCCCGCAGCTCGACCGCTCCGCAACGCTGCGCGCCCGTGACATCAGGCGCTGCGAGGACTTCTCGCACACCCCGTGCGGCCAGCCGTTCATCACCGTCTTCACCCTCGTCCACTACTTCACGGGCGCGGCGGCGGTCGGGGAGAACCTCGAGTGGGGCCAGGGCCGCCTGGGCACCGCCCGCTCAGCCGTGGCGCACTGGCTCGCGTCTCCGCCGCACCGCGAGATCCTCTACACGGGCAAGTGGCGCGACCTCGGAATCGCCCGGATCCACGGCACGCTCTTCGGGCGGCCCAACGTCACACTCTGGGTGGCCCAGTTCGGCCGCCGCTCGTAGCGAGCCTGCTACCAGTCCTCGTCGGAGTAGAAGCGCGGCCAGACGTCGCCGGTCCGCTCGCGCAGCGTCTCGATCTCCTCGGGCGTCAGCTCTTCGCGCCACCGGCCGAGGCTCGCAGCACTGTCGAGCTCGACAGCGTGCGGGGTCGCCGGCGCCGAGGGGTTGCCCGACGCGCTCGAGCGCTCGATCTCCGCACGCGCGTTCTCGGTCAGCTCGAGGCCGAGCCGTTCGTAGAGCCGCCCGAAGCTCGCGCCCGGCTCGAGCGAGACGTCCTCGTGCCGGAGGAAGACCCAGTCCTCGTGGCACTCGCGGTACGAGGAGACCGCGTTGTAGAGCAGCCGCCAGAGCAGCGCAGCCTGCGCGAGGAGGTCGCCCGGCTCACGCGCCTGCGCGCGGATCTCGTCCTCGTAGGGCTTGATGACTTCGGGAACCCGGCCGTCGTCGAGGAACGTCGCGAAGCTGTGCTTCCAACCGAGCCGCTTGAGGCTCGAGGCGAAGGCCGCGGGGTGCCGGATCAGCACCACGACCTCCATGTCGAAGCGCTGCCCGAGCCACTCCGCCGACAGGAGTGCAATCGGGTCCTTCATCAGCGGCCGCGCGTGGCGGCGCCGCACACGTTGCACCCGCGCGAAGTCGCGAAACGTCCTCGCGACGTCCTTCGGCCGATGTCGCCGCCGGAGCCGGGGGGCGAGCTCGTAGTGGAACGTCAGCACGTGCTCGAGCTCGGACGCGCAGCGCGCCTCGTTCTCACGCGTGACGACCGTGAAGTAGCGGTCGAAGCAACCCGCGCTGAAGCGCGGGTTGAAGGGCTCGTGCACGTAGCCGACACCGGGAGCGAGCGCGAGCATTTTCCCGACCCACGTCGTGCCGGACCGGGGGGCGCCGGTGACGAGGATCGGACGCTTGGCGCTCGTGGTCACGGGCGCCGAAGATACCGCCGCTATCCGGGCACGGCGCCGGTGATGCCCGACCGGCGCAGGAGCGCGCGCCCCGCGACTCCTACCGCCAGCACGGTCGCGCCCGCAATCACGGACGTGACCGGCAGCGTCACGACGAGCGTCGCGCACCCGAGGACACCGACCACATTCAGCGCCCGTGGCCAGCGGCGCCGCTCGGGCGGCTGGGTGTACGCAGAGGCGTTCGCGATCGCGTAGTAGGTGAGCACGCCGAACGACGAGAAGCCGATTGCGCCGCGGAGATCGGTGGTGAGAACGAGGAGGCAGACGACGGCGCCGACGGCCAACTCGGCGCGGGCGGGCACCCGGTGCACCGGGTCGACGGCGGCAAGTCGCCGTGGCAGGTCGCCGTTGCGCGCCATGGCGAGCGAGGTGCGCCCGATGCCGGCGATGAGCGCGAGCAGCGCGCCGAGGCTCGCGACCGTGGCCCCGATGCGCACGACGGGCACCGACCATGCCGCGCCGACCGCCTTCGCCGCGGTGGCGAGCGGCGTGGAGGTGCCGGCGAGCGCCGCCGGCCCGGCCGCGAGCAGCGCGGTGAGGCCGACAGCGGCGTAGATCACGACCGTGATGCCGAGCGCGAGCGGGATCGCCCGGGGGATCGTCCGCTCCGGGTCGCGCACTTCCTCGCCGAGCGTCGCGATCCGCGCATACCCGGCGAAGGCGAAGAAGAGGAGCCCCGCCGACTGCAGCACGCCGTAGACGCCGTGAGGTGAGGAGCCCGTCAGGTTGGAGCCGTCCGTGCCTCCACTGACGAGGATCGCCCCGACCACGACGAGCAGGGCGAGCAGCGACCCTGCGACGAGCACGCGCGCGAGGCCGGCGGTGCGCGTGATCCCGTGGCAGTTCGCGGCCGTCAGGACGGCGACAGCGAGCACGGCTGCCAAACGCTGGGCCCACGTCGAGCCGGGGACGGCGTAGGACGCGAAGGTGAGCGCCATCGCCGCGCAGGACGCGGTTTTCCCGACCACGAACCCCCATCCTGCAAGGAAGCCCCACCACTCACCAAGGCGCTCGCGGCCGTAGACGTAGGTCCCGCCCGACGTCGGGTACTGCGCCGCGAGCTGCGCCGACGCGACGGCGTTGCAGTAGGCGACGCCCGCCGCGAGGGCGAGCCCGATGAGCAGCGCGGTTCCCGCCGCGGCCGCCGCCGGTGCGAAGGCCGAGAAGACGCCGGCGCCGATCATCGAGCCGAGCCCGATGACCACCGCGTCGCCCGTGCCGAGGCGGCGGGCGAGCCCGGTCACATCGCGGCCGCGACCCGCTCGGCCGCTGCGGCCAGATCCTCGTCGGGCACGTTCGGCAGCACGTCCTCCCAGAGCGGGAGCATCATGCCCGAGGCCTCCACCATCCCTAGCGGGCGCGGGATGAACCAGACGTGGAAGTGCGCACCGCCGTCGCCCCAGCGGTAGAGGTGAACGCGCCCCACGTCGCCGAGCGAGAGGATCGCCCGCTCGACCCGCGCCGCCACGCGGCCTAAGTCGGCCTGCAGCGGCTCGGGGAGGTCGCTGAAGGAGTCGACGTGGACGCGGCTCGCCAGCCACACCGCGCCGGGGAGGCTCCCGCCGACCGGCGGGTGGAGCGTCCAGTTGTCGTCCGACCAGACGGCGCTCGTGGTCTTGTTCCCGCAGATGCCGCACGGCGGGCCGCCCGCCTCGCCGCGCCGCGGCGGCTCCGGGATGACGCGCTCGCCGGGCTCCCGCGGAACGAGGGGCTCCGTGTAGGGCAAGGTCATGGTCACGATGGCTCCTTTCGTCGGTCAGTGGCGAGGCCGTTGAGCACGACGTCGACGACGCAGCTCGTGGTCCGCTCCGCGGCCCAGCCGTGGCGCCCGCGGAGGTGGACGTAAGTCCAGGCGACCGCGTTGAACGCCACGTTCGCCGTTTCGACGAGGTCGTCGCCCGGGTCGAGCGAGCCGTCGGCGGCGCCCTCGCGCAGGAATTGGATGAACGGGTGGAGGTAGTCGGGCGGCTGTCCGGGGGCGGTGTCCTGGTGAAACGCCTCGTCGGTCGCGAGCATCAGCGGGAGGTGGCGGTCGAGCAGCTCGCAGAGCGCGACGAGCCCGCGCTCGAGCCGGTCGCGGCCCGTCCCACCGGTCGTCAGGATCGGGAACAGCGTTTCGCGGAAGTCGGCCGCGAGCTCCCCGACCAGCGCGGTGACAAGCACGTCGCGCGTCAGGCCTTGCCGCCAGAGCGTCGACCGCGCCCGGCCCGCGGCTTCGGCCACTCGCTCGAGCGTCAGCCCGTTCCAGCCCCGCTCGCTCAGCACGGCGATCGTCGCGCGGTGCAGCTCGGCGTCGAGGAAGGGGCCGCTGCGCGCATGCATCGTCCTCGCTTCACTCATGCAACGCATATGTTGCACGACGGGCAGCACATTCGCAAATACGTGCCGCTAGACGTAGAAGCCCCCGCTCGCGCGGGGGCTTCCGTAGCAGGCCTGTAAGCCGGATTCTGTCGAGGGTGACCATCCGTCTTTGCAGCTGACCCGGCTCCTCGGCGGGCCGCCTCGAGCGGAGCCTGTTCGCCTTGCACCGGACGGGGTTTGGCTAGCCGCCGTGTCGCCACGGCGCTGGTGGGCTCTTACCCCACCGTTTCACCCTTACCTTCGGCATCTCTAGAGATATGCCGCCGGCGGTCTCCTTTCTGTGCCACTTTCCGTCGGCTTTCGCCGCCTGGGTCGCCCCAGCGTCCTGCCCTGCGGTGTCCGGACTTTCCTCGAGCCACGAGGGCCCGCGGTCACCCGGCCTGCACGGGAAGTGTAGCCGCGGCCCCGCGAAACGGTTCGTGTGAGACTTGCCCCACCCCACCGAAGGAGGAGCCATGAAACGGCTAGTTGCGCTTGCCGTCTTCCTCGTCGCAGGCGCGGTGGCGGCGGGAGTCGCGTTCGCCGGCCACGGCGGCGGCGGGCACGGCGGGAAGCATCACGGCAAGACGGTGTACGTGATCGAGCACGCGACCAACGACGCGGTCACGAACAACGACGGGCGGGCGACCGACTCCGTCGGCGACATCCTCACGTTCGCCAACGACGTCTTCGACAAGAAGAACGCGCACAGGGTCGGCACCGACCAGGGCTACTGCGTGCGGATGATTGTCGGCGAGTCGTGGGAGTGCGTCTGGACGACGCTGCTCCCGCGCGGACAGATCACCGTCGAGGGGCCGTTCTACGACACCAAGGACAGCGTCCTCGCAATCACCGGCGGGACGGGCGCCTACGCGAACGCGCGCGGGCAGATGGAGCTGAAGTCACGCGCAGGCGGCACCGAGTTCGCCTTCATCTTCCACCTGATCGGCTAGCCGGCTCTGCGGGCTCGGCGGCGGCCCCGCTGCCGAGCCCGCTGCCGCACTCCGGGCAGAAGATGCCTCCGCCGTGCGGCAGCTGCATCACGAACTCGCCACACACGAGGCACTCCATGCTCGCGCCCCGTAGGAGCGCGTTCAGCTCCTGCTCCAGCGTGCGGTTGAGCGGGACCGGGTTCACAGCGAGCGGAACACCCCCGTCACGATGCCCAGGATCTGCACGTGGTCGGCGTAGATCGGCTCCATCGAGTCGTTCTCGGGCTGCAGCCGGATGCGTCCGTTCTCGCGGAAAAAGCGCTTCACGGTCGCTTCCTCGACGGTCTCGTCCTCGCCGGCCAGCGCGACCACGATCTCGCCGTCGCGCGCGGTCTGCTCGCGCCGAACGACCACGATGTCGCCCTCGAGGATCCCCGCGTCGACCATCGAGTCGCCCTTGATGCGCAGCAGGAACTCCTCGCCCCCGCGCGCGAGTGGCTCGGGCACCGCGAGGTAGTCCTCGACGTTCTGGTCCGCCAGCAGCGGCCCGCCCGCGGCGATCTCGCCGACCAGCGGGAGCCGGTGCACGTCGTCCGCGGTCGCGGACGCCGGCTGCGGCTTCGGGTCACGGCGCAGCTCGAGGGCGCGCGGCTTCGTGGGGTCGCGCTTGATCAGCCCGACCCGTTCGAGGTTCGCAAGGTGCGCGTGCACCGTCGACGGCGAGGCGAGGCCCACCGCGTCTCCGATCTCGCGCACCGTCGGCGGGTAGCCGTGCTCGTCGACGTACTGCGTGAGGAAGTTCCAGATCTCCTGCTGTCTGCCGGTCAGCATCGAGCCACCTCGAGGTCGCTTGCGGGAACGAACATACGTTCGCCAGACACGGTAGACGTCCTCCCGGACGGCGTCAAGCAGCGGGCGCGGGCTGGGCGTCCGCGAGCCCGCGCAGCGAGAAGCGGATCGACCAGGCGAGGATCAGCAGCATCACCGGCGTGCCGGTCAGGAACACGACCACGAGGAACCCTTCGAGGCTCCCCTGCAGGAGCATCGCCAGCCGGAGCGCGCTGCGCGCGAGGAAGTACCCGCCCCAGACGAGCGACTCGATCCCGAAGACGCGCTTGAACTCCGGCGACTCGCGCAGCCAGTGCGGGAACGGGTACCACGCACCGGCGAGCGTGCCCGCGAGTGGCCGGCCGAGCGCGGCCGAGACGAGGAAGGCGACGCCCCAGGCGAAGGCGATCAGCACGGGCTGAGCGAGGTAGACCGTCGTGCTGTTGGAGACCAGTCCGACGATCGACTGCACCGCGACGAAGGCGAGCGAGAGGCGGACGAGCAGCGCGTTCCGGCCGGCGCGGCGCTCGAAGAGGTAGACGACCAGCGAAGCGGCGGCCGACGCGACGATCCCGGCCGCGAGCCCGTCGAGCCGCAGCCCCGCGTAGAAGGCACCTAGCGGCAGGAAGCCCTCGCGCAGGAACCCCGGCAGCCCCGTCATCAGGACGCCGAGGAACGTGGGCTCGGTCAGGCTGCCTTCGTCTCGGCGCGCAGCCGCTGCAGCTGTTCCTCGCACCATCTCGCTCCCCACTCGTTGAAGTCGATCCCGTAGCGCAGGACGAGGTCGACGAAGGTCGGGTCCGGGCCGCCGGGCAGCGCCTGGATCTCGCGCAGCACCTCCAGGTACTGCTCGTGGCCGCGCTTGCGGCCCTCGAGCAGCCAGAGCGCTTCCTCGCGCGGCAACTCGTCGGCGAGGAACAGCCGGAGCAGCGACTCGTCGCGGAGCTCGATCGTGGTGATCTCGCTCTGCATCCACTCGAGGAGGGCCTCGCGGCCGGCCGGAGTCAGCGTGTAGACGCGACGGCTACGGCCTCCGTTCGGGCGGTCCTCGCCCTCGATCAGCCCTTCCGCCTCCAGGCGCTTGAGCTCGGGATAGATCTGGCCGTAGCTCGCCGCCCAGAAAAACCGCGTCGAGCGGTCGACCACCCTCTTGATGTCGTAACCCGAGCACGGCTTGCTTGCGAGAAGGCCGAGCAGCACCGGCGTGACAGCGTTCATATATCGCGACGATACATCTCAGCGCTATGTCTGTCAAGCGTCAGTCGGGGAGCAGCACGCTCCCGTCCTCGGCGAGCGTCCAGTGCGGGTTGTGCGCCACCTCCCAGGCATGCCCTTCGGGATCGACGAATCCCCCGGAGTAGCCGCCCCAGAAAGTCGGGCCGGCCGGGTGCGTGATTGTCGCGCCCGCGCCCTCGGCTTCGGCGATCACGGCGTCGACCTCCTCGGGCGACCGGACGTTGTGCGCGAGCGTCACGCCGCCCCAGCCGCCGGAATCCTCGACGCCGCTGTCCTCCGCGAGCCGGTCGCGGCCCCAGAGGGCGAGCACGGTTCCTCCCGCGCGGAAGAAGACGACGTCGTCGTCGGGCGCGGCCCCGCTCCTCCAACCGAGCGCCTCGTAGAACGCCCGGGCGCGACCGAGGTCGCGAACACCGAGCGTCACGAGGCTCAGACGCTGCTCCACGATGCGCTGGAGAGGACTTGAACCTCCACGGGGTGTTAACCCCACAAGGCCCTCAACCTTGCGCGTCTACCAATTCCGCCACCAGCGCGCGGCGGCCATTCTAGCCACGACTTCCGTGGCCGACCGGCCGCGATTAAGGTACCGCGCTGTGCTTGAGCTGTGCGAGGAGGCGGTCGCAGCAGCTCTCGGCGCGGGGGCGTCCTATGCGGACGCGCGCGTGGTCGTCCGACGATCGCAAGTGGTCGGCACGCGCAACCGCCGCGTCGAGCGGCTGGACGACAGCGAGACGCAGGGGATCGGCGTACGCGTCCTCGTCGACGGCGCCTGGGGCTTCGCCGGCGAGCGGCAGCTCGACGCGACCGGCGCGCAGGAGGCGGCGCGCAAGGCGGTTGCCTTCGCGAAAGCCGCGCCCGGCGGACACGTTCGCGCGCTGGCCTCGGTCGAGCCGGCCCGCGGCGAGTTCCGCACCGTCGTCGACCGCGACCCGTTCTCCGTTCCCGTCGCGGAGAAGGTCGAGCTCTGCCTGCGCGCCGAGGAGGCGCTGCAGCACGAGGACGTGAAGGTCACCTCCGCGTCGGTCCGCGCACAGCGCGAGCACAAGCTCTTCGTCTCGTCCGACGGCGCCTCGACGGAGCAGGAGATCGTCGAGTGCGGCGGCGGCGTGGACGCACTGGCGGCGCGCGACGGCGTCACCCAGATCCGCAGCTACCCGAGCGCCCACGGCGGCTCGAGCGCGCAGGCAGGCTGGGAGTTCGTGGACCAGCTCGGGCTCGAGCGCGAGGCGCCGCGCGTAGGCGAGCAGGCGTCGGCGCTCCTTCGCGCTGACCAGTGCCCGTCCGGGGTCACGACCGTCGTGATCGACGCGGAGCAGACGGGCCTGCAGGTGCACGAGTCCGTCGGCCACCCGACCGAGCTCGACCGCGTCTACGGCACCGAGGCGGCCTACGCCGGGACGAGCTTCGTCAAGGCGGACGACCTCGGGTCCCTGCGCTACGGCTCGGAGCACATGAACATCACCGCCGACTCCGCCACTCCAAGCGGCCTCGGCTCCTTCGCCTTCGACGACGAAGGCGTGCCCGCCGGGCGTGAGCCGGTCGTGCGGGAGGGGATCCTGAGCGGCTTCCTCACCTCGCGTGAGACCGCGGCGCGGATCGGCAGCGGCTCGGGCGGCTCGATGCGCGCCGACAGCTGGAGCCGTATGCCGCTCGTGCGCATGACGAACCTCCATCTGGAGCCCGGTGAGGGCTCACTCGACGAGCTGATCGCCGGCGTCGACGAGGGCGTCTTCCTGCAGACCAACAAGAGCTGGTCGATCGACGACAAACGGCTCAACTTCCAGTTCGGCACGCAGATCGCGTGGGAGATCAAGGGCGGAGAGCTCGGGCGGATGCTGCGCGACGCGACCTACACAGGGCAGACGCCGGTCTTCTGGGGCTCGCTCGACGCGGTCGCGGGGCCGGAGGAGTGGACACTGCACGGCCTCACCAACTGCGGCAAGGGCCAGCCCGGGCAGCATGCGCACGTCTCACACGGCGCCCCGCCCGCGCGGTTCCGCAACGTCCAGGTCGGCTTCAGGCAGTGAGCGCGCTCGACCTCGCGGAACAGGCACTACGGTCGGCCGACGGCGACGAGGCGCTGGTCGTCGTCCAGAGCGAACGGTCAGGCCTGGCGCGCTTCGCGGGCTCCGAGGTGCATCAGCCCACACTGGTCGAGAACGACGTCGTCGAGCTGCAGATCGTGCGCGACGGCCGGCTCGGGATCGCCTCCACGAACCGAACAGGTGACGACGGGCTGCGCTCTCTCGCCGCCCGCGCATCCGAGGCTGCCGACGCGGTGCCCGAGAATCCGGACTTCCCCGGACTCGCACCCGGGGCCGAGCCTCCCGCCGTCGAGGGCTACGACGAGGAGGCTGCAGCGCTCGGGGCGGAGGACCAGGCCCGACTCGCCGCCGCCGCGATCGAGGCGTCCGAGCTCGACCTGTACGGCTTCTTCACGAGCGGCGTCACGGAGCTCGCGCTTGCTTCGACGACCGGCCTGTCCGTCTCACAGGCGACGACCGACGTCGCCGTGCTCGCGCTCGCCGCCGTCGACGGCGCCTCCGGCTACGCGGAGCAAACGGGCTGGCGCGCCGCCGACGTCGATCCCGCGGGCGCCGCCTCGGCGGCGGTGGAGAAGGCGAAGCTCACGCGTGGAGCGGTCGAGCTCGAGCCGGGCTCCTACCCGGCGGTGCTCGAGCCTCCGGCCTTCGCGGAGTTGCTGGCCTACTTCTCGTACGACGCCTTCAGCGCGCAGGGCCTGCTCGAGGAGCGGAGCTACGCGTTCGACAAGGTCGGCACGAAGGTCTTCGACGGGCGCTTCTCGCTTGCCGACGACGCGCTCGACCCGCGCGGGTTCCCGAAGGCCTTCGACTTCGAGGGCACACCGAAGGAGCGTGTGGCACTCGTCGAGAACGGTGTGCTCAGCGGAGTCGTGTGGGACCGGGCGACGGCCAAGCGCGCGGGACGCGAGACCACCGGCAACGCGCCACCGAGCTCGTTGCGGCACTGGGGCCCGCTGACGTTCGCGCTCTCCGTGGCCGGCGGCGAGGCCGACACCCCCGCGCAGCTGGCAGAGACCCTCGGCGACGGCATCTACGTCACGCGGCTCCACTACCTGAGCATCGTCGACCCGCGCGAGGGGATCGTCACCGGGATGACACGCGACGGGACCTTCCGCATCCGCGGTGGCCGGGTCGCCGATCCGCTCGTGAACCTGCGCTTCACCGTCTCCGTGCCGCAGTTGCTCGCGGAGCTTCCGGGCCTGACCCGAGAGGCGGTGCTGATCAACCAGAACGCGTACTACGACGAGCGCTACCCGACCGGGCTGCTCTCTCCTGCGGTGGCGACTGCTCGCTTCGACGTCACCGGCGTCGGCTCGGGCCCCGGAGTCTGACCGCCGCGTAGTCGACCGAGCCGAGCTCGTCCTCGCGCCAGCCGCGCAGGCGCGGCGAGACCAGGCGCGCATCGGCGACCCACGCGATCGGGGCGACGAGCCCACCGTTGCCGGCGAGCTGCTTCAGCGCCTGCGGCCGGGGATACGGAGCCGCGAGACGTTCGAGCCTTGCGTCGGAGCCGCCACCCGCGACCGCGCCGAGGCCGAGGTCGCGCCACGCCGCGACGAGCAGGTTCGTGCCGTACGCGAGCGTCGGGTCGCTCGGCTCGGCGAAGTGCACGGCGATGCGCGGCACGGACGGAATCCGCTTGCGCGCCTCCCGGAGGGCGATCGCGGCGTCGGCCGCGCTCGGCTTGCCGCGATTGGCGAGGTCCTCTGCCGGCGGAGCCTCGAACTCGGGCACGAGCGCCTGGTAGTCGGCGCGGTCGGCCGTGTCGTTGTAGATGCTGCGCACCTCGGCCGGGACGCGCGGCGAGAAGACGACGGAGTCGGCCGCCAGCAGGCGCCTGACGCGAACCGCGGGCCCGAGCTGCCGGTCGAGCTTCGCGGCCCGGATGTCGCCGAGCGGGACCGGCGCCTCGTCCAGGCGGCCGGCGCGGAACTCCCTCAGCGCTTGGAACGGCTGCAGCTTCCGCACCTCGACGCGCTTCCCGTTCCGCTCCGCCACCACGCGGATCGGGCTCGCCGAGATCAGCCGGAACGGTCCGGGCACGCCGGGCGGCGCGGCGGCGACCTGGGTCAGTCGGTACGGGAGGTCGGAATCGCGACGGAGCGGTGTCACGACCAGCGTTCGTTCGTCAGGGGCATCGATGCGGCGCGCCTCGAACAGTTTCGCCCGCCGCAGCTGCGCCGCGATCGCGCCGGCGTGCCGGCAGCGGAGGCGCCATGTGGTGCCCGACTCGCGCCAGCTGGTGCAGAGGCCGGGCCGCAGCGCGCCGTTCACGTCGGTGCGGAGCGGCGTCGAGAACAGCATCCGCGCGAGGACGATCTCGTCGCGCGTGCGGGCTCGCTCGGGCTCGAGCGGCCAGAGGACGTCGGCGAGTGCAACGCGGGCGACGTTCGCAGGCCCGCTCGTGGGCAGCGGCACGGCGCGCTTCGGCGAGGACGAGTTGCAGCCCGCGGCCGCCAGCGCGAGCACGGCGAGCGCCGCCGCTCGTCGGCTGTGCACCGGCTACTGGAGCAGGTGGAAGAGCAGAACGGTGTTCGCCGTGAACAGGATCGCGACTGCGATCGTCAGGCGCGTGAGATTCCGCTCGACGATGTGCGTCCCGCCCTGCGAGGCGGGCGTGAAGCCCATCCCGCCGAAGCCGGTGTCGCGGCCCGAGTGCATCAGGATCAGGGCGATCAGCGCGGCAGAGAGAAGCACCTGGATGACGGCGTCGAACTGGAGCATCGCGCCGCCCAGGATAGCCAGATTCAGGCGGCGAGGTCCCTGATCGCCTCGATCAGCTGCGCGGCGATGCGGTCCTTCGTGACGTAGGCGGCCGCCCCGGCCTCGCGCGCCCGCGCGACGTCGGTGCGCGAGTTCGAACCGGTCAGCATCAGCACGCGCGCGCTGTCCTGCTTCCTGCGAATCCGCTTCGTGGCCTCCACGCCGTCGACGCCGGGCATCGCGATGTCCATCAGGATCACGTCCGGGCTCAGAGCCAGCGCCTGCTCGACCGCCTCCTCCCCGTTGCGCGCGTGGCCGACGACCTCGATCTCGGGCTCGGACGCGAGGATCGCCTCGAGCGCCTCCGCGAACAGGCGGTGGTCGTCGGCGATGAGGACGCTGATCTTCTTGCTCGGCATAGGAGGAGGCGGCCGGGGGTCCTGCTTGTTGAAACGAAATTCAGCGCGATTCGGACGCGGCGCGCTCGAGCACCTCCTCGACGCGCCGGGCCTGCTCGCGCACATCGTGCCGCTCGGCGGCGGCGCGCGCGGCGGGGTTCGGACACGGCAGCGCGGCCGCCGCGCGCAGCGCGCGGGTCAGGCCCTCGACGTCGAACGGGTCGACGAGCACACCGGCCTCGGGCGGCACGAACTCGGGTGGCCCGCCGATCGCAGTCGCGACCACGGAGCGGCCGCAGGCCATTCCTTCCAGCGTCGCGTGGCCGAAGGGCTCGACCAGGCTCGGCTGACAGACCACGTGGGCGTGCGCGATCCGCGCCGGGATCTCGTCGTGCGTGACTGCGCCCGCGAGGTCGACGTCGGGCCGCCCCTCGAGGCGACCGCGCAGCTCGCCGTCGCCGAGGAAGGTGAGCGTTCCCTCCGCGAGGCGCTCGAAGGCGTCGGCCAGGCGCACGACGTTCTTTCGCTCGGTCAGCGCCCCGATGCAGAGGAAGCGCGGACCGCCGTCCGGTGCCGGCTCCACGGTGAA
>Ga0173483_10000040_pt1 | contig 26078 bp, 30 predicted proteins | sample NitcycUS178409R2_FD_122621 | JGI IMG/M metagenome (GOLD analysis project Ga0173483, IMG submission 122621) | Soil microbial communities from Arlington Agricultural Research Station in Wisconsin, USA - Nitrogen cycling UWRJ-S178-409R-2 (version... | ecosystem: Environmental > Terrestrial > Soil...
CGCCTCGCGCCCGCGTTCGCGGACTTCGCCGGCGTCGAGGCCGGGCAGCGCGTGCTCGACGTCGGGTGCGGCTCAGGCGTCCTGACCGAGGAGCTCGCCGGCCGCGTGGGCGCGGAGCGGGTGTCGGGCGTCGACCCCTCGCCGCTCCTGGCAGCGTGCGCGGAGCGCGTGCCCGGGGCAGAGCTGAAGCAGGGCAAGGCTGAGGCCCTGCCCTGGTCGGACGACTCGTTCGACGCGGCCATCGCCCAGCTGGTGATCCACTTCATGGACGACCCGGCGGCCGGCGTCTCGGAGATGGCCCGGGTGACCAGACCGGGCGGCGTCGTCGCCGCGAGCTCGTGGGACTTCGGTGGAGGAATGGAGATGCTGCGCGTCTACTGGGAGACGGCTCGCGAGCTCGACCGCGACCTCGAGGGCGAGAGCCGTTCGTTCGGCAACCTCGAGGAGCTCGACGCGCTCTGGCGCGAGCTCGGGCTCGAGGACATCAACGCCGGCCCGCTCGAGGTCTCGGCGGACTACCAGGACTTCGACGAGCTCTGGGACACGTTTCTGCTGGGCGTCGGGCCGGCGGGCGAGTACGTCGTGTCGCTGCCGGCCGACAGGCAGGAGACGCTGCGCGAGGAGTACCGGCGCCGGCTCAGTGAGCCGACAGGCGCCCTGACGCTCTCCGCCCGCGCCTGGGCCGCGCGCGGCCGCGTCCCGGCGTGAGCTAGGGCCGCGCCAGCGCTTCGAGCGACCCTGGCGAGAGCACCCGCTCCCGCTCCGCACCGGTGCCGATCAGCGAGACCGGCACCTCGAGCTCGCGCTCGACAAACTCGGCGTAGCGGCGCGCGTTCTCGGGCAGCGCTTCGAGCTCTGTCACCTCGTCGAGCGGCTCCTCCCAGCCTGGCAGCAGCTCGTACACCGGCCGGCAGTGGTGGAAGTCGCTCTGGTGTGCCGGGAAGTCCGCGGTCTCGGTGCCGTCGCGCAGCCGGTAGCGCACGCAGACCGGCAGCTCGGCGAACGCGGAGAGCACGTCGAGCTTGGTCAGCGCCAGCGAGGTGATGCCGTTCAGCCGCACCGCGTAGCGCAGCGCGACGAGGTCGAGCCAGCCGCAACGGCGCTGCCGGCCCGTGGTGGTGCCGTACTCGGCGCCCAGCTCCCGCACCCGCTCCTGGTCGGCGCCGTCGATCTCGGTGGGGAACGGGCCTTCGCCGACTCGGGTCACGTAGGCCTTGGCGACGCCGATGATCGCGTCGATCCGGTTCGGGCCGATCCCGACGCCGACGGCGGCCGCGCCGGCGACGGTCCCCGACGAGGTGACGAACGGATACGTTCCGTGGTCGAGGTCGAGCAGCGTCCCCTGCGCGCCTTCGAGCAGGACGAAGCGCCCGTCGCGCAGCGCGCGGTCGACGAGCAGCGACGTGTCGACGACATACGGCCGCAGTCGTTGCGCGAACCCCTCGTAGCGCGCCGCCAGCTCCTCGAGCTCCAGCGGCTCGGAGCCGTAGACGCGCTCGAGCCAGACGTTCTTCTCGGCCAGCGCGACTTCGATCTTCTGGCGCAGGATCTTCGGGTCGAGCAGGTCTTGCACGCGGATCCCGAGCCGCGCCGCCTTGTCCGCGTAGGCGGGGCCGATCCCGCGCTTCGTCGTCCCGATCTGCAGCTTGCCGAGGCGCCGCTCGCTGCCCTGGTCGATCGCGACGTGCCAAGGCATGATCAGGTGCGCCTCGCCCGAAAGACGGACGCAGCCGGTCGAGACCCCGCGCCCCTCGAGCTCGTCGAGCTCGCGGACGAAGACCTCCGGGTCGATCACGCACCCTGCGCCGAGGACGCACTCCTTGCCGTGCAGGATTCCGGAGGGCATGTGGTGGAACTTGAACTTCTCGCCGCCCGTGACGATCGTGTGCCCCGCGTTCGGGCCGCCCTGGTAGCGGCAGACGAGGTCGGAGTGCTGCGCCAGCAGGTCGACGATCTTGCCCTTGCCCTCGTCACCCCACTGTGCGCCGACAATTACGGTCGCGGGCACGTGCCGGAGTGTGCCTGATCCTGTCGGCTGTTAGCGGGCAGCCGTGACCGAAAGGTCACGGCTCGCGGGGCGAGGGGGGGAAAGACTCGCCGCGCGCTACCAGAGTGGTGTCGTCGCCTCGGCCGTCACCGCGGCACCTGCCCGGATCAGGCGGATGCGGTGCCCGCGTGGGCACATCGTCCAGCCGAGGTCCTGCTCGAGTCGCAACACGCCCTGTGCGGTGTGCGCGAGGTGTTCGCCGCGCTCGTCCAACTCCGCGCAGGCCTGGCAGACCACGGTGAACGAGGTCGTGCGGGCCAGGAGCACGACGGTTTGCTCGACCATCAGGCAGCAGGTGCCAGGTCGGCGAACTTGGCGTAGCGCTTGAGGAAGGAGAGCTTCACGGTGTCGGTGGGGCCGTTGCGGTGCTTCGCGAGGTGCACTTCCGCGATGCCCTGCTGGTCGGACTCGTCGTTGTAGTACTCGTCGCGGTAGATGAACATGACCAGGTCGGCGTCCTGCTCGATCGAGCCGGACTCGCGCAGGTCGGAGAGAATCGGACGCTTGTCGTGGCGCTGCTCGACCGCGCGCGAGAGCTGCGACATCGCGAGGATCGGGACGTCGAGGTCGCGCGCGAGCACCTTCAGCGAGCGCGAGATCTGCGAGACCTCCTGCACGCGGCTCTCGACGTTCGAGCCCGACGTCATCAGCTGCAGGTAGTCCACGACGATCAGCCCGAGGTCCGGCTCGCGCGACTTCAGCCGGCGTGCCTTCGAGCGGATCTCCATCATCGTGATCGAGCCCTGGTCGTCGACGTAGATCGGGGCCTTCGCAAGCCGGTCGCAGGCGGCCGTGAGCCGCGGCCAGTCGTCGGCGCCGAGCTTGCCGGTGCGCAGGCGCTGCGACTCGACCTTTGCCTCGCTGCACATCAGCCGCTGCGTCACCTCGGCCTTCGACATCTCGAGCGTGAACAAGGCGGTCGGCACCTCGGCGCGAACCGCGAGGTTCGCGGCCATGCAGAGGCCGAGGCCCGACTTGCCCATGCTCGGGCGGGCGGCGACGATGATCAGGTTCCCCGGCTGGAAGCCGGAGGTGAGCCGGTCGAGGTCGCGGAAGCCGGACGGCGTGCCTGTGACGTCCGCGCCGGCTTCGTAGAGGGCGGTGATCCGCTCGAAGCTGTCCTTCAGCAGCTCCTCGATGTGGCTGAACTCGCTCGACACGCGCGACTGCGAGAGGTCGAAGACGACCTGCTCCGCGCGGTCGACGAGGTCGGTTGTCTCGCCCGGCCGCTCCCAGCCGAGCTGGGCGATTTCACCACCCGCCCGAATCAGGCCGCGAAGGGTCGCCATCTCGCGCACGATGCGGGCGTAGTGCCCGGCGTTCGCGCTCGCGGGGACGAGCGCGGCAAGTTCGTGGATGCGGACGCGTCCGCCTGCGGCCTCGAGCTCGCCACGTTCCTCCAGCTCGTCGACGAGCGTGATCGCGTCGACGGGCTCGCCCTTCGCGTACAGCGCCAGCGCCGCCCGGTAGATGACTGCATGGCTCTCGCGGTAGAAGTCACTCGCGTCGAGCACCTCGCTGACCGCCCCGATCGCACCTGGGGAGAGCATCATCGCGCCAAGGACCGACTCCTCGGCCTCGAGATTCTGCGGCGGGACCGGAGCGGTCGGCGAGGCCTGGGCTAGCTGGGCCATTCGCGGTATCCAATAACTCCCGGCGCGGCCGGGGAAGGTCTGGACGACGGCACTTTCGACAGGCCCGGACGGGTCAACAACAGCCGGTTTGCAGGCATAAGGGAACACAGGTTCCCAGCACCCCCGGACGACACCTGTGGGTGAAAAGGCCGCTCCGAGCGGGAAGTTCCGCTCGAAATCCACAGGCACATTCCTGCCTGTGGAGAAGCTGTGCGCGGTTTGTTACATCCCCGGCCGGTCGCCGGGGTCGTCTGCGGCGTCGGCGGTGCCGTCGGATGCATCGGCCTGCTCCGCCTGAGGCTCCTCCGCGGCGTCAGGCGTTTCCTCCGCCTCGGCCTCCGCGTCCTCCTCGGCCACAACTGCGTCGATCTCGGCCTCCGCCTGATCGTGCTCCGCCTCCGCCTCGGCCTGTGCGGCGGCCTCGGCCTCCGCTTCCGCTGCGGCGATCGCGTCGAGTTCCTCCTGGGGCGGCAGCTCGCCGCCCTCGGGGACGACCGCGAGCCGAAGCGTCGCAGTGACGTCCGCGAACAGCTCGAGCGGAATCTGGTAGCGGCCGATCCGCTTGATCGAGTCGGGGAGGTCGAGCTTGCGGCGGTCGATCCGCACCTTCTCGCTCTCCCAGACGCGCTCGGCGACGTCAGTTGCCGTGACCGAGCCGAAGAGCGTTCCCGTCTCGCCCGCGGGCACGTCGAAGCGGATCTCGCTCGCCTCGAGCCGCTGCGCGATCTCCTGCGCCTGCTCGAAGCTCTGCGCCTCGTGACGAGCGCGCTTCTGCTCGTGCTTGCGCAGCTCGGCCACCTTGGCCGGGGTCGCCGTCTCTGCGAGCTTGCGCGGCAGCAGGTAGTTGCGCGCGAACCCAGGCGCGACGTCGACGACCTCGCCGCGGAGGCCGACCTTCTCGACGTCCTGTCGGAGGATGACTTCCATCAGCCGGTCGAGTAGGGGAGAAGCGCCATCTCGCGCGCCCGCTTCACGGCCAGCGCCACCTGCCGCTGGTGGCGGCGGCACGCGCCCGTAATGCGGCGGGAGCGGATCTTGCCCTTCTCTGACACGTAGCGCCGGAGCTGGTTGACGTTCTTGTAGTCGACTTCCTCGATCTTCTCGCGACAGAAGTAGCAGTTGCGCTTGCGGATCGGCCCGCCGGGTGCCGGCCGGCCCTTCCGCTGCTGTCGCTGGTCTCGCTGCGCCATCAGAAGGGGATGTCGTCGTCGGCAGCCGAGCCGCCGAAGTCGGCGTTCTCGGCCTGCGCGCCGCTCGGGACGAACTGCGGCTGGCCGCCCTCGGCATCCTGGCGCCCGCCGAGGAACTGGACGCTGTCGGCGATGATCTCGACGGCCTGGCGCTTCGAGCCGTCCTGCGCCTCCCACTCGCGCCACTCCAGCCGCCCGTCGATCCCGACGGGGCGACCCTTCGAGAGGTACTGCGCGCAGCTCTCGCCCTGATTGCCCCAGACCGTGACGTCGAAGTAGTTCGGCTTCTCGGTCCACTCGCCGGTCTGGTTGTCCTTGCGGCGGGTGTTGACGGCGACGCGCAGGCTGCAGACGGCCGTGCCGCTGGGCGTGTGCCGCAGCTCGGGGTCGCGGGTCAGGTTCCCGACCAGGACGACGCGGTTGATGTTGGCCATTACTCCCTCTCCTCTCCGGTGCTCTCGGTCCCTGCATCCTGCCGCGACGCGGCGGCTGCCGCTACCGGCTCTTCGGGCGCAGGCTCGGGCGGGCGCGTCGAGGCGCCCTGGACGCGGCGCACCGCCAGGTGGCGCATCACGCCGTCCGTGATTTTCAGGACGCGCGAGATCTCCTCGAGCGTCGCGGGCTCGGCGGCGAAGGTCAGCAGGTGGTACGCGCCCTCGCCCTTGTGGTCGATCTCGTAGGCCAGGCGGCGCCGGCCCCACGGCTCGTGCTTGTCGAAGGTGCCGCCGTCGCGCTCGATCGCCTCGCGCGCGCGTGTGACGATCTCCGTCTGCCGCTCCTCGGGCAGCTCGGGATCCAGCATGAGCAGGATTTCGTAGTCGGTCACGCTCCCGATTCCTCCCTTCCTTCGGTCTTAGGCGGCCTCACCGGCGGGCGGCGCTCGGGAGCGAACGACGCGATGGCGAGGCAGGAAGGCGGCCAGTGTAGCATCGGCCTCGTGAAGGCCCGGACTGCGTGGTTGGCGGCTCTCTGGCGGCGGGTTCGGCGCACTCCCGAGCCTCCGGGTGAGGCCGAGGACCCGCGCGCGGAGGAGCTACGGCAGAAGCTCGAGGAGTCGAGGGCGGTGGTCGAGGAGCAGCACGAGGAGGCGGCCTCTCCGGAGACGCCGGTCGACGAGGCAGACGTGTCGGTGGAGGGCCGCCGATCGGCGGTCCACGAGCGTGCCCGCGCGGCCGCCGACGAGATGCGCGACTCCTCGGACTGAGCTAGCGCGGCACGACGGCGGCGACGCCGCGCGTGATCCCGAGCGCCACGCGCTGCTGGTACGCGCCGGTTTTCAGGCGGCGCGACTCCGTCGGGTTCGTCAGGAACCCGGTCTCGACCAGCACCGCCGGCACGTTCGCCCAGTTGAAGCCGGTCAGGTCGCCGCGCTGCACCACGCCGCGGTCGGCGGCGCCGGTCGAGCGCACGACCGCCTTCTGTAGCGCCCGGCCGGCGCGCAGGCTCCGCGCGAAGATGTCGTCCGTCCAGCCGCGGTGCCACGCCGGCACCAGCGTCGAGACCCCGTGTAGCGAACGGACGGTCGAGCCGTCGGCGTGGATCCGCACCATCAGCGCTGCGTGTCGTCGGTTGCAAAACCGGGAGCGGGCGATGTTGCCGTTGCCGTCGCCGAGGTGGATCGTCGGCCCTGTCCTGGTCATCGCGACGCGGTAGCCGCGGCCGAGCAGCAGCCGCCGCGCCCGGCGGGCGATCGCCAGTGCCACTGCCGCCTCGCCTGCCGCGCCGCCGCCGTCCTTGATCTTCAGCGTCCGCGACCCCGGCCCGATCGGCTCGAGCTGTCGCCCCACGGCCGGCGGCGTCCCATGCCCGGGGTCGAGGCAGACGAGCGGCGGCGTGGCCGCAACGGGCGCGATCACGAGAGCCGCTCGGCCAGGTACTTCAGGCCGAGCGGGTAGCGGTACTCGATCGCCGAGTGCGTCGCGTCGAAGAGCTCGAAGAAGTAGTCGGTGACGCTCTGGGCCTCGAGCTCCCGCCGGAACGCCTCCGCGCCGAGGTCGAGGAAGAACTGGTCGCGCTTGCCGCAGTCGATGTAGATCGCGCGGAGCGACCGCAGGGCGTCGCCTCGCTCCCGCGCCATCCGTACGGGATCCCACGCGAGCCAGCGCTCCCAGACATCCGGTCGCAGCTCCCCGGTGTCGGTGTCGTACGGCAGCTGCACCGTCCCGTCCTCGTCCGCGGAGTAGCACGCGGCCATGCACCAGTCGTTGAGCAGCGTCGCGTCGGAGTCGTTCGCGAAGGCCGGCCGAGAGCGGAAGTCGTCCCAGAACTTGTCGAACGAGCCCTCGTACTTGTCCCGCAGCGTCCGCACCGACCTGCGGAAGTCGGGCAGGTAGCACATCTCGAACAGGGCGTCGCCCGCGTGCGTCGCCATCCCGCCGAACACGTCCGGCCGCAGCATCGGGTTGACCATCGCGCCGTAGCCGCCGCTCGACTTGCCCGCGATCCCGCGGTGCGCAGCCTCGGGCAGCGTCCGGTAGCGCCCGTCCACGAACGGCACGAGCTCGTCGACGATGTGGGTGTGGTAGCGGCCGGTCCCGGGCGAGTCGATGAACTGGCTGCCGCCGAGCGACGTCCACGCGTCGACCCAGACCAGGATCGCCGGCGGCGACTCGCCCTTCGCGAACAGCTCGTCGGCGAGCTCGGGGAAGTTGCGCCGGAACGCGGTCCGGTTGCGCCACATGTCGAGCTGGCCCGTCAGCCCCTGGATCATGTAGATCGAGGGGTAGCGGCGCTCCTCGTCCTCGTCGTATCCCGGCGGCAGGTAGACCCAGAGCGGTCGCACGTGCGGGTCGCCGAGCGCGTTGCCCTTCAGCACCTCGCTCTCGAATGCGTGCTCATCGAACCGTCCCGCGAGCTCGTACGACCAGGGCTCCATCGCCGGGACTCTATGCAGCGGCGGGAGCCGGCGTGACCGGCAGGCCTTCGCGCTCGAGCAACTGGCGGAGCATCGCCGCGTTGACCGGCGCCTGCGCCACCTCCGTGCCCTCCTCGGCCGGGTTGTCCAGGCTCGGCAGGCCGGGCATCGTCGAGCGGCCGTTGTTGTTGAACATCGCGTAGACGTTCTCCGCGCGGCCGCTGAGCTCCGCGAGCGGGCCGATCCACTCGCCCAGCTCGTCTTCGGAGTAGAGGTAGTCGAAGCGCTCGGCCGCGCTGCCGGTGCGCTTGTTCCAGGTCTCCGCGTTACGCCCGTGAAAGCGGACGTACGCGGTCGGGGTGGTTGCGGCCACCACCGTCGGGGAGACGTTCCGCGCGCCGCTGCGAGGCGCGTCGACGATCACGTACGTCATGTGGTGGCTCTCGAGAAAGGCGAGCGTCTCGCGGCGGTTCTCGTCGTCGAGCCAGCTCGCGTGGCGGAACTCGACGAGCATCTCGTCGCCACCGAGCTGCTCCTGCGCCCACTCGAGGTACTCGAGCGAGTACGGCTTGAAGACGATGTAAGGCGGGAGCTGCATCAGGATCCCGCCGAGCTTCCGGCTGTCGCGCAGCGGCGAGAGCGCGTCGTGGAAGCGCTTGAAGATCTCCGCCCGGAACTCGCGTGACGGGCGCTCCACGCGGCCGCGCTTGTCGAGCGGCGCCTCCGCGCGGAGGTCGGTCGGCAGCTGCTCCACCTTCACCGGGTGCCGGGTCATGACGCCAAAGGCCTTCACGTGCATGACGAACCCCTCGGGCGTCCGCTCGGCCCAGTGGCGCACCATGTGCTCGTCGGGAAGCCGGTAGTACGTCGAGTTCGCCTCGACCACGTCGAAGCGGTCGGAGTAGTAGCGCAGGCGTTCCTCGGCGCCTTTGATCTCCGGCGGATAGAAGTACTTCGTCAGCGACTCGTCGGCCCAGGAGCACGTGCCGATGCGGATCGCCGCGGCCATGCCGCGATCGTACGTCAGGGCAGTCCGCTGATGACCGGCGGTACCGGTGCGCGTCTAGGGGTTGAAGTCGCCGAGCCGGTTGAGGTCGTCCGGCCTCTCGCCGATGCGCCCCGCGACGCGGTTGTCAGCCCCGAGGTCCCAACGGTCTTCGTGCTCGAGGGCGCGCTCCGCGGGAGATTCGCCGGCCTCTTCCTCGACCTGCTTGATTCTCTCGGCGTCCGCCTTTCGGCGCCGCTCTTCCCACCACGATCGAATGCTCATGGGTGCAGATGCTACCTCACCCCGTTTCGAAATCGAGGCGCGCGGTAGGTGGACAGGGTCGCGGTCGGCTACCGGCCGGCCGCGCGAAAGCAACGACGGGGGAGGAGACCTGAGCTGTCGGGTCACCAGATCGTTGCTGCGGCCGAAGCGCCCGGGGATTGGCTCCGAGTCGGAGCCCCTCACCCGTTGGAGGCTGAACCCCACGAGAGGAGGACCGATGAGTCGCCTGTCGACGGCCGTCGTCGTGCTGCTCGCCGCGCTCGTCATCGCGACCCTCGCGGTGACCGCGGCGCCAGGCGCCGGCCGGCCGCTGTACCTGAACTCGCACGCGGGCATCAACGCCCGCGTGAACGACCTGCTTCATCGCATGACGCTGGAGGAGAAGGTCGGCCAGATGGACCAGATCGTGATCGGCAAGCTGCGAGACACGACCTCGCCGGCCAACGGCGACTGCAACAACGCGGGCGGGAATACCGACCCGCTGCAGACGACCTGTCTCCAGCGCACCCTGATCGACTACAAGACCGGCTCGATCCTGTCGGGCGGGACCGACAATCCGGCCGACAACACCGGCAAGGGCTGGGCCGAGCAGTACAACACGATCCAGCACTACGCGGTCGAGCACTCGCGACTGCACATCCCGATCATCTACGGCGTCGACGCAGTCCACGGCTTCGGCCACCCGTGGCAGGCGCCGCTCTTCCCGCACTCGATCGGCATTGGAGCGACCTGGGATCCCGCGATTGCCGAAGCCGGCGGAGCCGTCACGCGCCGCGCGCTGCTCGCCACCGGCGGCAACTGGGACTTCGCGCCGGTGCAGGACCTCGCGCGTGACAACCGCTGGGGCCGCTACTACGAGACGTGGGCCGAGCAGCCCGCACTGGCGGCCGCGCTCGGCGCCGCGAACATCCGGGGGCTGCAGGGGCCCGGCGGCTTCGACTCGCAGCAGGTCGCTGCGACGGTGAAGCACTTCGCCGGCTACTCGCAGTCGATCAACGGCCATGACCGCGTCGAGGCCCAGCTGCCGATCCGCTATCTGCAGGACGTCTTCCTGCCTTCGTATGCGGGCGGGATCGACGCGGGCGCCGCGACCGTGATGGTCGACTCGGGCTCGATCAACAACGTCCCGGCCACGTCGTCGCACTTCCTGATCACGGAGGAGCTGCGTCACCGGCTCGGCTTCAAGGGCGTCGTGATCAGCGACTACGGCGACGTGCCCGCGCTGCAGACCGCGTACCACGTCGCGGCCGACTTCCCGACCGCAATCGCCAAGGCCGTCAACGCGGGGGTCGACGTGAGCATGACTCCCTTCGACTACGTCGGCTGGAACGCCGGCCTGATCCAGGACGTCCACCGCGGGCTGGTGTCAGAGCGACGGATCGACGCGTCGGTGAAGCGGATCCTGAGGCTGAAGTTCCGGCTCGGCCTCTTCGATCACCCGTATGTCGACCCGACGGCGGCCGACGCTGCCGTCGAGGCCGGCCGAGACGTCACGCTCACGGCCGCCCGCGAGTCGATGACGCTGCTACGCAACCAGGGCTCGACCCTCCCGCTCGCGGCGGGCGCGCGGCTCGTCGTGACCGGCCCCAGCGCCGACTCGATGACGAACCAGCTCGGCGGCTGGAGCGTGAGCTGGCAGGGCGTCTTCGGCGCCGGGCACGTGTGCTGCATGGGGCCGCCCGACCAGATCCCACCCGGGACGACCGTGCTCAACGGTCTCCGCGCGGCGGATCCGAACGTCACGTACGCACCCGACCAGGCATCGGCGGTCGCCGCGGCGGCCTCGGCCGACGCAATCGTCGCCGTCGTCGGTGAAAAGGCCTACGCCGAGGGCCTCGGCGACGACCCGGCCCCGGCGCTCGCACCCGACCAGAAGGCGCTGATCTCCGCTCTGCAAGCGACGGGCAAGCCGGTGATCGTCGTGATCATCGCCGGGCGGCCGCTCGGCCTCGGCCCGGCCGCAAACGCAAACGCCCTTCTGATGGCGTACTTGCCGGGCACGGAGGGCGGGACTGCCGTCGCCGACGTGCTCTTCGGCCGGGTGAACCCCAGCGGGCACCTGCCTGTGTCGTGGCCGTCGGACGCCGATCAGGTTGGCGGCGACTTCTGCGGTACCTGCCCATCACCGCTCGGAGACCAGCCGAAGGTCTTCGACCAGCTGCCCGGCACGAACTCTGGCCAGGGCTCGGGGTACAACCCCCGCTGGCCGTTCGGCTTCGGCCTCTCGTACACGACGTTCGTGACGAGCGGCCTGTCGGTGACGGGCTCGGTCTCGCGCCACGGCACCGCCACCGCGACCTTCACCGTCGCGAACACGGGCTCACGCGCGGGCACGACGGTCGTGCCGGTCTACGTGAGCCAGCCGGTGAGCACGCTCGTCGTGCCGCCGCGGCGGCTCGTCGGCTGGGCAAGGGTCACGCTCGACCCGGGCCAGTCGAGGACAGTCGAGGTGACGTTCCCGGCCTCCGAGCTCGCCGTCACGACCGGCGACATCGACGCCTCAGGGCCTCGCGCCGTCGAGCGGGGCTCGTACCAGGTGCAAGTCGGCTCCATGAGCGCCGACTTCACGATCCACTGAGCCTCTTCAGGGGAGGCGGGCCTGCGCCCGCCTCCCCGGCCCACAGACCGGTCGAGACCTTTGGGCTGCCGGACCTAGCCGTAGTGGAGTGATCTCCCCGCCCGATCCCGCTCACGGTGCGACGCGGGTGAAAGGTGACTGCGCCAGGGCAGCCGACGCCGTCGGCGGCCGGGGTGCAGTCGGGGAAGGGGTAAACGATGAAAGCAAAGAAGGTCTGGTGGGTCGCCGCCGCAGGCGTCGCGATCCTCGTGATCAGCTCCACGGCGCTTGCAGGCTCGATGGTGCAGAACAAGCGCTTTCAGCGGACGTTCGTCTGCGTGAACATGCACAACGGCCTGATCAAGGTCATCTCACGGCGCCAGCACAACCGGTGCGCGGCCGGGTGGAAGCGCTACCGCGTGTCCGACCTCTTCGGCAAGGGGATGCGCGGAGCCCGCGGGTTCCGCGGTGGCGCCGGCCCGCAGGGGCCTGCCGGCCCGATGGGCCCCGCCGGCCTGCGCGGTGAGCGCGGCCTGACCGGGGCGCAGGGTGCGGCCGGCCTCGCCGGTCCTGCCGGTGCGATCGGCCCGATGGGCCCGATGGGTCCGATGGGGCTGCAGGGTCTCACCGGCGCCACCGGCGCAACCGGCGCTCAGGGGCCGAAGGGTGAGCCCGGGGCCGACGGACAGAACGGCACCGCCGGTTCGATCGGCGCCATGGGGCCTGCCGGTCCGATGGGGCCTGCCGGCGCGCAGGGACTCACCGGCGCAACCGGCTTGACCGGCGCAACGGGGCCTGCCGGGCCGATGGGCCCCCAGGGACCGCAAGGCCCGCAGGGCTCCCAGGGGCCGCAGGGCCCGGCTGGGGCCGACGGCCTGAACGGGTCGGCGGTGGTCACCGCGACCGACACCTCGACGGTCGTCGACGCGAATGCGATCGTCACCGCGACGGCAGTCTGTCCGGCGAACCACATCGCAATCTCGGGAGGCTTCCTCGAGGCCGGCGCGACGTCGCCGAGCGTGATCGAGAGCCATGCAACGGCCGGGTTCGCGGGTTGGGTCTCGAAGGCGAAGACGCAGGGCAACTCGCAGCAGAGCGTGAGCCTGACCGTCTACGCGTACTGCGTGCCCTCCAACTAGGGCACGACGCTTGCAGAGGGGCCGGCTTCGGCCGGCCCCTCCCGTCTACGCGTCGATCGTGACGTGGCCGGGCTGCGACGAGACCCGCTCGAGCCAGGCGCGAATCGCCGGGTACGGCTCGAGCTCGAAGCCGCCCTCGCCGGCGACGTGTGTGTACGCGTAGAGCGCGATGTCGGCCAGCGTCATCGAGTCGCCGACGAGCCACTCCCGGCCGTCGAGCTGCTTCTCAATCGCCGCCAGCGCACGGTTGCCGCCCTCGTGCCAGCCCGGGAGCCGATCGCGGGCCTCGTCGGGCCGGCCCGAGTAACCGAGCCAGAACCGCGCAACCGCGATGTTCGGCTCGTGGTCGTACTGCTCGAAGAACAGCCACTGCAGCACCTGCGCGCGTGAATACGGGTCGTCGGGCACGAAGCGCGTGCCCTCGCCGAAGTACCACAGGATCGCGCCCGACTCGCCGAGCGAGCGCCCGTCGTCGAGCACGACCGTGGGAACGCGCAGCGACGGGTTGAGCCCGCCGAGAACCTCCGGCCGGTTCGAGCGGTCGACGACGTCCATCGTCCGCCGCTCGTACGGGAGCCCGAGATGCGCGAGCAGCAGCCGCACCTTGTAGCAGTTGCCCGAGACCGGGCTGTCGTACAGGAGCACTCGGGCAGCCTACGCCGTCGATCCGCGTTTTCTCGCACTCCGGCTGCGCGTTTCCCCGATGCTCCCGCGCGCCTCGTGGGCGAGCGTGTGGGTGAACCCGACGAAAGGAGACTGCGATGACCGCGATCAAGGACGCGGCCCGCGAGTTCCTGGCCCACCGGCGCGTGGCCGTCACCGGCGTTTCGCGACAGGGCGACCACGGGAGCAATGTCGTCTACAAGCGCCTGCGGGATCGCGGCTACGAGGTGTTCGCCGTCAATCCCAACGCGGAGGCGGTGGAGGGTGATCTCGCGTATCACGACCTCCGCTCGATCCCCGGCGGCGTCGAGGCGGTCGTGATCGGGACGAGGCCGGAGATCGCCGAGGAGACGATGCGCGAATGCGCCGAGCTCGGAATCCCGCACGTGTGGATGCATCGTGGGCCCGGGGCGGGCAGCGTCTCCGAGGCCGCCACGGAGTACGGCCGGGCGCACGGCGTCACGGTGATCGACGGCGGCTGCCCGTGCATGTTCGACCCGACCGGCGACTTCGGGCACAAGGCGATGCGACGCGTCTTCACGCTCACTGGCAACGTTCCCAAGGAGGTGTGACCGGAGACGAATCGCCAGCGACGAGGAGGTCGAACCATGCAGGTGACGAGAAACGGCATCGATACCGCGCCGGGACCGGAGGACTGGTTCACCGGCGCGGTCTACCTCGACTCCGTTGCCGCCCCCTCGGACGCGTCGCGGCTGAGCGCGAGCAGCGTCCACTTCACTCCGGGCGCGCGCACGGCGTGGCACACACACCCGAACGGCCAGACGATCTACGTGACCGAGGGCATCGGCCTCTGCCAGAGCCGCGGCGGCCCGATCGACGTGATCCGGCCCGGTGATCGTGTGTTCTTCGAGCCGGGAGAGGAGCACTGGCACGGCGCGACGGCGAACCGCTTCATGACGCACGTCGCGATGGTCGAGGTCGACGACGAGGGCAACGTGGCGGCCTGGGGCGACCACGTCACCGACGGCGAGTACGGAGCGGCTCCACCGATCGAGCAGTGACCTGCGCGGCCAAGTGCGACGATGGGCCGATGCGCACACCGCAGAGCGGGATCTTCGCGCTCGGCACCTCCTCGCATGCCTACCTCGAGCTCGACGGCTCGGCCGGCCGAGCAGCGCCGGAGGTGGTCACAGCGGTCGCGTCGCTGCGAGAGCCCAGGACGACGATGGGCGGCGTCAACCTCGTGGCCGGCTTCCGGCCGGAGCTCTGGCGCGAGGTCTCGCCCGGCGACGCGCCGGCCGGGCTCCACGGGTTCGACGAGGCGCTGGTCGGAGTCGAAGGCTTCGAGATGCCTGCCACCCAGCACGACGCGGTGCTCTGGATCTCGGGAAGCGCGTACGACGTCGTCTTCGACGTCGCGCGGATGGCGATCCGCTCGCTGGCGGGTCTGGCAACGGTCGCGGACGAGACCTCGAGCTGGCCGTACCGGCATGACCTCGACCTGACCGGCTTCATCGACGGCACCGAGAACCCGAGCCTGCTCGACGCGCCACCGTTCGTGCTCGTCGGCGACGGGCCGGGCAAAGGGGGGACGATCCTGCTGCTGCAGAAGTGGGCCCACGACGCAACTGCGTGGGAGTCACTTCAGGACGCAGAGCAGGAGCTGGTGATCGGCCGTAGGAAATCCGACAGCGTCGAGCTCGAGGACAAGCCGGCCGACTCACACGTGGCGAGCACCGACCAAGACGACTTCGGGAAGATCTTCCGCCGGAACATGCCCTACGGCACGGTGACCGAGCACGGGACGATGTTCGTGGGGTTCTGTGCGGAGCAGCGGCCGCTGGTCGAGATGCTCGAAAGCATGGCGGGCCTGAAGAGCGGGCCCCGCGACGCCCTCACTCGCTACACGAACCCGCTCACGGGTGCGTACTACTTCGTCCCGTCGACGGAATCGCTGCTGGACGCAATGGGTGCGACCCAGGGCAGCGACCCGGCGTGAGCCTGACGCAGTACTACACGGCGACGAGCCTCGACGGCTTCATCGCCGACGAGAACCACTCGCTCGAGTGGCTGTTCAGGCAGCAGCAGGACCGTGAAGGGCCGCTGAACTACAAGGACTTCATCGCCGACGTCGGCGCACTCACGATGGGGGCGACGACCTACGAGTGGATTCTCGGCCACGAGTTCGGGGACAAGGATCCGACGGACTGGGAGTGGCCCTACGACGTGCCGTCCTGGGTCTTCACGCACCGGCAGCTGCCGGTCGTCCAGGACGCGCAGATCGTGTTCCGCAGCGGAGACGTCGCCGCCGTGCACGCCGAGATGCGCGCGGCCGCCGGCGACCGCAACCTCTGGATCGTCGGCGGCGGCGACCTCGTGGGCCAGTTCGCCGACGCGGGCCTGCTGGACGAGGTGATCGTGTACCTCGCGCCGGTGACGCTCGGCGCGGGGGCCCCGCTGCTCCCGCGCAACCTCGATCTGAGACTCGAAGAGGCGGAGCGGAACCAGGACTTCGTCTGCGCCCGCTTCTCCGTCGCGTAGCTTCAGTGCCATCGGCGGCTGCCGATACCTAGGACATGTCTTCGCCGCACCCGCTCGAGCGCACCGGGGGCGCACGCTCCGCCGTCGCAGGAACGGTCGTCATGGCGTTCGGCTTCTTCGACGGCGTCTTTCTCGGCGCGCCGATCGCACTGCTCGCGGCTACGTCGAGGCCGGTCCCGGTCTACTGCAGCGCGGTGATCGCCGTGATCCTCCTCGTGATCGCCTGTTGCCGGTGGGTGGACCGGCGCTGGGACGAGTGGTTCTCCGGCAAGGGCAAGCGGATCGAGACGAGGCTCGAGGGGATGCGCGCGAGCCGGCTGATGCGGCATCCCGTCGCGTGGATCCAGCGCGGCTCGGACCGGTGGTACGCACTGGCCGCGGCTGTCGCCAACCCCATCCTCGTCGCCGGGTTCGCCCGCTTCCTGGGCGGCACGAAGATCGGTGAGCGCAGGATCGTGCTCGGAGCGGTTGCGTACGCGATCCCGTACGCGGCGATGTGGACGCTCGTCGGGCTCGTCGTCAGCGGATCGTTCCGCGCCGCACTCTGACGAGCGGCGACGACCAGGCTCAGGGCAGCTTGAGCGCGGCGGAGCGCCCGAGCGGGCGACCGGCATCGTCGAGCGCGACGGCCACGGCGTACCCCTTCGTCGCAAACGGTGTGAGCAAGGTCTCGAAGCCGGTCTCCGGAACCGCCGCCTCCGGTCTGAGCGACGACTGGCTCGCTCCGGTGAGCAGCTGCCAGCGGGCGATCTCGGTGGCACCGTTCCAGCTCGCGTACAGAGCGAGGCTGCCGACGCCTCTGACCGCGACCAACTTCGGCCGGGTCTTCGGGCGGCCCGACCAGGGGAAGCGGAGGGCCCGGTACGTCTGCCCGCCGCGAGCCATCCGCACGTCGAGGCGGACGCTGCCGTCGGGGCCGTACTCGCTGAAATAGGGCGCGCTGCCCCAGCCGACGAGCACGTTGTCGTTGCCGAGCACCTGCATGTTGCCCGTGTAGTGCGCCAGAACAAGCGGACGGTGGGTGAAGGCGCGCCTGAGCGTCGCCCGCTTCCGACGGTGGTCGAGGGCGATCAGGAGGGCGCGCGACTGCCGCTCGACGGCGGGCGACGCGCCGTTGTCGAAGATGCTGATCACGCGGTCGCCGTCGTGACTGCGCGCGTCGTGTTGCCAGGCGAAGAAGGTGCCTTTGCCCATGCGGAAGTCGCTCTTCTTGCCGCCGAGCCGCCAGATGACCCGGCCGGTGTCCCGGTCGATCTTGTACGCGGCCCAGGTGTTGCGCGCGCACACGAGCAGGTTGCCGTCGGAGGTGAGCCCGATCGAGTTGGCGTGGAAGTAGTCGAAGCGCGGCCCGATCCGCTGATGCGACTCCGCCAGTGCGACGTGATCGAGGCTGCGCCAGTCGAACAGCACCCGCGCGCTCGGGATCTGCAGCTCCTGGATCACGCTCCCGATCACCGGCCGGTTCGCGCGATCTCCGAGGGGCCTCAGGTCGCGCCTGCGCGTCTCCTGGGCCGTCACCAGAGCCGTGCCGCGCGGGGTGATCACGAACTCGTGCAGGTCCGCGGGACGACGATGGCCGGCCCGGAACCGCGCGATCTGGCGGTAGTGCCGATCGAAGATCACGCAGTCGCCCACCCCGAGGCCCTTCACCGACTTCCCCTCCCACCAGGTCAGCACCGGCTCGCCCTTGTAGAGGGCGGCGCGGAAGTTCATCGCCGTCAGCGGCTCCGTCGAGTGCCACCACACCACCTTGCCGGCGTTGTCCAGGATCATCACACCGCGGTCGCCGGGGCCGGACGAAGGAGCGATGAACAGCAGGCCCGGTGCGGTGTCTCGCGCCGGCCGCACCACGTCGACCGCGATCGGGCGCAGGTCCGGCCGGGACAGGAAGCGCTGCACACCGCGTACGCTCGCGGCCGACGCCGGGGCTGCTCCCAGGAGACCATCCGCCAGTCCGCCTGCGTCGCCGAGCAGCACCGCACCCGCAGCCGCGCCCGCCGCTCTGCGCAAGAACTCGTCGCGAGTCCAGGCGCTCCCGCCCGGAGGCCTGCCCCGAGGCTGCGCCCGACCCACGAGCCGATTGTACGAGGTGGGACTCGCCGCGCTCCAAGATGAGTCACTCGGCCCATGGCGCTCGGAGTCACCGCGCGGCATCCTCGTCTCGTGGGGTTCAGCGGCCGCCTCCTCGTCAGCGTCTGCCTTGTTGTGGCCGCTGTCGCGACTGTCTTGATGTTGAGTGCGGCCCAGGCGACGGGCGCAAACCGCGACCAAGCCCCCTGCACGTGGGGAGCGTCGTCGGTCAGCGCCGCTGAGGTGGACGGGAAGGTCGTCGTCTCGCCTGCCGCGACCTCCGGTTGCATTCCCAAATAGCGACGCTCTACTTGGTCTTCGCCGCGACTTCGGCCAGCGCCTGGCGCACGGCCGCCTCAGTGCGGTAGCCGACGCCCCAGCGGGCTTCGACGCGGCGGTCGACCCGGATGAGCAGCCGGAGGGCTTCGGCGCCGTGCCACCAGCCGAACCTCGCTCCGGTGACGATCCAGGCGTGCTGGTAGAGCCAGTGACGCAGGTTCGCGGAGGTGAAACTGCGGCTCGGCGTCAGCCAGGCTTCGAGGCGCCGCGCGCGGGCAGGAAGCGTGATCTCGTCGAGCGGCTCCCGCGGCGCCCCGGCAACGTGGAAAGCAGGCGGCCTGGGAGGCGGGCGGAGAGGGCTTCGGGGAGCCGAGCCGGTCACGCCTCGTCGGGAGCGAGTCGTACTCAGGCCGCCGCCCGTGGCGGTTGTCGTCGGCGGCGTCTGGCTCTGCGGCCGTGTGGTGGGCTGCTCCGACTCTCGGACGCCCGTGTTGTCGCCGTCGTACCGAGCCCAGATCGCGCCTGCCCCTCCCAGCACGGCTGCGACCGCGATTGCGGCAACGATCGCGGTGGTCTTGCCGCGCGAGCGACGTTTGGCCTCGACCGGCTCTGTTCGATCGGCGCGAGGGGTCAGCGAACCGCGCGGCTCGACGAGTTGTGCGCGCGCCCTTTCGGCCAGCTCCGGATCGACGAGCGCGAGTTCTGGGCTGAGCGGCTCGACCACGAGAGCGTACCTGTCGCCTGAAACGGAGCAGGCGCTGGCGTCGAACCGACCGCGCGGCGTCCTGACTGGCGGAAGAAGACGAGGCGGGGCAGTTCTGCCCCCGCCTCTGCCGTCGTTAGCGCCGCGCCTGCTGGTTGATGCCCGCCTTGAACATGCCGCCGGTCGCGATCTTCGTCAGCAGTTTGTCGGCGTTGCTCTCCTCGTCGAGCGTCTGATCGAGAAGGTCCTGCGCGTCGTCGAGGTCGAGCTCGCCCGCGAGTGTGCGGGCGGTGCCGTAGGCGGCGATCTCGTAGTGCTCGACGCGTTGCGCGGCGCCGATCAGCGCGGCGTCCTTGACGTCTGGGTCGCCGCCCGCGGTGAGGATCTCCTGCCCCTCCTCGATGAGGCCTTTCATCCCCTTGCATTCGTCCGACATCGTGCTTCTGATCTGGCCTCGGATGTCTTCGAGGCGGCGGACGTGTTCGCGCGTTTCTTCGAGATGGTGTTCGAACGCCTGCCGCAACTCGGCGTTCGTGGCCGCCTGGGCCAGCTTCGGGAGCGCGGCGACGAGTTGGTTCTCGGCGCTGAAGAGATCCGAGATCTCGTGTTCGAACAGGTCCTGCACTGTCTGCACCTGCATTAGGACACCTCCTTGTCGAGCGCACGCCTCAGGCGCGCGCACCTCGCATGAAGAATGCGATTAGCCAGATCAGGGCGGCGACGACCGCAAGGATGAAGAGCCACTTGACGACGAAGCCGAGCCCTACGAACAGGGCGACGATGAGAGCGAGAATGATCAATAGCGCCACGGTTAACCCCCTTGTGAGGGCGTAGCTCTCCCCGAGTCAGATGCGCCCTAAACGCGACCTCATCGGACCCGGGGCTCGCGAGGTGTTCCGGTTAGCGGAGCGGCGCCGGAGTCGAACCGACCGAGCCGTGGGCTGCACGACCGCACTGGTTTTGAAGACCAGCTGGGCCACCGGGCCCATGCCGCTCCGCCTGCGAATGTAACGCGCAGGACTCCGCCACTACGGGCAGCGCGCCCAGCTCCACGAGCCCGAGTGCATGCTCCGGGGCGACGTGGCCTGCAGCTTCGACGTGACCTTCAGCGCGGCCGCGACGCCCTGAGCCGCCGCTCGTCGCCGACGCGGAGAGTGATCCCGTCGGCGTCGTAACGCTCGAGCAGGAGCTGGGCGACCCGTCGTGAGATGCCGACCGCGTCGCGAAAGCCGGCGATCGTGATCGGCGACAGGGTCTCCAGAATCGCGCGCCCGCGATCGTAGAGCTCGGCAGAAACCGCGTAGCCGTCGCCGACGCGCCTGAGCGTCCCCCGCTCCTCGAGGAACCCGGCGAGGCGCGGGTCGTCGACGCGCACGAGATCCTCGGCCGCCAGCCGCGCCTGCAGCTCCTCTGCCGCGGCCGCCCGGTCGCCGAGCTCGGGTGCCGCGCCCGGCGCGTACGCCTTGCCGTCCCGGCGCTCGACGTGCAGCGCCTGGAGCACGGCCGGCGCCCACGGCTCCGGCGGCAGCAACTCGCCGAGCGGGATTCCGGGATCCAGCGGCGACGCCCGGGCTCGCTCCTGCAGCCTGGCCCGCACGGCCGCGCGCTGCTCGTCCAGCCACTCGCGCGAAAAGAACCAATCGCCCGCGTGCTCGGCGGCCGCGAGGCCCTGTGCGAGCTCGGCCGGCGAAAACAGCCCCCGCGCCTGCAGCACGGCCCCGCTCACGGGCTCGCGGACGAGTGCGCGGACGATCGCCTCCGGGTCGCCGGTCTCGAGCAGCTCGAGCCGCTGCGGATCGAAGCGGCGCGCCGGTGCGGGATCGAGCACGACGCCGCCGCCCACGGTCGTCTCGGTGCGCAGGACGACGCGGTCGCCGCGCGCTGCCACGACGGGCTCCTTCAGCCGCAGCTGTGCGAAGCGCCCTTCGCGGACGACGCGCGCCGGCACGTCGCTCGTCCCGACGTGAACCGTCACGGCAGCGGGGACCGGCTCGAGCTCCTCCAGCGCGACGTCGAGCCGCCAGCTCACGGGATACGCGCCTGGAGCCACGAGCGCCTCCCCGCGGCGCAGCTGCGTGCGCGAGACGCCCGGGAGGTTGACGGCGACGCGCTGGCCGGCCTCGGCGCTCGGCACCGGCAGGTCGTGCACCTGGACGCTGCGCGCACGGGTGCGCAGGCCGGCCGGCTCGACGCGCAGCTCGTCGCCGGCCGCGATCGAGCCCGACCAGAGCGTGCCGGTGACGACGGTGCCGGCGCCGGCGATCGTGAAGGCGCGATCGACATACAGGCGGGCCGGCGCGTCTGGTCGGCGCGCGGGGACGCCGGCCGCGGCTCGCGCGAGCGCCTCCCGTAGCTCGTCGAGCCCGGCGCCGGTCTTCGCGCTGACGGCGACCACCTCGGCTCCCGGGACGAGCTCGCGTGCCTCCTCAACTGCGAGCTGCAGCGTCTCCGCGTCGACGGCGTCTGCCTTCGTGACGGCCACGACGCCGCGCTCGATTCCGAGCAGCCGCAGGATCGCCAGGTGCTCGTGCGTCTGGAGTCGCGCGCCCTCGCCCGCGTCGATCACGAGCAGGAAGAGGTCGATCCCGGTCGCGCCGGCGACCATCGTTCGCACGAAGCGCTCGTGGCCCGGGACGTCGATCAAGGAGAGCCGCGTCCCGTCGGGGAGCTCGAGTGGCGCGTAGCCGAGCGCGATCGAGATGCCGCGCTCCTGCTCCTCGGGAAGGCGGTCGGTGTCCTTGCCCGTGAGTGCGCGCACGAGCCACGTCTTGCCGTGGTCGATGTGCCCCGCGGTGCCGACGGTCAGCGCCATGCCGGGACGCTACCGCCGGAGGCGATCCCAGCCGCTCGGCAGCTCGGGGTGCCTCCAGACCGGGTCCGGACGCCAGTCGTGCCAGGGCTCGCTGAAGGGCGGCTCGTTCCGCTCGGCCTTCCTCGCGACGCGGAGCCCTTCGTCGCGCAGGCGCTGCGGCAGCTCGCGGCCGAAGGCGCCGCTCTCGACGAAGGTCTCGAGCTCGTCCTCGTCCTTCCAGCGCCAACTGCGGTCGGCCTCGACGATCACGTCCAATGCGAGGTCCATCGTCTCAAAGCCGAGCTCGCTGCGGCGGAAGGGCTCCTGCAGGTTCACGTACCAGCCCCAGGGCTCGAAGCCCGGGAGCCACGAGGCCCAGAGCGAGTGCCAGTCGCCGGCGCGCAGCAACTGGAGCGTGTCGACCTGCCACTCGAGCTCGCGGTGGAACCAGCGGCCGGTCGCCGCGCACTCAGCGAGCCGTGGGCCGCGGTCGCCGTCCCACTCGCCGCCCGGCACGTCGATCGGCGCCTGCCACCGGGTGCCGCGCGGGAACCAGAGCGCGACGAAGTCGCCGTCGTCGCGGACGACGCGCATCGGCCGCGCCGCCCAGACGCGGTCGCGCCAGACTTCCTGCAGCACCACCGTTTGGCCGCGCGAAAACGTCACGGCGCGAGCTGCTTGACCATGATCAGGCATGGGTTCGCCTCGCCCCAGATCGCGGTGAGCTCTTCGAGCGGCCGGAACCCGCGCGCCGCGTAGAAGCTCCGCGTTGCCGCGTATCCCTCGTCGGGAAGGGAAGGGCCGAGGGTCTTCACCTGCAGGTACTCGACCTCGCGCTCGCGGAGGAACGCCTCAGCCGCTTCGAGCAGCGCGGTGCCGAGCCCGCGCCGATGGCTTTCCGGCCGCACGCCCATCACGTAGATCTCGGCCGCCGCCTCGGTGTGCTGCTTCAGCGCGAGGAAGCCGTCGCGGCCGGCCGCGAAAGTCGGCAACCCGGCCACGTCCCGGACGTAGGCGTCCACCGCCTCCTCGATCCCGAACCAGTCCGGCAGCGCCCTGAGGATCTCTCGGCAGAGCTCCGAACGAGCCTCGGGCTCCTCCACGAAGACCACGCTCAGCCCGCCGGCACCGCCTCGATGAGCGCCTCGTGGAACCGGACGGGCTCGAAGCCGCCGGCTGCGAGGAGCTCACGCCACTGCGCTTCGGTGCGCTCCTTGCCGCCGAGCAGCGCGAGCATCAGGATGTCGAGCCATTTCGAGCCGTCGGGCTCGTTTCCGGGCGGCAGGACCCTGTCGATGACCAGGAGGCGCGAGCCCTCGCGCGCCGAGCGGCGGATCGTCTGCAGGATCCGCGTCGCGCTCTCGTCGTCCCAGTCGTGCAGCACCGTCCCGAGCACGAAGACGTCACCCTCCGGCACGCGCTTGAAGAAGCTCCCCTCGACGAACTCGATCCGCTCGCCGAGCGCCTTCTCGTCACGCACTGTCTCGGGCAGGTCGAGGACGATGCCATGCAGGCTCGGCCTGCGTTCCAGCAGCGCCACGAGCAGCGAGCCGTTCCCCCCGCCGACGTCGACGACCGTCTCGTCGCCGCGCCACTCGACGACCTCGAGCCGGTCGGTGCGCCGTTCCTTGCCCTCGACCATCGCCTGGTCGAAGATCGCGCGCTCGGCGGGGTGCGCGGCGAGCCACGACCAGTAGTCGGTCCCGTGGATCCGCTCGAACGTCGGCCGCCCGTCGGCCTGGAGCTCGCCCGCGGTGCGGTGCCAGACTCCACCGAAGAGCCGCGCGAACTCGCCCGAACGGCCGCCTGCTCGCAGCGCCTCTGAGGCCGCTGTGTGGCCGAAGACCCCGGGCTCCTCTTCCGCGAAGACCCCGTCGCTCGCAAGTGCCCGCAGCAGGCGGTGCAGGCTCTCGGTGTCGGCGCCGGCTCCGTCGGCGAGCTCGTCGATGGGGCGGGGCCCGTCTGCGAGGGCCTCCGGGATGCCGAGCTCGACGACGAGGCCGAGCGTGCGGGCCGCCAGCGCGCCGCGCATCAAGTCCCAGAGGACTGCTTCAGGAGCGCGGCCGGCGTTCATCCGCGCGCGGCGGCGACCGCGGCGGCGACTTCCTCGGCCTCGGCGTCGGTGAGCGTGCGGCAGTCGAGCAGCAGGCGACCGTCTCGCAGCACGCCCACGACCGGCGGCTCGCCTGTGCGCAGAGGCTCGGCGAGGCTCTCCTCGACCGCGCACGCGACGCTCGACAGCTCGGCCAGTGGAAGCGCGCCGCCGCCGACGCGTGCGACCGTCTCCTCGACCTCGCCGCCCACGGCGGCCGCGAGCCGCTCGGCCCTCGCCCGTACGGTCTCGGCGGGCTCGTTCAGCATCCGCAGCACCGGCACCTCGCGCACCGCGCGCTCCGGGTCGAGATAGAGGCCCAGCGTCCCCCCGAGTGCGGCCAGCGTGAGCTTGTCCGCGCGCAGCGCTCGCTGGAGCGGGTGTCGCCGCAGCCGCTCGACGAGGTCTGCGCGGCCGACGACGATCCCCGCCTGCGGTCCGCCGAGGAGCTTGTCCCCCGAGAAGCAGACGAGGTCGGCCCCCGCCGCGAGGCTCTCCTTCGCGGACGGCTCGCCCTCGAGGTGCACGAGCACGCCGGAGCCGAGGTCGTCGACGAGCGGCAGCTCATGGCGACGTGCGACAGCCGCCAGCTCCTCGACCCGGGGCTGCTCGGTGAAGCCGACGACGCGGAAGTTCGACTGGTGCACGCGCAGGAGCACGGCGGTCTCCGGTCCGATCGCGCGCTCGTAGTCGGCGGCGCGCGTGCGGTTGGTCGTACCCACCTCGCGCAGCCGTGCCCCCGAGCGAGCGAGCACGTCCGGGATCCGGAAGCCGTCCCCGATCTCGATCAGCTCGCCGCGCGAGACGAGCACCTCGCGCCCTTCGGCCAGGGCAGCCAGCGCAAGCATGACCGCGGCCGCGTTGTTGTTCACGACCAGAGCCGCCTCGGCTCCAGTCAGCCGCCGCAGGATCGCGGCGACGTGATCCTGCCGTGAGCCGCGCCCCCCGGCGGTCAGGTCGTACTCGAGGTTCGAGTAGCCGCGGCCGACCTCGAGCGCCCGCGCCAGCGCGGCCTCCGGGAGCGGCGCGCGGCCGAGGTTCGTGTGGACGATCACGCCCGTGGCGTTCAGCGCGCGCCGCAGCGCGGGGGCCCGAGCCGCGGCGAGCTCGGCCAGCGTGCGCTCCGCCAGGTCACCCGGCTCGTGCCCCGCGGCGATCTCCTCGCGCGCCCGCGCGAGGACCTCTCGGGCCGCCGCGACGACGAGCGGCGCCGGCTCTTCGGCCAGGCACTCGTCTCGCGCGAGCTCGTCGACCGAGGGAAGGTCGCGCAGCTTCATCCGTACGAGAGTCTAAGTAGACTCGGCCGGGGTCAATGGCCGGGCGATTCCTGATGAGGGTAAGGCGCGCGACGCTGTGCGCCGGGTTGGCCGTGCTCGTCCTTGCGGCGGCCGGGGGGGCGGCGACGCGCGTCGGGATCGGGAAGATGACGGTCACGCCGAACCGCGTCCCGGCGGGCAGCACCAACGACTTCACGTTCGGCTTCCTCGCCGACACGGGGGCGGTTCGCGGGACGACGCTGGTCGACGTCCCGCGCGGCTGGTCGAAGCCGCAGCGGACGAGCGCGTCTGCTCCGGGCTACTTCGAGCTCCAGGCGCTCGGCTGTCCCGGCACGCGCATTTCCGGGATCTCCGGCCGCCGCGTCGTGATCGCGACGAAGTGTGCGAGGGGCCAAAGCTTCAAGCTCGTCTACCACCGTGGCGTGGCGCCGCAGATCTCGGCCGACGGCTTCGTGTTCCTGACGCAGACCCGGCCGGCCAACGCGCCGCGTAAGACGCGGTTCAAGCCGCTCGGCCCGAGGAAGCAGGCCGTCGTCAGGGTGCGCGGCACGGTGGTCTCAGGGCTGTTCATGACTGTCTCGAGTTTCGTCACGGCCGGCCAGGCATTCAACGCGACCGTGCGTGCGGTGGACGCGTTCGGCAACAACGCGGCTGACTACGTGGGGACGGTGACGCTGACCAGCACCGACCCCAAGGCGACGATGCCGGCTCCCTACGCCTACGGCCCCACCGACGTCGCGCAGCACACGTTCACCGGGCTTGTGCTCCGCACCCTAGGCACGCAGCGGTTGACGGCCACCGACTCGCACGGCTTCACCGTGCAGAGCGGCCCGATCACGGTCTCGCCCTTCTCGAGCTAGGGGCGAGCCTCGGCCACTGCCGTGCGGATCCGCGCGGCACCGTCCGCGAGGATCAGCTCGCCGTGCGGGATGATCACCCGTTCGATCGGGAGCTCGCCGAGCGCGTCGAGCGAGGCGAGCAGCGGCTCGCGGTCGGCCTCGTCGACGAAG
>Ga0173483_10000046_pt1 | contig 25428 bp, 10 predicted proteins | sample NitcycUS178409R2_FD_122621 | JGI IMG/M metagenome (GOLD analysis project Ga0173483, IMG submission 122621) | Soil microbial communities from Arlington Agricultural Research Station in Wisconsin, USA - Nitrogen cycling UWRJ-S178-409R-2 (version... | ecosystem: Environmental > Terrestrial > Soil...
GAAGTTCCTTTTCCACTTTTAGTTTCGTCCAGTGATCTTAAGCTCAGTTCAATATAGTTAATACCTTCTGTATTAAGATCCCTCGACCAAAACGTTTTGCCACCATTCTTTTTATTTCCATATAATGATGCCTTTTCCTCCTGACCTCCCTTCTGGACTTTAACAAAATCGGTTGTGTCTTTTTCATAGTCAAATGTAGTATTGGTAACTTGCAATTTTTTTCTATCAGAGAGCATTAAGGGTGATGACTCTTCTTTTTTTATAATGCCAACATTGCTTTCAGAAGTCGTAGATGGTCCATGAACCGCCGGAATATCAAGGACTAGGTAACCATCATCCTTATGAATCTCTTGGAAATTTTCAAATAAAAATCGCAAAGGATCGGAAAGTGTTGTCTGATTGACCGATTGAATTGGTACCATAAGGTATCCAGTATTACTTAAATCTGCAAGACGATAAAATGAGTCCAATGTAGTCGCATTTAACAGATATTGAGTTTGAATAGCCTTCCTTATCGGAAGACCTGAAAAGGCATGGAGTTTAGATATAATATCACCTTGTCGAAAATTGTATTCATTAGCAAATGTTGCGATATTGTTTTTATCTGGACCTTCTTGAATTTTATCGCGCATTAAGTCTAAGACATTCAATTCACCTAAACTAGGAAAGTTTCGTCGTCCCAGCGCATGTGTATAATCCTGAGTTTGTACTACTAACGCATTATAGCCAATATACATAAGTGTAGAGAGGCTCGTAATTACTACGATTGATCCTATCAAAACACCTTTGACAATCAGTTGTTTATCTCCCATAAAATTTAATAATTTGAAAATCATCAGAGATGCGAATCCTACCATTCCTACCATTACATATTTACTGAATCGCTGTTCATTGTAGTACGGCCCTGCAAGTAAGGCAATTACGATAATTATTCCAAAAACAAATATTTCTCTCTCAAATTTTTTAAATAGATATGAGAGAACGAAAGCAATACCGAGCAAGCCAATAGCACCCAGTCTCATCGGATACAGATACCAGGGCGTGTCATAATTCTGGGTGTGAGCATTCAAGTAATTTGCTGGAATCTCGCTCCAAACAAGAAAACATATCGCGATACCGTAGATAACTGTGGTAACAAGTAGTATCTTTGGTAAAAACCGTATCTTATTTGTATAATAAAGAATCTTCTTACTCACTTCATTTGAACCAATCGAAATAGTGGGTATACGGCCAAACCATCTTTGTCTTTGGCGCAGCAAGTATAACAATAACATTGCTACCATGAAGATAGAATTGATTTCAATTATTGAAATCCCAAAAATCGAATTTGAAGTAAAGTAGTTTTTAGGCGACAAGCCATCGACTATGAAAACGGATGCAAAGGCGATAAGAAATGCATAGTATAGGTAACTTTTCTTCTTTAGATTGTAAATTAGTGGCAAAATAGATGACACTAGAATAAATAAATAAAATTCATCATGGAATAATATTCCTGAAAACGATATCAGAAAAATTAGTGTAATATAGCTAAGTTTATTACCAAATTGCAGACGAACTAGGCCTAATAAAACAAAGCCCGCTGGTAAAGAAACTAATGTCAAACCAGTACTAAAATCTGGAAAGGCTGCAATCATAAAGTTGGAAGATAACCTTATGTCAGTAACTCTGATTTTCTCTTCCACAAAATATGAGATAGAGTCAATTGGTGAATCAACGGGGTTTGCCGCTGTTAGATAGAGTACATACATCCATCCAAATCCCGATGCAATTACGAAAAATGAGGATCCGATTAAGGCCGCCCTTTTGTTGTTTAATGGAAACCAAGTTCGACAAAAATAGTAAAATGCAAAGACACCTGTAACATTCAAAAACGCAATAGACGCATAGGTGTTTATCAGTGGAAGACCCGAAATCGATGTTACCCCCGCAAGTAAAGACGATAACAGTGGACTATATGCCTGATCTCCATCAGTCGTTATGAATTCTCTGAAATTCCCATACATAAAAAAAATTGCTCTATTTTGGTGATACCATTGATCCCCTATTGTTACTCCGCCATAGACATAGTATGTCGAGATAATCAGTAATGTAAAAAGACTGGCAAAGACGATAATTTCCGATGAGTTTACCCTTAGTATAGTTTGAAGCTTATTACTTTTTTCAGAAATGAATTGATAAAATTCACTAAAAATATTGGTACCCTTGGAAAAATTAATTCTATAAACTCGATTATAAACAACAAATACAACAAGTATTGCGATGTATACTGAAATAAGTAACAATTTATTTTGATTTATATCGTTTTCAGAGTATATAGCCGAAATGTATGTTGTTAGAGAAGTAATCAACACACTGCAAAGATATCCTAACAAAACTTTCAGTAGAGGACTAGTTCTATTTTTTCTTAAAACGAGCAATATTACGGTGTATCCTGGCAAAAAAAATGCAAGCATAATTCCAACACCTAAACCAATTGTATCTGTTATGTCAAGTAAGTTCCAACTTGTGTATATAGTATCTAACTTTGGTATTGAAAGAGTTGCGCATAGTAGGAGCAAAGCTAAATAAACCAATACAAATATAAAATTTGAAATCTGTCGCTGAGTATTCCTTTCATTCTCAGCTGAAGAATTTGGTGAGCTACCTTCCCAATCATAGGTTTTAGATTGACTATCAATTTTTTTATCGTATTGTGTCGAATAATATCTTGTCAGTCCAAAAGAAAGTAAAGCCATAGTAATACTAATTGGTAAATTGAATTTCAACGGTATCAATAAATATGAAAGGACAAGGTATACAGAGAAACCAGTAATCAAACTTGCACTTATCGACGATCCAACTAACTTTCTCTGCGCTGCTAGATTCAATTTAACATACCTTTTTTGTCTATTGTTTATATATATTGACTATCATAGCCACAATACCAAAGGGAAGTCAGAAATTTCACAGTTTGTATTTTGATATTTCTAATTTAGAGATAAAATAAAAAGTTTAAATTGTGATTTCTGATATGGCAACTAAAAACATCAGAACAAAAACATTTGAGTAAACATCGAGGTATTCTTTTTTCCCAGTACTAAATATGTGCAAGTAAATCAATCCAACAAGTCCTAGCCTTAATAAGAAAAAATTATCGAAAATAATGATCAATTGGTATATGAAAAACAAACCAGAGTTCTAATTATATTAACGAAATTGATATCAAATCGGGATATAGTTGTTTTGATACCGACATATGCTTAAAATTCAAAATTTATTATTTTTTGTTAACACGTATATTATAAAATTCTTATTCTCGTAAACCTTGTCATAGAAATTTGACAATATGTCTTCTCTGTCTTCCCAATAGTCCCCAGCTTTTTTCGCATCCCACGTTGGTTCTTTTGACATGACCAGGTACTTTGCATATAACCAAGGCTTGTAAAATAGCGTGGAATTTAAATGTGAATCTGATATCCGAATAAAATTCTTCAATGGTACGCCACTATCTATACTAATTTTACTTATGTCGCCGGCATCTGTCAAAAGTGAAATTGTGCTATTGCCATCATAAATTGTTCCCAAATAGTTTCCAGTACTGTGCGCAAACTTTGCACCTGAAAAATGTTTTGTCGCATTATCAAAAGTTACCACAATAAATAATGACGAAACAATGTAAAAAGCAAAAAGAGCAACAACTATTGATACAGTGATGATGCGTCTCGTCTTTATTTTTAGCTTTTGTGTTTTCTCCAAGAGATAAGCTATAAACATACAATTCAATAAAACTATTAATGGACCTAGTAGTATCAAAAATCTTGAATTGTGCCAGCGATTCAAAGTCATCACACCGATGCCGAAGATCATACTTATAATAGTAAATACTGCGGGCATTACCAAAACAAAGTATATTATTATGCGCTTTGATGTGTCCTTATCTTTACTAAAAATGGTACTTGAAAGAAATCCTAATAGGGCTGTTGTCAATACTACTGGTCCAAAAGTGTATAACAGAGTTGTTCCGTAAACGTATATAACATTCAGCGGCTGAAGATATAAAAACGCTTGGGCAGTACTGCCCCGTGCTTGAGCTGCTGCCGAGAATATCGCCTCATTAGAAAATTCGAGGGCATCACCAAAACTGTAAGCATTCCAGATAAGCCAAAGAGTCATGCCTGAGAAAGAAATAACTGAAAAGATAAAAATCCCGAAAGTAACTTTTATACTTTTTAAATTATATTTCGAATTGTAACTTTTTATTACCAGATGTGAAATAACGGCGATTACAAGAGAGATAGAAAGGATCCAGGCCTCATATCTACATAACGTGGCCAAAGAAACAAATATCCCGGACTTAACTAAATTTGAATTAAGGTAAATTAAAATATTGTCGGTTCTTGTTCTGAGATTGATATTTTTAGCAGGGTCAAATAGCCATTTTTGTAGATAGTACACTGATACTACAAAAAATAACATGAACGGTGCCTCTGTCATTGGGACTAGCGATAAATAAAGAAAATTTGGGTTAAATCCATAAAGAAACGCGCCCATTATTGGGATGTATGAATTCCCGACATGCATCCTAATTATTTTGAATAGGAACATACATGTAATAGCGTGGCAAGGTAGACTTAACAATAAACCTGCAAATCCACTCTTGAATAGAGGATCTATCAATGTAAATGGCAATAGCAAAAGGTGAGGCAAAGGAAGCCAGACGGTACCAAGATGTTCAAAAAAGCCCGGTTGGCTTGAATCCACATAACTTCTTGATAAAAATGCATGAGGTGGAGAATCACTGTAGAAATATAATGAATGAGTGTCAAGACTATACAGGTAAACTGCAGTTGCGATACCAACCATCATTACCGTTAGAATAATGAAAATATTCCAAAATTTGTCTGAATATGGTCTTATTAATGCGTTTGCCTGAGCCAGTTTTGATCCCACTACTTACGTACATGATTGACACCGGGTATATAAGCAATGTAGTGTAATGCCAATTGGTTGCCCTCGCCCAGTACTTTCTGCAAACCTTTTTTCTTTGGTATTAAATTATTTTAGTAAAGCAGCCCGGAACATCCGTAATTATAATATCAAGCGCAACCGTGGCACATAGATTGACACCTTAAGCATCACATATGCGGATGATTATATCTAGTTGTTCGTCTCTACAAAATAGAATGGTCATTGTGTAAGGGAACCTTAGTCTTCCAAATGAGATCATGAAATGCAAAAATAAGTATATACTCTAACATAAAAATTGGAAAAATCAGTTTGTATTTTGATATTTCTAATTTAGAGATAAAATAAAAAGTTTAAATTGTGATTTCTAATATGGCAACTAAAAACATCAGAACAAAAGCATTTGAGTAAACATTGAGGTATTCTTTTTTCCCTGGATAATCATCACAATAACCAACTTCTGGTTTTCTCCTTATGTAAGCCGACTACCAAGAGCAAAGTTAATTTTATCCATAGATGGGATGCTAATTACTATGATTACATCTTCATGCGCATTACTGTCTTCGATGACATTTATCATTGGCCTCATTATTTTGTTGATCATATCTATAAACATTGGAGCATTTCAGGGTTACTATTATTTTGTCTATGCGGCATCGTCCGTGGAAAGTAATGAAACAGATGTCAAAGAAAAACCACATATAAATGACAAAGAGCTAAAGGCAGAATTGATTGTCGAAGGGCTCAAACGTCCGACTAGTATGGCATTCTTAGGTCCAGACGATATTCTTGTTTTGCAGAAAAACAATGGTATGGTAAAAAGGATCGTTAATGGGAATATATTGGGAACCCCATTGTTAGATGTTGAAGTTGCCAACGAAAAGGAAAGAGGGATGCTTGGAATTGCTATATCAACGACTGGTAGTCAGGAAGGGAAGGATGACCGGCTAGATATAAAAGATTCGCATGGTGAAACTGGCAAAACTTACGTTTTCTTGTACTTTACTGAATCCTCAGGAAAAGATGGGATTGATGATTGTCCTTTAGTAAACTATTGCAAAGAGGGAACTGAACCGAAAGGAAACAGGTTGTACAGGTACGAGCTTTATCAAGATAAATTAGTCAACCCTAAACTGATGTTAGATTTGCCAGCTACCCCCGGATCTGACCACATAGGAGGCGCAGTTATCATCGGTCCTGACAGAAATGTTTATCTCACATCTGGTGACGGTCATAGCTGTAGTTACCATAGTTGTGACAATGGCACTGAACATACCGTCTTAAATTCTCAAAGTGCCAATGTTGAAAATGGACAATACCCAAACGGAAGAGGAGGCATCCTTAGAATTACTCAAGACGGCCTGGCGGTAAAAAAAGAAGGTAAAGATGTTATACTAGATGGAGATGGTATTCTAAACCAATACTACGCGTACGGAATACGTAACAGCTTTGGAATTGATTTTGATCCTTTAAGCAGGAAACTATGGGATGCAGAAAATGGTCCTGCGTTTGGGGATGAGATAAACCTAGTGGAACCAGGATTTAACAGTGGATGGTCGAAGATCCAGGGAATATGGCCAATTTCAAATTACACTCTCCTGCTCCCTCAAGGCCTTATCCCTCCGTACAGGGGATACTTCGAAGGTGACAAGAACGAATTCATTCCTCCAACAGATGCCAATCCGGAAAGTCTAGTGAACTTTAATGGCAGGGGAAAATACAGCAATCCTGAATTTATATGGAACATGACAGTAGGCATTACTGCACTCAAATTTCTTGATTCTGATAAATTGGGCAAAAAATATGAAAACGATATGTTCGTGGGAGATTATAACAATGGAAATTTGTATCATTTCGATCTAAGCGGAGATAGAACTGAATTGGTATTTGATGATGCCCTTAAAGATGGAATCGCACATTCTTCAGAAAGGGAGGAACTTAATAACATTCTTTTTGGAGAGGGCTTCGACTCGATCACTGACATAGAAGTTGGACCTGACGGTTACTTGTATGTTGTTTCGTACGGCGAGGGAAAAATTTTCAAAATAGTTCCCGTGCGTAACAAGTGACAATACCAATCAAGTCACCAAGCAAAATTGAATCAGGATTAAAAAATATGCTATTATTTAGTAATATTTCCCACAATAATTACCTTTAAAAGTACTTGGTGGCACGGAATCAGGTTACCAGTAGCATGGCATGATCTTGACTACCGGAAGATTGGTTGGAAGGAACAGACACGAGCAAATTTTGATTATTATGAAGTGTTGGGGATCAATCTTTACACAATTTCTGTCTGGTTGACAAAACCGATCGGTCATTAGTTTTGCAGGAATGATTATTACTCTTTTTAAATTATGGTTACTACTGTAAATACCATAAACATTAGCCTTTTGGTACATGTAGAATTTCGACTTCGCCACCATTTTTATACCATGTTTTGCCTCCAATGACATATATGGTATTGTCAACAGCAACAGCCTTTAAGCCAAGACGAGCGGTTGGTAAAGGAGATTCCTTAGTCCAGATATTTTTTATAGTATCGTATTTTTCATTATTTTCAAATGTCCCGTTAATCTTTTCTCCCCCAAATACATATATGTCGTTTCCAATAGAAGCAGACGCCAGTCCACTTCTTTTACTAGGCATCGGTTTTAGTTTGGTCCATGTATCTGTAGCGGGATCGTACATTTCATTAACATCAAAATTTGAACGTGCTTTAGCATTAACAAATGGCTCCGGGATCCCATCACCAAATATTCGTCCTCCAATGACATAAAGTTTGTCATTTACTACTGAAGATGTTAGATGATGTCTTGCAGTGGGCATTGGGGCTTTTTCTGTCCATGTGTCATTCACTGGATCGTATACGAAGTTTGTGGCGACAACATTATGAACATCATCAACTCCTCCAACTGCATACAACTTACCGTCAATGAAGTTTGCTGTTAAGGCAGTTCGGGCCCCTGGCATTGGTTTGCCCTCAGTCCAGTTGTTTGTTGAAGGATCATAAATTAATAACTTATTAGAATAGCCATACTTATGCGCACCCCCGACAACATACAATTTACCCTCGTACGAGGCCATACCTAAATGATCGAGAGGTTCGGGTAGCGAAATTCCTTTGGTCCATTGGTTGGATTTTATATCATACACTTCTACAATTTTGTCTTTCTTCACCTTCGATCCCTGACCTCCAGCAACATAAATCTTATCATCTAGGATTGCTGCCGCCATAGCAGACCTGGGAGTAGGCATTTTGCTGCCACTTGTCCAGAAGGGCTCAGATGGCTCTGAAGATGGTGCTGATGCGTGTGTTAAATAAGGCGTGATAGTGAAACCGCACAAGAACATAAGGGGAATTAGTGCCATAAAAATAGTGGATAAAGAAAAATTCTTCCTAGGAAGCAGTTTCACTAAAGTTAAAAAATATTAAAGCCTAATAAGTATATTTCAAATCCAAATCCAAGAGAAATCCAAACTAATATTTAAAACCAAAGGACTAATCACTGATTTTTACCTAAGTCTCCTAGCGCATACTGAAATAACAAACTATCAAAAAACCTCAGAAATCTTTCATTTTCAAATAATTTATTGACGGTGTATAGACCAAGTGTTATTACTTTGCCTTTTTTGTATTCTAGCTCGTATGTTGCAATAACAAATTTCCCAGGGTCGGGTTTGTTTATAGTCGCATTATAATCAAGTAAAATTTTTGCTTTAGGATTTGTAATTGCCTGTTCTTCAACATGTGTAATTCCAAAAGGATCATTGCGAAATATGAACTCATCACTAAAGCAACACTTGTAATTGCTGCCAACCCACTCAGAAGTCTCTCTTTCCCATCTTTCTCTGTCACCCTTCCCTGCGGTTTTTCCATTAAATGCGAAGTCATGACCATTAACAAGTCTAATTGTATCTGTGTTCTGATCGTATTCTACTTCGGCGTAGAACATATTTCCAGCCAGCAGCATTAGTATTCCACCATTGGCCACGAATCGTTTCAAATTATCATATTCTTGTTGACTTACGTATTCTAGATGGTCAAGCATTATTACATCATACACGTTTGTTCCGTTCGCTCTGAACAACGAAGAACCGTTATGAACATCCTCATCACCCAACACATCTATGGTTGATTTGGGTGTTAACCACTTCAAGTGGTTGACTATCTGACGAGTTCCAGACGAATTTTTAGAGTTCTCAGTAAGCCTGCTAGACAATAGATCAGTATACTTTGTGAAATTTGAAGGTGTATCTGTGTTTTTAATGTAAGGATAATAAATCTCATAAAACATGTAAAACGATTTATCATACGCGGCCTGAGTAAATGTATCTTCTACGATTGCAATATTTTTAGCCTTCAGAGACTTGACTTCACCAACTGTCTTAGAATTATCTAAATCATCTGATCTGTTTGCAGTATTCGACGGGATGCAATTATTATTATTACTTACATCTTTTTTGAAAAATATGTCTTCGTTTCCAGTCACATTGTTGGTCCATACAGCGTACACATTATTCTGTGAAACAGCAATTTGTGGATTTACTGACGATCCAGAATAATTACTTAAATTTACAATATCACCGAAAGTAGCTCCATTATCAGTGCTCCTTGTAAGGAATACTTGTCCATACTTTTCCTGAAAATTGTTGGTCCATACAGCGTACACATTATTCTGTGAAACAGCAATTTGTGGATTTACTGACGATCCAGAATAATTACTTAAATTTACAACATTACCGAAAGTAGCGCCATTATCGGTACTTCTGATATACTGTGCATCACTGATCAGTGCTTTTACTCGCGCATGCTGCTTAATATCCCCACTATGCCACACGACATACACGTTATCGCTTCTAGGGTACGTAGTTATGCGAGGACCGAACACTTTACTGCCGATACCCTCATTTTTTACCTTGTAGAGAATAACGGGATTGCCGAATGTACCTCCATTATCAGTACTTCGTGTAAAAAATATGCCATGCGTTGCGTCACGCCATGCAACAAACACGTTATTTCCAGAGACAGCTATCTGCGGAAATCCATTGAGTCCAGTATTGTTACCCAGGTTTTTAATCGAACTAAAGGTACCTCCATTATCAGTACTTCGTGTAAAAAATATGCCATGCGTTGCGTCATGCCATACAACAAACACGTTATTTCCAGAGACAGCTATCTGCGGAAATCCATTGAATCCAGTATTGTTACCCAGGTTTTTAATCGAACTAAAGGTACCTCCATTATCCGTACTTCGTGTAAAAAATATACCGCCATTATTTCCTGGAGTGTGTTCCCATAGGACATACACGTTATTTCCAGATACAGCCATTTTTGGATCTATCGAACCACCGTTTTGATTGCCTAACTCTATTGTGGGACCAAAAGTACAACCGTTATCAGTGCTTCTTTTAAAGTATATGTTACGTTTTCCAGAAGTATCATCAATCCATACCACATACACGTTGTTTCCATATGACATGAGCTGAGGAAGTTCTGAGTGGCCAATATTGTTGCTTAGATTAGTTGTGTCGATATCGTATGAAGAATCCTGATCAATTTTGTTAGCATTCTTAGAGCTGTCGTCTGGCGTAGCACTGGCAGATTGGATTAGAATTACAACAATAGTGATAATCATTATTAGAACATTAAATGCTAGCATGGAGCGCTCTTGCAACTCTTCATTCAATGGTAATTTTCATTTGCAATATATAAATGGTCAGAAACTAAATATACAATACTAAGGGATAAGCCACACTTATTAATTATCAGCAACAGAAAGTAACTCGTGTTATACCATAAAAAATTTCGCTTCACTAGACTTTAGTCGCGGAATACATGGTTTCATAAATAAAAAAAATATCTTCAGCCTTTATCAGATTGAAATTATATTATTGTTGATAACCATGTATCCTTCGAAGTAACAAAATTCCAAGAGTTATCGTAGCTGACGCTATCAGAATAAGAATATTGCTTGAAGAATTTAGCACTTTTTCTAATGGTATGCCTTTTCCTTCCTCTTTTGCCTCGGCGGAGATATCCCCTGGTAACCTTAAAGGTTCTTTATATTGATCAATATTGCCCTCCATCGTTATCGATTGAAGGTAAGTTATATAGCTGATTCTAGTTCCATTGCGGTAAGGTTCAATGTAGTGATCTATAAAGTCAAATTTTGCTCTCAGCTTTCCTTGTAGGTCTAGTGGAGCACCACTTTCTAGATCTCCCCTAGTCGCAATATATCCTTGAAATACTGATTTTTTAATACTTGCATTGCCGTTGACTTCGAGTTCAGGATTCTTCATTAAGACAGGTACAAATTTTAATGGACTCTCAGCTCTAACTCCATAAAATTCTATTTTAGAATCGTTATTGACTATGAGAGTGTAATTATTAGAATGATTCTGAATTACAATTTCGGTGTAACTATGTTTTGCTGGTGAGATATTTACGGTCATATTAAAATCAGATGGTATCAGCATACCAAAGTAATCATGGTTAGACCTCATATCCGGTAATTCTAATATGCCTGTAAATTTGATCTTTGTTTCATAATCACCTATCAGTTTTAGATCTTTTATCAAGACATCATCAAAAACGCTATGCAAGTCGTTAGTATTATTAAATATTGCAATGCGTGATGCACTAATATCATATGGATTACTCGCTTCATCAAGTATAGATAATGACGAACTGTTTAGTGTTACCATGCCAGATACTGTCATATTTCCAATAAATCCTGCTACAGGTTTCGATATATTCTGATAACTTGTCAGTTCCGCTGAATGAAAATCTAACAGTTTCGAAATATTTGATAGAGATAAGAAGTATTGTTGCGGTGACTTTGATAGCGTGTTAAAATAACCTCCCGCATTAATCAACACGATTTTGCCACCATTAGAAAATAGTTTTTCGATAAGAAAGGGCGCAACAGTCTGATTGTTGGCATTTCGATACGTTGCTATTAAGTTCAAGTCTGGGGATGATTGGATTTCCATCCTCTTTACTATTCCAGGAACATTTAGCAAGACATTTTGATCCCCCTTATCCCAAGCTATATTGGTAAATGTTTGTTCCTGGGTGTCGTTAGATTGTATTGAGAATAGTTGACTGAATGGCTGGCTAAAATTATTATCCGAATTTATAACAATTAATTTTCCACCCGCACGTACATACTCTAAATACTGATTCAGAGTAACGTTGTCGAATTTCAAATTATCTGATGTAAGTATTGCGTCACTTGAAAATGCGGAGAGATCATCATCGCTAAAAATGTCGTATCTAGTTTTAGATAATGCAAGAAGACTTAGTGGATAATAATAATCATAATATTTTGTTTCTTCATAGATTTTTTGTGCAGAGTCATTAACCTTTCCTATTTTTATCGAGCCGAACTCTACATCGTTATAATTAGATTCTAATCCAACTCTGGAGATCCCTTCAGTCTTATCGTCTGTCTGAAGCCGTGATGCTTGAATTTTTAGCACATCATTTACGTATATATTAATTGAATTATCCAAACTTACAATCTTCAGTACATCCCACATCCAATCATTCTTTCCTACTTCAGTATTTCTGACGAGAATTTTTCTGTCCTTGCTATCTATCGATTTATGATATAATTCCAGCCGCTTCCCTGAAAGTGATGCAGAATACTCTGTGTCATTTTCCAACCATTTCAAATTGACATTATTACTTTTTTTCTCATTTTCAGAAGTTATTCGAAATGGTACCTCAATATAATTGACCTTTGTTGCTGGCACAATGTTTTTTGACCAAAGTGTATCTCCGTCGTCATTTTTTGAGGCTAATTGAATTACTCTTTCAGTTTGATTGTCCTGGCGTAAAGTTACTGATTCCTCCTTCCCTTTAAAATCGAATGTTTCATTATTGTACGGTAACAACCTTATATCAGAAACTTTAGTTGCTTCTAAGTCGCTTTTTTGGTTGTATAATAGTGCAACCTCTGTCTTCGAATTTGATGTAGCGGGTTCCAGCGGTGGTACATCAAGAACAGTGTAATCATAATCTTCATAGATACGTTTAAAATGATCAATGGCAAAGCGAGTAGGTTCAGTTACTCGAGATCCAACTTGGATACTATCTTTTGGTAATATTATATATTGGGCGTCAGTACGGTCTAAATGCCTATATAGCGCATCCAATGTCGAAGCATTTAAGGTCAGCGGACTTTGGTAGAGTTTATCTTTAGGAAGACCAGCGAACCCTTGAATTTTTGACACCAAACCGCTCTCCCAATAATTATATTCTTTGGGAATACTTACTACATTATACTTTTTTAAATCGGGATCAATTTTATCATGTAGCGCTTCAAATAGATGTAGTTCTGAGATTGAAGGAAAGTGTCTTCGTGGGAATATTTTGCCAAAATCTTGTGTTTGCAAAATCAATGAGTTAGTACCTATGAATATCAATATTGAAAGGCTCGAAGATATGATAACTACGCTTATTAGAACTCCCGTATATGCTGGCTTATAAGTAAACCTTGGAGTTAAAATTTTATAAAGCATCAGCGAGGCAAATCCAATGGCCCCAATCATGATATATTTACTGAATCTATGTTCATCGTAATACGGGCCGGCAAGAAGAGAGATAGTGATCAATATACCAAAAACAAAGATTTGTTTTTCAAATCTCTTAAAAATGTACGATACCACAAATGCCAAGCCGAGTAGGCCAACTAGTCCCATCCTCATTGGATATAGATACCATGGCAGCTTTCTATCGAAACTCTGAACGGTTATGGTATCTAGTGGAAGCTGACTCAAGACAATGAAACATAATAAATATGCATAAGCAACTACAGAGATAACAAGTGCGACTGTCAGAAACTTAATTTTGCTATCATCGCGATAGCGTAATTTTCTTAGCACCTTTAAGAAATTTAGCCTTTCCATTAAAATCTTGTATATATATTTTCGTGTCAAATATATTGTCCACGTAATTACTACAAAGAACACATTGAGGAGTAATAATGGTACACCTAAAATCTGAATTAAAGTAAAAAATTTCCCTGGCGTGATTATATCTATTATAAATACACTCGAAAAAGCAAGCAGGAATCCAAGGTATAAATAATTTCTTGCCTTCAATTTAAAAATTAGTGGCAAAAGAGATGCAATTATAATAAAAATATAATATTCATCATTAGTCATTATTCCTAGGATTGAAACTGCTGCTACTATGGATGTATTAATAAAATTACTGTTAAATCTTGTATGAACTATCCCTAATAGAACAAAACCTATAGGTAACACAATGTAAATCAAACCAGTACTAAAATCAGGAGACGTAGGAATAACAAAATTGCTTGTTCTAATAATGTCCAACGGTCTTATACTCGCTAATGTATCCAAGCTTAATTGTTCCGAGACTATTGGTTGAGTTGTAACCGAGACGGTAAATAGATAGATCCAACCAAATCCTGCACTTAATGTAAATAGTGAGCAAGCAAGAAGGCCGGCTTTTTGCATGGTTCGAGGAACCCATGCTGAAAAAAAATAGGAAAAGGCAAATACTGGTGTCATATTAAGAAAGGCGATCGAAGCATAGGAGTTTACTAAGGGAAGTCCCGAAAGTGTGGTAAAAGCTGCAAGTAATGCAGACTGGAATGGTGGGTATGAATTGTCTGCATTTGACATAGCAGCCTCTCTAAATGAACCGGACATAAACAAAAGGGCACGTCCTTGATGGTGCCACTGATCACCTATTGTAATGCCACCGTAAAGGTAGTATGTAGATACAATTAGTAACGTAAAGAGACTTCCAAATACAAGCAATTCAGAGCCCCTGCTGGTCAGGTATTTCCAAAATTTGGTAAGCATGGTGGAGGCAAAATGGGGGTAAGAACGATATTTAATTTGGACATTGGTAAGAGCCCTAATTTTATATGCTGAATTAAAAATAAGAAAAGTAACAAGTATGCATACATATACTAAAATGAACAGATTCTTGCTTTCAGAGATCGCACTATCAAAAAATAATGCTGCGATATATGCTGGTAAGCCAGTGATTAGCATGCTCAATAGATAAGCAAGTAATACTGCTAGGATAGGATTCATCTTGCATTTTCTGGTTATAATGAGTACTATTCCATAACCTGGTACAAAGAAACAGAGCATTATGGCTGCAGATAATTGGATTATACCAGGTATTCCAATCTCACTCCAGTTTACAAATATATGGAAGTTCTGTTTAGGAGTAAAGATGCAAATTAGTATTAGTGCTGTAAAGATAATAATAAAAAGACTTGTTGATATACGTACACTTTTCTTTTTCTCTTCTCCACTCTTGATGTCATCAACTGGATTATCTCTTCTTGCTGAATTCCGATCTTGTATGCCGGTCACAATGCTAGATAAAGTGTAATACTTTGTTAATCCGAATATTAGTGTAGAAATAATAAAAGAAATAGGAATGGTTATTCGAGGAGCCACAAATAGGTGTGTGAGCGCAGAGTAAACACATATACCCGCAATAGCAGATACTATTGATATTACTAAATAATGACTCTTTTCAAAAATAAAAGTCAACTACATCAACCATTCCATCCCTTTCCGACTATCGATCATCATTTTGTCTTTACAAATGACTTATAAAAATGGAGTATGAGCGTTTGAAATCAAACAATCAGTAACATATGCTTTTATTTTTTTCATATTCAATTTGTGTAGTATTAATTTTTATCTATTAAAACGTTTGGCAATTTGAATGTTCTAAACTTAAGACAAATAGGAGTCATATATAGAAAATTCGTCATTTTAACTGAATATTATAATGATGCCGGCTTTTTGGTGAGGAAAGAGGTATAGTATTCTGGTAAAATATATGCTAACTATGTAGTGGTAACTAGCACCAGATTCAGTATTATTATGGAAGATGTCAGTACCTGATGAATTGTAAGGGTGTATCTTCTCTACTACAAAAATACTCACATTACAACTATTATCCACAGGAGATAACCAATATGTTACCCCATTGCGACCATTAAATTCAACTCAACGGAAATAAATGAATGGACTCGAATGATAGAGTGAATCTACATGGAAAGGGTCCAACGTAAATTACTGAGTGCAAAGTAAAAAACCATAGGAGTGTGACGTTATTAAGGACGCGACATCCCAAATAGTGGTATACGTTTCATAAAATCCAAATGATGCACTGTCTCCCGGATAAAGACTGGTTCAACGCAGTACAAGAGATCGTTGTGTTTAACCACGAATATCACTACTGTCGACGAAACCTAATCTTATTTATTTATGGTATAAATTTAGACAAACAGGTTTTAAGTAATTATGATCTAGTTGTCGATCGAGTCCAGCGAACATCTACTCTTCCTGTTAAAAGCAGAAAAAGTGCCATTAATGAAATCAATTGTGTATAAATATAAGCGATGACCTTATGTCTCAAAATAAGAGCTATGGATAATAACGTTACTCCAATAAATAAAGTATAAATCCCAAGATATGTAACACTCTCAATTACAGCTGGAATAGCCAATGTTATTGTGATGGCTGAAGCAATAGGACTTACCAGTTGAGCGAAAAGTCTATATGGAAATATAATCGACCCAAAATATCCATATTGACGTTTAAACAATAATGAGTTAAATCTGAGTGTTTCTATCAAACCGCCTAATGCCCTCCTTACTTTAATTTTGAAATAGTCGTAGATACCAGAAGGAGAGTCTTCGGTAAAATATGTCTCGCCATTTACTATTACTCTATATCCTCTTGATATCAGTTGCAGAGCGATATTTGAATCATCTGCTAATGTATCTTCATCAACTCTGGTTATGGTCTTATTTCTAAAGGCACAGGCTTCCCCGGACAACCATGACGTTGAATAAGCTCTGCTTTCTAATATCCTGATTTTATCCTTATGTGACCAGAACGTATGTTCAGAATCTACAACATGACTTTCATCCGTAATTGGCACGTTATATAATGCTGATACGCCTCCTACAGAAGAGTCTCTGAATGATTTAACCAATTGAGAAATCGTTTCCTTATCATACAACGTGGATCCATCCGTAAGTATGATTATGTCTCCTTTGCACACTTCTAAACCTAGATTTATGGCGTGGGCCTTGCCATTCCTTTGTTTTTCTCGTATGAGATTAACTCTGTTTTGGAAGTTTGTCTCTATGATTGATCGAGTTTTATCTCTAGATCCAGAATCTACTACAATTACTTCAATCTTGTTCTTGGGATATGTGCTCTCAAAAATATTATTGATCCTGCGCTCGATGACTAACTCTTCATTATAAACCGGCACTAGAATTGATACCGTGGGGAAGTATGCATTTAGAGGAGGTTTATCATTAATTATATTGGTGCGATTTTCTTTGTGTAACAGTCTTTTTAAAACAATTGGGTAAGTAATGTGAATCCCAAGAACGCAGCCGAGTAGAGCAATAAAAATTATAAGGACTAGCATTTGAGTTAGTAGTCTATTTACATGAATATAATTTTAATATTACAAAGGAATAGAATATACAAAAATAATATATATTACCAACTTGATGAAAAAAATCAATAACTAAATGCAAAGAGCTATAAAAGAAAATGATGGTGATGTGAGCAATCATCCAAAAATTATCGTTTGTATTCCGGCATACAATGTAGCTAAAAATATTGGAGATGTCATTATGAAAGCAAAAAATTACGCTGATGAAGTAATTGTCTGTGATGATGGCTCCCATGATAATACAATTGAGGTAGCTAGAGATGCAGGAGCAATAGTAATTAGACATTCACAGAATCAAGGTTACGGTAAAACCATTCGTTCACTTTTTCAAATGGCATTGGAACGAAAGGCAGGTGTTATAGTAACTCTGGATTCAGATGGTCAGCATAATGCCGAACAAATCCCTAGTGTTATTGAACCTATACTAAAAGATGGCTTTGATATTGTTATCGGGTCAAGATTCATGCATTACAATGATAAGATGAAAGTTCCATTCTATAGAAGTGTGGGAATCAAAGCTATCACTAAACTAACAAACCATGGTTGTTATAAGAATCTCACAGATGCCCAGAGTGGGTTCAGGGGCTACAGTAGACAGGCATTGGAAAGAATAGACTTGGTAGGGGACGGAATGAGCGTATCTACAGAAATTCTATTAAGAGCTGGAACAAAAAATTTGACAATCAAAGAAGTTCCAATAACTATTAATTATGATGTTAACAAAAGTTCAACTCATAATTTTTTATCACACGGTATTAGCGTACTATTTAGCGTACTTCAATTCATTTCATTACGACATCCACTGATATTTTATGGTTTACCAGGAATAGCATCACTGGTTGTGTCTGGAATTTTTGCGTACAATTCATTAGAGCTGTTCTCTACTACAAGATTTATATCAATAAACCTGATATTGCTATCAATAACTACGACAATTATAGGAATTGTCCTGTTAACTACTGGAAGTATATTATTTACCATTGCTGCTATGTTAATGATTAGAGCTAGACGGAATGTACTATTTAGCGTACTTCAATTCATTTCATTACGACATCCACTGATATTTTATGGTTTACCAGGAATAGCATCACTGGTTGTGTCTGGAATTTTTGCGTTCAATGCATTAGATTATTTTTCATCTTCGCGATACGTAACAAGCCAGCTCACAAATATGTTATTTGTCACGATAGGTACTGCTATAATAGGAATTGTCTTGTTAACTACCGGAAGCATGTTATTTTCTATAACTGCTATGTTGAAAGGTAGAATCAGATCAGACTGATAACAAGAAGTATTCAATTTCCCTAATATTTTTTCATTTGTAGACCTCTATATAGATTACAGGATTTAACGAGTTTAAGATATTCACATGAAGACTATTGTAATTTGTTCTTTGTTTTACCTTCGCCTTTGATGCCTAATACCCGCCATCCTTAAAACGGACATTTGACTAATACTTAATAATCGTAACAAAAGATTTATTGGAAATCAGCTCCCCTTGTCATATATTAGGAAAGAAATCCTTATCGTAAAAATGTTACCATCGGATATTCAAATTGTGAATCAAAACTGCCCAGACTTACAATATTGAAAAATTTCACCAATGTGTTCCGATTGACCTTATTCCCAGCACAGTACCTCATGCAACTATTTAGTGATACTCACATATATTGAAGTGTCATTCTAGTTTTCTTATGTCCATAAGATAATTTGTCGGTCATTGATTTTATCCTGTTAAGTAAATACACGATTATAACATCCGTATATTAAATCATTTGTCTCCTTAATTAAGCCTGGTCGACCAACGGATCTGTACGCTTGTTCATATGATTTGTTACCCTCATAGTGTACAGTTGCTTGGCATAACAAATTCAGTAATCGGTCAGTATTGATGGGTTTGAACTGCTCATGAGGCCACGTTTCTTTCCCTAAAGCATAAGGCAGTAAATAATCCAATGCCTTTTGTAATCCTGAGCCCAGAGGTGTTTCATAATTCCACAAGTCAATGTCAATATTGTCAGCAATTTTTGCTAAATTGAAAAAGGCCAAGAGATTAAATATATGGTAGTCCAGAGAATTAGTCCTATATAACTCAAAACGCTGGCGACCATCGGGTTCGATTTTTGCCGCTATTAGTCTATCTAGATTATTTTTTAGAATGTCTCTAGTAACTTCTGTTTTATTCAAGAACAGCGCTATAGAAGAAGCCTGGACATCGTACCAAGTACCGTGATTATTGAGTCTTTTACTTTCTTTCTTACCAAAATCAGAATTTAAAAGCCATTCAAGATATTTGCCAAACCATAATTCAATCCCTCGCTGGTCTTGCTTGGTCCAAGGTGAGGAGTCTTGCATCAATACAATTGAGTATATCAGATCAGTAAAATCTCTTGCAACAATAATACCGGAATGACTACCGTAATCTTTACCAGGTATCGTTTCGGCATACTGCAAATTAGGATTCATACGAGTATTATTATTTAAGAACCATACTCGTAATATCTCCGTGGCTTTGGAAGCGTACAAAGTATTGTCCGTGAAATAATAGGCGACAGAAAGTGTTTTCACCCTTTCTATCATCATCTCCATATTTCGTCTATCGGGAATTGAGTATATTTCCGGATTAAACTTACCGTCACGATAAATATATCGCGTGTCATCTCGTTTGGTAGCAACTGGCCAATAATATGGAGATAGAGAAAGAAAATCATGTTTATCACCACTTGGCGGTATTTGATTTTTCTCCATTACCGAGCTAGCGTTTTCTGTAAGATAGAAGTCAGCCTGTGCAAGCAATTGTTTTATTGTACCTTGTAGGAGTGGATTTTTATTATCATTAATCGCCTGTTTTGAGGGTAGGTCAAACGCTACTATTTGTGGTAATGTGTGGGAATTGCTATCATTATAGGAGTAATTAATCAGCCCCTGTTCACCCGCGTCAACTTGTGTTGGATGCAATAAACCCGACAATGCAATAATACATGACCATGTGATTATTGAAATTGACGGTACTATTCGTAAGGATCCAGAACTGGGCTTTATGTGGTTATAAAACCATATTCTGGGAAGGCAAGTTATGAATTCCAGTTCCATTCCTGTAGAAAATAATGATACTAAATAATAATATTACTTTATTTACATTGCTATTCTTGTTAGATATATTCGTGGTGAAAATAAAAATTAAAGCAAACCAAATTAGTTAAACGGACTTCTTTGGCCTTATTTCATAGTCCAATTAATGGCACTAAATGTACACTAAGTATGATTTTTAGTCCTGATAAACAGAGCTAAAAAAGCAGGACAAGGCAAATAATTAAATGGGGGACTTTTAACGACTTATTAATGCATCTGTTTTTTGCAACTGGACTCTTTTCCATTATGCTTGCCACTACCTGTATTGTTTTATCTTTTTTTGTCCTATCGAATATGAATTATTTTGAGCTGGTCAACGCCTCAGAATTATTATCAGATAATCTACCACATGTTTCTGATTCCAAATTAAAGGTTGAATTAGTATTCCAACAAGAAATTAAACGTCAAGGTAACACCTTGTCACCGGTCAGCACTATGACATTCGTGGGCACGAATGATATTTTGTTTCTGAATAAGAACAATGGTACTGTAAATAGAATTGTAAATGGCGTTCTCTTAAAAGAACCATTGCTTGATGTCAACGTAGCTAATAAACGAGAAAGAGGAATGTTAGGAATTGCTACTACAATCTCGTCTACCGCGAATGATAATAAAAACGGTGACACAAGATATGTATTTCTTTATTATACGGAATCTGAAAAAAGGGATGGAAGTGACAAGTGCTTCGAAACATATTATTGTGAGCCAGGAACATACCCGATTGGTAACCATCTTTATAGGTATGAGCTAAATGGTAATGAACTAGTAAACCCAAAACTGTTGATCCATCTGCCAGCGAGCCCAGCACCAACTCACAATGGAGGTGTGATTAAAATAGGGCCAGATAATAATCTTTACGTTACTATTGGCGATTTGGTAGGTTCGTCTAATGAAAGTTCTAGGACTAAAGCTCAAAATTATAAAAATGGTACAGAACCCGACGGCAGAGCCGGCATATTAAGACTTACTCAGGATGGTAAACCTGTGTCTGAAGGAATAATAGGTAAAGAATTTCCTCTGAATCTATACTATGCATATGGCATAAGAAATAGTTTTGGTATAGATTTCGATCCAGTATCGGGTGAACTGTGGGATACAGAGAATGGTCCTGACTATGGCGATGAAATTAATCTTGTTAAGCCTGGGTTTAACAGCGGATGGGGCAAAGTTCAAGGTATCTGGAGTCCAAGGTACGATCCAGAACGAGGAGGGGATCTCATTGCTGGGAAGGAATTACTGAATCCAAATAGCAATGATCTGGTAGATTTTGATGGAAAAGGAGAGTATAGTGCACCGGAGTTCATATGGAATAAAACCGTCGGTCCGACGGCTATTAGATTCCTCCAATCTGACAAATATGGAAAAGAATATGAAAATGACTTATTTGTAGGGGATAATAATAATGGGTATCTTTATCATCTTGACCTGGACAAAGACAGAGCCGGGCTGTCACTTATGGGAGTCCTGAAAGATAAAGTGGCAGATAGTTTACAGGATCTTGAAGGGATTATCTTTGGAGAAAACTTCGGGAAAATCAGTGATATTCAGGTTGGACCTGATGGTTATCTGTACATACTTACACATTATAAAAATAACGCACAAATTTTCAGGATTGTCCCTATAAATTCTTAATGAATTACTAAAGGCCAATTACTGGGAGATTAAAGACGAAAAATAAAAAGTAACTTAATTTTAGAACTATAGTCAGGAAAACCAGTGTCTAAAAAGTATCTACTCACCGATGCTATAATACTTGTCTGGATTAAGGAAGTGATTCGGAGAATAGTTAGATTAACTTGAAAGTTTATTTAGACTATATTTATAAACTGCTAAATCTATGAGATCGAGGGTGAAAGCAGTTAAAAGGACAAAGTGTTGGCAAGGGAGCCGCATACATATTTGTCGAAACAATTATTGGGCTTCTTTCTGGCTATCTTTTATGGATGGGCTTGACGAGGATAGCCACACCTGACATCATTGGAACATCATCTTCCGTGATTGCTCTCGCCAATATTTTTACAACTGCCGTCATACTTGGTCTTCCCACAGGTGTTTCGCGCTTTTTAGCAAAATTATTCTATGAAAAAAATTTAGAAAAAGCCAATGTATTTGTAAAAGCTTCTTTGATTCTTTTGGCTCTGGGAATATCGATTAGCATTGCCGTACTTTTGATTATTAGGGATTGGATTTATTTCAATCTAGATCCTGTCTTAATGATTTTTACTATCTTACTTATTAGTTCGTCTGCTATTGCAATGTTGAATCGTTCAATAGTCATTTCCACGTTGAAAACAAAAATACTACCTAAAGTAATGATCGTTACTGCTTCCACTAGGACTGTTCTAGTAGTCGTCCTAGTCCTAATGCACACTGGTGCACTAGGTGTCGTGATTGGTTATACTTCGTTTCAAATTCTGGCAGCAATACTGTTGGGCTTTACCATATTTAGAATTTTGAGATCACAAGATAGAAGCAATCCTAATATAAAATTAAATTATCCTTTCAAAAGTATTCTTACGGCAAGTATTCCAAGTTGGATCCCAAAATTGATTACTACATTAGGTGGATCAAATTTAGCAACGATAGTGGTATTCGGATATAATGGCCCCAATGAAGCTGCTTCATTTTTTCTTGCAAATGCGATATTCCTCGCTATCAGTGCGATTGTTACTCCACTCTTTACAATTGCCTATCCGACATTATCTGCAATGAGTGATGGTAGAAAGAGATTTGCTTGGAGAATAATAAAAATAAGTATCATTTTATCGTTACCTCTTTCCGCATCAATTATTTTTTATTCTAATGATGTTGTCCTTTTACTTGGTCACGAATATATTAACGCTTCAGTACCTTTGCGAATATTCTTGTTATCAATCCTGCCAAATTCAATGTTTACCGTAATAACTGAACTGGTTTATGCATATGGCAATTACAGACAAGTTTTGGCCTTGGGACTTGCCTCAAGTATACCCCGTACTGCGCTTTACTTTCTTCTTGTGCCAGATTTTGGAGGCACAGGAGCGGCTACGAGCTTTTTAGTCGGATCTATCATAGGATGTGTTTTTTCGATGATAGTTGCTAAAAAAATTGGTATGATAATACATTGGAAAGATTTGGGTTTTATAGTCATAATGGCATTTTTGCCAGCTTTCATTTTTAACTATTTTCAATTAAATTATATCTTAGGGATATTTAGTACTGTTGCGATTTCAGTCATTCTATTTCTAAAGTTCAAAATTCTAACTAAACCTGATATAGAAGATGCGATAAATGTGTTGCCTATAGGCATGGCAAAACCACTAACTATCGTATTCAACAAAGTTGGTAAGGTATTGAATAGGGATTATTAGATAAATATCTATACAAGACGTCTTACAATAGCATACGTCAACTTATAAGGGAAAGTAGTAAATCTAGAATTAATGTTTGCTTTGCCTAAATGTGATGAAAATAGAATTTGAGAATATATTTTGCCTAAATAACGCTGAAGTTTGATAAGAAAGCGCATATGATTTACACCTGATGATCAAGTCTGGAATATTTCTTTACCTTTTACCAGCGCGAAATAAAACTCAATTCATGAATGATATTTTCAGATAGTTACTAAACTAAGATATCCTACGGATTATAAATCTCAGAGATTGGAATCAAGACTAGGCTCATAAAAAGGGTCAATTTTCGTATAGATTTTAACATAGTATTGTAATCGTTGCCGGGAATTTTTCACTCAATAGGTCAGCTTGATACTATGATTCTAACTAAGAATACCTTTTAGCCCAGAATCACTCTGCAGAGAGCAGGCGAGCGAATGTCTTTGTATTCATAACTGGGAATCAATCCGTTCAACTGCTTTCCAAATTACTTTACCGTTGATATTTAGGCCCAAGAAAAAAGTTGATGGATGCGCATGAACCAATCTACTTTCAGTTGTACTAAATAAGTTGACATAAGAAAGCATCCGTTTTTTCTTAAGTCGTCAGAGAGAGTATCACATAAACGTTTAGGTCGTATTAACCCCTTTATACTAGTAGCCAATGTACGAAATTAAATAGATCTTATATAAACCCATAATTTGAATACCCTTGAGAAATGGGTTAAAATGAAATCAACAACAATATTCATAATGATAATCGTGTTGGCAACAAATTTTTACCGCAGAAAGTTCATGTTGATGGTCTGAGTTACAATGAAACCTCTGAAATGTATGAGCGGCACTCGTCTCCTAAATGAAATTTATTTCTCCAAGTTCATGCCCAATTGGATCAAAACTTATTTTACTATATGACTATGGATTAAAAAATTTCTAACGAGTCGTAATGACTTGATTATCGAGATAACTTCAGAGTCTAAACTTGGACCCCAACTTGCGTGACAGATATTTACAATCCTTCGGTATCACTCAGTATTTCACATTTAACGCATATTATCCATATAGCACAGTAATTTATTTTCTCCAATCTCTGGTTAATGAGATTATTCACTTCAAGGTTAATACTTGGCATACTAGGTTTTGGCTGACGTTCTATGATACTCTGAGAGAGTAAAGCTTGGTAAACTAAACCCAATGAATTGATATTTTTCTATTGCTATTTTTTCCCTAATTGAAAATGCGGGGACTATTGGTGTCTTTTTCAGATCCAGTGGAGGTAAACAGACAGTTATTTTGCTCTGGATAAGTGTTGTTAACAATGAGTTAACATCACCTTCAATCGTAGGTCTTGTTATAATGTTACTACATCATTGCTACATCATATTTCCAACGCTGTAAACTCTTGTTATATTGTTTTAGCCAAGATTGCCGTTGTTGATAAACCACAGGGTTTTCCTCGTCTGTAGATTTGATCAAATTTGGACTACATACGAAA
>Ga0173483_10000047_pt1 | contig 25327 bp, 17 predicted proteins | sample NitcycUS178409R2_FD_122621 | JGI IMG/M metagenome (GOLD analysis project Ga0173483, IMG submission 122621) | Soil microbial communities from Arlington Agricultural Research Station in Wisconsin, USA - Nitrogen cycling UWRJ-S178-409R-2 (version... | ecosystem: Environmental > Terrestrial > Soil...
CGCCGCCGCCGCCGACCGGATCGCGAACGGCGAGCTCGACGACCAGTTCCCGATCGACGTCTTTCAGACCGGCTCGGGCACGTCCTCGAACATGAACGCGAACGAGGTGATCGCGACCCTCGCGGGCGACGACGTCCACGCGAACGACGACGTGAACATGGGCCAGTCGTCGAATGACGTCTTCCCGACGGCCGTCCACCTCGCGGCGCTTTACGAGCTGACGAACGACCTGCTGCCCGCCCTCGACCGGCTCGCGGAGTCGCTCGAGGCGAAGGCGCGAGAGTTCGACGACGTGGTCAAGTCGGGCCGGACGCACTGGATGGACGCGGTGCCGGTCACCCTGGGCCAGGAGTTCGGCGGCTACGCGGCCCAGGTCCGCGAGGGCGCCCAACGCGTCCGCGACGCATTGCCGCGCCTGGGCAAGGTGCCGCTGGGCGGAACGGCCACCGGCACCGGCCTGAACACGCACCCCGAGTTCGCCTCGCGCGTGCGCGCGCGTCTGCAAGAGGAAACAGGGCTCGAGATCTCGCCGCCGGCCGACCCGTTCGAGTCGCAGGCCGCGCGCGATTCGATCGTCGAGGCCTCCGGCGCGCTCAAGGTCGTCGCCGTCTCGCTGACGAAGATCGCGAACGACCTCCGCTTCATGGGCTCGGGGCCGCGCGCCGGCCTCGCCGAGATCGCGCTCCCTGAGCTGCAGAAGGGCAGCTCGATCATGCCGGGCAAGGTGAACCCGGTGATTCCCGAGGTCGTGACCCAGGTTTCCGCGCAGGTGATCGGCAACGACACGGCGATCACGGTCGGCGGCCTGCAGGGCCACTTCGAGCTGAACGTCTTCGTACCGCTGCTGGCGCGGAACCTGCTCGACTCGATCCGGCTGCTGGCGAGTGCCTCGCGCCTCTTCGCCGAGAAGTGCGTCGACGGAATCGAGGCCAACCGCGAGAACAACGAACGCTACGCGGAGTTGACCCTTTCGGCCGCCGCCGCGCTGAACCCGTACATCGGGTACGACAAGGCGGGGGAGATCGTGAAGGAGGCCGCCGCCTCGGGCCGCTCCCTGCGCGAGGTCGCCCGCGACGCGGGGGTCGACGAGGCCACGCTCGACGAGGCCCTCGACTACCGCAAGATGGCCAAGCCGCACGGCGGCTGACCCCCTCTCGGGGACCGGCGCACGAAATCGCCCCGGCCGCTAGCCTCCGGCGCGGCGCAGGCACCAATTGCGAGGGGAAAGGGGAACCAGTGAGACGTCACCTGGGTATCCCACTCGCCGTGTTGTCCCTGGCTCTGCTCGTCACCGCGTTTGGCGGAGCCGCAGCCCAAAGCGGGGGTCAACACGGACAGGTCCTGATGCGGGCCGCGCAAGGAAAGCTCCGCCGGCCGGTACTCACGACCACGGCGAAGGACGGCCGGACGGTGCAACGCCCGCTGCCGTTCCTATCGGCCTCCACCGTGCAGACGGCGCAGGACGCGATGGACGTTCAACGGCAAGACGAGCGGCTCGCCGATGCGGACGCTTCCGCGGCGATTCCCAACGCGGACTTCGCCGACATCGGCGGCGCGAAGCAGACGCTCGGCTGCACGAGGCGGAACACCGACGGGAACCAGCGGGTGAACCAGGACTGCTCGTTCCGCCGCCAGGCCGAGGAGGACATCACCTACAACCCGGCCGATCCGTCGAACCTGGTCGGCGGCCAGAACGACAGCCGGGTCGGCTACAACCAGTGCGGGATCGACTTCTCGACCGACGGAGGGCACAACTGGGGCGACATGCTCCCGCCGTTCCGCCAGCACGAGAACGCTCCCGAGTTCGACGGCCCGAGCGCCGTGAACCCGAACACCAACACCATCGCCGGCGACGTCGGCACGCACCACACCTACGACGCGGCGAGCGACCCGGCCTCTGCGGTCGACTCGCGTGGCCGCGCGTACTTCAGCTGCGTGATCTTCGACGTCTTCTCGAACGCGAGCGGCCTGTTCGTCACGCAGTCACCGCGCGGGGCGAACGGCTCGTACTACTTCAACGTGCCGAGCTCGATCGCCGCGACGCCGACGAAGCAGTTCCTTCCCGTCGAGGACAACAGCTTCTTCGTCGTCCACGACAAGAACATGATCTCGGCCGACCGGTACGCCTCGAGCCCGAACCGCGACAACGTCTACGTGACCTGGACGGTGTTCAAGTTCAACCAGCCGAGCGGGACCTTCTCGGAGTCGCCGATCTTCGGCTCGATGTCGACCGACCACGGGCTGACGTGGTCGACGCCCGAGGAGATCAGCGGCTCGAGCCCGACGCTCTGCTTCTTCGGCAACGCCTTCACGCCGGGGCTCGACCCGCACAAGTGCAACTTCGACCAGGGCTCGTACTCGGTCGCGCTGCCGAACGGCGCCCTCGAGGTGGCCTTCAACAACGGCAACACGCCGGCCGGGAACCCGAACGGGCAGCAGCTCGCCGTGCACTGCACGCCTAGCGGCAGCTCGACCGCGGGGACGGCGCGCCTGAACTGCGCCGCACCGGTCAAGGTCGGCGACGACCTCCTCGTCGGAGAGCCGCTGTGCGACTTCGGCCGCGGCCCGGAGGAGTGCGTGCCCGGTCCGTGGATCCGCACGAACGACTTCCCGCGGATCACCAAGGACAACACCCAGAACAACCATCTCCAGGTGGTCTGGCAGGACTACCGCAACGGCGAGTTCGACATCCACATGTCGACCTCGAACGACGGCGGCCTGCACTGGACCGACGCCGGCACGGTCAACCCGGACACCGGCCTCGACCACTACTTCGCGGCGGTCGACCAGAGCCCGAAGACAGGCGACCGGATCGGTGTGAGCTACTACCGGAGCGAGCGTGTTCCCAACGAGAACACCACGCCGGCCGGCGGGTTCTCACCCGGCATGCCGGGAGTGCAAGAGGCGAAGTCGGACTACGTGCTCGCCGGCGGTGTTGGCGCCCACACGCCATACGACTTCGACGTCCTCTCCCCGGTCTTCGACGCCCCTGACGGGGTTCAGGCCGGCTTCAACGGCGACTACAGCGGGCTGACCATCTCGAGGGGCGTGGAAGCCCACCCGATCTGGTCGGACACCCGCAACGCGGACCCGTTCTCGCCCGCGAACGGCGTCGTTCACGACGAGGACATCTTCACGGCCAGCCACAACCTCCCGAACGGGAAAGCCAGGACCGGCCCGGGCCGGATCGGCAGGCACTAGCGCCTTCCGAAGCTCGGACTCGAAGGGGCCGCCTCGCGCGGCCCCTTCCGCTTCGCGGAGGGCCGGATCGTCGCGCCTCGATATAGCTTGCTTTAACTCGCGGGAGATCGTACGCTCGCGGCACGTACAGGGTGGCGGCCCGTGGCCGTCTAAAGGGGAGGAGATCGATAGATATGAAGAGAGCGCGAATTGCGCTTGGCGTGTTTGCGTTGCTGGTCCTGGCGGGGACGGCGTTGCTGCTCGCCGTCGGCTCGACCGGCTCGCACGGCACGCGCTCCGCCGCGCCGCTGAAGAAGGCGGCCGATCCGGACGCGAGCTCCAAGCAGAACACGGCCGCGGTGGAGGCGGGACCGGCGGCGCTCCAGGCCGCCGAGGAGTCGTTCGCCCAGCGGGCGTATCCCGCGAACGACATCCCGATCCAGCTGAGCCTCAACGCGCAGCAGTCGTGGAAGGCCGTCGACAACCGCGGGATCGGCAAGGGCAAGAACAAGGCGGGCCAGTGGGCGATGATCGGCCCGAGCCACTCGAACATGCCGGGGCTGCTCGTCTTCTCCGGCGCCGACTACACGACGTCCGGGCGCATCACCGCGCTCGCGCTCGACCCGTCGTGCTCGCAGTCGAAGTGCCGCCTCTGGGTCGGCGCGGCCGGCGGGGGCGTCTGGCGGACGACGAACGGGATGGCCGGAACGCCGTCGTGGACGTTCGTCTCGGGCGGCCTGCCGACCAACGCCATCGGCGCGCTCACCTACGACGCGTCGAGCGGCGCGCTCTACGCGGGCACCGGTGAGCCGAACGCCTCGGCGGACAGCGAGACAGGCTCCGGCCTGTTCAAGTCGACGGACGGCGGCGACACCTGGACGCACGTCGCGGCCATCACCTCGACGACGATCTCGGGGGTCTACACCGGCGACGCGTTCAAGGATCGTGCGATCAGCGAGATCACGGTCGACCCGACGAATTCGAACGTCATCTACGTGAGCTCCGCCAGTGCGATCCGCGGCGTCTGCTCGGTCCTCAACGGCTGCGACGCGGCTCCGCCGACGCCGCTGCCGGGCCGCGGCGTCTACAAGAGCACCGACGGCGGCGCGACGTTCACGCTGCTGAACAGCGCGACGTCCGGCCTCCCCTTCGTGCTCCGCGGCGCGGTCAACGTGAAGCTCGACCCGAGCGACCACAACACCGTCTACGCGTCGCTCTTCGGCCAAGGCGTCTTCCGCTCGACGAACGGCGGCACGAACTGGACGCAGATCTTCACGGGCGTGACCACCGGCGGGAACATCGAGCGCGACACGATCGACGTCGCGGCGCTGCCGAACGGAAAGACGCGGATGTACATCGGCGCCGGGGACAACGGCACCTTCAACTCGCGTCTCTACCGCAGCGACGACGTCGCCACCGGCGTGCCCGCCTTCACGAACATCACGACGACGCAAAGCTCGGCCTACTGCACCTCGCAATGCTGGTACGACAACGTCGTCTATACCCCGCCGGGCCATCCGGACACGGTCTACCTCGGCGGTGCCTACGACTACAACAACGCCGGCACGTGGGCGATCGACCAGAACCTCGCCGGCCGCACGAACGGCCGAGCGTTCATCGTGTCGCACGATGCAGGGGCCAACTTCACCGACCTTACTCGTGACGCGACCTCCGACTCCCGGCCGAACGGGATGCATCCTGACTCGCACGCGATCGCGGTCGTGCCGTCGAACCCGAACATCGGCTTCTTCGGCTCGGACGGCGGCCTCGTCCGCACGAGCGGCCAGTTCGCTGACGTCTCGTCGCAGTGCGGGTCGCGGAACCTCACCGCCCCGAACCTGGCGATCTGCCAGCAGCTGCTCTCCTCGGTGCCGACCGAGATCGACAGCCTGAACAAGGGCCTCTCGACGCTCCAGTTCCAGAGCCTGTCGGTCAACCCGACCGACGCGAAGGACCTGATGGGCGGCACGCAGGACAACGGCACCTGGGAGCCCAACGGCCACTCGGGCGTCAACTGGAACATGATCATCTGGGGCGACGGCGGCCAGTCCGGCTTCAACGCGGCGAACCCCGACGTCCGCTTCAACACGTTCACCGGCCAGGCGAACGACGCGAACTTCCGCGGCGGCGACCCGTCGAAGTGGGTCGTCATCACGGGCGACATCGTCAACAGCCCGGAGGGCTCGTACTTCTACGCGCCGGTGACGGCGGATCCGAACCCGGCCAACGCCGGCAGCATCTACCAGGGCTCGTTCAGCGTCTGGCGCACCCAGGACTGGGGCGGCGACCCGGCGTTCCTCGAGGCCAACTGCTCCGAGTTCACGACGCCGTCGAACAACACGGCGTGCGGTGACTTCACGCCGATCGGGCCCGCGGGTCACACACAGCTCACCGCGAACGACGCGCTCTACGGCGGCGCCGACCGCGCGGGTGCGGCGGTCGCCGCGATCGAGCGGGGCTCGGACACGAGCACGATCTGGGCCGCGACCGGCACCGGCCGCGTCTTCGTCTCGAAGAACGGCGATGCAGCGGCCGGCTCGGTCACGTGGACGCGGATCGACACGCTCGCGACGAACGACCCGAACCGGTTCGTCTCGTCGATCTACGTCGACCCGGCGGACGCGAACCACGCGTGGATCTCGTACTCCGGGTACAACGCGAACACGCCCACGACCCCGGGCCACGTGTTCGAGGTGCGGTACAACCCGGTCGCCGGGACCGCGACGTGGACGAACCTCGACGGCGGCACGGGCCCGATGGGCGACCTGCCGACGACGGACCTCGTCCGCGACGACGTCACGGGCGATCTCTACGCGTCGACTGACTTCGGCGTGATGACGCTGCCCGGCGGCAATGGCGCCGGCAGCTGGGTCTCGGCGGGCGAGGGCCTGCCGAACGTCGAGGTCGCGGGGCTCACGATCGTCCCGGGCGCACGCAAGCTGTACGCGGCCACGCACGGCCGCAGCGCCTGGGTGCTGACGCTCCCGTAGGCCACTGACACATGGTTGAACGAAGGGCCGCCCCCGGGCGGCCCTTCGGCTTTCCCGGAACGGGTGATGAAGGAAATGCGGAGCGGTGTCGAAACGTGCAACACGGTGAAGCGGCTCGCCCTCCTCCTTGCGGCTGTCGTTGCCGCGTGCGCCTTCGCGGGCTCGGCCTCTGCTGCCGGCAACCCCTTCGGCGTCACGGTCGTGCGCTTTTCCCCGCAGACGACGCCGGCGCAGATGCGCCAGGCGGTCAACGCGGCCGGCGGCGTCGTGGTCACGGACCTGAGCGCGATCGACGCGCTCGCCGTCGTGCCTCGCTCGGCGGACTTCGGCGCGCGGATCGACGCGAACCGCTCCGTCACGACCTTCTTCCCGGACACGTTGCTCGCGGCCGACCGCGGTGCCGACCTGCACTTCGCCGGCGGCCGCGGCGGCGGTCCCGGCGCGGGCCACCACGACGACCGCGTCGCCGATCCCTGGCATGGCCTGTTCCAGTGGGACGACGACCGGATGGACGTCGAGCAGGCCTGGCGGCGCACGACCGGCAGCCGCTCGATTGCGGTGGCCGTGCTCGACACCGGCGTCGAGGCGAACCACAAGGAGCTCAAGGGCGTAGTCGACCGGTCGCTCGGCGGCAACTTCATCCCGTGTTCCGACCTGATCGCGCTCTACGGCCTCGGCGTGATCGACCGCAAGGGCCTGCGCGACTGCCGCGACGGCGACTTCGAGGGCCACGGCACCTGGGTCGCGAGCCGCATCGCAGGCGCGCTGAACGGCTTCGCCTCGAACGGCGTAGCCCCCGGTGTGCGCATCGGCTCCTACAAGGTGCTCGCGGCCGGCCTCGGCGGCCTCTCGACCTGGATCCTGTCCGGCCTCGTCGCCGCGTGCTCCGACCCGCGCATCGACATCGTGAACATGTCGATCGAGGGCTATATGGACCCGGCCGACCCGTTCACGGCCGACGACTACCTGCTCTTCAGCGACGCGGTGGACTACTGCCGCACGAACGGCGTCGCGGTCTTCGGCGCAGCCGGCAACCAGCACGTGCGCGTCGACCGCGTTTCCATGGACATCGGCGGCCGACAGCTCGACGACGTTGGCCGCGTCTCGTTCGGCAGCGAGGGCATCGCGACGGCTTCGCCGGGCAGCGACTCGCTCGCCCCCTACGACCTGCGCGGGTGGCTCGTGGTTCCCTCGGGCGTCCCCGGCGTGACCATGGTCTCGGCCACGGCGAACGCGATCGGCGCGGCTCCCGCCTCGGTCCCGCTGCGCTGGAAGGAGCACGTCGGGGCGCGCGACCAGCTCGCCTACTACTCGAACTTCGGCTCGCGGATCGACCTGGCCGCGCCCGGCGGTGCCCGGCGCTACGAGATCCCCGGCTACGACGGCGGCGAGGGCAACGTGCTCTTCGGAAGCTGGGGCTCGTTCGGCGCGCTTGCCAAGCACGGCCTGATCTGCACCGATCCCTTCGCGGGCTCGCTCTTCAACTCCGCGTGCTTCACTGCCCGTGGCGACGGCTTCGGCTGGCTGCAGGGCACGTCGATGTCGACGCCCAATGCGGCGGGAGTGGCAGCGCTCGTCCTTTCGTCGCACAGGGATCTCGTCGGCCGGCCCGGCGCGCTCGTAGACCGGCTCGCCGACACGGCGAGCTCGCCCGTGAACTACATGGGCCCGAACGACGCGGCAAACACGGCTCCGGCGCTCGACGGGACCCCCTGCGCGACGGGTTTCTGCCACGTCGACCAGTCCCATCCGATCGCGTTTGCCGACGCGTACGGCGCGGGGCTCGTGGACGCCGGCGATGCGGTCAAGCGCTAATTCTGTTCTTGACAGCCTGATCTACGCTCGCATATAAGCCACCATGCACCACCCGCGGGGGTGGCTGTCTTGGAGCGAGGGGACGCTCCCGCGCGCAAGTCGTCAACGCGACAAGGGGAGAAGTGATGACACGAACGCGCACGACGGTCCTGTCAGGGACGGTGTTGCTCCTGGCTGCGGCCGTCGCCTTGACCCTCGTGTTCCTCGCCGGACGCTCGTCCGGCGGCACGAAGGTCTTAAGGCTGGGCGCCGGCAGCGCCGGCCTACTGAACAAGGAAGGCACTGCGGGTGAAGGCCCTGCTCAAGGCTACGAGGCGTACCGCTCGGCGGCGCGCACGTATCCGGCGAACACGATCTCGCCGGCGCTCGTCGCCAGGGCGAAGTCGACGTTCCTGAAGATCGCCAAGCGGGACGTGCGCCTGCGCAAGTCCCTGCGCCGCAGCAACGGCCGCGGGTTCCAGTGGGACTCCGCCAAGTGGCGTCTCTACGGGCCTAGGAAATATGCCGTGGAGCCTGGCGTGCTGGCCTTCAGCGGTGCGACCAACGTGACGGCGAGCCGGACGGTCGCGCTCGTCGCCGACCCCGACTGTTCGGCGCGCCAGTGCCGCGTCTGGGCGGGAACCTCCGGCGGCGGCGTCTGGCGCACGAACAACATCGTCGCACCGGAGCCGGTGTGGAAGCAGGTGGCTCCCGAGGATCTCGCGCAGAACTCGGTCGGCCAGCTCGTGCTGGACCCGAACGACAAGAAGCACGACACCCTGATCCTCGGCACGGGCGAGGGCAACCGCTGCTCGTCGGGCTGTGAGGCGGGCGTCGGCCTGTACAAGTCGAAGGACGGCGGCAACCACTGGGCGAAGATCCCCGGCCGCTGCGTCAGCAACGCGACCTACGCCTGCGTCACTCCCGGCCAGGACGCGTTCCTCGGCCGCGGCATCAACGGGATCGTGCTCGACCCGCGCAACAGCAAGCACATGTTCGTCGGCTCGGCGCAGGCCGTCCGCGGTCTCTCGCACACGATCGGCAACGGCGGGACGACCCGCCTCGAGCCGGGCGCGAACCAGCCTGGCCTGTACGAGTCGTTCGACGGCGGCCAGACCTTCACTGAGGTCTGGAACGGCAACATCCCGAACGGCTTCGGCGTCACGGACGTCGGCCTCGACCCGCTGAACCCGGACGTCGTCTACGCGGCGGCGTTCGACGCGGGCGCGTGGCGGCGTGACGCCGGTGCAGCGCCGACGGCGTTCCAGCAGGTCTTCGCGCCGCAGTTCAACCAGGGCGCGGGAATCGACCGGACCATGTTCGCGATGACCGCGAAGAACGGTCACACGCGCATGTACCTGACCGACGGCACATCCAACGCCGCCGGGATCACCGGTCCGCTCGCGTCGAACTTCTGGCGCACCGACATGGCGGACCAGTCGGCGGCGTCGCTGCTCGCGTCCCAGACGACCGGGAACACCGAGCCGAACGTGGCCAACGTCTTCCCGCACGCCTACACCGGCTGGCAGAAGCTGACGTCGCAAAGCACGGCGAGCCCGTTCTTTGCCACGGATGACTTCTGCTGGGCGCAATGTTGGTACGACGAGGACGTCTACACGCCGAAGGGCCTGCCGGACAGCGTGTACGTGATCGGCGCCTTCCAGTACGGCGAGCTGCCGTGCAACACGAAGGGCGTCGGCTGCGGCAACGGCCGCTCGAACGGGCGCGGCATCCTCTACTCGACCACCGCCGGCGATCCCGACGGCTCGCGGACCGACCTGCGGACCTTCACCGACCTGACGAACGACGCGCGCGACACGCCCGCACCATGGTGTGCGTTCGCGCCGTACTTCGACCAGGGCTGTGTGCGGGCTCCGAACGGATTGCACCCGGATCAGCACGAGATCATCGTGAACCCGGGCAACCCGACGCAGGTCATCGAGTCGAACGACGGCGGGGTGTTCCGGACGAGCGGTCTGTACGCCGACATCTCGTCCCAGTGCGACGACCCGACTCGAAACGGCGGCGGCCCTCTGCCTCCGGCGAGCGGGAGCTACGCGTCGTGCAAGCGGCTGCTGTCGCGGGTGCCGACTGCGCTCGACCACATCGACAAGCACCTGAGCAGCACGCTGCAGTTCATCAACGTCGCCATCAACCCGTTCCTCGACTGCGAGGTTATGGGCGGGACGCAGGACAACGGCACCTGGTCGAACAACAACGGCTGCAGCCGTGATGTGTTCAACCAGATCGTCTACGGCGACGGTGGCAACGCGGCCTACGACGCGACGGAGCCGACGTGGCGCGCCAACGAGTTCACTGGCGGCTTCGGCGACTCGAACTTCCGCAACGGCGACCCGGAGCGCTGGGTGATCAGCTCCGCTCCGCTCGTCAACAGCGGCGAGCCGTTCGCGTTCTACTGGCCGCAGATCAGTGACCCGAACCCGCAGCCGGGCACGCACCCGCTCTACAACGGCGGTGCGCACGTCTGGCGCAGCTGGGCGTTCGGTGCCGGCACGCCGGGTCAGGTGCCGCAGGACACGACCCCGAACATCGCCTTCTACGAGGCGAACTGTCCGGAGTTCGTGACCCCTGGCAACGACCCGAACTGCGGTGACTACCAGCCGCTCGGCGCACCCGGGCTGAACACGGCCGGTGACCTGACGGGCACCTTCTACGGCGCCGACCGCACCGGCGGCTCGATGTCGTTCATGGCCCGCTCAGGCGCCGACCACGGGACGATGTGGGCGGCCACCTCGGCCGGTCGCGTTTTCGTCTCGCACAACGTCAACGCGAGCGACCCGGCGGCCGTGACGTGGCACCGGATCGACAACGCCACCTCGCCGACGCGGTTCCCGAGCGGGATCTACGTCGACCCGGCGGATGCCGGTCACGCGTGGGTGACGTATTCCGGCTACAACGCCGCGACGCCGACCACGCCGGGCCACGTGTTCGAGGCCCGCGAGAACGGTTCCGCGACGGGCTCGGGGATCTTCACGAACCTGAACGTGGAGAGCGGCACGAACGCCTACCCGACGCCGTTCAACGACGGAGACCTGCCGGTTTCCGACGTCGTCCGTGACGATGCGACGCACACGCTCTACGTCGGGACGGACTTCGGCGTCCTCCGCGGCTCGAACGACGGGCACAGCGGCTGGCACACGACGCTGGGCATGCCTCGCTACGAGGTCATGCACCTCGAGATCCAGCCGTCGAACCGTGTGCCGACGTGCATGGGCCGAGGCCACTGCGCGCGCGTCCTCTATGCAGCGACGCACTCGCAGGGCATCTGGCGCATGAAGCTGAACGGCCACGGCCACCACTAGCCAGCGCCGCACGCACACTCAGCCAAAGGGGCCGCCTCCGGGCGGCCCCCTTGTTTGCTCTTGACAGCAGCGAATAGAGGTCTCAAGATCGCCGCTGCACTATTCGGCACCCTGCGCGAGGGGTGGGGGGAAATCCGAAAGGGGAGGCAGGATGAATTTCAGACAGGCGCTGCTGCGCGCGGTACTCGCCGCCGCAGCGGTCAGTCTCGTCCTCGCCGGGCCTAGCTTTGGAGTTCGCCAGGCAGCGCCGTCGAAGAACGGCAACCTGCGCGACTTCGTACGGTCCGGTGCCTTGCACAAGCCGACGGCCGCGCAGCGCGCGGCGGTGCGAGCTCTGCATGCGAGGGCGACGTGGAACACCTACGGGACGCCATCGACCTTGATGCGGCCGCGTGGCTTCCTGAGCAAGCATGCACGAGGTGCGACTCCGACGATCGCCGCTCGTGCCTGGCTGGCGAAGCACAAGGTGATCTTCCGCCTCGACTCGGTGTCCGGGCTCCGCGCCTATGCGGACTCGCGGCTCTCGTCGAGCAGCTCCCATGCCGTCACGTTCCAGCAGGCCCTCGGTGGCCTGAAGGTCGTGAACGGCACGGGCTTCATCACCGTCGCCGTTCAGCGCGCCAAGGGGAACCGCTGGAAGATCGGCTTCGTCTCGTCGACCGCGATCGGCTCCTTGCCGCTGAAGGGCTCGAAGACGCTCACGGCGGCTCAGGGCTGGCTCCGCGGCGCGAGCAGCATCGGCTTGAAGTCGACACTCATGAACGTACGCTCGGCCAAGGTCAGCCGCGGCTGGACGAACCTGCGGGTCGGCGGCCTGCGCAACGTGCAGCGCGTGCGGCTCGGCGCGTTCGCGACGGCGCGAAAGGCCGTCCCAGCCTACGAGACGATCGTGCTCGACACCTCGAGCGCGGCCACGGCCGCGTACCGCGTGATCGTCAACGCCCGCACGGGAGCGATCCTCGCGCGGACGAACCTGACAGACAACTTCTCGACGGCCAAGTCGAGGACGAAGCAGCCGCTGGCGGTCACGACCACGCCGATCAGCGGTGAGGTTCCCGGCACCGATGCGGCGTGCGACGTCCGCAAGGGCCCGTTCACCGTCGGCCCGGGCGTCCGTGCGCTCTCCGGCTTCGCCGCGGCCACGATCTCGAACAACGACATCGTGTTCAACCTCTTCCTCGGCGCGAGCACGACGCCGATCATCGCGGCAGACACGGGCACGTCGCCCGAGCAGTTCCGCTACTCGCCGACCGGCGGCGTGCCGCCGGGCGACTACTTCGTGCAGGTCTGCGACTTCGCGGACGGAGCTGCCTGGGCAACGCCGCGGACGTACACCGGCTTCGTCACCGTCGACGACAGCCCCGCACCGCCGGACTACTGGGCGCGCTGGAAGGCCTTCCCGGCCAACCCGCCGCTCGCGCTGGCGGACCAGTTCCCGTGGGGCAATCCGAGCACCGACACCCGGCAGACGTGGTGCTGGCGGACGGCGACCGGCTGCGACATGGTGGTGGGCAACCTCGCCTCTCGCGTGCCGTGGGACTACGACGCCCGCACGAACGTGACGACGTTGACGACGAGCGGCAACAACAACAAGGCCGCGACGTCGTGGGCGTCAGGCGGGGCGCCGTCGGCGCCGCAGTTCATGCCGACGGTGACCAGCCCGTTCCGCGACTACTCGTACGCGTGGACGAACAACTGGAACACGCGGCAGTGCCAGCGGGCCGCTGTGGAGACGCCCGGCTCGACCTACGACGACGCCGCGGCGACCGTGAACCTGTTCGCGATGCACAACCGGATGCACGACTTCTCTTACTTCCTCGGGTTCACCGAGCAGAACTGGAACGGACAGTCCGGGAACTTCGGGAACACCGAGGCCTGGCAGGAGGGCGACCCGCTGATCGGCGACGTCCAGTCGGGCCTGCAGTCCGGCTCGCGTGACAACGCGAACATGAGCACGCTCCCGGATGGTGTCTCATCGATCACGAACATGTTCATGTGGCAACCGATCGCCGGGTCGTTCTACTCGCCTTGCGTCGACGGTGACTACGACCAGGGCGTGATCGGTCACGAGTTCGGTCACATGATCGAGAACCGCATGATCGGCAAGGGCAACGCCCGCACCGGCTTCCACGCCGGCGCGATGGGCGAGGCGTTCGGCGACCTGGTCTCGATCGAGTACCTGAACGAGAACGGCTTCGTGCCGACCGACGGCGAGAATCCCTTCGCGACGGGCACCTACGCGACGGGCAACAAGGAGCACGGGATCCGCAACTACGTCATGAACTACCCGCGGACGGGTGCCTTCCCGACGCCGTCGAAGTTCGCGCACGTCAACCCGCTGAACTTCAGCGACATCGGCTACGACACGCCGGGCAACGAGGTGCACTCGGACGGCGAGATCTGGGTCGCGATCAACAACTCCGTCCGGCAGGCGCTGGTCAACAAGTACAACGGCGTCTTGCCGGTCGGCGACAAGGCGCTGCAGGCGCAGTGTGCGGCGGGCGAGCTGCCCTCGCAGAACTGCCCCGGCAACCGGCGCTGGATCCAGCTCGTATTCGACGCGATGCTGCTCGACCCGGTCGGGCCGACGATGGTCGACGCGCGCAACTCGCTGGTTGCGGCCGACATGATGCGCTACGGCGGCGCCAACCAGACCGAGATCTGGCGGGCGTTCGCGAAGCGTGGGCTCGGGGCGGCGGCGGCGGTGCACGCCACCACCGTCAACGACACGAACCCCGTGCCTGACTTCGCCTCGCCACTCGGCGGAAACACCGCGGTGACCTTCGAGCTCGAGGCCGACGCTCCCGGCCACCCGGACGTGGTCGGGAACGTGTACGTCGGCCACTACGAGAAGCAGGTCAACCCGATCGCCGACACCGATCCGGCGACGACGAACTCGGGCATCGACGTCAACCGTGATCCCGTCGCGTCCTTCGTCCACGGCCACTACGACTTCCTCGTCGTGGCGAAGGGTTACGGCGCGTTCCGGTTCCACGCCAACCTGCACGGGTCGTCGAAGACGATCAAGCTGAAGCTGCCGACGAACTGGGCCTCCGCGGCGCAGGGCGCCACGGCCAGCGGCGACGGCACCAACTTCGGCAACGCGATCGACGAGACCGAGCTGACGAACTGGTCGGCCGACGGTCGCGCCGCCGACGGGACCCTCTCCGGGATCCTCGGCAAGCAGATCACGATCGACCTCGCGGGCACGGACGCGCGCGAGATCAGGCACGTCGAGGTCAGCGCGATGATCGCACCGGGCGAGAGCCGCTTCGCGGCGCTCCGGTCGTTCGAGCTGTGGGCCTGCAACGCTGCCAAGGGAGCGGACTGCTCGACCGCCGCCGGGTACACGAAGGTGTACACGAGTGGCGGCAACGCCTTCCCGGGCGATGCTCCCCGGCCGAACGGACCGCATCTCATCCTGCGCGACTTCAAGGTGTCGAAGTTCAAGGCGACACACTTGAGGCTGCGCGTGCTGACCAACCAGTGCACCGGTGGGCCGGCCTACCAGGGCGAGCAGGACCTGGACCCGGCGGCGACCACCGACTGCGATACGAACGTCTCGGCCGTGTCGACCCGGCGCTTCGTGCGGGTCGCCGAGATCCAGGCGTTCAGCGACGATCCGACGGACGACTAGTCGGGTCGTAACACGTCTCACCTCGAGAGGGCCGGCCGCAAGCCGGCCCTCTCGCTGTCTTGGCTCCCATGCGTAGTTGTGCGGATCGGCGCGCGGCCCCTCGATCTCCTAGGAATCCACGCAGGCGAGCTGCGACAGGTTGAACTCCGCGCGGCTGCCTTTCGAGCCGACCGCCGTCACGGTGACGCTGTCGCAGTTCTTGAGCCCGTCGAAGGTGGCTTCGAACTCGCCCGAGCTGTCGGCCCTCGCCGTCGTGTGGCTGCTCTGAAGGCCCTTGGCCGAGAGGGCGACCTTCTCGCCGGGCTGGAACCCCGTGCCTTTGATCTCGAGCGGCTGCGACTGGACCGGCGAGAGCTGCGCGCGGGATGCTGTGGTTTTGGTTGCCGTGGTTGCCGTGGTCCCCGGCGGGCCGGCGGAGGGATCCTCGCCGCAGCCGCCGGCGACGAGCGCGACCAGCGCCAGCGTGGCGCTAGTACGCCACCGCGCCACGACCGGTCGCGGCCGCGTGCCGCTGCTCGTCCGCGCGGTAGCTCGACCGAACCAACGGCCCTGAAAAGACAGAACCGAAGCCCAAAGCCTCGCCCTGCTCGCGGAACCAACGGAACTCGTCCGGGTGCACCCAGCGGTCGATCGTCGCGTGCTTCGCACTCGGTTGGAGGTACTGCCCGATCGTGACGACATCGACGCCGTGCTCCCGCAGGTCGCGCATCGTGTCCACGACCTCGTCGTTCGTCTCGCCGAGGCCGACGATGATCCCGGACTTCGTCAGCACCGGGTAGTCGGCGATCTCCTTCGCCCGCGCGAGCAGCCAGAGCGCCTTGTCGTAGCTCGCCTTCGCACCGCGCATGCGCGCGTGCAGCCGGCGTACGGTCTCGATGTTGTGGTTGAAGACGTCGGGACACTCCGCGAGGACGGTGCGAAGCGCCTCCTCCTCGACGTCGAGGAAGTCGGGCGTCAGGACCTCGATCGTCGCCTCCGGAACCTTGTGCTTCAGCGCCCGGATGGTCGCCGCGTAGTGGCCGGCGCCGCGGTCGGGGACGTCGTCGCGGTCGACGGAGGTGACGACGACGTGCTTGAGGTTCATCTTCGCGGCCGCCGCCGCGAGCCGCAGCGGCTCGAGCGGGTCCGGCGGCGAGTCCGGCTTACCGGAGTGGACGTAGCAGTAGCGGCATGCGCGGGTGCACGTGTCGCCGAGGATCTGGAAGGTGGCGGTCCCGCGTCCCCAGCACTCCGCGATGTTCGGACAGCGAGCCTCCTCGCAGATGGTGTTCAGCGAGGCGCCGTGGATCAGCTTCTTGACGTCGAAGTAGGCCGAGTCCTTGGAGGGCGCGCGGACCTTCATCCATTCGGGGCGGCGCGGGCGCTCTGCGACGGGAAGCGACTTCTCCATCGCACAACAGTCTATTAACCGGACTGGCCCGTCCGTTTCTGTTACGCTAAGTGGACTGTGTCGTCCGTTTTGCAAGGAGTGCGATGAGCAACCGTGAAAGCAACAAGTGGGTCGTCCTCGTCCTGGTCTGCTTCGCCCAGTTCATGGTCGTCCTCGACGCGACGATCGTGAACGTCGCTCTGCCCTCGATCCAGACCGACCTCGGCCTCAGCGAAGCGAACCTGCAGTGGATCGTGAACGCCTACACGCTCGTCTTCGGCGGCTTCCTGCTGCTTGGAGGACGTGCCGGCGATCTGATCGGGCGCAAGCGCCTCTTTCTTGGGGGCATCGTCGTGTTCACGGTTGCCTCGCTGCTCAACGGTCTCGCCGTCAACGAGGGGATGCTGATCGGCTCACGCGCTCTCCAGGGCCTCGGCGCCGCGTTCATCTCGCCCGCCGCGCTCTCGATCATCTCGACCACGTTCGAAGAGGGCGCCGAGCGCGCCCGCGCGCTTGGCGTCTGGGCCGCGATCGCGATCGGCGGCGCGGCGTTCGGCCTGGTTCTCGGCGGCCTGCTCACCCAGCTGCTCTCCTGGCCGTGGATCTTCTTCGTCAACGTGCCGGTCGGCATCGTGACCTTCGCCCTCGCGTTGCGGCTGATCCCGGAATCCAGGGACGAGCATGCGCACCGGTCATTCGACGTCGCCGGAGCAGTAAGCGTGACCGGGGGCCTGATGTCGCTCGTCTACGCGATCGTCAAGGCCGAGACCGCCGGCTGGGGCTCGGCGACGACGATTGGCTTCTTCACGCTGTCGGCCGTTCTGCTCGCCTCGTTCGTAGTGATCGAACTGCGTTCGAAGGCGCCGCTCGTCCGGCTGTCGATTTTCCGTGTGCGCTCGCTGTTGACCGCCAACGTCGTGATGCTGCTGGTCGCGTCCGGGGTGTTCGCGATGTTCTTCTTCAACACGCTCTACATTCAGCGCGTGCTCGGCTACGGGCCGTTGGAGGCGGGTCTCGCGATCCTCCCGTTCACCGCAGGCGTCATGCTCTCTGCTGGCCTCGCCTCGCAGTTCGCGCCTCGGGTTGGCGTCCGCCCGGTCGCCGCCCTGGGGATGGTTCTCTCGGCGATCGGAATGCTCCTGCTCGTGCGGCTGCCCGTGGACGGAACGTACGTCGCGGACGTCCTGCCGTCGCTGATCGTCACCTCCCTCGGGATGGGCGCAGTGTTCATGCCCCTGACGCTGATCGCAACGACAGGGCTCGAGGACGAGGACCAGGGGCTTGCCTCCGGCCTCTTCAACACCTCGCAGCAAATCGGCGGCGCGCTCGGTCTTGCGATCCTCTCCACGCTCGCCGCGAGCAAGACCGCGAGCGCCGGCGGGGCGACCGACCCAGAGGCGCTCGTCACCGGTTTCCACTGGGCCTTCGCGGGTGGCGCCGCATTCGTCGTCGCCGGGCTTGTGACGATGCTGGTGCTGCTGCGCCAGCGGCACGTCGCGCGTATCGAGGCCGAGGCCACGGCGGCGCCGGTTCCGGCGGCATGAGCACCGAGCTTCGAGCGGACGCGCAACGCAACCTCGAGCGCGTTCTCGACGCTGCCACCGAGCTCTTTGCCGCGCGCGGCTGCGACGTCAGCGTCGACGAGATCGCTCGCCGGGCCGGGGTCGGCCATGCCACCGTCTTCCGGCGTTTCCCCACGAAGGACGCGCTGATCTCGGCTGTGGTCTCGAAGCAGATCCGCGAGCTGATCGGGTTCGTGGAGGATGCGCTCGCCGAGACGGACGTGGGCGACGCGTTCCGTGGGTTCGTCTGGCACGCGGGGGAGCTGCACGCGCGGGACCGTGGGCTGCACGAGGGCTTCTCGCGGTGCGCCAACGTGGGCGAGGTGGCCGCTGCCAAGGCTGAGCTGAACGGGCTTATCCAGCGGTTGATCGAACGTGCACAGGAAGCAGGTGCGCTCCGGCCCGACATCGCAGCCGACGATGTCTCGACGCTCGTCGGCTCGGCGATCCGTGGGGCCGCCGACTCACCGGACCCGGAGCTCTGGCGGCGCTACGTCGAGGTCGTCCTCGACGGCCTACGGCCTCCGGGCTAGGTGCCCTTCCAGGGGTCGAGGTAGACGTCGTCGAGCTGGTACGCCGCTCCGGCGCCGACCGGCGTGAAGCGGAAGGCGACGGCCCGCGTTCCGAGGAGGCTCGTGACGTTCGAGAGGGCGAGTGCGAGCCGCGGGGACGGTGACCAGGCACCGCTCCCCTTGACCGTCCCTCCGTCGAGGACGGTGAGCAGGCCGCCGACGAGGCTGGGGACGATCACCTGCACGTGCAGGCCGCCGGTTGCGGAGCCGACGTTGCGCATCAACAGGCGCAGGTGCCAGTCACCGAGCGCGAAGCAGACCGCGCCGCTGTAGGCGGAGCTTCCGGCCGGCAGGAGCAGCGAGCGGCTGTCGAGGCGGTTGCCGCTGACGAAGTAGGGCTCGTTCCCGGCGACGACCTTCGCGGCGCCGCTAAGCGTCCAGCCTGCCGCGCCGTTCTCGAAGCCGCCGTTCAGGAGGCGCGCGTAGTACGCGGAATCGCCCCATCGGGCGAATGCCCTCATGGCGTCCGGATCGCAGTACCCCCCGGAGCCGGTCGTGATCAGGCCGGCGCTCGCCGTCGCCCCGCACGCAAGCGCGGTCACGACCGCCATTCCGATCAGCGCCCACCACTTCCGTGCCACAGCTGCCGCCACGTTCCTTCCTCCCTCCGCCGCTGAAGTGGTCTCACTTTCTTCGGCCGGGGCCGCGTTGCATCACCCGATAGGGGGCTTCACCCGCCGCCCGATCCCCCGTTCGAGGGAGGCCCGCGGGTGCGCGGACGATGTCTCTCTGGATGTCCACTGCGGCCCCCACGACGACGCCTCGCTCCGTCCTGTTCGACCCCGACGAGCAGCGGGTGATCGAGGAGCGGCGCGCGCGGCGGCTCCAGCGCCTCGCGCGGCGGGAGCTGTGGTCGTTCGCCGTCTTCGCGGGAGGGTTTCTCGCGGCGGCCCTCGCCCTCGCGCTGCTGCTGCCGTCCGAGCGTGAGCCGGGTGTGGTCGCGGTGATCCTGCTCGTCGCCGCCTACGCGGCGGCGTTCCGGCTCGACTTCGAGATCGGGACCGGGTCGGCGGTGCCGACCGAGCTGATCCTCGTGCCGATGCTGTTCGTCCTGCCGGTCGGTCTCGTACCGCTCGCGGTCGCCGCCGGGATCGTGCTCGGGAGCCTCGACGAGCACGTCCGCGGCTCGCTCAGCCTCCCCCGGGTCGGGATGAGGGTCGTCTTCGCGTGGTACGCGGTCGGGCCCGCGCTGGTGCTCGGGCTCGCCGGCGAGCGGGGGCCGCAGCTGTCGGACTGGCCGCTCTACGTCCTCGCGCTGCTGTCGCAGTTCGCGCTGGACACGATCTGCGCCGCGGGCCGTGAGTGGCTCGCGCTCGGCGTGCGGCCGAGCGTTCAGCTGCGGGCGATGGTCTGGGTCTACGCGATCGACGCGGGCCTCGCGCCGGTCGGGCTCGCCGTCGCGTTCGCGTCCGAGTCCTCACCGTACGGCGTCGTGCTCGCGCTGCCGCTGGTGGCGCTGCTGTCGGTGTTCGCGCGCGAGCGACGGGTGCGGATCGACCACGAGCTCGAGCTGCGCGACGCCTACCGCGGAACAGCGTTTCTGCTCGGAGACGTCGTCGAGGCCGACGACGCGTACACCGGCGTCCATAGCCGCGACGTCGTCGAGTTGACGTTGAAGGTCGGCGACGAGCTCGGGCTCTCGGCACGGGAGCGGCGCGACGCCGAGTTCGCGGCGCTGCTGCACGACGTGGGCAAGGTCCGCGTGCCGAACTCGATCATCAACAAGCCGGGCCCGCTGACGGACGAGGAGCGCGCGGTAATCGAGCAGCACACGATCGAAGGCGAGCGGTTGCTGCTACGCGTCGGCGGCCTGCTGGGCGAGATCGGGCGGGTCGTCCGCTCCTGCCACGAGCGCTGGGACGGCCAGGGGTATCCGGACGGGCTCGCCGGCGAGCGCATCCCGCTGCTCGCGCGGATCGTCTCCTGCTGCGACGCCTACAACGCGATGACGAGCGACCGCTCGTACCGCAAGGCGCTGTCGCAGGAAGTCGCGATCGCCGAGCTGCGCGGCGGTAGCGGCACGCAGTTCGACCCGCAGGTCGTCGACGCGCTGATCGCTGCGCTCAGCGGATAGTTTCGTAGCCGAAGAACGAGCTCTCGATCACGTAGATCAGGGCGATCGCCATGAACAGGACGACGGCCGCCGTCGGACTGACGAACGCGACGAGCGTCGCCGCGAGGTAGATCCACGGCCCCGGCAGGTAGGCGCGGGTGATGCCGCTCACGACTCCTGCGTTGGCGTCAGGCCGCAGGAGGCGCCTGCCGACCGACGCGTAGAACCACGTGAGGTTGAAAAAGACCGCGGTCGTGACCATGGTGAACCCGTAGGTGAGCGCGGCGGCCTCGGCGCCCGATCCGCGGACGTGCTCGGCGACCAGGCGAGTCGGGAACGGGACGAAGGCGATGCACATCAGCAGCCCGATGTTCGCGAACAGGAAACGCCGGTCGGTGCGCCCGACCTGGGCCATGATCGTGTGGTGGTTGACCCACATGATCCCGATGGTCACGAAGCTGACCGCGTAGGCCAGGTACGACGGCCAGATGTGCAGGATCTGGGCACCGAGATCCTCGGTGTCGCCGGCGATCTGGGTGTCGACGTTCAGGATCAACAGCGTTGCCGCGATGGCGAAGACGCCGTCCGCGAAGGTCTCGAGCCGCGCCGTGCTCACGCCGGCGAGTCTACGGCTGCCGCCCGCCGGCGCCGCCAGGCCGCAGCCCATTGGCCAGGGACTGTCCCTGGGGTTGGCCTAAACGGCCACGGCGTTCGTCGCAAGAGTGTGACGAGTTGTTCATACGTGTCGACGCTCTCGTCGCTGCTTGCGAGAATCGGGTCGGGCGGGCGTTGCGTGGGTCGCCGAGGCGCCTACGCGGTGCCGGCCACTTCGACCTGCACGCGTGACATCGGGAGCGCGTGCACCGAAGCCTCGGCAAGCTCCAGCCTGAACACGTCCTCGAGCGCCGCGACCGCGTGTGGCCGCACCTCGTCGACGTCGACCGACCGCCCCAGCTCGCGTGCGATCGTCGTGAACGCGGTGTCCTCGAGCCCGCAGGCCGTGATCCACTCCGTGAACGGCGCGGGGTCGAGGTCGACGTTGAGCGCGTAGCCGTGGGTCGTGACCCACTTCGAGATGTGGATCCCGATCGACGCGATCTTCCTCGGCGGCGACTCGAGCCAGATCCCCGTGAGCCCCTCGATGCGCGTGGCCGCCACGCCCAGCGGCGCGAGCGTCCGGATCAACGCCTCCTCGAGGTCGCGGCAGTAGCGCTTCACGTCCTGCCCGTGGCGCGTGAGGTCGAAGATCGGGTAGCAGACGAGCTGGCCCGGCCCGTGGTAGGTCGACTTGCCCCCGCGGTCGGTCTCGACGATGTCCACCGCCGCGCCCTCCGGCACGTGGAGCTCGCCCTCGTCGGCGCGCCGTCCGAGCGTGATCACCGGCGTGTGCTCGAGCAGCAGCACCGTGTCCGGGAGCACGCCCTCCGCGACGCGGGCCGCAACCGAGCGCTGCAGCTCCCACGCCTGTTCGTACGGCACGGGCTCTGGTAGGTGCACGACGTAGCCGGCGCGAGTCACGCGCGGAGCGTAGCGGCCTGCGCGGCGGCCAGGACGGCCAGCACCGCGACGGTCACGCCGACGAGCCAAGCGCCCGCGGCAGACCAGCCGTCCGCGACGATCAGCCACATGAGCCCTGCCAGCGCGGAGACGGCGTTGCCGATCGCCAGCGCGCGCACTCCGACGCGACCGCTCCAGATGAGTCCGCACAACGCGAGCAGCAGCAGCCCGGCGATCAGCAGCAACGCAGTCCCAACCGGATGCGGGAAGTCGGAGCCGTCCAGAACACCGACGGCGACGACCAGCAGCAGCACGATCCCCAGGATCCCTTCGAACAGCGCATCGAGCCGAACCAGCATCCGGTCCCTCCGCTAGTTTATGAAACGACCGTATCACTAATGCCCAGGCCCGTCGACCCACACCGCCGCACGGCTGTCCTCGCGAAGGCCGCCGACTACGTCCTCGAGCGAGGGCTCGTCGGCCTGAGCCTGAGGCCGCTCGCGAAGGCACTCGGCACGAGCACGCGGATGCTCCTCTACGACTTCGGCTCCAAGGAGCAGCTGATCCACGAGGTCCTGGCAGAGATCCGCAGGCGCGAAGAGAGTCTGCTCGAGGCGGAGGTCCACACGCTCGACGACGTGTGGGCATGGATCTCGGCGCCGGAGCGCGAGCCGTTCCTGCGTCTCTTCTTCGAGATCTACGTCGGCGCGCTCGGCCGGAAGGAAGCGAGGCTGCTCGTCCACGACTGGCTCGAGTTTCTGCGCACCAGCTGGCGCCCGCCCGTCGACGAGGCCACGGCGACGCTGATGGTCGCCGTCGTCCGTGGCCTGCTCCTCGACCGGCTTGCAACCGGCGACCGCGAGCGAACGGACGCGGCGCTCCGCCGCTTCGCCGACGGGTACGCCCGGCGGACCTGATCTTCGCGAGTTCGCATTATTTTCTAGTGACGCTTCTGCAGAAGCGAAAGCGAGGAGGGTGACCGTGACCGTGATCGACGAACTCGTGCGCAACGCAGACTCCTACGGCGAATCGTTCTCGAGTGGCGACCTCCCCTGCCGCCGGTGAAACGAGTGGCCGTGGTGGTGCACGAGGGCGATGCGCACGTCATCCGCAATGCCGGCGGCGTGATCACCGACGACGAGATCCGCTCGCTGTCGATCTCGCAGCGCCTGCTCGGGACGGAGGAGATCATGCTGATCCACCACACCGACTGCGGGATGCTCACCTTCAAGGACGACTACTTTCGCCAACAGGTCCAGGAGGAGACGGGCGTGAAACCGGAATAGGCGGCGGAGGCGTTCGACGACCTCGAGGCCGATGTCCGTCAGTCGATTGCGCGGTTCAGAGCCAGTCCGTTCATCCCGAAGAAAGATCAGGTGCGCGGATTCGTCTACGAAGTCGAGTCCGGGCGGATACGAGAGGTCACCTAGCCGGCACTAGGCCGCTCCGAGCAGGATCGAGCCGTCGGCGATGCCGTGCAGGATCTCGATCCAGGCGGAGATCGGGTCGTCGTACGCGGCGCTCACGTCGTCCGCGAGCGGTCCGAGGATCCGGCGCCAGACGTGCGCCCGGCCGATGGGCGCCAGCAGGTACGCGTGCGCGAACGCCTCGCACAGCTCGACCGCGGGCGCGAAGCGCGTGAACGGCTCGAGGTACGCGTCGCGCAGCCGCTCGGCCTCGCGCGAGCCCGGCTCGTACCCGGCGCGCTCCGTCGCGAAGCGGAGCGGCAGCAGCGGTCCGAGGAACGGATGCGTGACGCTCGCTTCGGCCCAGTCGATGAAGACCGCCTGCCCGTTGCGCACGAAGACGTTGCCGTCGTGGGCCTCCTGGTGGACGACGCTCACCGGCACCGCCTCGCCGAGGGAGGCCGCCGCCTCCGCGACGCGGTCGTACCACGCGTCGCGCCCGGCGAGCTCCTCGTAGAGCTCCGGCAGGCGAGTGGGCCGCTCGTCGGGTGCGCCGAGCGCGAGCGCCTGCTGCGCCAGCGGCATGAAGTCGACGTGCAGCTCGCCGTAGAGCCCGAGCACGTCGGCCCAGGACGGAGCTGGCGCCCCAGCGTCGAGGAGGGCACGAAACCGTGGGCCGGCATCGCGTGTCAGCAGCAACCGGCCCTCGTGCGCGACCACCTCGGGTAGCGCGTCGGGCCGGACCTGCGCCAGCAGTGCCGTCAGCGCCGGCTCGAAGGCGTTGCCGTCCGGATTCTCCTTGAACCAGAGGAGGCCTTCGGTCGTCGGCACTCGTGCGATCGCTGCCCAGGGCCGCATGCGCTCGAGCTCGACCTCACCCGTGCGCTCGACGTGCGCGTCGACCCAGGCGGTCGCCCGCTCGAGCCAGTCGGCCTGCTCCCAGGGGAGGCCTAGTAGTTCGTCTCGTCCCAGGTCTCGAGCCGCTGGCGCAGGTCGCGCAGGAAGCGGCCGGCGAGCGCGCCGTCCACGAGGCGGTGGTCGTACGTGAGCGTCAGGTTCATGATCGGGCGGATCGCGATCGCGTCCTCGCCGCGGTCGTCCTGGATCACCCACGGGCGCTTCACCACGGCGTAGGTGCCGAGGATCGCGGCCTGCGGCTGACTGATCACGGGGGTGCCGTGGAAGGTGCCGTAGCCGCCGGGGTTGGTGATCGTGAACGTGCCGCCCTGGACGTCGTCGGGCAGCAGCTTCTTGTCGCGTGCCCGCTGGGCGATCTCGGCGACCGAGCGCGCCATGCCGAGCAGGTTGAGCCCTTCCGCGTGCTTCACCACCGGCACGATCAGGCCCTTGCCGTCGGCGAGCTCGACCGCGAAGCCGAGGTTGACGTAGTTGCGCGTGACGATCTGGTCGCCGCGCAGCTCGCCGTTGATCCACGGGTAGTCGTGCAGCGTCTCGACGGTCGCGCGCGCGATGAAGGAGAGGTAGGTGGGGTTGACGCCGTAGGAGCGCTGGTACTCGCTCTTCAGCTTCTTGCGGATCGCGACCACGTTCGACATGTCGACCTCGATCGCGCTCGTCACGTGCGCGGAGGTGTCGAGCGAGCGGCGCATGTGCTCGGCGATCCCGCGGCGCATGGCGTTCACCGGCTCGAAGCTGTCGCCCGGCTCGGCCTGCGCCATGGCGGGCTGCGGCGCGACCGCGGGTGGCGGCGGAGTGGGTGCGGCCGGCGGCGGAGCGGGAGCAGGCTCGGGAACGGCCGGCTCGGCTGGTGCCGCGGGTGCGGGCGGAGGCGGCGCGGCTGCGGCCTCCTCCACCGGCTGTTGTGCGGCGCCGGACTCGACGAACGCGAGGATGTCCTTCTTCGTCACGCGGCCGCCGCGGCCGGTCCCCGAAACCTGGCTCACGTCGACGCCATGCTCAGAGGCGATTCGCGCGACCACGGGC
>Ga0173483_10000053_pt1 | contig 24511 bp, 23 predicted proteins | sample NitcycUS178409R2_FD_122621 | JGI IMG/M metagenome (GOLD analysis project Ga0173483, IMG submission 122621) | Soil microbial communities from Arlington Agricultural Research Station in Wisconsin, USA - Nitrogen cycling UWRJ-S178-409R-2 (version... | ecosystem: Environmental > Terrestrial > Soil...
CAGCCGGTGATCGCGGTCGCCATGCAGCCCGTGCCGGTGACGGTGGCGAGCAGCTCGTGCCCGTTGGCCACGGAGTTCACCGCCTCCCCGTCGGAGACGTGGTCGACGGGCCCGGTGACCGCGACGACCGACCCGAGCAGGCTGGAGGCCTCGCGCGCGAGCTCCGGCCCGCCTCCGCCGCCGACCGCCTCGACGCCCCGGATCTCGGCGTCCTGCCCTGCAAGCGTCGCGATCTCGGCCGCGTTCCCGCGCACAACGGCGATCTCGACCACGTCGAGCAGCCGCCGCGACGTGTCGGTGCGGTACTCCGTCGCCCCCGCGCCGACCGGGTCGAGCACGACGGGCACCCTGGCCGCGTTCGCCGCCCGGCCGGCGGCAATCATCGCCTCGACCCACTCGTCGGAGAGCGTGCCGATGTTGAGCACGAGCGCGGACGCGACCGAAGCCATCTCCTCGACCTCCTGCAGCGCATGCGCCATCACGGGCAGCGCGCCGATCGCGAGGGTCGCGTTGGCCGTCTCGTTCATGACCACGAAATTCGTGATCTGGTGGACGAGCGGCTTGCGCTCGCGGATCAACGCGAGGTCGGTGCCGGCGCTCATACCGTGCCTCCCAGTCCGATCACGTCGACGGGGCCGTCTCCCGCCCCGACCTCCTCGAGCCCCTGTGCGACGGCGCGAGACGCGGCCTGCGCCGCGGACCGCGCCGCGGGCTCGAGCTCCATGCCGTGCGCGAGTTGCGCGGCGAGCGTGGCCGAGTGCGTGCAGCCCGCGCCATGGGTCGCCGCAACATCGTGCCGCGCGACCGGGATCTCGACGTGCCGCCTTCCGTCGAAGAGGTGGTCGACAGGTTCGCCGTGACCGCCCGTCACGATCACTGCGGGGGCTCCGAGCTCGTGGACCCGCTTCGCAAGGTCGCGCTTGGTGCCCTCCCCGACCAACGCCTCGGCCTCGGCGAGGTTCGGCGTCACCACGGTCGCGAGCGGGAACAGCCGGGCAACCAGCGTCTCGATCGCGTCCAGCTCCAGCAGCCGCGCACCCGAGCTCGCGACCATCACCGGGTCGACCACGAGCGGCACAGGGTGCTCGGAGAGAAAATCCGCCACGGCCTCGATGATCGCCTTCGAGAACAGCATTCCGCTCTTCGCGGCGTCGACGCCGATGTCGCCGAAGACGGCCTCGAGCTGCGCCCGCACGAACTCCGGCGGCACCTCGTGCACGGCGCTCACGCCCACCGTGCTCTGCGCCGTCAGCGCGACGATCGCGCTCATGCCGTAGCAGCCAGCGGCCACGAAAGCCTTCAGGTCGGCCTGGATACCCGCGCCTCCGCCCGAGTCGGAGCCCGCGATGGTCAGTGCGCGTGGAACCATCCTCTCCCTTCGCCGGCATGACCCGGATCAGGTTCGTCGGGTGTGATCTCAGCCCCTGAGGGCACCCCGGTCGCGCCAGGCTAGCATCGTTGCCATGAGTAACGTCCCGCGCTACGACGGGCTGGCCGAGTGGTACGAGGAGTTCCGGCCTGCGCTCGGGGACGAGGAGCTGGAAGCGCTCGCGCGACTGCTCGGCCCCGGCGACGGCCGCTGCCTCGATCTCGGCTGCGGCACCGGACTGCCGACCGCCGCCGTCGCGGAGCTGGGCTGGTCTGTCGTGGGCGTCGACGTCTCCAGCGACCTGCTCGGGGTCGCGCGGCAGCGCGGGCTCGAGGTCCTCGAGGCCAGCGCAGAGGCGCTGCCCTTCGACGATGCGAGCTTCGACGCCGCGATCTCGATCTGGACGCACACGGACATCGACGACTTCGCGGCCGCCGTCGCGGAGGTCGCGCGGGTACTCCGTTCCAGTGCGCCCTTCGTCTACATCGGCGCCCACCCGTGCTTCGTAGGGCCCCACTCGCTCTACGTCTCCGCCGAGGGCGTGCCCGAGCTCTCGGAGGGCTACCGCCGTACCGGCCGGTACGACGGGTCCGCGTTCGGGGTCGGGAACCCGGACGGCGTCAGGATCCGCGTCGGCGGGGTCCACCTCACCCTGGGCGACCTCCTCGACGCGTTCACGTCCGCCGGCTTCGCCGTCGAGCGGTTCGAAGAGCTGGCGCGCGAGCGCGACTACCCGCATGTGCTCGCGCTGCGCGCGCGCCGGAGAGCGCCGCCGCGGTGAGCAGACCGGCCGGGTAACGTCGCGCCGTGCGTTCGTTCGTGCTCACGGCCACGGGACGCGACCGCCCGGGGATCGTGGCGGCCGTGACGCGCGTGCTGCTCGACCTCGGCGTGAACCTCGAGGACGCCGAGATGGCGATCCTGCGCGGCCATTTCGCGATCGTGCTCATCCTGTCGGCCCCGGACGAGCTCGGCGAGGCGCAGCTCCGCGAGGAGCTTCAGGCCGTTGGTCGCGAGCTGCCCCTCGAGGCGGTGACGTTGTCGGCCGTCGAGCAGCTTGCGGGCGGGTCGCCGGAGCCAACACACGCGATCAGCGTCTACGGCGCCGACCACCCCGGGATCGTGCACGGTGTCGCCGAGGCGCTCGCCCGTCATGAGGTAAACGTCGTCGACCTGTCGACGCGCGTTGTCGGCGACGACCCGATCTACGTGATGCTGCTCGACGTGGCGCTGCCGCCGTCGCTTGACAACGCGGCGCTCGACGAGCTGCTCGCGCGCGTCGGACAGGAGCTCGGCGTCGACGTCTCGGCGCGCGTGCTCGACCGTGACGTCCTCTGAGGTGGCGGCGCGCGAAGTCCTGCGGTACCCGCACCCCTCGCTCAAGCAACGCTGCGAGCCGATCGCGCCCGGCGACGAGCTCGACCGAGTCTCGCGCGACCTCCTGGACACCATGCGGTCTTTCCGGGGCTGCGTCGGCCTCGCCGCACCGCAGATCGACGAGCTCGTGCGCGTCATCGTGGTCGACGTCTCGGAGCACAAGAAGGCGACGACGAGCCACGGCCTGCTCGTCCTCGCGAACCCGGTGGTCGTCGAGACGTCGGGCGACGAGCTAGGGCGCGAGGGCTGCCTGTCGATCCCGGACCTGACCGCGAACGTCCGCCGTGCGACGTGGACCCGCGTCGAGGCGGTCCTGCCTGCCGGCGAGACCGTCACGATCGAGAGCGACGGCTTCGAGGCGCGCGCCCTCCTGCACGAGCTCGACCACCTCGACGGGATCCTCTTTCTCGACCGCATCGCATCCCGCGCCGACCTCTTTGCGCGCAAGCGCTACGCGTGAGCGCCCCGCTCGCGAAGGCAGACTGGAGTTGATGGCGGTCGAGCTCGCGCCGTGGGAGGGCCTGTTCGAGGGCGAGGAGCTCGCGCATCTCGAGCTGGTCCCGGCACGGCAGGCCGTGCCGGCGCCGCTTCCCGACGACCTCCATCCGCGCGTGCGCGACGCACTCGCGGCGCAGGGGATCGAGTCGCTCTACGGACACCAGGCCGAGGCGTGGGAGGCGGCGGCGCGCGGCGAGCACTTCGTCGTCACTACCGGGACGGCCTCGGGAAAGACGCTGGCGTTCAACCTGCCCGTGCTCAACGCGCTGGCGCGGGAGCCGAAGCGGCGCGCGCTCTATCTCTACCCGACGAAGGCCCTCGCCCAGGACCAGCTCCGCGCCCTCGGCTCCTTCAGGCTCCCGAAGCTCCGCGCCGCGATCTACGACGGCGACACCCCGGCCGACCGGCGCTGGCAGGTGCGCAAGTGGGCGAACCTGATCCTCTCGAACCCGGACATGCTCCACGTCGGCGTACTCCCCCACCACGACCGCTGGGGCGACGTGCTCTCGAATCTCGCCTACGTGATCGTCGACGAGGCGCACGTGTACCGAGGCGTCTTCGGCTCGCACGTCGCGAACGTGCTGCGCCGTCTGCGGCGGCTCGCGCGCGTCTACGGCGCCGACCCGCAGTTCCTGCTCGCCTCCGCGACGATCGCGAACCCGGGCGAGCTCTGCACGCGCCTGCTCGGCATCGAGCCGACGGTGATCGGCGACGACGCGGCGCCGCGCGCCGAACGAACGGTCGCGCTCTGGAACCCTCCGCTCACCGACGAGGAGCTGGGGCTGCGCGCGAGCGCCCTCGGCGAGGCGTCGAAGCTGATGGCCGACCTCGTCGAGCGCGGCCTGCGCACCCTCTGCTTCGCGAAGAGCCGCCGCGCCGCCGAGCTGATCCACCGCTTCACCGCCGACCGGCTCGGCGACGACTCGCTGCTCTCCCCCTATCGCGCCGGCTACACCCCGGCGCAGCGCCGCGAGATCGAGCGGCGCCTGCTCGAAGGCGAACTGCTCGGCGTCAGCGCGACGAACGCGCTCGAGCTCGGGATCGACATCGGGCTGCTCGACTGTGTGATCTCCGTCGGCTTTCCGGGCACGGTGGCGTCGCTGCGCCAGCAGTGGGGTCGCGCTGGGCGCCGAGGCCACGGCCTCGCTGTGCTGGTCGCCAGCGAGGACGCGCTCGACCAGTACTTCATGCGCGAGCCCCGCGCGCTGCTCGGGCGCCGCGTCGAAGCGGCGATCCTCGACCACGAGAACCCGCGCGTGCTCGACGGCCACGTCCGGGCGGCGGCGTTCGAGGCGCCACTCGACGACCGCGACCTGGAGGTGCTAGGCGACGCCGCGCTGGAACGCGCGGCTGCCCTCCCGGAGCTCCGCCGCACCGACGCGGGCTACGTCTGGGCCGGCCGCGACTACCCAGCCGCACACGTCTCGCTCCGCTCCACCGGCCCCGAGTCGTTCAGGGTGGTCGACGCCACCAGCGGCGCGGTGCTGGGGATCGTCGAGCAGGAGCGGGCGTTCTCGACGGTGCACGAGGGGGCGATCTACCTGCACCTCGGCGAGAGCTACCGCGTGCGGGCCCTCGACCTCGAGTCACGACACGCCGTCGTCGAGCCTTTCCGCGGCGACTACTACACGCAGGCCAAGGTCGAGACCACCACGGCCATCGTCGAGCCCTACCGGAACGAGCGGAGGCTGGGACTGGACCTCTCGTTCGGCTCTGTCGTCGTCACCGACCAGGTCGTCGGCTATCAGAAGAAGTCGATCCAGACGCAGGAGAGCATCGAGCTCGTCGCGGTCGACCTGCCCGAGACCGAGTTCGGGACGGAGGCCGTCTGGTTCCTGCCGGAGCCGTGGATGCTCGAGGGGATCGAGCGCGAGCCACGCCTGCTCGGGTCGTTGCACGCCGCCGAGCACTCGCTGATCGCGCTGCTGCCCCTGTGGGCGATGTGCGACCGCTGGGACATCGGCGGTCTCTCGACGAACATCCACTTCCAGACCGGCCGGCCGACGATCTTCGTCTACGACGGCCACTCGGGCGGAGTAGGGATCACCGAGCGCGGCTTCGAGGTCTTCGAGGGGTGGGCCGGCGACACGGCGAAGCTGCTTCACGGGTGTCCCTGCGACCACGGCTGCCCGTCGTGCGTCCAGAGCCCGAAGTGCGGGAACCTGAACGAGCCGCTGGACAAGTCGGGGGCGCTCCGGCTCCTGGAGCGGATGCTTTCAGCCGCGTAGCAGGCGGGTGTCGATTCCGGGCCGCGCCGTTCGTCGTACTCTCGTAAGCGACCGAAGGAGGAGACCGTGCAGTACGCGCTTTTGATCTATGGCTCCGGCGACGGCTGGGAGCAGCTGAGCACGGAGGAGCAGCAGGCTCAGACGCAGGAGTACATGGCGCTGAGCCAGAGGCCCGAGACGCAGGGCGGCGCCGACCTCGGCGACCTTTCCAGCGCCACGACGGTCCGCGTCGACAACGGCGATGCGGTCACGACCGACGGCCCGTTCGCGGAGACGAAGGAGTACCTCGGCGGGTTCTATCTCGTCGAGTGCGACAACCTCGACGACGCGCTCGCGTTCGCGGCCAAGATCCCGGCGGCGCGCACCGGAGGCGCCATCGAGGTGAGGCCGGTGGTCGAGCACTGAACGAGCTCGAGAGCGTCTTCCGCGCCGAGTGGGGGCGCGTTCTCGCAAGCCTGATCGGCGTCCTCGGCGACTTCGACCTCGCCGAGGACGCCCTCCAAGACGCGGCCGCGATCGCGCTGGAGCGCTGGCCCGTGGAAGGGGCGCCCGACCGGCCGGGCGCCTGGTTGCTGACGACGGCTCGAAACCGGGCAATCGACCGGATCCGCCGTGACCGCACGCTTCAGCGGAAGACCGAGCTGCTGGCCACGCTGCAGCCGGGCGAGCCCGAGGAGACTGACGTGATTCCCGACGAGCGCCTGAGCCTTATCTTCGCCTGCTGCCATCCGGCGCTCTCGACCGAGGCGCAGGTGGCGCTGACGCTACGGACGCTCGGCGGCCTCACGACCGAGGAGATCGCGCGAGCCTTCCTCGTCCCGGAGCCGACGATGGCGCAACGGCTCGTGCGGGCGAAGAAGAAGATCCGGGCGGCCGGGATCCCCTTCCGCGTGCCGCCCGACCACCTGCTGCCCGAACGGCTGCGCGCGGTGCTCGCGGTCGTCTACCTGATCTTCAACGAGGGCTACGGGCCGCCGCCGCGTGCGGAGCTGTGCGACGAGGCGATTCGGCTCGCGAAGGTCCTCGCGTTGCTGATGCCCGACGAGCCCGAGGCTCTCGGGCTACTGGCGCTGATGCTGCTGCACGATGCGCGACGCGAAGCACGACTCGACGAAGCCGGCGAGCTGGTGCTGCTCGAGGACCAGGACCGGTCGCTCTGGGACGACGCGCGCGTCGAGGAGGGCCGGCGCGTGCTCGACCGCGCGCTGCCGTTGCGCCGGCCGGGGCCGTACCAGCTGCAGGCGGCGATCGCATCGCTACACCTCGAGCCTCAGACCGACTGGACGCAGATCGCGGCGCTGTACGAACGGCTCGTGTGCTTCACGCCATCGCCGGTGGTCGAGCTGAACCGGGCCGTAGCGGTGGCGATGGCCGACGGGCCGCAGGAGGGGCTCGAGCTGATCGACCGGATCGGGGGGCTGGACGAGTACCGCCATCTCCACTCCGCCCGCGCGGATCTGCTGCGCCGGCTGGGTCGAGGCGACGAGGCTGCCGAGGAGTACGGACGGGCGATCGAGCTCGCCGCGCAGCCGGCCGAGCGCGCGTTTCTGGAGCGGCGGCTCGCCGAAGTACGATCCTCTATGTGAAACTCGAGCCAAAGCTGTTCGGCTGCCAGTCGATGACCGGCGAACTGCGCCGCGTGCTCGTGCGGGTCCCACGCGAGGAGGATCAGCACGGGTGGGGCGCGTGTGGCTGGCGGGAGGAGCCCGACGTCCGCCGGATAGCGGAGGAGCACGAGGCCTTCTGCGCGCTGCTTGCCGACGCCGGGGCCGAGGTCCTGATCGCCGAATCCGACACGGGCGGCAACCCCGACGCGATCTACACCTACGACCCGGCGCTCGTCACCGAGGAGGGCGCCCTGCTGCTGCATCCGGGCAAGCGGATTCGACGCAGCGAGGTCGACGCGATGGCGGAGGACTTCGAGCGCGCCGATATCCCAATCGCGGGCCGGCTGCACGACCCCGAATGCGCCGAGGGCGGCGACTGCTGCTGGCTCGACGAGCGCACGCTGCTCGCCGGCTGCGGCTACCGCACGAACGAGGCCGGCATCGCGCGCCTGCGCGCGCTGTTGCCGGGCGTCGAGGTGATCGCGTACGACCTCCCGCACTGGCGCGGCCGCCGCGAGGTGATGCACCTGATGTCGCTGATCAGCCCGCTCGCGCCCGACCTCGCGGTCGTCTACGCGCCGCTGCTGCCGACGCGCCTGGCACTGCTGCTCGAGGAGCGCGAGATCGAGCTGGTGGAGGTCCCGGACGAGGAGTTCGAGAGCCTGGGCTCGAACGTGCTCGCCCTCGCGCCGCGGGTGGCGCTGGCGGTCGAAGGCAACCCGCGCACATGCGAGCGGATGGAGCGAGCCGGAGTCGAGGTCCTGACCTACCGCGGCGAGGAGCTCTCGAAGGGCGACGGCGGCCCGACCTGCCTGACGCGACCATTGCTCCGCACCTAGCCCAGAGCGCGTAGCGCCAGTTCGACTGCTTCATCGGGTGAGGAGGCCCGCGCCACGCCGTCGAGCTCCCAGCCAGGCTCCAGGATCACGACCGGACGGCCGAGGACGTGCGCGAAGCCGATCTCTGCAAGCGTTCCCCACTGCCCGCCCACCGCGATCACCGCGTCGCCGGAGGCGACCACCGCCAGATTCCGGGCGTGGCCGACGCCCGTCACGACGACGTGGTCGAGCCACTCGCTCGCGCCCTGCCGCGTCTCACCCGGAACGATCCCGATCGTCGTCCCCCCGGCCGACTTGGCGCCTCGCGCGGCTGCCGCCATGACCGACCCGAGCCCGCCCGTGACGACGGTGGCCCCACGCTCGGCGAGCAGCCGGCCCACCTGCTCGGCGCGGGCCTCGTGCTCGGCACCGCTCCCGATGACCGCGACCTGAACCCGGGCCATGCCGCGATAGTAGAGCCGTGAGCGAGCGGCAAGCACGAGGCGGCACCGTGGTCGTCGGCGGCGGGTACGCCGGCAGCTACGTCGCCCGCTGCCTCGGCAAGCGCGGAGCGACGATCGTCAACCCGCAGAACTCGATGCTGTTCAGCGCCTTGCTCCCGGAGGCAGCATCCGGGACGCTCGAGCCTCGCCACGTGGTGGTCCCGCTGCGCGCGATGTGTCCGCACGCCGAGCTCGTTCTGGGAAACGCGAAGACGCTCGATTTCCAGCGCCGCCGCGTCCAGGTCGAGTCGCTCGAAGGCCTCGTCAACATCGGCTACGAGGATCTCGTGCTCGCGGTGGGCTCGATCTCGCGCGCGCTCCCGATCCCGGGCCTCGCCGACCACGCGCTCGGCTTCAAGGACCTCGCCGACGCGATCCAGCTCCGCAACCACGTGCTGCAACGCCTGGAGGCGGCCGACGTCGCCCCGAACGAGACCCACCGGCAGCGCGAGCTGAGCTTCGTCTTCATCGGCGCCGGCTACGCGGGCGTCGAGGCGCTGGCAGAGCTCGCCGACCTGGTCCGGGACGCGATTCGCTACTACCCGGCTCTCAGGCACGCGCCGCAGCGCTGGGTGCTCGTCGACGCCGCGCCCAAGATCCTCCCCGAGATCCCGACGCGGCTCGGCGAGTATGCGGCGCGCCAGCTGGTCAAGCGCGGCGTCGAGATCCACGTCGAGACGACCCTGGAATCCGTCGACGCCGGCTCGGCAACACTCTCGAACGGCGAGCGGATCCTGACGCACACGCTCGTCTGGACGGCCGGCGTCAAGGCGAGCCCCGAGCTTGCGCGGTTCGGCGTGCCGCTCGACGAGCGTGGCCGCGTGAAGGTGGACGAGACGCTGCGCGTGGAGGGCCACGAGCACGTCTGGGCGCTGGGCGACGACGCCGCGGTCCCGAACACGGCTACGCCAGGAGCGTTCGACCCGCCGACGCAGCAGCATGCCCTCCGCCAGGCGCGCCGGCTCGCGAAGAACATCGCCGGCGAGCCGAAGCCGTACCGCTACAAGATGCTGGGGCAGGTGGCGACGCTCGGCCGCTACAAGGGAATAGCCGACGTCCTCGGCCTGTGCTTCACCGGCTTCCTCGGCTGGTTCATCACGCGTACGTACCACCTCTACCAGCTGCCCCTGCTCTCGCGGAAGCTCCGCGTTGTCGCCGACTGGACGACCTCGCTCTTTTTCCGCCGCGACATCGCCGAGCTGTCGATGCTCGGCCATCCACGCCGCCTCGATGCGTGACGAGCTCGCCCGCGCGTACGACTTCCTCGCCCGCGGCGACATGGGCGGCACTCGCGTGGAGGAGACGCCGTCCGGCCGCGTCGTCTTCACGGACGAACTGCCACGACGGCTGGACGGGAACTACCTTTGGGTCAACCGCAACGCCGAGCCGGAAGAGCTCGTCGCCGAGGCCGAGCAGCACGAGCGGCGGCTCATCTTCGTGCCCGACCCGGAGCTCGGCGACCGCCTCGCGCCGTGGTTCGAGCGCCAAGGCTGGCGAGTCGACCGGCACGTGGTCATGGTGCAGCTGCGAAAGGCGGAGCGCGGCGCCGACCTGAGCGTCGTCCAGGAGCTGCGCGAGGAGGATCTCCGACCGGCGCGAAGGGAGGTGCTGAGCGGCCACTCGTGGGCAACCGAGGAGGTGCTCGACCACATCTTCGCCGCCAAGCGCGTGATCGGGGAGCGCGTGCGGGCGCGGTTCTTCGGCGCCGTCGTCGACGGGGAGGTCGTGAGCTACTCCGACCTCTACCAGGATGGCGCGGACGCGCAGATCGAGGACGTGGGCACGCTGCCCGAGCGGCGAGATCGCGGCTACGCAAGCGCCGTGGTGCTTGCCGCGATCGAGGCCGCGCGCCGTGATGGCGCCGAGTTCGTCTGCCTGGTCGCGGACGCGAACGACTGGCCGAAGGAGCTCTACCGGCGGCTGGGATTCGACACCGTGGGCCACTACACGAAGTTCTTCGCGCCGGGGAGCATGTGAGCGCACTCTCAGCCAGGGGTCTGGAGAAGCGGTACGGGTCGACCACGGCGCTCGCCGGCGTGGACGTCGACGTCGCGGAGGGCGAGCTCGTCGGTCTGCTCGGGCCCAACGGTGCCGGGAAGTCGACGCTGGTCAAGATCGCCTGCGGCCTCGTCCGCCCGACGCGCGGCCAGGCCGAGGTTTGCGGCGCGAAGGCTGGTTCGCGCGCGTCGCTGCGTCAGCTCGGCTACCTCGCAGAGCTCTTCCGCTTCCCGGGCTGGTATTCCGCCGACGAGCTGATCGCGCTCCACCAGCGGCTATCCGGCTCGACCGGCGGCGAGGCCGAGCGGAGCGAGCTGCTCGAGCTCGTCGGCCTCACCGAGGCCCGCGACCGCCGCGTCGAGGCGATGTCGAAGGGCATGCAGCAGCGCCTGGGAATCGCGCAGGCGCTGGTCGGCGCTCCTCCGCTCCTGCTGCTGGACGAACCGACGAGCGCGCTCGACCCGGCCGGCCGCCGCACCGTGCGTCTACTGCTCGAGGAGCTGCGCGGCCGCGGAACCTCGGTGCTGCTGAACTCGCACCTGCTGAGCGAGATCGAGCTGGTCTGCGACAGGGTCGTGATCCTGCACCGCGGGGCGGTCGTCGCTGAGGGCTCGCCTGCCGAGCTGAGCCGCGCCCGCGGGATCGAGATCGAGACCGACCAGGGGACGCAGGTCTACGCGGGCACGCGCGAGGACGTGCCCCGCCTGGTGGCGGAGCTCGTTGCGGCGGGCCGCCGCGTCTACGGCGTGCAGGTGCTGACGTCGACGCTCGAGGAGACGTACCTCGAAGCCGTCGGCGAGGAGCCGTCGTGAACGGCGTCTGGACGATCGTCGTCTACGGCCTGCGGGAGGCGCTCCGGCGGAAGGTCTTCGCCGTCGTCCTGCTGTTGACGGCCGGCTTCCTCTTCCTCTACTGGCTCGCAAACCACTACGCCTTCCGCGACGTCGAGAACATCCAGCCGCCCGCCGGGATCGACCCGCGACCTTTCGCGGGCGCGTTCATCTTCGGGCTCGCGATGTTCGCGACGCTCTTCCTCGGCGTCGTGCTCGCCGTGTTCCTCACGCTCGGGGCGGTGCGCGGCGATGCCGAGCGCGGGCTGCTGCAGCCCCTGCTCGTGCGCCCGGTGAGCCGGCCAGCACTGCTGCTCGCGCGCTGGCTCGGGGCCGTCGGGGTCTGCACGCCGTACGTCGTCGGGGTCTACGCCGCGTCGATGGTGATCACGGGGCTGACCGGGGAGTGGTGGCCCGACCACATCGTCGTCCCGGCGCTCGAGCTCGCGGGCGGCGTGGCAATCGTGGCGGCGCTGTCGCTGCTCGGCTCGGTCTTCCTGACCGCAACCGCCAACGGGATCGCGATCTTCATGGTCTTCGGCGCGGGCCTCGTCTCCGGCTTGCTGGGAACGATCGGCCATGCGCTGAACTCGCACACGCTCGAGCACGCGGCGAAGGTCGCGGCCTGGGTGGTGCCGTTCGAGGCGCTCTACCAGGACGCTCTGCGGGAGATCACCGCGAACACGACCGGGCTCACCGGCTTCCTGCTCCAACTCGGCCCGTTCGGCGGCGCGAACACCGGCGGCCCTGGTGTGCGCCTCTGGGCCTGCGCCTACCTCGTGGTCGTCGGCCTCGTCGCCGCAGCGGCGTTCTCCCGACGCGACCTCTGACGCACTACCACGAGACCTTGCGCCTGCTCCTGGCCTGCTTGACGCGCTTCTTGCGCTCCTCCGCGCGCAGGCGCCCGTCCTGCTTCGCCGCGAGCCGCTTGAGCTCACGCTGCAGCGCGCGGTAGCTCTGTAGCCGGTCGCGCGGCAGGCGCCCTTCGTCGATCGCGGCCTGGACGGCGCAGCCCGGCTCCCGCATGTGGGCGCAGTCGTTGAAGCGGCAGTCCGCGGCCAGCTCGTCGACGTCGGAGAACGCCTCCTGAATGCCCTCGTCGGCGTCCCAGAGCTGAACCTCCCGGAGCCCGGGCGTGTCGACGAGCATGGCGCCGCCCGGGAGACGGAACAGCTGCCGCGCCGTCGTGGTGTGACGTCCGGTGCCGTCCTCGGCGAGCTCCTTCGTCGCCTGTACCTCGTCGTTGAAGAGGCGGTTCACGAGCGACGACTTGCCGACTCCCGAGGAGCCGAGCAGCGCCACCGTCTTCGCGGGCGCGAGGTAGGTGACGAGCTCGTCGAGGCCCTCGCCGGTCACGTTGCTGACGACGTGCGCCTGCACGCCGACGGCGACCTGCTCCGCTTCGAGCAGCATGGCGAGCGGGTCGTCGCAAAGGTCGGCCTTGGTCAGCACGACCGCCGGGGTGGCTCCGCTCTCCCACGCGAGCGTCAGGTAGCGCTCGAGCCGGCGAGCGCTGAAGTCCTCGTCGAGGCCGGTGACGACGAAGACCGTGTCGATGTTCGCCGCGAGCACCTGGGCCTCGGTCGCGTGGAACGAGACCTTGCGCTGGAAGGCCGAGCGGCGCGGAAGCACCGCGTGGATCGTCTCGTCGCGGAGCGCGACCCAGTCGCCGACCGCCGGAAGGTCGGCCCCGGACGACGCCTCGTGCAGGAGGCGGCCCGCGACGTGCGCGCGCAGCTCGCCGCGCTCCGTGAGCACGCCGTACTCGCCGCGGTGCTGAGCGGCCACGCGCGCCGGAATGCAGTTGTCGTGCGGCTGGAGCGCGGCCGCGAAGCCGTCGTCCCAGCCTAGGTCATACAGGTTCAAAGCGAAGCTCCTTTCAGGAATGGGTGAACCTCCGGGACTCGCCCGAGACTCAGGAGCTCGCGTCTGAAGAAACGCTGCGGCTAGCCGGGAGCCTCAGGCTCTGCGACCGGAGGGTGCAATCGACGTCATGGCGCACCTCCTTTGCCGAACAGCGAACTCGCAGAGGCTAGCACGCCGGCCCGCGGCCGAGCGGACGCTCGAGGGTGTGCGCAAGGGTCTGCGGGTCGACGAGGTAGATCCCGGCGCGTACGTCTCCGCGTGGATCCGGTGCCTCCATCGGCACCCGAACCCGCGCCCGGCCGTCGGTGCTCCAGCCCACGGCGTACGACTCCGACCCCGCGAAGATCGCCCGTGCCCGCCCACGTTCGACGATGTACGTCGTCTGGGTTTCGCACTCGCCCGACCATTGGCCGAGCAGCACGGTGCGGCTCGGCTCGGCGATCACCCGCCGCCACCAGCCGACACTGCGAGCAGCGCCGGCGAACTTCCTCCAGCCGTCCCGGGCACGCCGGTAGATCCCGGTTTCTTTGCTGCGCTCCCGGTAGGTCGTGCACGCACGGAACCCGCGTGATGCGTGGGTGCAATTGCGGAACGGTTGGAAGCGATCGCTTGCACAGTTAACGCCCTCGGCGCAAGTCGTCTGAACCTTGGCCATCTCTGCCTTGGTGGTGTCTCCCACGGTCTTCTCGCTTCCGCCGCAGCCGGTGGCGACAACGGCCACGACCGCGACCACGAGCCAGCGCATGCGCCGAGTCTGGCAGCCCCGCGTAACGGCGTCGTAACAGCTACTGGAGCTTGCGCAGCGCGGCGCCGAGGGACTGCTTCACCTTCAGCACGCCCTCGTACAGATCGCCGTGCTGCTCGATCCGGCGGCGCACGACGTCCATCGTGAACGCGGCGGGGTCGAGCGACTCGTTCACTTCCTCCCAGCGCAGCGGCGTCGAAACCGGCGCGCCCTCTTTCGGTCGCACCGAGTAGACCGACGCGATCGTCTTGCCCTCGCCGTTCTGATTGGCGTCGATCAGGACGCCGCGGCGCTTCGACTTCGCCCATTCCGTCGTGACGAGCCCGCGGTGGGTCGAGGCGAGCGCCCGCGCGACGATCTCGGCGAACCGGCGCGTGTCGTCGTAGGTGTGCCGCCGCGCGATCGGCACGAGCACGTGCAAGCCGTCGGCACCGCTCGTCTTCGGGAACGACTCGAGCCCGAACGCGTCGAGCGCTTCCTTCACCAGCAGCGCGACCTGCACGGTCTCGGCGAAGCCGACATCCGGCGAGGGGTCGAGGTCGAAGAGGACGAAGTCGGGCCGGTCGAGCCTCGGCACACGCGAGTACCACGTGTTCAGGTCGATGCAGGCCATGTTCACCATCCACAGCAGCGCGAGCTCGTCGTTCACGAGCGGCGCGTCGATCCGCCGCCGCTGCCTCGGCCGGTCGCGCGTGGTGACCTCGATGTTCAGCGTCTGGATCCAGTCGGGCATCCCCTGCGGCTTGTCCTTCTGGAAGAAGAACTTGCCCTGCCAGCCGTCGGGGTAGCGCTTCATCGTGAACGGCCGGTCGCGGATGTGCGGGACCACAACCGTCGCAACGTCGCGGTAGTACGCGAGCAGGTCGCCCTTCGTGATCCCCTCGTCGGGCCAGAACGGCTTGTCGAGGTTCGAAAGCCGCAACACCCGGCTGCCCTTGCGGATGACGTCCGGGATCGCCGTGGGCGGCTCGCCCGGGACCTCCTTCCGCACCTCCCGCGGGTCCTTGTCCTCGCGCAGTCCCAGATAGACCGGCGCGCGAAGGCGGCCGTCGTGCGTCCACTCCGCGAAGGAGATCTCCGCGACCAGCGAAGGCTCCACCCAGACCACGTCGTCCTTGCGGACGCGCGGCATCTTCGGCGTCGCCGCGAACGGCGAGGTGTCCCGCTCGAGCGGCCGCAGCTTCTTCAGCAGCCGGTCGATCTCGGCGTCGTCGAACCCGGTCCCGACGTTTCCGGCCCAGTCGAGCCCGTCGGGGCCGTAGGTCCCGAGGAGGAGCGAGCCGAACGACCACTCGCGCCGGCCCTTGCCGCGTGTGTACCCGGCGATGACGAACTCCTGCTCGCCGTGCGTCTTGAACTTGAGCCAGTCGCGCGAGCGCTTCCCCGGCAGGTAGGGCGAGTCCAGGCGCTTGCCCATGATCCCTTCCAGCCGCTGCTGCTGCGCGGCCTTGTACAGCGCCGGCCCGTCGTCGAACGGCTGCGAGAACTGGACCGTCCGGTTGCGCCCGTCGAGGAGCTTCCGCAACCGCTTGCGCCGCTCCGAAAGAGGCAGCGCGATAGTCGGCTCACCGTCGACCTCCAGCAGGTCGAACACGTAGTAGACGATCGGCGTCCCGGGCTTCCGCTGCTGCATGGCCGAGAAGCTCGGCTTCCCTTCCTCGTTCAGGGCGCAGACCTCGCCGTCGACGACGCAGTCCGGCGTCTTCAGCGCCCTGACGAGCTCCTTCGCGACGTTCTCGAAGCGCTGGGTGTAGTCCTGGTCCTTGCGCGTCCGCAGGTCGGCGTTGCCCCCGGAAACGCGCGCGACGATGCGGTACCCGTCCCACTTGATCTCGTACTCCCAGCCGTCGCCCCGCGGCATCTCGCTCGGCTCGGCGAGCGTCGCCAGCATCGGCTTGTACGTGCGACGGGGCCCGCTGGGGTGTGCGGGGGCACCCTCGTCACGCTTACGGAGGATCAGCCAGTTCTTCTCCTGGCCGCTCAGGTGCGCAGGCACGAGCGCCCAGAGGCCCTCGAGCCGCTTGCCGTGGAGCCGGACGGTGAGACCGCCGTTGGCCTTCTCCTCGACGAGCTCGTACGTGCCGGCGTCCCAGATCTCGACCGTGCCCGCGCCGTACTCGCCCTTCGGGATCTCGCCCTCGAACGTGGCGTAGTCGAGCGGGTGGTCCTCGACGTGCACCGCGAGGTGCTGCTGCCCCGGCTCCAGGGGGACGCCCTTCGGCACCGCCCAGCTGGCGAGAGCGCCGTTGCGCTCGAGGCGGAAGTCGTAGTGGAGGCTGCGCGCCGCATGACGCTGGACGACGAAGATCGGCTCCTTGCCGCCGTGCTTGCCGCCGAACGGCTCGGGCGTCTTCTTGCGGTCGCGCTTACGCTCGTACTCGCGGAGGCTCACGAGCGAGTTCTACCGCGCCGCCGAGGTTTGCGTCCGGGGCCGATCGGCAATACTCTTTTCAACTCGGGGTCGAAGTTCTTGAAAAGCTTCTCCACCTAACGGGGGGTTACTGTCGGGGCCGGCTACAAGCCGGCCTCGACATGTGTACGGGCGGGGGATAAGCCTGTGGAAGATGTGGAAAAGGGCCGCTAAATTGACGGTTTCTAGCGGGTTGCCGGGATCTGCCCAATTGTGCGAAACCGCACACGGCGCTGCCGCCGGAGCTCCTCGCCGCTCTGACTTTCCAACAGCTCGAGCGACTCCGCCAGCGCGTCGCCTAGCAGCTGCGCGGCATGGTCGGCATCGGTGTGCGCGCCGTTCTCGGGCTCCGGCACGATCGCGTCGATGACGCCCAGCTCGAGGCAGTGCGCGGCGTCCGGCTTGAACGCCGCCGCGGCCTTTCGAGCCTCGCCCGCGTCGCGCCACAGAATCGCCGCGCAGCCCTCGGGCGAGATCACGGTGTAGATCGAGTTCTCCTGCATCAGCACCCGGTCGGCGAGCGCCGTGGCGATCGCGCCGCCCGAGCCGCCCTCGCCGATCACGCAGGCGACGATCGGGACGCGCAGCCGCGCCAGCAGCGCCTGCGAGCGCGCAATTGCGCCACCCTGGCCATGCTGCTCGGCGCTCACGCCCGGGTAGGCGCCCGGGATGTCGATCAGGCTGAGCAGCGGGAAGCCGTGGCGGTCGGCGAGCTCCATCGCGCGCATCGCCTTCCCGTAGCCCTCGGGATAGGCCATGCCGAAGTTGCGCCGCGTCCGCTCCTTCACGTCGCGGCCCTTCTGGTTGCCGACGAGCACGACGGTGCGGCCACGGAAGCGCCCGATGCCGGCCACCAGCGCCGCGTCGTCGCCGTGGTGCTGGTCACCGTGCAGCTCGAACCAGTCGTCCAGCAGCCGCTCGACGTAGTCCAGCGTGTACGGCCGGTCGGGGTTGCGCGCCAGCTCGACCGACCGCCAGATCTCCTCGTCGCTCGGCTCGGAGACCACGCGGTCGAGCTGCTTCTGCAGGCGCTCCAGCTCCGCCGACAGCTTCGCGCCGCGCAGGAGCGGTAGGCCCCGCAACCGGCTCAGCTGGGAGCGCAGCCGCAGCTGCTCCGCCTCACCGGCCATTGGCGAAGAGGCGCAGCAGCCCGCCGAGCATCGGCCGCAGCTCGCGTCGCGGGACGATGGCGTCGATGTGGCCGTAGCGGAAGTTGGACTCGGCCCGGCCGAAGTCGTCGGGCAGCTTCTCACGCGTCGTCTGCTGCACCACACGCGGGCCGGTGAACGAGAGCAGCGCGCCGGGCTCGGCCACGAGCACGTCGCCAAGGCTCGCGAAGCTCGCCAGCACGCCGGCGGTCGTCGGGTGCGCCATCACGCTGATCAAGGTCCCGCCCGCGTCGCGCAGGTCCTCGACCGCGCAGACCGTCTTCGGCAGCTGCATCAGCGACAGGATCCCCTCCTGCATGCGCGCGCCGCCGGTCGTGGTGACCGAGACGAGCGGCACCCCGCGTTCCGCCGCCCCCTCGCAGGCGCGCGTGAACTTCTCGCCGACGACGCGCCCCATCGAGCCGCCCATGAACCCGAACTCCATCACCGCGAGCTGGCATGGCTGGTCCTCGATCGCGGCGCGGCCGATCACCATCGCCTCGCCCAGGCCCGTCGAGAGCTCGGCCTCGGCGAGCCGCTCGGTGTACGGCCGCAGGTCGAAGAACGCGAGCGGGTCGTCCGAGCGGAGCTCCGCGGCCTCCTCGACGAAGCTGTCCGCGTCGACGAGCTGCTGGATCCGCTCACGCGCGTGCAACGGGAAGTGGTGACCGCAATGCGGGCAGACGTTGAGGTGCTCGGCGAGCTCGTCGTCCCGGTAGTGGGAGCCGCACTTCGGGCACGTGTTCGGGTGTCGGCGGCCGTCCTCGGGAGGAGCGTGCCGGTGCTCGATGGAGACGTCGATACGTTCGGACACGGGTTGCGAGTTTAGACCTGTGGCCTCGGCCGGGAGTTACAGCCCGAGAGCGAGGGCCAGGCCGGTAATCGGCTCCACGTTGGCAGGCTCGGCCGCGAGACCGCTGAAGCCGGCGCCGAGCACCGAGGTACGGCCGCGGACTCGCCGCAGCAGGTCGGCGAGCTCCTGCATCGAGAGCCCGCCGGGCTCCGGCATGAACGGATGGATCGGGCCCGGCTCGAGCGAGTCGACGTCGAGTGCCACGTAAACACCCTCGGTGCCGTCGAGCGCCGCCTCGAGCTCCGCGGTGTCGGTGCGCAGGCCGATAGAGGCAACGTACTCGCGCTCGGGCGGGTCGAGGCTCCTGGCCCCGAGCAGGATCGTGTCCTGCGGGTCGACTGCGCCGGAGTCGAGGATCATCCGCAGCGGCATCCCCCAGAGGTTCCCGGATGGGGAGGTCTCGGGCGTGTTCAGGTCGCCGTGCGCGTCCAACCAGACGAGCGAGATGCGGCCGTTGCGCGCGGCCAGCGCCTCGACCGCGCCGATGTGCGAGCAACAGCAGCCGCCGAGCACGAGCGGGCGCTCCGGGAGGTCGATCGCCACCGCGAGCGTCTGCTCGTCGAGCGAGTCCTCCTCCACCACGGCCGCCTCGGGGAAAGCGAGCGGCAGGCGGGCGGCCTCCGCCATCGACTCCCCGCCCTCGCCCCAGGCCTGCGGCACGCGCACCATCCCCGCCCCGAACTCGCGTCCACAGGCGTGGCACTCGTAACCGGGCCCGATCGCGACGCACGTGTACGTACGGCATTCGGGGCAGCGAGCGCGGAGCCGGCTCACAGCTTCTTCTCGTAGGTGTCGTTACGGCGCACTTGCCGCATGCCGACCTTCTCGTAGAGCCGCACTGCCCCGGTCGTGTTCTCGCCGTCGACGCCCAGCCCAACGCGCGTCGCGCGTCGCGCCTGGAAGTCGCGGAAGGAGTGACGTAGCAGCGCCGTCGCAAGGCCGCGCTTCCGCCAAGGCCGGCGGACACCGAGGACGTGAACCCAGCCGTACTGCGGATCACCGGAGAAGTGCCATGCGTTGAGCGAGATCGCGGCGAGCTCCTGACCATCCTCGACCAGCCACCAGAGTGACGGGTCGAAGCCGTGGTGGTCGACGGTGTAGCGACGCCACTCCTCCATCGACTGGCGCCGAAAGTCCCAGTGGTCGGAGAAAGAGTCCATGTGGGCCTCGTACACGCGCTCATCCTCGCGCGGCTCGAAGTTGCGAGGCTCGAGGCCGTCCGGCCAGGTCGGCGCGGGGATCTCGCGGTCGAGGTCAATTCGCATCTGGAACGAGTAGCGGATCGGCCGCCAGCCGGCCGCCGCGTAGACGTCGCGCAAGATCGGCTCGTCGCCCTGGACGAAGCCGCGCAGGATCGGCTTCTCGGCCTGCGCCCGTGCGTGCTCCTCGGCAGCAGCGACGAGCAGGGATGCGGCCTCGGCGTCGAGCGTGCGGGCGTCGACGTTGAAGTGCGTGCCGTCATCCTCTCGGCCCACATCGAGGTAGCCGACAGGCTCACCGTCGCGCTGAGCGAGCTGGATCCAGAGCCTCGGCATCTCGAACCAGCTCCGGATCTCGTCCTCGCTCAGCTCCGGCTCGCCGAACGAGGCGACCGCGTGCTCCTCCAGCAGCTCCTTGATCGCAGGAGCGTCGCTGGCCGTGGTGTCGCGCAGCTCGACGCTCATGCGAGCTCCTCCAGCGTCTCGGCCAGGCGCGTCAGGTCCGGCAGCTCCCGCGTCGGCTGCGGGCGCGGCTGCTCGCCGAGCCGGTTGATCCAGACCGACGGCAAGCCGAGGTCGTTGGCCGGCGCAACGTCGTGAAAGAGGCTCGCCGCGACGTGCACGTCCGGCGGCGTTCCGACCCGCTCTTCGAAGGCGCGCCAGTGCCCGAACGCCGGTTTGTAAGAGCCGATCTCGGACGCGACGATCGCGAACTCGAACGGGACGCCGAGCCGCTCCATCGACGCCTCGATGTAGTCGCGATCGGTGTTCGAGAGAATCGCCAGCTTCCAACCCTGGTGGCCCGCCTCGCCGAGTGCCTCCGGTACCTCCGGAAAGGGCTGCCAGCTCGGCAGCGAGTCCGCGAGCGCGGTCTCCTCTTCGACCGGTGCGCCGAGCTGCCGCATGGCTTCGGTTAGCACCTCCCGGTAGGAGAGCTTCCCGTCGGCCTGAAGCTGCGGCTCCACCTCGTGGTAGCGCTCGAGCAGCTCCCCGGCCCGCTCGTCGCCGAAGACGCGTGCCAGCTGCGCGCGGATCCCTGCATTCCAGTCGACCAGCGTGCCGTAGCAGTCGAAGGTCGCCCACCGGTCCCTCGCCACGTGCGCGAGCTTACCGACGGCGCGATGATTGGCAGATGCAGCGCAAGACGGTCACCGTCCTGTTCTGCGACGTCACGGGGTCAACCGCGCTCGGCGAGTCGATCGACCCGGAGGCGCTTCGCGGGCTGCTCGCACGCTACTTCGAGCGCATGAAGGCGATCGTCGAGGGACACGAGGGCACCGTCGAGAAGTTCATCGGCGACGCGGTGATGGCGGTCTTCGGCGTGCCGACGGCGCACGAAGACGACGCGCTGCGGGCGGTACGCGCGGCGGCTGAGATGCGCGACGCGCTTCCCGAGCTCGGCGTCCAGGCCCGCATCGGCCTCACCACCGGCGTCGTCGTCACCGGCACCGAAGAGCGCCTGGCGACGGGGGACGCGGTGAACGTGGCGGCGCGACTCGAGCAGGCGGCCGAGCCGGGCGAGGTGCTGCTGGGCGAGGCGACGCTCGAGCTCGTGCGAACCGCCGTCGAGGTCGAGCCGGTCGAGCCGCTCACACTGAAGGGCAAGGCGAAGGCCGTTCGCGCGCATCGACTGCTCCGGGTGCTCGAAGCGCCCGAGCGGCGCCACGAGTCGTCGTTCGTCGGCCGCAAACGCGAGCTTGCGCTCATCCATGAGGCCTGGGACGAAGCTCGGTCCGAGCAGCGGTGCGAGCTCATCACAATCGTCGGGGACGCGGGTGTGGGGAAGACGCGGCTGGCCGCCGAAGCGGCGGCCTCGCGCGAAGCGAGAGTCGTGCGCGGGCGGTGCCTTCCCTACGGCGAAGGAATCACCTACTGGCCGGTGGCCGAGGTGCTGAAGCAGCTCGACGTGCTGCCGCCCGATCCCGAAGCGGCGGCGGCGATCCGGTCGCTGCTCGAGGAGGCCGAAACGCCCGCCTCGGCGGAGGAGATCGCCTGGGCGTTCCGCAAGACGCTCGAGCACGCAGCGGACGCGCAGCCGCTGGCCGTTGTGTTCGACGACATCCACTCGGGCGAGGAGACGTTCCTCGACCTCGTGGAGCACGTGGCGCTGCTCTCCTCCGGGTCGCCCCTCCTGCTCGTCTGTCTCGCGCGGCCCGAGTTGGTCGAGCGGCGTCCCACCTGGCCGATCTCGTTCCGCCTCGAGCCACTGCCCGACCCGGACGTCGAGCGGCTGATCCCGGAGACGATCTCCAGGCCTCTTCGTGAGCGGATCGCACACGCTGCCGGCGGCAACCCGCTGTTCATCGGCGAGATGCTCGCCATAGCCGAGGGAGACGATGTGGTCGTCCCGCCCACGCTTCGGGCTTTGCTGGCAGCGCGGCTCGACCGGCTGGACGACGCCGCGCGGGGCGTCCTCGAGTGCGCCGCCGTCGAGGGCGAGATCTTCCACCGCGGGGCCGTCCAGGCACTCGTGCCCGACGAGCCGAAGGTGACGCCGCAGCTGGCCGCCCTGGTTCGCAGGCAACTCATCGCACCCGACCGAGCTCAGGTCCGGGGCGACGACGGCTTCCGCTTCCGGCATCTCCTGATCCGCGATGCGGCCTACGACGCCTTGCCGAAGGCGCGCCGAGCCGACCTGCACGAAGGGCTCGCGGGCTGGCTTGAGGAGCACGCCCCGCGTGTCGAGCACGACGAGTTGCTCGGCTATCACCTCGAGCAAGCCGTCCGCTACCGGATGGAGCTCGGCCGGCCTCCGGACGGCGAGCTTGCAACGGCCGCTCGCGAGCGCCTGACGGCAGCGGGGAGGCGAGCGCTTCGCAGGCTCGACTTCGGCACGGCCGCGGGCTTTCTGGAGCGCGCAGGCGACCTGGTGCCGCCTGGTGCTCCCGACCTCGCTCTCGAGCTCGATCTCATCGACGCGCTCACCGGGGACCGGAAGGGGGAGGAAGCATTGAGTCGCACGCGCTCGATCGTCTCGCGCGCCGCTGCTGCCGACGACTCGATCGGTGAGCTCTGTGGGCGAATCCTCGACGGTATTCAGCGGATCCACCTCGCGCCAACCGACGCAACCGTCGAGCTGGAGGCCCTGGTCGCAGAGGCACTGCCGGTCTTCGAAGCGGCCGGGAATCAGCTCGCGCTGCGCATTGCCTACCGCGCGCTGGGCGAGGCCGCGAACATGCGGGCGCAGATGGACCAGGTTGCGGCCGCGTATGAGCAGGCTGCGTCGTACGACAGTCCAGCGGGCCTGACCGGCCTCGTCGGCTACCAGAGCCACGCCCGCTTCTTCGGCTCGACACCACTCACCGAGTTGCTCGCCTGGCAGGAGAAGCAGGACGCCCACGACCAGCGCGGCTACTTCCTGGGCGCGCACCGGTGCCTCGCGCTGGCGATGCTCGGCCGCAGAGATGAGGCCCGGGCGCTCCTCGCCGAGCTCCGGGCCGAGTTGGCAGAGCGAGGCGGCGCACAGGCCATGGTCGCGGGGATCGAGGGTTACGCCATGGTGGTCGAGTTTCTCGCCGGAGATCTCGAAGCTGCCGTCACAGCAGGAGAGGACAGCTGCCGCCTCTCCGGTGAGCTCGGGCGCTGGTCCGAGCTCTCGACGACCGCGGGCGGGCTGGCTGGTGTGTACTACGAGCTCGGCCGGCTCGACGAGGCCGAGCGGTGGGCGGCGAGGGCCGCCGAGCTGGGAGCCGAAGAGGACGCGATCACGCAGATGCTCTGGCGACAGGCCCGCGCGAGGGTGCTCGCAGGGCGCGGGGAGTACGACGAGGCGGAGCGGCTGGCCCGCGAGGCTGTCGGGGTCGGAGAGACGACGGAGGACCTCAACTCCAAGGCGGAGACGTGGGCCGATCTCGGCGAGGTCCTCACGCTCGCCGGCCGGCCGCGAGAGGCCGCCGAAGCCCTGGAGCAGGCGATTGCGCGCTTCGAGGCCAAGGAGAACCTCGTCATGGCCGGCCGGATGCGTGAGCGCCTGGCCGCGCTTCGAGCCCAGGTCGGCTGAATGCGGGTCCTGCTCGGGGTCTCATTCGCAGCCGCAGCGCTCTGCCTCAGCGCCTGCGGCTCAGGCTCCTCGAAGCAGGAGCTCGCGCCGCCCCCGAAGGTGACCAACTTCGCGCTGCAGAGCAAGTTCATGGGCCGGCAGCTCTACGAAGTGCTCGTGGCGCCGGGCGGCGGCGGCGAAGGCCGGCCGCTGCTCGTCTTCCTCCACGGTTACGGTGCGGCGCCAAGCGACACGCTCAGCCCGGCGTTCTTGATGGCCCTGCGCCGGCTCGGCGACCGCGAGCCGGTCGTGCTGCTCCCCGAGGGCGACACCGGCTGGTGGCACGACCGCGATGAAGGGCCGTGGGGGTCGTACGTCCTGCGGGAAGCGATCCCGGCGGCCCTGAGGCGAAGCGGCGCGGACCGCGACCGCGTCGCGATCGGCGGCATCTCGATGGGCGGCTTCGGCGCCCTCGACCTCGGCCGGATCGAGCCGAAGCGCTTCTGCGCGGTCGGCGGCCACTCTCCGGCGGTGCTGACGCGAGACGAGTTCGGGTTCGGATTCGACAACGCCGCCGACTACGCACGCCACAACCTGCTCTCGCTGGCGCGGAAGCAATCTCTCTACGACGCGCCGGTCTGGATCGACGTCGGCAACCACGACGACCTGCGTCCAGCGTCCGCGAAGCTGGCCCGCGAACTAGAGGCCGACGGCGCCGACGTGAGTTTCCACGTCTGGCCGGGCGCACACGACGGCCAGTACTGGGACGCCCACTTCGCTGACTACTTGCGCTTCTATGCCGACGCCTGTGACTGAGCCCCGCCGCTCACGCTGACGGCACCACCCAGCGTGCAGCGGAGCGCCGCAGGCGCGGAGTCTGCGCGGGTTAGGCCGTAGGCCGTTTACTCGAAGCGACGGAACACGATCGTGGCGTTGTGCCCGCCGAAGCCGAACGAGTTCGAGAGGGCGACGCGGACGTCCGCCTCGCGCGACTCGTTCGGGATGTAGTCGAGGTCGCACTCGGGGTCCGGATCCTCGTAGTTGATCGTCGGCGGCAGCACGCCGTTATGCACGGCCAGGATC
>Ga0173483_10000057_pt1 | contig 23848 bp, 22 predicted proteins | sample NitcycUS178409R2_FD_122621 | JGI IMG/M metagenome (GOLD analysis project Ga0173483, IMG submission 122621) | Soil microbial communities from Arlington Agricultural Research Station in Wisconsin, USA - Nitrogen cycling UWRJ-S178-409R-2 (version... | ecosystem: Environmental > Terrestrial > Soil...
GGCCGCCGAGCTCGCGCTGCGGTTCAAGTACGCGGGTCTGGCCGCTGATGCGATCGAAGTCGTGCCGTCGCTGGAGGACGCGCTCGACCGAGCGCTGGAGCTTACTCCCGCCGGAGGCGAGCTCGCGGCGCTGCCGACCTACACGGCGATGCTGGCGCTCCGCGACCTCGTCGCCCGCCGCGGGTTCGCGCGGCCCTACTGGGAGGCGGCTGCGTGAAGATCGTCGTCGGCCATCTCTTTCCGGAGTACCTCAACATCTACGCCGACCGGGGCAACATGGCGGTGCTGGCGCGCCGCGCGGCCTGGCGCGGGCACGAGTTCGAGGTGCGGGCGCTCGGGCCCGGCGACCTCGTCCGGCCGGGCGAGCACGACCTCTACTACGTCGGTGGCGGCCAGGACCGTGAGCAGGAGCTGATCGCGCCTGCGCTCGCGGCCATGGGGCCCGCGCTGGCGGAGGCGATCGAGGGTGGTGCCGCCGCCCTGGCGGTCTGCGGCGGGTACCAGCTGTTCGGGCGCTTCTACCGCGACCAGAGCGGCGACGAGCTGACGGGAGCCGGCCTGCTGCCGCTGCACACGGTGGCCGGCGAGCGGCGGATGATCGGCGACGTTCTGCTCGCGTGCGAGCTCGAGCCTGGCGAGCGGCGGACGCTGGCGGGATTCGAGAACCACGCCGGCCGCACGTACCTCGACGATGGCGCCGAACCGCTCGGCCGAGTCCTCGCAGGCTTCGGCAACGACGGCGAGAGCGGCTACGAGGGCTGTCGCGCGGGGCGCGTGGTCGGCACGTACCTGCACGGCCCTCTCCTCCCGCGCAATCCGTGGCTCGCGGATTGGCTCCTCGCGCAGGCGCTGGCCCATCGCACCGGCGACGAGCCTCCGGAGCTGGAGCCGCTTCCGGACGACCTGGAAGCCGAAGCCCACGGCGTCTCGGCGGAGCGAGCGAGAACGCGCGGCGGCCGCTACTGATCCAAGTAACAGACTGTTACAAGGGAAGGGCCGTGGGCAGCGCAGCTGTATGGTTCGCGAAAGCCCTGCAAGTCGGCACCATCCCCACGCTTCGAAGGCGAGCAAGTAACAGACTGTTACTTGCCGTCTGGGCGCTACGGGGCCCACAAGGCGCCGAGATAGACCGCCGGGTCTCCCGGCGTCCAGCGTTGGAGGAAGCGCTGGATCGGCGGATGCAGGACGACCTCGTCCAGCTCGTCGGGCGCGAAGAGCCGGTGGCCGCGGACGGCCGCGTCATGGGAAGTGACTCTTTCGAGCGAGCGGCCGCTCAGGTCGCCCGCGAAGATGATGTGGACGACGTGCTTCGCCGCGAAGCTCCGCACCGGTGCGATCGAGTCGACGATCGCGACCGGGCCTTCCACGGGAATCTCGTCCTCGATCCCGACTTCCTCGGCCAGCTCACGGTGCAACGCGTCGACGAGGCTCTCGCCCGAGTCCACGCCGCCGCCAGGCAGGAGCCAGTACTCGCGGTCGTTCTTTTCGTGACGGCAGAGCAACAGGCTTGCCTGCCAACGCAGCAGCGCGGAGACCCGGATCCGCGGCTCGCCCATCAGGTTTTCGAGGAGCCGAAGCCTCGCACGCCCCGCTCGGTCTCCGGCAGCTCCACCATTTCGACCGGGTCGAGCTCCGGCACCGGGAGCACCACGAGCTGCGCGATCCGCATCCCCGGCTCGACCACGAACGGCTCGCGCGCGTCGGTGTTCAGCAGGACGACCCGGATCTCGCCCCGGTAGCCGGAATCCACCAGGCCCGGCGAGTTCACGACCGTGAGCCCGTGCCGCGCAGCCAGCCCGGAGCGAGGCTGCACGAAGCCCGCGTGCCCTTCCGGGATCGCGACCGCGAGACCGGTGCCCACCGTCGCCCGCTCCCCGGGGCCGAGCTCGTGCCGCTCGCACGCGGCCAGGTCGAGCCCCGCGTCTCCCGCATAGGCGCGTTCGGGCAGGACCGCGTCCTCCCGCAGGCGGCGAATGGGGAGCTCGATCACGCGCTCGAGCGGGCCTCGGTCTCGGGCTCGACGATCAGGTACTGCGCAAAGCGCCGCACTTCGCGCATCGGCAGGTGCGCGCGGATGAAGACGCCCTCCTCGCGGTCGGCGCGCTCGTCGATGGGCATGCCGAGGGCGTACAGCTCCGCCAGCCTGCCGCCCTCGTCGTACGGGATCAGCAGCCGGACAGGCTCGAAGCGCTCGCCGAACCGGGCGGCGATCCGCTCGCGGAGCGCTTCGAGCCCCTCCCCCGTCCGTGCCGAGACCTGCAGCGCCTCGGGGAAGCGGTTGCCGACGCGCCGCCGCCGCAGCGGGTCGATGGCATCGATCTTGTTGAGCACGAGCTCGACCGGGAGCTCGCCCGCGCCGATCTCCGAAAGTACCGCCTGCACGGCCGCAAGCTGAGCATCGAGCTCATCGTCGGTCGTTGACGCGTCGACAACGTGCAGGACGAGGTCCGCGACGAGCGTCTCCTCGAGCGTCGCCGCGAAGCCCTCGACCAGCTGGTGCGGGAGGCGGCGGATGAACCCGACCGTGTCGGTCACGAGGTAGCGGCGCCCGTCGACCTCGAATCCGCGGGTCGTCGGATCGAGCGTCTCGAACAGGCGGTCGTCGACGGACACACCCGCGTCGGTGAGTGCGTTCAGCAGGGTCGACTTGCCGACGTTGGTGTAGCCGGCGAGCGCGATCGTGGGCGTCTCCGAGCGCCGCCGCGACTTGCGTCTCGTCGCGCGCTGCTTCGCCAGCCGGCGTAGGCGTTCGCGCAGCAGCGTCACCCGCCGCCGCGCGAGCCGGCGGTCGGTCTCGAGCTGGCTCTCGCCTGGGCCCCTCGTGCCGAGGCCGCCCCCGAGCCGCTCGAGGTGCTGCCACAGCCCGCGCATCCGCGGGAGGTTGTACTCGAGCTGCGCGAGCTCGACCTGGAGCTTGCCCTCGGCGCTGACAGCGTGCTGGGCGAAGATGTCGAGGATCAGCTGGGTGCGGTCGACGACGCGCGCCTGGAGAGCGTCCTCGAGGCGCCGCTGCTGCACGGGCGTGAGCTCGTCGTCGACGATCAGGGACTCGGCGGAGGAACGCTTGAAGGCCTCCTGAAGCTCGACGAGCTTGCCCTTGCCGACGTACGTGCGCGGGTCGGGCCGCTCGCGGTGCTGCACGAGCTCGCCGATCGGCTCGACGCCTGCCGTGCGCGCCAGCTCGCGCAGCTCGGCGAGTTCGCCCTTCGCGTCGGCGCCTTTCGCGGGAGCCGCGAGCACGAACCCGCGCTCGGGCTCCGCACCCGGCGCCGGATCCGGTTGGCGGGTCGTCACGCCCGAATTATGCCGCTCCGCAGCGAGGACTCGATCCGCCGCACGGCTTCCTCGAGCTCGTCGTCCGGCACCGTGAGCGAGAGGCGGAAGAACCCCTCGCCGCTCGGCCCGTAGGCCGGCCCGGGCGAGACGACGACGCCGGCTTCCTCGAGCACGAGCTCGGTGAACGACGCCGAGGTGTGGCCTTCCGGGACGCGCACCCAGAAGTACGGCGTCGCCTTCGGGGGGTCGACCTCGAGCCCGATCGCGCCGAGCGCCTCGGCCACGAGGTCGCGGCGCCGCTCGTACACCGCCGACATCTCCCGCGGGAAGTCGCGTGCCTCGGTGAGTGCGGCGATCGTCGCCCGTTGGACCGCCTCGAACATCCCCGAGTCGAGGTTCGTCTTCAGCTGCCGGAAGCGTTCCACGACCTCCGCGTTGCCCGCGACGAGGCCCGAGCGCCAGCCGGTCATGTTCCAGCCCTTCGAGAGGGAGAAGATCTCGACGCCGACGTCCCTCGCGCCCGGCGTCTCAAGAAAGCTCGGCGCGCGGTAGCCGTCGTAGCAGAGCTCCGAGTAGGCGTTGTCGTGGACGACGACCATGTCGTTCACACGGGCGAACTCGACCGCGCGCTCGAAGTAGCCGGGCTCGACGACCGCGCCCGTCGGGTTGTTCGGGTAGTCGAGGAAGAGCAGGTTGGCGCGCTCGAGCGCGGCCGGCGGGATGGCGTCGAGGTCCGGCAGGAACCCGTTCGCCTCCTCGAGGGGCAGGTACTGCACCTCCGCGCCGGCGAACACGGGGCCCGAGGTGTAGGGCGGGTAGCCCGGATCGGGCGAGAGGCAGATGTCGCCGGGGTCGAGGAGGGCCAGCGCGATATGACCAACGGCCTCCTTGCCACCGAGCGCGGGGACGATCTCGGAGGCCGGGTCGAGCTCGACGCCGAAGCGTTCGCGGTAAAACGAGGCCGCCGCCTCGCGAAACGCGGCGGACCCGTGGTTCGTCGGGTACTGGTGGGTCTCGGGATCGCGTGCGCCAGTGGCCAGTGCGTCGATCACCGGCCGAGGCGTCGGCAGGTCGGGATCGCCGATGCCGAGGCTGATCACCTCCACGCCGGACCGGCGCTTCTCCTCGATCTTGCGTTCGAGCTCCGCGAACAAGTACGGCGGCACGGCGTCGAGCCGGCGGGCAAATCTCACAACTGAAACTCCTCCGCGAGCTCGACGGTGCAGATCTCCTCGGCAGGGCCGGTGAGCAGCGCGTGCCCGTCGTAAAGCTCCACGCGCAGGTCGCCGCCCGCGAGGTGCACCGTGACCGGGCTCTGGCACCAGCCGTTCGCCACTGCCGCCGCACTCGCCGCGACGGCGCTCGTCCCGGAGGAGAGCGTCTCCCCCGCCCCACGCTCCCACACGCCGACCGTGAGGTCATGCTCGCCGTCCACCCGCACGAGCTGGACGTTCGTGCGCTCCGGAAAGCGCGTGTGGTGCTCGACCAGCGGGCCGAGACGGAGCAGCTCGGCACGATTCGGCACACGCTGGATGACAGCGTGCGGGTTGCCGACCGAGACCGGAGTCAGCTCGACCTCGTCGCCGTCGACGTCGATCGTCTCCGGCTCCCCGACGGCGACCGCGCCCATCTCCTGCTCGACGTCGCGCCCACCGCGCAGCCGTGCCAGGACCATGCGCGGGCCCACGAGGATCCGCACCTCGTCGGCGCCGGCCCGCCGCGCGAGCCAGCGCGCAGCGATGCGCGTACCGTTCCCGGAGAGCTCGGCGACCGAGCCGTCCGGGTTCCAGATGATCACCTCGGCGGTGTCGTTGTCCGCCGAGACCACCTCGAGGATGCCGTCGGAGCCGACGCCGAAGTGGTAGTCGCAGATGCGCTTCACTCGCTCCGGCGTCAACGGGACAGGTAGCTCGGCCTGCTCGACGAGCAGGTAGTCGTTGCCGAGGCCGTGCCACTTGGAGAGCTTCATCGGGCCGGGGCCACGCTACCAAGCCCGGTGACGATCTCCTGCGCGAGTTCGGCTGGGGAGCGGCTTGCATCCAGGACGACGATTCCGGGGATCCGCCGCATCCACTTGCGCTGGTAGGCGGCATAGCGCCGGGTGCGCGCGGCGAGCGCCTCGATCGCCTCCTCGCGCGGGAGCTCCGAGATGTCCCGGAGGCCGTGGATGGTGCTCGCGGTCGCGGAGATCGGCCTTGAGAGCGCCCTGGCGACCTCGTCCTCCACCCCACGCTCGAACATCTCTTGCGTTCTGGCTTCGATCCGCCGTGCGAGCTCCTCCTGCGGCGCTTCGAGGCCGAAGACCCGCGTCGGGTGGCGGGTTTCGCCACTCCAGAGGGTGTCCTTGCCCGGCCGCAGGCTCGCGCCGGCCTCGGCGAGCTCGAGCGCGCGAACCACGCGGCGGCGGTCGTTCGGATGGACAGCAGCGGCCGCCTCGGGATCGCGCTCAGCGAGCAGCGCGTGCGCCTTTTCCGCGCCCTCCTCGTCGTAGAGCCGCACCAGGCGGTCGCGGGTGCCGGGAGGCGGTGGCGGGGGCAGCTCGAGGTTGGCGAGCGCTGCGCGGAGGTAGAGCCCGGTCCCGCCGACGACGACCGGCGTCCGCCCCGCGGTGAGGATCTCGTCGATCGCCTCGTGCGCCAGGCGCTGGTACGCCGCCACGGAGCCTTCCTCGTCGAGGCCGAGGTAGCCGACGAGCCGCGCCGGGTGCTCTGACTGGTTCGTCAGGATCGGGAGCCCGCGGAAGACCTGCATCGCGTCCGCGGAAACGAGCTCGGCCGGGATCCTGCGGGCGACCTCCTCCGCGACGGCGGTCTTCCCGGAGGCCGTCGGCCCGAAGATCGCGAGCACTTGCGCCACGGCACGATTCTCGCGAACGAGACCAGGGGCGCCCGGCGGACCGGGCGCCCCTCGCTCGTGTGAGGTGGCCGGAACCGTGTCCTCCTCCTGGCTACAGAGCTGAAAACGCGCCCACCCAGGTCGAGGTTGTTCTAGTCGCGCTTGTCACGAAGGCGGGCGCGCACGAGCTCGAGCTCCTCGTCGCTCACACCGGTCTCGCGGAGGTACTCCTCCACGCCGCCGTAACGCCGCTCGAGCTCCGTGAAGACGCCGTGCATCGACTCCGGTGGGGTCTGCGCGATCCGCCGCAGGCGCTGCAGCTCCTCCTCCGACTCCGCGGCCTCGAACCACGCTTCGTGGCGCTCTCGCAGCCGGTCCTCGCTGAGCGCGTAGTCCCCGGCGATCGTCTCCTCGTCGACGCCCGCCAGGTGGAGCAGGAACGCCGTGAGCAGCCCGGTGCGGTCCTTGCCGCCGACGCAGTGAATCACCACCCCGCCCTCGGGCGCGTGTGCGACGGCGCGGACCGACGCGGCGACGTTGTCTTTGAAGTGCTCGAGGAAGATCAGGTACGCGTCGCGCGTCGCCGTCGCGTCATCGGGCGCTGCCGCGGTGGCCGTCTCGAGCTCGGCGGCGATCTCCTCCCACTCCGCGTCGCTCGCCTCCATGAAAGGAACGTGGACGACCTCGACCGGCAGCTCGCCGGGCGGGTCCTCCTCGCGCTCGTGGTCGCCGCGCAGGTCGACGACGAGTCGGACCCCGTGGTCGACGAGCGCGCGCCACCCGTCGTCGCTGAGCAGCCGAACGCTGTCGGCGCGAACCACCGCGCCGCGGCGCGTCTCGCCTCCGTCGCTCGTCGGCAAGCCGCCCAGGTCGCGGACGTTGAGACAGCCGTCCCAGACGAGGTCGCGCGTCTCAGGCGGCAACGGCTGCTAGCTGCGTGCCCTTGAGAGTGGTCGAGGTTGCTGCCTCGATAGTGACCGGCGCGAGCTCTCCCGCAGAGGCGGTGCCGGCGAAGTTGACGGTCGTGTTGCGGCGCGTCCGCCCTCGTAGCAGCGAGGCGTCCGTCCGGCTCGGCCCCTCGACGAGGACTTCCTCGACGCGGCCGATCCGTTCCCGGTTGCGGGCCTCCGCGACACGCTGGACGACCTCGATCAGCCGTTCGATCCGCTCGCGCTTGACGTCCTCGGGAACCTGGTCTGCCATCGACGCCGCCTCCGTCCCCTGGCGCAGTGAGTAGACGAAGGTGAAGGCGCCGTCGTAGCCGACCTCTTCGACCGCGCTCATGGTCTCCTCGAACTCGGCCTCGGTCTCGCCGGGGAAGCCCACGATCAGATCGGTCGTGAGCGCCAGGTCCGGGATCGCTGCGCGAAGCTCGCCTACCAGGCGCAGGTAGCGCTCGCGCGAGTACGTGCGGCGCATCGCCTTGAGCACGCGCGTCGAGCCGGACTGCAGCGGCAGGTGCGCGTGCTCGCAGAGGCTGTCGCACTCCGCCATCGCGGCGATCACGGGGGCGCGGAAGTCCTTCGGATGCGGGCTCGTGAAGCGGATGCGCTCGATGCCGTCGACCGCGTCGCACGCGCGCAGCAGCTCGTCGAACGAGCTCCCGACGTCGCGCCCGTACGAGTTCACGTTCTGGCCGAGCAGCGTCAGCTCGCGGACGCCCTCACGGGCGAGCCCCTCCACCTCGGCCAGGATCTCGCCTGGCCGGCGCGAGACCTCCTTGCCGCGCACCGACGGCACGATGCAGTACGAGCACACCGAGTTGCAGCCCATCGAGATCTGTACCCACGCCTGGAAGCGCCGCTCGCGGTGGCGCGGCAGCCGCCCGGCGAAGGCCCGCTCCTCGCCCGTGCCGAACGCACCCCGCTCGATCCCGACACCGCCCGTGCCGAGCCACTCGCCGAGGTGCGCGATCGAGCCCGGGCCGAACGCAACGTCGACGTAGGGGTAGAGCGAGAACAGCCGCTCCTGCTGCGCCTCGGCGTAGCAGCCGCCGACGGCGATCACCTTCTCCGGGTCGCGCTTCTTGAGCGCCCGCGCCTGCGCCAAGTGCGCGGCGAAGCGCTGGTCCGGTTTCTCGCGGATCGTGCACGTGTTGAAGACGAGCACATCCGCTTCGGCCTGCTCGGCGGCCTCCCCCAGGCCGAGCTCCTCGAGCATCCCCTTGATCCGCTCGGAGTCGTGGGCGTTCATCTGACAGCCGAACGTGGTGACGTGATAGCGCTTCACCGGATCGCAACTCTAGCCGCCTGGACAGCCTCTTCCAGGCGTGTCACCCTTGTCGCGCCGGAAGTCGACATCGATCAGGGGGAGAGGGCAAACACATGCGCGCGCTTGCTGGTGGAAGGACGCTGTCGAAAGCCGTGGCTGCCATCGTCGTCGCGGGCGCGATCGGCCTGCTGCTCGCCGGGGCAGGCGTTGCCGCGGGACAGGCCAGCCTCTCGGCGATCGACACCGCGTACACACAGGACTTCAACACGCTCGCCTCGACGGGCCAGTCGGACGTGGTTCCGCTCGGCTGGGCTTTCAGCGAGTTGGGGACGAACGCCAACACCACCTACACCGCGGGAACCGGGAGCAGCAACGCCGGCGACACGTACAGCTTCGGCTCGACCGGCTCGTCTGAGCGCGCTTTTGGGTCGCTGCTCAGCGGCTCGCTCATACCGATGATCGGGGTGGCGTTCACCAACAACACCGGCGCGACCATCTCGTCGCTCGACGTCGCTTACGCCGGTGAGCAGTGGCGACTGGGCCAATCCGGCCGCGGCCCCGACCGGCTCGACTTCGAGTACAACCTCAGCGCGACCAGCCTCACACAGGCGTCCGGCTGGGTGGACGTCAACTCGCTGGACTTCTCCTCCCCCGTGACAGTCGGGACGGTCGGAGCGCTGGACGGGAACGCGTCGGCCAACCGCACCGCGCTCTCCGGGACGATCACGGGCCTCTCGATCGCGCCGGGGCAGACATTCTGGCTGCGCTGGGCGGACTTCAACGTCTCGGGCTCGGACGACGGGCTCGCGATCGACGACTTCTCGCTGACGCCTCATGCCGCCCACACGATCTCGGTCGACGATGCGACGGTCACCGAGGGGGACTCCGGCACCACGACGGCGAGCTTTGCCGTGTCGCTCTCCACGCCGGCGCCCGCCGGTGGAGTCACGTTCGACATCGCGACCTCGAATGACTCGGCGGACGCCCCCGACGACTACACCGCCGCCTCGGCGACCGGGGCGACGATTCCGGCCGGCGAGTCGACGTACACCTTCAACGTCTCCGTCAACGGCGACACCACCGTGGAGCCCGATGAGAGCTTCTCGGTCGACATCTCGAACGTCAGCGGCGTCGACCCTGGTGACACGCACGCGGTCGGGACGATCCTCAACGACGACCTCCCGCCGCCAGTGCCCATCCACGACATCCAGGGCGCGGCGCATATCTCGCCCCTCGCCGGGCAGCGGCCGCGCGTCCTCGGGATCGTCACCGCCAAGAGCACGAACGGGTTCTGGATGCAGGACCCGAGCCCCGACGGCAACACAGCGACCTCGGAGGGGATCTTCGTCTTCACGAGCTCTCCGCCCTCGGCCGTCGCGATCGGAGACTCCGTGCGCGTGCAGGGAACCGTGCAGGAGTTCCGCCCCGGGGGTGCGACGAACGGCAACCTGACGACAACGGAGCTCAGCGGTACGCCGGCGGTCACCGTCCTCTCCACCGGCAACCCGCTGCCGTCGGCCGTGGTGGTCGGCACCGGCGGTCGCATCCCGCCGGACACCGTGATCGAGGACGACGCGGCCGGCAGTGTCGAGACCAGCGGCGTTTTCGACCCCGACCAGGACGGCCTCGACTTCTACGAGAGCCTCGAGGGAATGCGCGTCCAGCTCAACAACGCGGTCGCCGTCGGGCCGACAGAGCCCGACTTCGGCGAGACCCCGGTAATCGGAGACAACGGTGCCAACGCCTCCGTTCGCACCTACCGCGGCGGGCTGCTGCTACGCCCGAACGACGGCAACCCAGAGCGCATCACGCTCGACGATCTGCTCACGCCGCTGCCGAGCGTGAACGTCGGCGACCACTACAGCGGGCCGATCGTCGGGATCATGGACTACAACTTCGGCAACCCGTTCATCGAGGTCACCTCGGCGGGGCTCAGCGCGATCCACGACGGCGTCACACGCGAGACGACCGATCCCGTCGCGGCCGGCGAGCTCGCGATCTCGACCTTCAACTTCGAAAACCTCGCGGCAGGCCAGACGGACAAGCTCGCGGCGCTCGCGAGCCTGATCGTGAACAACCTCCGCTCGCCCGACGTGATCGCGGGCGAGGAGGTGCAGGACAACAACGGCGAGACCAACAACGGCAACGTCGACGCCTCGCAGACGCTCACGCAGCTCGTGGCCGCGATCCGGGCGGCGGGCGGCCCGACCTACGAGTGGCGCCAGATCGACCCGGTGAACGGCCAGGACGGCGGCGCGCCGGGCGGCAACATCCGCCAGGTCTTTCTGTTCCGAACCGACCGCGGACTCTCATTTGTCGATCGGCCCGGCGGCGACTCGACGACGCCAAATGCCGTCGTCGGCTCCGGGGCGACGACGCACCTGCAGTACAGCCCCGGCCGCATCGACCCCGCGAGCAGCGCGTGGGCGGCCAGCCGCAAGCCGCTGGCCGGCGAGTTCGACTACCGCGGCCACAAGCTGTTCGTGATCGCGAACCACTTCAACTCGAAGGGCGGGGACGACCCACTGCGCGGGCGCTTCCAGCCGCCGAACCGCGTGACCGAGACCCAGCGGCACCAGCAGGCGCACGAGGTCGCGGACTTCGTCTCGAGCATCTCCACCGCCGACCCGAACGCGGACGTCGTCGTTCTCGGCGACCTGAACGACTTCGAGTTCTCGGAGACGGTGCAGATCCTCGAGACCGCGGGCCTGCACGACCTCATGGACACGCTCCCGCTGAACCAGCGCTACAGCTACGAGTTCGAGGGGAACGCGCAGGTGCTCGACCACGTCATGTTCAGCGGCCCGCTCTTCGCGCGCCCGCTCGTGTTCGACCCGGTGCACGTGAACGCCGAGTTCTGGGATCAGGCGTCCGACCACGACCCGTCGGTCGTGCGGGTGCTGCTGAACGACTCGCCCTCCGCCTCGGCCGGCGGGCCGTACAGCGTCGACGAAGGCTCGACGGTCACGCTCACGGCAAGCGGGAGCGACCCCGAGGGCGGAGCGCTCTCGTTCGCCTGGGATCTCGACGACAACGGCACGTTCGAGACGCCCGGGCAGAACGTGTCCTTCTCCGCTGACGACGGGCCGGCGAGCCCGGTCGTGCGGGTGCGCGCAACGGACGACGCAGGGCTCACCGCCACCGCTCAGCAGACGGTCATGGTGGGCAACATCGCGCCGTCGGCCACGTTCGGCGCGCCTGCGTCGAGCTTCGCCGGGTTCCCCTTCACGCTCGCGCTCAGCAGCGTGAGCGACCCGTCGGCAGCCGACACCGCGGCCGGTTTCAGATACGCGTTCGACTGCGGCGACGGTTCCGGGTACGGAGCCTTTGGCTCCTCGGCGAGCACGAGCTGTTCGACCACTGACGTCGGGGTGCGCTCGGTCGGCGGCAAGGTCCGCGACAAGGACGGCGGCATCCGCGAGTACACCGCGACCGTCAACGTCACCGTGACCTTCGACAGCCTCTGCGCGCTCGTCCGCAGCTACGCGAGGCGGCAGTCCGACGCGGACGCGCTCTGCGCCAAGCTCGCGGACGCGGCTACGGGCGACAAGGAGAACAAGCTGAACGCCTTCCGCAACATGGTGGACGCCAAGACCGGCCTCGAGCCCGGCAAGTCGTTCACGGCGGAGCAGGGAGCGCTCCTGAAGCTGCTCTCGAGGCGGCTCTAGGCTCGCGGCTTCGTTCCGACGAAGAGCTCGGCTCCGGCCGGCTCTTCGTCGGTCGGGGCCTGCACCCAACGCCCCTCGAGCCCGGCTCGCACGAGGAGCTCGAGCCATGTCTCACGCGGGAAGAGCCCGCAGACGTGGCGATCATGCACGCAGCGCACCTCGTCGTCCTCGCGCAGCAGGTAGGCGAAGTCGCTTACGTACGTCGTGTCGGAGGGATCGGGGTCCCAGTCCCACTCCAGGTAGCGCAGGGCCCGTCCCTCCCCGTCGTGGCCACCGTGCTGCGTGCGCGGCTCGAACCGCTCGCGCACGAAGTCGGGCACGAACAGGGCGACACCACCGGGGCGCAGGTGCTCGGCCGCGGTGACAACCGTCGCTGCGAGGTCGTGCTCCGTGGTGATGTAGTCGATCGCGTCGTGGACGAAGACCGCGTCGAACTCCTCGCCGAGCCGGACGTCGCGCATGTCGCCCACGAGGTGACGGCACTCGGGGTTGAGCGACCGGCTCAGCTCGAGCATCTGCGGCGACCGGTCGACCAGCGTCAGCTCGAAGTGTTGCTTCAGGTGCGAGGCGTTGTTGCCGCCACCGCTGCCGAGCTCCAGCACCGTCCGCGGCGGCTCGTCGCACGCCTCGACCAGCACGCGCCGGTACAGGTCGGCCTCCTCGGCGTACTCCTCCGGCGCGGTGAGGAGGTGGAACCAGTCCGCGAGCTCACCGTAGAGCCGCGGCTGGTCGTCGCTCACTTCGCGTACTCGACCGCCCGCGACTCCCGGATCACCGTCACCTTGATCTGGCCGGGATACTCGAGCTGGTCTTCGATCTCGCGCGCGATCTCGTGGGAGAGCAGCACCGCCGCGTCGTCGTCGATCTCCTTCGGCTTCACGATCACGCGAATCTCGCGTCCTGCCTGCAGCGCGTAGACCTTCTCGACGCCGTCGTGCCGCGCGGCGACCCCTTCGAGCGCCTCGAGCCGCTTGATGTAGTGCTCGAGGCTCTCGCCTCGTGCGCCGGGCCGCGAGGCGGAGATCGCGTCGGCGGCGATCAGGAGCACGGCCTCGACGGTCTGAGGCTCAACCTCGTAGTGGTGAGCCTCGATCGCGTGCACGACCGCCGGCGACTCGCCGTAGCGGCGCGCGTACTGCGCCGACAGCAGCGCGTGCGACCCGTCGACCTCGTGGGTCAGCGCCTTGCCCAGGTCGTGTAGCAGCGCGGCCCGGCGCGCCGTCTTCACGCTCGCCTCGAGCTCGGCGGCCATGATCCCGGCCAGGTGGACGACCTCGAGCGTGTGCTTGAGGACGTTCTGACCGTAGCTGGTGCGGAAGCGCAGGCGACCGAGGATCTTCACCAGCTCCTCGTGCACCTCCCCGCAGTTGGCCTCGAAAACCGCCTGTTCGCCTGCCTGCCGGATGGTGTCCTCGATCTCGGCCTTCGACTGGTAGTACATCTCCTCGATCCGGGCCGGGTGGATGCGGCCGTCCTCGATCAGCTTCGAGAGCGTGAGCTTCGCGACCTCGCGCCGAATGCCGTCAAACGAGGAGAGAACGACGGCCTGCGGCGTGTCGTCGATGATCACGTCTACGCCGGTGAGGTGCTCGAGCGCGCGGATGTTGCGGCCTTCCCGGCCGATGATCCGGCCCTTCATGTCGTCGGAGGGAAGCTCGATCAGCGAGACCGTCGTCTCGGAGGCGTGGTTGGCCGCGACGCGCTGGAGAGCGTCGGCGACGAGGTTCCGAGCCCGGCGCTTGGCCTCGGCGCGGGCCTCCTCCTCGGCCTGGCGGACGCGGCGGGCGAGCTCGTGTCGGATCAGCTCCTCGGACCGCTCGAGCAGGTGCGCCTTCGCCTCGTTGACGGTCATTCCCGCGACCCGTTCCAGCTCGATGAGCTGCGAGACGCGTGTCTCCTTGAGCTCCTCCTGGAGCTGCTTGGTGTGGACCTCCCGGTCGGAGACGCCCTGCTCACGGCGTGCGAGCTCCGTCAGCTTGCGGTCGATGTCCTCTTCCTTGGCAAGGACGCGCTCCTCGATCTTCAGGATCTCCGAGCGTCGCTCGGCGATCTCCTGCTCGACGTCGGCGCGGAGCCGGACCGACTCCTCCCGCGCCTCGATCTGCGCCTCGCGCCGCTGTGCCTCGGCGTCGCGCTTGGCTTCGGCGACCAGGAGCTGGCGCGTGCGGCGCGCGGCCGCCAGCCGGGACCCGGTGAACGCGTAGAGCGACAGGAAGGCAACGCCGGCTCCGACTACGAGCCCGATGACGATCCCGATGACGACGACCATGCGCGCTCCCTGTTTCGGGCCGGGGCCTGGGCCTCGGCCGGGAACCCTGTCCGCGCCGGAACGCGGTGCTCATCCGGCACCGCTTGCACCGGGACGTGCTCGAATCGGGGAGGGCAAGGCGCGCGAGCCTCACCGGGCGGTTCACGAAGCCGCCGCTGTCAGCTCCCCTCTCTCGCGCTGGTCACTGGTGTCGTCAAGGTCACAATCCGATTCGGGAAACACGTTAGATGCAGGCAATTTTTCGAATGAAGCCCTCGTATCCTAACGCCCGTCACTAGTCCCGCGCAACGACCGCGGCGACGACGTCCTCGTCGAAGCCCCGCCCGGCCAGCAAGCGGGCCGTCGCCGGCGTGGCTCCCCGTCGCCCGACGAGGCGTTCCGCCCGCTCCCGTTCCGGGTCGAGCCGCGCCAGCGCCTCCTCGACGGCGGACGCGCTCACGCCGGAGCCCTCGAGGTCGAAGCGAATCGCGGCGTCGCCCTTGCCGCGCTCCGCGAGCACCCGCGCGCGCTCGAGCGCGAAGCGACCGTCGTCAAGCAGGCCGAGCCGTTCCAACTCGGCGAGGACCTCGTCGGCCTCGCTCGCCCGTATGCCCGCGCGCTGCAGGCGCTCGGCCAGGCTCCGGCGCGAGTGCTCGCGCCGCGCCAGGGCGCGAGTGGCAACCGCGAGCGCCTCGTCGCGCACCTAGGCCTTCGAGGCGACCTCGGCTTCCGCCGCCTCGGCCTCGGCGGCAGCCGGCTTCCCGTTCGGCTCCGCCTCCAGCTCCGGAAGCAGACGTGCCGAGACGACCTGATCAGGCCCGGCAAGCGCCTGGAGACGCAGCAGCACCTGCTGCGTCACGTCCGGGTGCTCGCGCAGGAACGCCGTCGCGTTCTGCCGCCCCTGGCCGAGCCGCTCGTCCTCGAAGCTGAAGTGCGAGCCGGACTTCTGGACGACCTTGCGCTCCAGCGCCGCGTCCAGGACGGTGCCTTCCCACGAGATCCCGGTGCCGTAGATGATGTCGAACTCGGCCTGTTTGAACGGCGGCGCGACCTTGTTCTTCACCACCTTCACGCGCACCCGGTTGCCGTAGGCCTCGACGCCGTCCTTCAGCGTCTCGATGCGCCTGATGTCGAGGCGAACCGACGAGTAGAACTTGAGAGCCCTGCCGCCCGGAGTCGTCTCCGGGTTGCCGAACATGACGCCGATCTTCTCGCGCAGCTGGTTCGTGAAGAGGCAGATCGTGTCGGTGCGGTTGAGCGTGCCCGCGAGCTTTCGCAGGGCCTGGCTCATCAGCCGCGCCTGCAGGCCGACGTGCGAGTCGCCCATCTCGCCCTCGATCTCGGCCTTCGGTGTCAACGCTGCGACCGAGTCGACCGCGACGACGTCGAGCGCTCCCGAGCGGATCAGCAGCTCCGCGATCTCGAGCGCCTGCTCGCCGGTGTCGGGCTGCGAGACGAGTAGGTCGTCGATGTTGACCCCGATCCTCTTCGCGTAAGTCGGGTCCATCGCGTGCTCGGCATCGATGAACGCGCAGATCCCACCGCGCCGCTGTGCCTCCGCGATCACGTGGTAGACGAGCGTCGTCTTGCCCGAGGACTCCGGGCCGAAGATCTCGACGCAGCGGCCGCGCGGCAGCCCACCGATCCCCAAGGCAAGGTCCAGCGAGAGCGAGCCGGTCGAGACGGCGCCCACGGAGACCTGGGCCTGGTCGCTCATGCGCATCACCGAGCCCTTGCCGAACTGGCGCTCGATCTGGCCGAGCGCGGTATCGAGAGCCTGCTCTCGGTCCACTTATCTCCCTCCCACTGGTACGGCTTCGAGGACTTCGTATTGCGCCCCACCGGGGCGTAGCCGGGAAAGGTAAGCAGCCGCGTCGGACGGCACGAACGGCGCCAGCTCCGGGAGCGCGGGCCGCAACCCCGGTCGCCGTCGGAAGCGCAGCACGGTCACGTGCGGAAGCCACCTCCGCCGCTCGCGCTCGTACACAGCGAGCTCCTCGAGACGGCCCTGGAGATCCTCGGCGAAAGCGGCAGCCCGGCCCTCCTCGTCGTCGAACGTGAGCATTCCGACGCTCCGCGTCTCGCGGTAGCCGCGCAGCGTGAGCCGTGCCGGAGCAGCCCCGGCAGCCGCCTGCCGCAGCGCGCCGACGATCGCGTCGAGCTCGCCCACGGGCCGGTGCCCGAGAAAGGCGAGCGTGACGTGCAGGTGCTCGGGCGGGACCCGCCTGACGCCTGACACGGCGCCGAACGCGTCCGACTCCCACGCGACGACCCGCTCCACCGTCTCCGGAGGGAGCCGTAACCCGCAGAAGAGCCGCACCCGTTCATCGCCCTCGACGCTAGCAGGAGAATTCACACGGAACCGTCACGACTTCGCGTCAGAAGCGTGCGAAGAAGATGGAGCGCGGCCGTCGCCGCACGGGCGCGTATCATCTCGCGGTCGCCCGGGAAGTCGAGCTCGCGCGCGAGCACTCCATCCGGCCCCTCCGCGTGTAGGTCGACCAGCCCGACGGGCTTCTCTGCCGACCCGCCTCCCGGGCCGGCGATGCCCGTCACCGAGACCGCGACATCAGCGCCGAGCCGCTCGCGCGCGCCCGCCGCCATCGCCGCCGCGGCCTCCGGCGAGACAGCGCCGTTCCGCTCGAGAATCTCGTCCGACACGCCGAGCTCGCGCGCCTTCACCTCGTTCGCGTACGCGACCACGGCGCCAACGAACACGTCGCTCGAGCCTGGGATCGCCGTCAAGCGTGCCGCCACGAGCCCGCCCGTGCACGACTCGGCCGTCGCGAGCTTCAGCCCGCGCTCGCGGCAGAGCTCGAGCACCATCTCCTCGACCGGCCGCTCGTCCTCGGCAAACAGGTACGTGCCGACCCGCTCGCGCAGCCCGGTCACGAGCTCGTCTGCCCGCTGCCCACCGCCGTCGTCAACGAAGAGGTCGACGTGGACCTCGAACTGCCGTGCGCAGATCGTCGCCGTGACTCCGGCGCCCTCTCCCCCGCTCTCCTCGAGCGCCCGCGCGATCTGCGACTCGCCCGCGCCGTAGAAGCGGAGCACCCGCCGTTCGGGTTCACGCGCGCGCGAGAGGACCGCCTGCACCGCCGGTGCTTCCCGCGCAGCGGGCCAGAGCCCACGCAGCTCGGGCGGCGGCCCAGGAAGCACGACCACCGCTCCGCGCTCGGTCTCGAGCACGAAGGCCGGAGCTGTGCCGGCGATACCGATCACGTCCGCGCCTTCGGGCACGGTCGCCTGCTTGCGGACACCTACCGCAAAGTCGGCGTACGGCCGCCGGAAGCGCTCCGCGATCGAGCGCGAGACCGCCTCGATCTCTGCTTCCAGCCCCTGGTCGACGAACAGCTCCCGAGCCGCGGCGCGCGCCACGAGCTCGACCGTCCGGTCGTCGTGCGTCGGCCCGAGGCCCCCGGAGACGAGGCAGAGGTCGGCCTTGAGGCCCTCGCGGAACACCGCTTCCAGCTCCTCCGGGTCGTCCCCGACGATCGCGATCCGCGCAGGCTCGACCCCGAGCCGCAGCAGCTCCGCGGCCAGGAACGGCCCGTTGGCGTCGCGGCGGTCGCCGCGGACGAGCTCGCTGCCGGTGACGACTACGAAGCCGCGCGGGCGGCTCAAGCGGCCCGCGAGAAGCCGCGCCGAGTGAAGACGAACGACCCGGCCCGGTTGATCTGCACGAGGTGGCCGTTGAAGACGATCGCGAGGTTCGACGGCGCCCCGAAGTTGATCCACAGCCGTCTGGAGACCCAGCGCTGGTCCTGGCCGAGCTCCACCGTGCCCGTATAGCGGCTCTTGCCGCTCGCCGACCAGTTGCGCACGTCCATCCAGCAGTTGCCGTGCACCGCACGCACGTAGAGGCGGAACGACACGGGTGCCGTCTTCGCGGGCTTCGTCGGAGTCGCGGGCTTCAGCGGCTTCTTCGCCTGCGTCGTGGTGCCGAGGTTCGGGATCGGCTCGTTGCCGGGGCCGCTGAACTTCCACGCCGCGATCACGAAAGCAAACAGCGCGCCGATGCCGGCGAGCGCGAAGATCACCCAGCGTCGTTCGAGCCGCCGGTGCTGCCGTCCCACCGTCGAGGTGCGCCGGACCACGACCGGCTCGCGCGGCTCCTCACCTTCGGCCGCGTAGCGGGAGTTGAACTCGTCGACGTAGAGCTGCCCGTCGAGCCCGAGGTAGTCCGCGTAGGTGCGCAGGAAGCCCTTGACGTAGGTCTGGGCGGGCAGCGCCTCGAAGTTCTCCTCCTCGAGCGCGCGCAGGTAGCGGGCCCTGATCTTGGTCGCGAGCTCGATCTCCGTGAGCTCCAGGTGCTGGCGGACGCGCGCTTCGCGCAGGCTGTTGCCGATCTCGAACACGAGAAAGGCCGATTGTAGTGGCGATCGGGCGGGGTGGCTCTGACGGAACGGTGCACGCTCTCGGGGTGCGATGGTCGTTCCGAGGCAAGGGCGCAGGGAGCGTTCGTACCTGGAAGGTACGGGCGCGACCGAGGACGCAGCATCGGGGCGAGCAGCGCGGCCCGAGGGCCTCGTCACTGTGCCGTCAGCGCCTCCCTGCTAACCGAAGTAGTTCAATAGGCCGTAGACGCCGAGGGCGACAGCGGCCGTCAGGCCGACGCAAACGCCGAGCATTCCGAGCAGCCGGCCGACCCTCGCGGAGCCCGCACCACCGGCCCGCCCGATCGTCCGTTCGATGTTCCGCCTTCCCTTTCGCGCCAGGAGAATGGCGATGCCGCCGAGTGCCACCGACGCGCAGGTCGCGGCGGTCGCCTGCACCAGCGAGACGCGGTCGAGCTGCCGCGCGGCCGCGTAGGCCACCACCGGGACGGCAAGCGCGAGCACACCGAGCAGGACCGAACCGCGCGCCGCGAGGTTCCGCGCCCGTTCGCTACTGCTTCTTATAGGGCCGTCCATCGGCTGCAGGCGGGATCGTGCGGCCGATCACACCGGCGACCGCGATCAGCGTCAGGACGTACGGCAGCGCCTGAAAGAGCGTGGCCGCGTTCGACGAGTAGACCGGGAGCCGGAACGCGAGCGCGGTCGAGAAGCCGAACAGGAGCGTCGCGCCGAAGGCGCCGAACGGCCGCCAGTTGCCGAAGATCACGGCGGCGAGCGCGATGAAGCCGCGGCCGGCGGTGACGTTCTCGTTGTAGGTGTTCAGGTAGCCCACGGTGAGGTACGCGCCGCCCATCGCGGCGAGGATCCCGGAGAGGATCACCGAGCAGTAGCGCACGAGGTAGACGTTGATTCCGACCGTGTCGGCGGCGCGGGGGTGCTCGCCGCACGCGCGGATCCGCAGTCCGATCGGCGTCTTGAACAGCACGATGTACGTCAGTGGCACGAACAGGATTGCCACCCAGATCATCAGGTTCAGGTGGCCGATCGCCTCGGCGAAGAACCCGTTGTTCGACTGCTTGGCAAGGTTGACGTCGGGGATCTGCGAGACGCCCGTGGGGACGTTCTCGCCGTGGTAGAGCTGGACGAAGAAGTAGCCGGTGATGCCGAGCGCGAGGAAGTTCACCGCCACTCCGCCGACGATCTGGTCGGCGCGCAGGTGGATCGCGAAGAAGGCGTGCACCAGCGCGAGGAGGCCCCCGGAGAGCATCGCGATCCCCACGCCCCAGACCCAGCTGCCGGTCTTGTCGGCGCCCCAGATGCCCCAGAACGCCCCCATCAGCATCATCCCCTCGAGTCCGATGTTCACAACGCCAGAGCGTTCCGAGAAGATGCCGCCCAACGCGGCGAAGGTGAGCGGCGTGGCGAAGACGAGCATCGACGCGATCAGGCTCGCCGTAAAGACCGTGTTCAGGTTCCCGACGCTCGACTGCATCGCGAGGAGCGCGAGCCCACAGCCGACGATCCCGGCTCCAATTGCACCCCAGCCGACGCGGCCGCCGCCCCTGGACACGGCCACGATCCCGAACAGCACCGCCACGACCCCGAGCAGGACCGGCCAGACCGGCGAGCGGGCCGTGATCGGCGGGATCGCCAGGATGAACGCGGCGACGCCGATGACGATCCCGACCGTCCCGACGGTCGAGGAGTCGGTGAGCCGCGAGCGGGCGGCGGTGCCGACGTAGGTACTCACGTTGCCCCTTCCGGCGCTGCAGTCGCCGGCTCACGCCTGCGCCGCTTCAGCCTCCGCCGCGAGTTCCACACGGCCAGAATCAGCACGTCTGCCCCGACGAAGAGCACGACGAGCCCCTGGATCATCTCCGTGAGGTGGCCCGCGAGACTCGGGTCGATCGTGCCCGACTGCAGGCCGTGAGTCGTGCCGTAGAGCAGGGCGCCGAACAGGAAGGCCGCCAGGCCGACGCCGACGGCCGTGTTGCGGCCGAGCAGCGCGACCGCGATCCCGAGAAAGCCGATCGCCTGCACCTGCACGTCCGAGGTGCCGATCTTGTAGAGGTAGCCCAGCATGTCCAGGCCGCCCGCGAGGCCCGCGAACGCGCCCGAGATCGCCATCGCGCGGACGTAGTTCGTGCGCACCTTGATCCCGCCGTAGGCGGCCGCGTCGGGGTTGTAGCCGACCGCACGCACCTCGTAGCCGAGCGTCGTGCGGTTGAGGATCAGCCAGAACACGACGAGCGCGCCGATCGCGACGAAGAAGCCGATGTGCAGCCCCTGGAGCGCCGGGTCGCCCCAGAACACCGGGAGCTTGGCGCCGTCGACGACGTTGCCGGAGATCGGGATGTCGAGCGGTTTGTTCGCCGGCCCCTGCAGCGGCCCGCCCTGCTGGAAGAGGTAGTTCCCGATCCAGTAGGCGACCCAGTTGAGCATGATCGTCGTGATCACCTCGTGCGCGCCGGTGGTCGCCTTCAGGAAGCCGGCAATCGCGGCCCAGGCGGCTCCCGCGGCCGTCGCCAGCGCGATCCCGACCAGCACGTGCGCCGGACGTGACATGTTCACGAACGAGACGCCGACCCAGTTCGCCACGAACAGGCCCATCAGGTACTGGCCGTTGCCGCCGATGTTGAACAGCCCGCAGCGGAAGGCGAACGCGACGGCGAGACCCGTCAGGATCAGGGACGTCGTCTGCAGCAGGGTCTGGCTGAAGTTGTAGGCGGCGGTGTTCGCCACGTCGGTGTTCGTCGGGTGCGCCAGCCAGTTCAGCCCGGCGCCGTTGACGATGTCCCAGTAGGCCTGGAACGGGTTGTGGCCGGTGGCGAGCACCAGCAGACCGCCGATGAAGAACGCGACGAGCGCCGTCACGATCGGGACGACGATCCCGCCGGCACGCTGCCAGACGTCGAGCCGCGAGGCGACGGTCGTGGGAGGGGCCTGTCCGAGCTCCTCCGGTTGCGGCCCGTGCTGCGGGGCGAGCGGCTCGCTCAAGCGGCCGGTACCTCCTTGCGCCTGCCTCCGAGCATCTCGAGGCCGATCTCCTCTTCCGTCGTGGCACGCACGTGCTCGCCGACGATCCGGCCCTCGTACATGACGAGGATCCGGTCGGAGAGCGAGAGGATCTCGTCCAGCTCCAGCGAGACGAGCAGGATCGCGCGACCCTCGTCCCGCTCCTCGACGAGGCGCCGGTGCAGGTACTCGATCGCACCCACATCGAGGCCGCGCGTTGGTTGCGCCGCCACGAGCACGCTCGGGTCACGCGCGATCTCCCGCGCGGCGACGACCTTCTGCTGGTTGCCGCCCGAGAGCGCGCCGCCGACCGTACGCGGCCCGCCGCCGCGCACGTCGAACTCCCGAATCAGGCTCGCAGCGCGCTGAATCAGCCGCCGTGGGAAGAGCCAGCCCCACTTCGAGGCGGGCGGACGGTTGTAGTCGTGGAGGGCGATGTTCTCGGCGATCGAGAACTCGAGCACGAGCCCGCGGCGCTGGCGGTCTTCCGGGATGTGGCCGACGCCTGCGTTCAGCATCTTCCGCGCCGTCGGGTGCGTGATCCTGCGCCCGCTGACAACGATCTCGCCGCTGTGGGCGGCCCGGAGGCCCGTGATCGCCTCGATCAGCTCGCTCTGACCGTTGCCCTCGACGCCGGCGAGGCCGACGATCTCGCCCGCGTGCACGTCGAACGAGACCTCGCGCACGGCCGGCAGGCCGCGGTCGTCGTTGACGCTCACTTCGCGCAGCTCGAGGAGCTTGTCGCCCGGCTCCGACGGCCGCTTGTCGACGCGGAGAAGCACCTCGCGGCCGACCATCATCCGCGCGAGCCCTTCCTCGGTCGCGCCCTGACGCGGGACGGTGTCGATCCGCTTGCCACGGCGGAGCACGGTGATCCGGTCGGCGATCTCGAGCACCTCGTTCAGCTTGTGGCTGATGAAGATGATGGAAGTGCCGTCGGCCTGGAGCGACTTGATGATCGCGAACAGCTCGCCCGCCTCCTGCGGTGTCAGCACGGCGGTCGGCTCGTCGAGGATCAGGATCTCGGCGTCGCGGTAGAGCGCCTTCAGGATCTCGACCCGCTGCTGCTGGCCGACGCTGATGTTCTCGACCCTGGCCCTCGGGTTGACGGCGAGGCCGAAGCGCGTCGAGATCTCTTGCACGCGCTCGACGGCCTTGTCGTAGTCGAGCAGCACGCCGGCCTTCCGCGGCTCGACTTCGAGCACGATGTTCTCGGCGACCGTCATCACCGGAATCAGCATGAAGTGCTGGTGCACCATTCCGATCCCGCGGTCGATCGCGTCCTTCGCCGAGCTGAAGGTGACCGCTTTCCCGTTCATCCGGATCTCGCCCTCGTCGGCGCTGTAGAGGCCGTAGAGGATGTTCATCAGCGTCGACTTGCCGGCGCCGTTCTCCCCCAGCAGCGCGTGCACCTCGCCCTTGCGCAAGTCGAAGTCGACGTGGTCGTTGGCGAGAACCCCGGGGAACTGCTTCGTGACGCCCCGCATCTCGAGAACCGTGGAGGCTTCCACCGCGGGAAGATTCTATGGAGGTGGCGAGGACGGCGTGCCAAGGAGGGCTCAACGAAATACCGGCTGTGCCGCCCGAACGCGCTGCTCGCCCCGATGCTGCGTCCTCAGTCGCGCCCGTACCTTCCAGGTACGAACGCTCCCTGCGTCCTTGCCTCGGAACGACCATCGCGCCCCGGCGACGAGCGCTATGCCGTCAAGCCCTCCTAGAGCGCGGCGGGGACCTTGACCTGGCCCGAGATGATCTTCTGCTTCAGCTCGTTCATCTTGTCGATCAGGGCCTTCGGGACGACCGGGTTGATCTTCCCGACGTCCATGCCCTTGTTCTTCAGGTTGAAGAGCAGGTTGCCGCCGCCCTTGAACTTGCCCTCTTCGACCTGCTTGGTCGCCGTGAAGACGCCGTTGTCGACGCGCTTCACGCCGGAGGTCAGGACGCGCTTCGCGTCGTTGTACTGGTCCTTGTCCACGCCGATGCCCCAGATCCCGGCGGCGTCGGCGGCCTTCAGCGTGCCGAGGCCGCAGCCGCCCGCGACCTGGAAGAGCACCTGCGCGCCCTGCGAGATCTGGTTCTCGGCGACGGTCTTGCACTTGTCCGAGGCGACGAAGTCCTGCGAGTAGCCGATCAGCACCTTGATGTTGGGTTGAACAGCTTCGCGCAGTACTGGTAGCCGGCGATCCGGATGTCGACCGGCGGGATCTTGACACCGCCGACCGCGCCGATGATCTGCTTGCCGCCCTGCTTCTTCGCCA
>Ga0173483_10000060_pt1 | contig 23395 bp, 22 predicted proteins | sample NitcycUS178409R2_FD_122621 | JGI IMG/M metagenome (GOLD analysis project Ga0173483, IMG submission 122621) | Soil microbial communities from Arlington Agricultural Research Station in Wisconsin, USA - Nitrogen cycling UWRJ-S178-409R-2 (version... | ecosystem: Environmental > Terrestrial > Soil...
CGCGGCTGGCGGCGAGCTCCGCCGCCTTCGCGAGCGCGACGTCGGAGAAGTCGACGCCGGTGACCCGCCAGCCGCGCTCCGCCAGCCACACGGCATTCCGGCCCTCGCCGCAGGCGAGGTCGAGCGCGCGGCCGGGCTCGAGCCCCTCGACCTCGGCCGCGAAGCGCCGGTTCGGCTCGGCCGTCCAGACGAGCTCCTTCTGCGCGTAGCGCTCGTTCCAGTCCTCGCGGGCGAAGCCGGGTCTGATCGAGGTCGCTGGACGTCGTTGCTCGGTCACCCTCGCAACCTACGCGACGAGAGGATTCGACCAGCGCATCCCCGGGAAGCGCGAGTAGTCGGCGTCGGCGGAGCAGAGCTCGGCGTCGTGCTCGAGCGCAAGGGCCGCAAGATGCGCATCGGACGTGAGGTTCCCCCGGTGCCGAGCGGTTCCGCCAGCTGGCGCAGGACGACGAGGCTCATTTGTGGAGCTCGAGCTTCCGCACGATCTCGTCGTCCTCGAGGCGCGCGGCGAGATCGAGCGCGCGGTCGAGATCGATCCCCGGCCGCAGCCCGAGCGGTCTCGCGTCGATCCGGAAGGGCGCCGGCGGGCTCGGCCCGTCGTGCAGTCCCCGCCGGAGCACGCTGTTGACCACCTGCTTGAAAAGCATCAACCCAGATGATGACTAGATGCGAAGACGCTCGGCCGCCGTCTCGGCCATCAGCGGCACCGCCTGCTCGAAGCCCGCGGCCCGGGCGTCCTCGGCGCCGAGCTCCCCGCGGCGGAAGCGTCCATAGATCGCCTCGCAGAAGACCGACGCCTTCCAGAGCGCGAGCGCCTCGAACCAGCCGAGGGGCCCGACGTCCCGTCCGCTCCGCTCGGCGTAGCGCTCCACCAGGGCAGCCTTCGTGGGAAACCCCTCCAGCGCCGTGACGGGCGAGACGCCGAGCGGGCTCCTCTCCCCGCCGGGCTCGGTGTACGTCGCGAGGAGGTAGCCGAGATCGGCCCTCGGATCGCCGATCGCGCCCATCTCCCAGTCGAGCACCGCCTGCACGCGGTCGGGCCGTTCCCGCTCCACCATCAGGTTCCCGAGCCGGTAGTCGCCGTGGACGACAGTGTCGGGCAGCGGGGCGGGCAGCTCGGCGGCAAGCCGGTGGCCGACCTCGACGACGGCGGGGATCTCGCGCGTGGCGTTGATCTCCCACAGCTGCGAAAACCGTCGCACCTGCCGCTCGAGATAGCTCCCCGACCGTGCGAACGCGGCGAGCGCGGGGTCGCCGACGTCGGCGGAATGAATCTCGACGAGCGCGTCGACGAGCTCCTCGCCGAGGTGGCGGCGCGCCTCCGGCGCCTCCAACCCCCGCGGCAGGGCGGTCGTGACGATGTGGCCGTCGAGGAAGCCCATCAGGTAGAACGGCACGCCGAGGACGTCTTCGTCCTCGCAGACGGCGAGAATGCGCGGGAGCCGGATCCCGTGCGGGGCGAGCGCGAGCTGGAGCCGGGCCTCTCGCACCATGTCGTGCGCCGACGGAGGAAGTGGCGGCCTCGGTGGCCGGCGGAGCACGTACCGCTCGTCTCCGCGCTCGAGGAGAAAGGAGAAGTTCGACCCGCCCCCGTCGCCGATCCGCTCGGCGCGAACGGGCCCTTCGCCGAGCCCGTGCCTGTCGAGGAACGCCTGGAGGCGGTCGAGCACCAGGAGCGGCTGCCGCCCGGCGTCCGTTGCCTCTGCGGTGGTCGCGACGATGTCGGCGCCGGTGGCCACGGGGCGATCGTGCCACGACCGCCCCGCAGCCGAAAGCGCTACGCCATGGACGCCCGCGCGGTGCACCGCTCGCCGGTCGGGCTCGTCGCCCTGGCGACGAACCGGCCGGAGCCGGTGCTGACGAAGCGTGCCTCGAACGACCCGCTCGGCGCCCGCGTGACACGCACCCGGCTGGCGACCTGCGCCCCGTTCCGGAAGAGGACGACGCGCCAGCGGACGCCGTTCCGGTTCTGGTCGACCTCGAACTCGACCTCGGTGCCGGCGTCCTCACGGCTCAGCTTCAGCTTCGAGCTGCTCGCCTTCGTGCACGTTCCCGCGACGCGCACGTCGCCATCCTTCGCGAGCGCCGCCGGCGCGAGCGCGAGCAGCGCTCCGACGATTCCCGTGACCACGATCGATGCCGTCAGCTTCATGACCCATCTCCAATCTCGACTGCTCCGACGCCTCGGAGCCTGCCGCTGCACGGGTCCCGGCGACAATGGGACCTTGGTCGCAGACCCGCTTGCCCCGTGAAACATCCGGTCACGCAGTTCGCCCTCGCAGGGCTCGCCGTCCTCGCGGTCTTCGGCGCCGGTGCGCTGCTCGCGCTCCGGAGCCTCGGGCACACCGAGGCGCTCCGCGACGCCCGCCAGTTCGCCACCCTGGCGGGACAGGGCGTCGTCGAGCCGGCGATCGCACCCGGCCTGCTCGGCGGCGACCGCGAGGCGATCGCCGCCGTCGACCGGATCGTCCAGGAGCGCGTCCTCGGCGAGCGCGTCGTCCGCGTGAAGATCTGGTCGCGCGACGGTCACGTCCTCTACTCCGACGAGCCGCGCCTGATCGGCTCGCGATACCCACTCGACGACGCGAAGCTCGACGTGCTGCGGACGGGCCGCACCCAGGCAGAGCTGAGCGACCTCACCGGGCCCGAGAACCGGTTCGAGCAGGGGCAAGGAAGCCTGTACGAGGTGTACCTGCCGGTCCGCGCGCCCGACGGCACGCCGCTGCTCTTCGAGACCTACCAGCGCACGAGCTCCGTCGCCTCGACGGGACGGCGGATCTGGATGCCGTTCGCCGCCCTCCTGCTCGCGAGCCTCGGGCTCTTGTGGCTCGTCCAGGTCCCGCTCGCGTGGCGCCTCGACCGAAAGCTGCGCCGGACGCAGCAGGCCCGCGAGGCGCTTCTCGTGCACGCAGTCGAGGCGTCCACCGACGAGCGGCGACGCATCGCCGCCGAGCTGCACGACGGCCCCGTCCAGGAGCTGGCCGGCCTTTCGTACTCGCTGAGCGCCGCCGCGCAGACGGAGACATCGCCGACGGCTCGAGAGACGCTCGACGGGGCCGCCGCCGGCACGCGCGACTCGATGCGGCAGCTGCGGTCGCTCCTCGTCGAGATCCACCCGCCGAACCTCCGCGCAAGCGGCCTCCAGGCGGCCATGGCGGACCTCCTCGCCCCGCTGCAGGCACGCGGGATCGACACCGAGCTCACCGTCGAGCCGGGAATCGGCCTGGACGAGGAGGCGGAGCGACTCGTCTACCGCGCCGCAGCCGAGGCGCTGCGCAACGTGCAGCGCCATGCGGAGGCGACGCGCGTCCGCGTCGCGGTGACGAGGGGCGGCGGACACGTGCGACTCGAGGTCACCGACGACGGCCGCGGCTTCGCGCCGGGCGAGCGCGAGCGCCGTCGCGAGGAGGGCCACGTCGGACTCTCGCTCCTCGAGGAGCTCGCGGCACGGGCGGGGGGCGGGCTCGAGATACGCTCGGCGCCGGACGAGGGGACGACGTTCCGGCTGGAGCTGCCGCAGACATGATCCGACTCCTGATCGCGGACGACCACGCCGTCGTGCGCAGCGGGCTCGAGCGGCTCGTGTCGACGTTCGACGGGATCGAGCTCGTGGGGTCGGCCGCGGACGGGCACGAGGCCGTCGAGCAGTGCGAGCGCGCGCGCCCGGACGTCGTCCTGATGGACCTCGAGATGCCCGACGTCGACGGGATCGAGGCGACCCGGCGGATCGCGGCGGCACAGCCGGACGTCGCAGTCGTCGTCCTGACGTCGTTCTCCGACCGGGAGCAGATCCTTCGCGCGCTCGACGCCGGCGCCGCCGGCTACCTCTTGAAGGACGCCGAGCCCGCGGAGATCGAGAAGGCGGTGCACGCCGCGGCGCGCGGCGAGGCGCCGCTCGACCCCCGCGCCGGACGCGCGCTCCTCGAGGCTCGCACGGTCCCCTCGCCGCTCGACGCGCTGTCGGAGCGCGAGCGCGAGGTCCTCGCTCTCGTCGCGCGCGGGCTGCCCAACAAGCTCATCGCAAGGGAGCTCGCGATCAGCGAGAAGACGGTGAAGGCGCACCTGACGCAGGTGTTCCGCGCGATCGGCGTCACCGACCGCACGCAGGCGGCGCTCTGGGCCGAGCGGAACGGCCTCTCGGCCGGGTCGTAGGACCGAGGTCCGATTGCGCGCGCGCCTGTCCGGCGCGCACGATTGGCGGGTGACACGCCGCCTTGCACTCCTCGTCGCGCTCGCCGCGACGATCGTCGCCCTCCCGCTTGCCCCCGCGACCCGCGCCGACGACGGCGGCCGGGCGGACGTCCGCGTCGAGCGCTCGTGCGCGGCACAGAGCACCATCCGGCTCCGTGTCCGGGCAGAGGACGAGGGCCTGCTGCGCGTGGACCTCGACGTCCGAACGCCGCGGCGCGGAGCGCGGTGGGCCGTGTCCGTCGTGCACGAGCGGCGGCTCGTCTGGAAGGCGGCACGGCGCACGAGCGCGGGCTCGGGGTCGTTCTCCGTCCGCTTCGGGATGCCCGACTGGCCGGGGCGCGACACGGTGGTCGCGCGGGCGGTCGGCCCGAGGGGCGAGGTCTGCCTCGCCGCCGTAACGGTCTGAGGCTGACTCAGAGGCCGCGAGCTCTTCGGCTGGCGGCTTGCTGGCGCTTCGAGGCGGACAGCTCCAGCTTGCGCAGGCGGATCGAGGCCGGCGTCACCTCGACGCACTCGTCGTCGCGAATGAACTCGAGCGCCTGCTCGAGCGAGAGGGGTCGCGGCGGGATGAGGCGGACGAGCTCGTCGGCCGTCGACGAGCGGATGTTCGTCAGCTTCTTCTCCTTGGTGGCGTTGACGTCGAGGTCCTCGGCCCGCGCGTTCTCGCCGACGATCATCCCCTCGTAGACCTCGACACCCGGCCCGACGAACAGCGAGCCCCGCTCCTGCAGGTTGAGCAGCGCGAAGGTCGTGGTCGGCCCGCGCCGGTCGGCGACGAGGCTCCCGCTCGGTCGCGTGCGGAGCTCCCCGTGCCAGGGCTCGTAGCGGTCGAAGACGTGGTGGAGGATCCCCGTGCCGCGCGTCTCCGTGAGGAACTCCGTCCGGAAGCCGATCAGCCCGCGGGCGGGGACGAGATATTCGAGCCGCACCCAGCCGGTGCCGTGGTTGACCATCTGCTCCATGCGCCCCTTGCGCAGCGCGAGCAGCTGCGTCAGCACGCCGACGTACTCCTCGGGCGCGTCGATCGCGACCCGTTCCACCGGCTCGTGGACCTTCCCGCCGACCTCCCGCGTGACCACCTGCGGCTTGCCGACGGCGAGCTCGAACCCCTCGCGCCGCATCAGCTCGACGAGCACGGCGAGCTGCAGCTCGCCGCGGCCCTGCACCTCCCAGGCGTCCGGCCGCTCGGTCTGGACGACGCGTAGCGAGACGTTGCCGACGAGCTCCTGGTCGAGGCGCTGCTTCACCATCGGTGCGGTGAGCTTCGAGCCCTCCTGGCCCGCGAGCGGCCCGGTGTTGATGCCGAACGTCATCGAGAGACTCGGCTCGTCGACCTCGACCACGGGGAGCGGGCGGGGGTCGTCCGGATCGGCGAGCGTCTCGCCGATCGTCACCTCGGCGAGCCCGGCGACGGCGCAGATCTCCCCCGGTCCCGCCTCCTCCGCCTCGACCCGGTCGAGCGCGTCCGTCACGTAGAGCTCGGTCACCTTCGCCCGCTCGACCGTTCCGTCTGCCCGGCACCAGGCGACCTGCTGGCCCGCGTGGAGCGTCCCGTTGTGCACGCGGCAGACGGCGAGTCTGCCGACGTACGGCGACGCGTCGAGGTTCGTGACGAGCGCCTGGAGCGGGTGCCCCTCGTCGAAGACCGGGGGCGGGATGGTGGCGAGCAGCGTGTCGAACAGCGGCTCGAGGGTTTCTTCCAGGCCGGGAAGGCTGGGCGACAGCCCCGCCTTCCCGGCCCGTGCGTTGCAGTAGACGATCGGAAACTCGATCTGGCTCTCGTCGGCGTCGAGGTCGAGGAACAGCTCGTAGACCTCGTCCACGACCTCCACGGCACGCGCGTCCGGCCGGTCGACCTTGTTCACGACGAGGAGGACGGGGAGGCGCGCCTCCAGCGCCTTGCGGAGGACGAAGCGGGTCTGCGGCAGCGGCCCCTCGCTCGCGTCCACGAGCAGGAGGACGCCGTCGACCATCCGCAGCGCGCGCTCCACCTCGCCGCCGAAGTCCGCGTGCCCGGGCGTGTCGACGATGTTGATCTTGACGCCGTCGTAGCGGACTGCGGTGTTCTTCGCGAGGATCGTGATGCCCTTCTCGCGCTCCAGGTCGAGCGAGTCCATGACGCGCTCGGCCACGTCCTGGTTCTCGCGGAACGAGCCCGACTGCCAGAGCATCGCGTCGACGAGCGTCGTCTTGCCGTGGTCGACGTGCGCCACGATCGCGACGTTCCGGATGTCGTCGCGCGACGGCACCGCGCGAGGGTAGCCGCAGGCACACCCGGCCATCCCCTGTGCAAATCCGTGCGAAAACGGGTTTCGAGCGGCCGAAGCGGTTCAGTAGTAACCCGAACGCACGCTCATGACGTGCCCTGACGCAACCACGTGCCGAACCGCACACCATCCAGGACATGTTCCTGGACGACCCGAGAAGCACCGGTCCCCGGTGGGGGGAGCGGGGAAAGGAGAGGCACGTGAGGATTTCGAGAATTGCAGTCGTGCTGGCGGGCGCCGTCGTCGCGCTGGCGCTCACCGCGAGCGTGGCCCTCGGCGCGAGCGGGAAGATCGTGGTCTTCGCCGCGTCGTACTCCGGCACGGCGACGACGACCGTGAACGACACGGTCGCGACCATCAGCGCCACCGGCACCGGCAAGGGCACGGGGCTCGGCGCCGGGAAGATCACCGGCAACGGCACGGGGGACACCTCGCAACAGCCGTGCGTCCCGTTCACGGGCCCCGGGGCGATGATCGGCACCGGGAAGAACAAGCTCACCTTCAAGGTCGTCGCGGGCTCGACCGGGTGCGGCGACGAAGCCGGGCAGGTGTTCAGCATCTCCGGCAAAGCGCTCGTCGTGAAGGGCACCGGAGCGCTTGCGAAGGCAAAGGGCACCCTGAAGTTCACGGGCGTCTACGACCGGGGCGCGGGCACCTTCACCGTCAAGTTCAAGGGGAAGTTGACCCAGTGACCGCCGAATCGGAGTCACCGGCAAGGAGGCGTTCGATGAGACGACGCACCGCCGTTCTCGTCGGGATGTTCGTGCTCACGCTGACGGCAGTCGGCCTGGCAGCCGTCCCGGGCGAGATCCCGTTCCCGTCGCAGACGGTCGAGAGCGTCTTCGTCTCGACTCGCACCGTGACGGCCCCCTCGAGCCCGGACGGGCCGGGGGTGCTCACCAACTTCTATGCGCGCGGCTCGACCGTGGTGTTCCAGGTCTTCGCCGGCGCGACCAAGACCGGCAAGATCCTCACGGGAGCGGACGTCAAGTACGCGTACGTGAAGCTCCCGGACGGCACGAAGATCAAGCTGTCCTACAAGGAGCCGGCGAACACGACCGACCCGGCCTGGTCGGGGACGTGGACGATCCCGGCCAACTACACACCGAAGGTCGTCGACTTCGTCGTCCGCTTCCGGACGAAGGACAAGCAGTACGGCAACTTCGTCCAGATCCCCGTCTCGACCTCGCAGCTCACGGTCACGGCGGGGTGAGGAGGCGATGACCTCGATGAACGCATACAAGCGGAGGAACTCGATGAGACGCCCACTCGTGCTGCTGGGCTTCGTCGCCGCGGTGATCGCCCTCGTGGTGCCCGCGGCCGTCCAGGCGGCGGGGCCGACGAAGCTCGACGCCTTCATCTACGTCGACACCGTGAACGGCACCCGTCCGACCGGCGCGAAGCCACGTCCCATCGGCTGCACGCAGTCGAACGTCTTCACGCGAGGCGAGCAGATGGTGTTCCGCGTCTGGGGGACCGACGCGGCGACCGGCGACGTCCTGTCGACCGAGAACGTGTCGGACGGCTACGTGACGTTCCCGGGGATGGCGAACCAGAAGCTCAACTGGGGCGCGCACGGCGCGACGTCCAACCGCGTCTGGTTCTGGACGGCCCCGGTCAACATCCCGGCCGACTTCCCGCTCGGCACCGGCACGGCCCGCGTCGTCTTCAAGACCGACGACGGCAAGACCGGGACCTACGACTACCAGTTCACGATCGTGCCGGCCCTGAAGGCCGTCACGAAGCCCAAGGCCAAGCTCGCGAGCAGGGCCGCGAACCGCTGAAATCGGCAGGAGAGTTGCCATGAGACCCACACGTTCGAGATCGCTCAGGAGGGTCGTTGCAGCATGCGGCGCTCTGGTCCTGGCCGCCGCGCTCCAGTCCGTAGCGACGGCCGCGCCGACGCCGGTCACACCACCGCAGATGCCGGGCGCCGCCCCGCTGTTCGGGCCGCTCGCAGACGCCGGCGTGGCGGTGGAGACGGTGTCCACGCTGAAGACGGTCCCCGACGTCGCAGTGCCGGGCAAGCCGGTCACCATCACCGGTGCCGGACTGCCGAAGTCGAAGGACGTGAGGCTCGTCTGGATGACCGCGAACGTGCGCTGGGTCCTCGATCCGAAGGCGGACAGCGTCGACTACATCGGCCGCAAGGTCGACAAGATCGGGGTCGCGCTGGCGAACACGCAGACCGACGCGTCGGGCGCGTTCAAGGCGTCCTTCCGCGTCCCGAAGGACTTCGGCGGCCTGCACGACATCTTCGCCGTCGTCGACGGGAAGCAGGTGGCCAAGGGCGGCTTCCTGCTCGAGCGGACGGTGAGGATGACTCCGACGCGGGGCCCGGTGGGCACGCCGATCAAGGTCACCGTCGTCGGCATGGGCTCGCCGACCTACGAGAGCGTCGGCGCCGTTCTCTACGACAACAAGTTCGCAGGCGCGATCTCCGCGAACACGACACGCGGCGTGTCCGTCTTCACGATCCGCGCGTCCGGCGGCGTCGGCACGCATTGGATCGAGGTCGCCGGCTCGAGCCACACGGTCCCCTACCTCAACATGCAGCAGTCCCCCGTCCCGTGGACGGACGGCCATCGCCTGGCGTTCCGCATCACCGCCGACAAGGGCGCGCCGAAGCCGTCCGTCGAGCAGCCGAAGGCCGTCACAGCGACGATCGCCGAGCGGACGACGCTCCAGAACGCGAACCTCGCAGCCGGAGCGGCTGCGAGCGCACAGCTCAGCTCGACGAGCGGCCCGATCCTCTCGAAGACGACGCTGAGCGCCGGGGGGCTGAGCGCCGGCCAGCCGTATGTCGTGCAGTGGGCGAGCGTCGTCGGCAACCGCGTCAACTGCACCGGCCAGTGCTGGAACTTCGTCAACGAGGTCGTCGGCAACGGCGTCGCGGGCGCAGACGGGACGGCCAGGGCCGACATCAAGATCCCGGACGGCCTCGGCGGCTGGCACGCCGTGCAGGTCGTCCAGGGCGGCCAGGTCAAGGCGCAGACGAGCTACTTCGTCAAGCGGACGTTCGTCTCGATCCCGAAGACCGTGAAGGCGGGGCGACCGTTCATCGTCGAGCTCAAGGGCGTCGGGTGGACGCAGCTCGACAACACGGTGGCCGTGACGTACGACAACGCGTACGTCGGTTACGCGTGCGGCTTCAACTCGAACGGGTACGTGCGAATCCAGCTCTTCGCCACCGGCAACAAGGGCACGCACCTGATCGACCTCTACCCGCTGCTCTACACGCAGCAGCCGGCATACCCCTACCCGCAGCTCGGCATGGTGCCGTTGCTCGGGTTCGCGATGGACGCGCCGGGCCTCGGCGCGGGCTACGACCTGCCCGCGTTCCGGCTCGCCATCAAGGTCGTCTAGGACGCGAAGGGGGTCGGGCGCTCGGCCCGGCCCCCTTCGTCACGTCCGGGAAGGCCCGCGGCCGGACCATCGCTCAGGCACCCACCAGCTCCACTTCCCGAGGATCGCGACGAGGCCGGGGACGACGGCCAGCCGCACGACCGTGGCGTCGACGAGGACGCCGACCGCCAGCACGATCCCGAGCTGCTGCAGCCCCGGCACGTCTCCCAGCACGAATCCGGAGAAGACCGCGACCATGATCGCCGCGGCGGCCGTCACGACCCGTCCCGTCCGCTCGAGACCTGCCGCGACGGCGCGATCGGTGCTCGCCCCCGCGTCGACCGCCTCCCGCATCGGCATCACGAGGAACACCTCGTAGTCCATCGAGAGCCCGAAGAGCAGCGCGAACGCGAACACCGGGATCCAGCCCTCGACCGCGGGGGCCTCCGTGACGCCGAAGAGGTCGGCGGCGACGCCCCACTGGACGACCGCGACCGCCGCCCCGCAGGCCGCGCCGACGGACAGCAGGTTCAAGAGCACCGCCTTGATCGGGAGGACGACGGAGCGGAAGGCCCGAGCCAGCACGACGGCCGTCAACGCGAGCACAGCCCCCACGAGGAACGGGAACCAGGCGTACAGCCGGTCGAGGAAGTCGACCCCCTGGGCCGGCACGCCGCCCGTGACGACGACCGCCGTCGCCGGAAAGCCGGCGTCCTCGACGACCGTCTCCCGTAGGCGGTGCACGAAGGCCAGAGCGTCGGGGTGCCCGAACTCGTGGCGTCCGGCCACGAGGACGCGCGCGTATCGCCCCTCTCCCGCGACGTACGGCGGCCGAACGCCGTTCGCGACGACCATCACCTCCGGTTCTCGTCCGACTGCCGCGACGAGCCGAACGACGGCGTCACGCGCGGGACCACGGACGCCCGCGCCGGCTCGTCCCGTGTCGACGACGACCTGCGTCGGCGTGACCGCCCCCGCGCCGACGCCCGCCGCGAGCGCCTCGGCGCCTCGAACGGCCTCGGAGGAGGGAAGCGCCAGGATCGAGCCGGGCGTGGCCCGGAGGGCAAGGACCGGCGAGGCGAGGACGAGGAGGAAGCCGACGCCCGCCCCGACCGCGACCCACCGCCTCCGGAGCACGAGCGTCGCGAGGGACCCCCACGGGCCGGTCCCCGGAAGGTGACGCGCCCGCCGGTCGTAGAGGCCCGGTACGAGGGTGCGGGAGGCGAGCACCGACAGCAGCACCGGCTGGAGGGTCAGGAGGGCGGCGGCGGAGACGAGCGGGACGAGCGCTCCGCCGAGGCCCAGCGAGCGCACGAACGGCACGGGAACCAGGACGAGGACGCCGAGACCGACGGCGACCGCGACCGCGGAGTACGCGACTGCGCGTCCGGTCGTCGCCATGGTGCGGACGACCACCTCGTCGCGCGAGCCGCCCCGCTCGAGCTCCGAGCGGAAGCGGTCGACACAGAGGAGCGCATAGTCGATCGCGAGCGCGAGCCCGATCAGGACGACGAGGTTCTCGACGTACGAGGCCATCCGCATGGCGTGTGCGAGCGGATAGAGCAGCGCGAGCGTCGCGCCGATCGTGCACGCCGCGAAGACGAAGGGGATCGCGAGGGCGGTGGAGACGCCGAGCACGAGCGCCAGCACGACGAGCGCGACCGGCAGCGCGACCAGCTCGGCGCGGCGCAGGTCGTCGCGCACCGCCGGGTCGAGATCGTGCTGGATGGCCGGGGCGCCCGTGACGAGCGCGGGCGGCCCTCCCACCGCGGCGAGCGCGCGCCGCACGTCGGGCGTGTAGCCCTTCGCATCCTCGAGGGCGAGCCGCGTGACGACGTCGCCGTAGAGAACCCCACCGCCCTGGCGTACGCCCGAGACGCCACCGCCGGGGAGCGCGCGAGCCGCTGCGCGGAGACGCCGGCGCAAGTCGGCCTGCGCGCGCTCGCTCCGAGGGGACCGCGTCGGAACGACGACCGTGAACGTGCCGTCCGGGCGCTCGCCGTAGTGGGCCTCGAGCAGCAGTCGCGCCCGATCCGACTCGCTGCCGGGCACCGAGAGCGAGTTCGAGAGGAGCGGGCTCAGGTGCGCCGCTGCGACGACCCCGGCAATCGCGACGGCGAGCCACGCAGCGAGCACGAAGAACCGGCGGCGGAGCACCCTCCGGGTCCAGCGCTCGAGCACGCGGCAAGGCTACTCGGGTCCGCGGCGACCTCTCAGGACGGGCGACGCGAGGCGGCCAGGAACTCCGCGAGCGCGCGCAGGTTGCGCGGGCCGAGATCGGCGTAGCCCGGCATCAGCGGGTTGGCGTGCTGCGCCGGAGACCTGAGATACGCGACCGTCGCGGCGGTCGTCCGCTTCGTCGGGCCGCCGTTCGTAAGGTTGGGCCCGCCGAAGCGCGCGCGGCCCGCGCCGAGGTAGCGGTGGCAGCTGAGGCAGCCCTCCCGGCCGAAGACGGCCGCCCCGCGCGCCGCGGCGCCGCGCAGGCGCTTCCGTGCGACCCAGCGCGGGATCGTCCTCGGCGACGCGTTCGTCTCCGGCGGCGGGGCGGGCGCCGGACGCAACGGCGACAGCCCCCCGACGGCGATCGAGACCGGACGGCCGACGACGAAGGCGACGAGGTCGGCAAGCTCTTCGGGCGTCAGGTCACGCGCGTAGGCCGTCATCCCCGTCCCGCCGTACGCGATACGGCGCGCAGCGAGCTCCTCGGCCGGGACTTCGAGCTGCGCGGCGTGCGGTCCGAGCCAGCGGTCGAGGTCGGGGCCGGACTTGCCGGTCGAGCCGGCGGCGTCGAGCGCGTGGCACGACCAGCACTGCCGCGCCTGGAACACGGCTGCGCCGCGTGCGGGGACGCCGGCCTCGGTCGACGCGCCGCCCGCCGGACGGGAGCCCGCGAGAAGTGCGAGCGGGAGCGAAGCGAGGGTGACGGCACACGCGAGGAGGCCACGGCGACGTGCCATGCGCCGACCGTACCGCAGCCGGAAGCGGGCGGCTACGCCGGCCCTGGCGGCATCTCGCCCACCGGCCACGGCTTTCCGCCGAGGCCCCAGTTCTTCGGGTCGTGCCCCTCGACGATCACCCACGTGTGGTCGCGGAGAGCCTCGTGGGTCGCCTCGCAGAGCGCGTCGGTGAGGCCCGCGATGAGCTTCGCGCTCGTCTCCTCGTTCACGCGGTAGTCGAATAGCTCGACGCGGATGAGTGGCATGGCACGCCTCCTTCCTCGACTCGGGTGCGTCCGACCATATGCTCATGCCATGGCTCGCGTGACCCCTTCGGACGACACCGGCGCGGCTGGGTCGGACGGCGTCGACCGGCGCCCGCTCGTTCCGCCCGAGGAAGGCTCCGAGCTCGCCCTCGATGCGCTGCGGCTCGGGCCCGGGGCGTCGCTCGACCTGACCGACCCGCTCCACGACACCGTGCTCTTCACGTACGAGGGGTCCGGGGCGCTCGACACCGCTGCGATCGAAGGTCGCGCGGCAGGCTTCGTCGCCGCGGGAGCGTCCGGCACGCTCTCGGCCGGCGCCGACGGGCTCGCGTGCATCCGGGCGACGCTCGGCGGCGCCACCGACCTGCACGCGCCGATGGGCGCGCTCGAGCAGGTCGTCGGTCTCGACCGCGTCGAGCCGGGGAAGGCGACCGGCGCGAGGTCGTTCCAGGTCCTCTTCGGGCCGCACAACGGCTCGACCCGGGCGACGATGTTCGTCGGCTACATCCCGCCCGGACGCGCGCCGTGGCACTACCACCTCTACGACGAGATCGTGTGGGTGCTTCGCGGCGAGGGGCGCGTGCACATCGGCGACGCCGTCGAGCCGCTGGCGTCCGGCTCGGCCTTCCGTCTGCACCCGCGCGAGGTGCACATCGTCGAGAACAGCGATCCGGTCGCCGAGCTCGCCGTGCTCGGGATCTTCACGCCTGCCGGGAGCCCCTCGGCCGCCTACCTCATGCCGGACGTCGCCGAGGCCTACGCGATCTCGGGGTAGGGATGGGCGCGCCGGTCATCCTCGCAGTCGACGACGACCCGGCGGACCTCGCCGGGGTCGAGCGCGAGCTCGTCGCCCGCTACGCGCGCGACTACGACGTCGTCTGCGTCGCGTCCGCGGACGAGGCGCGCAGTCGACTGGCGGAGCTGCGCGACGGCGGGGAGGTCGCGCTCGTGCTCGCGGGCCTCGCGCTCGGCGGCACGACGTGCAGCGAGTTGTTCGGCGAAGTGCGTCACCTGCATCCGCACGCGAAGCGCGCGGTGCTCGTCGGCTGGAGCGAATGGGGCTTCCCCGCTACGGGCGAGGCGATCCTCGAGGCGATCGAGCACGGGCGCATCGACCACTACGTCGTCAGGCCGGCGGCGCCGCCGGACGAGCTCTTCCACCAGACGATCTCGACGTTCCTCCTCGAGTGGGCGGAGGAGCGGCGCACGGCGCCGTACTCGATCCAGGTCGTCGGCGACTCGTGGTCGGGCCGGGCGGCCGAGCTCCGGACGGTGCTCGAGCGCTGTGCCTTCCCGCACGCCTTCTGCCTCGCCGACTCGGCCAAGGGCCGGACGCTCCTCGAGGGCTCGAGCGCCGGGACGGAGCTGCCGGTCGTGATCCTCCCGGACGGGACGATGCTCGCGAACCCGTCCGACGTCGAGCTCACGCGGGCGACCGGCTCTCCCGTCGAGCCCGAGGGAGACGACTTCGACCTCCTCGTCGTCGGCGCGGGGCCGGCCGGGCTGTCGGCGGCCGTCTACGGCGCCTCCGAAGGGCTCCGGACGCTCGTCGTCGACTCGGGCGGGATCGGGGGACAGGCGCGGTCGAGCTCGTTGATCCGCAACTACCTCGGGTTTCCTCGGGGGATCAGCGGCGGCCTGCTGGCGCGCCAGGCGCACGAGCAGGCCTGGATCTTCGGCGCGCAGTTCGCCTTCATCCAGACCGTGACGGCGCTGCGGCGCGAGGCGGACCGGCTCGTCGCGAGCCGCGCCGACGGAGGCACCGTCACGGCGCGGGCGATCGTCCTCGCCACCGGCGTCACCTATCGCAGGCTTGGCGTCCCGGAGCTCGAGGCCCTTTCGGGCGCCGGCGTCTTCTATGGCGGCGCGGGGTCCGATGCGCACCGGATGTCCGGCCAGAAGGTCTTCGTGCTCGGCGGCGCCAACTCCGCCGGGCAAGTGGCGTTGCACCTCGCGCGGTATGCACGCCGCCTGACGCTGGTCGCGCGCTCGCCTTCGCTCGAGGCGGGGATGTCGCACTACCTCGTCCGCCAGCTCGCGGCGACGCCGAACGTCGACGTCAGGCTCGGAACCGAGATCGTCGGCGGAGGCGGCGACGGCTGGCTCACGCATCTCGTGCTGCGTGACCGGACGAGCGGCGCCGAGGAAACGGTCGCAGCCGACGGGCTCTATCTCTCGATCGGGGCCCGCCCGCACACGGAGTGGCTGCCCGGTGAAATCGTGCGGGACGACCAGGGCTTCGTCCTCACGGGCGCCGACGTCCCCCGAGAGGCGCCGTGGCCGCTCGACCGCGCGCCGTTCCCGCTCGAGACGAGCATGCCGGGCGTCCTGGCGATCGGCGACGCGCGTGCCGGATCGTTGAAGCGCGTCGCGTCGGCCGTCGGCGCCGGGTCGATCGCGATCCGGGTCGTCCATCGCCTGCTCGACGCGGACGGTGCGAACGCGGCCGACGAGCTGGCCGAAGCTAGCGGTCGAGCTCGGCGGTGAACAGCCGCGGCGTCGGGCCGTCGGGCTGCGGTCGCCGCTCGGCGAAGAGGATCATCTCCTCGATCCGCTCCCGGGCTTCGGCTCCTTCCGGGTGGTCGATCTCGATCAGGTTGCCCGCCGGGTCGCGGATGTAGAGCTGCGCCTCGCCTCCCGGGAGCTCTGCGATCGCGTAGCCGAAACTCGTCCGATCGAGGATCCCGAGCTCACGCGCGCGCTCGTACAGTCCGACGACGTCGTCGACCTCGAGCGCGAAGTGCGCGTAGGTCGGAGGATCGTCCGGCCGCTCGAACACGTGCACCTGCAGCGGGCCCGCGCGAAGCCACTGGACGGGGAATCCGAAATCGGGGGTCGGGAGCCGCTCGAGGCCGAGCACGTCCACGTAGAACGCGACGGACTCCTCCAGATCGTGCGCGACGACGCTGACGTGGTTGAGCCCGGCGGCCCTGCTCACGCCGCGAGCCCGCGCTCTATGAACCGGGCGGCGTGCGTCGCGGTGAGCTGCTCGCCGGTGGCCTCCTCGAGCAGGCGGTCCCACCGCAGCGACTGGCCCCGCCGGAAGATCCGCTCGGCGAGGAGCGCCCCGGCCTCGCGACGGCCGACGAGACCGCCCGCGACCCGGTCGATCGTCTCCCTGACCTGCGAGGCGACCAGATTTCCGTAGAGGTACGTGTGGTAGTAGACGGGTGCGCAGGCGACGTGGATCTTCGCAGCCCAGTCCGGAGCGTCACGGCCGTCCGGCGGCGTCAACAGCTGATAGCGGGCGACGAGGCTCCACCAGGTCGACGCGAGATCGGTCTCGGGATCTGCGTAGAGCGCTCGCTCGAAGTTCGTCATCACGAGCACCCACCGGGTGAAGACGAGCAGCTCCGCAGCCTGGGCGGCTCGCAACCTCTCGTCGAGCTCCTCCGCCTCGGCGGCGTCGATCCCCGCCACGCGTTCGAGCCAGTCGGCTTCGAGCGCGAGGCGCCCCATGAGGATCGCGATGCCCTCCGTCATGGTGAGGTGGGTGTCGCGCAGGAGCCAGGGCAGCGACGGGTCGAAGCCGATGTCGTAGGCCCCGTGGCCGAGCTCGTGGAGCATCGTGTCCGCCCAGTAGCGATCGTGCTCGACGTTCGCGAGCACGCGCACGTCGCCCTCGCGATCGAGGTCGATGCAGAACGCGTGCTGGCACTTCCCGGCCCGCGGATACAGGTCGCTCCGGTCGAGGATCGGCCCGGTGTCGACGCCGATCCCGTCGTACGTCGTGCGTGCGAGCTCGACGACGTCCTTCCCGGCGAAGACTGACTGGAGGTCGACGCCGCCGGCCGCGGGTACCTCCTGGAAGAACGGGTCCTCGTAGTGCCAGGGGCGCAGGTCGTCGACAGCGCAGCCGAAGCGCTCGGCGAGCCGGGTGTCGGTCGCGGCCTTCCACGCGGCGAACGCGCCGGCGGTGAGACGGTCGCACTCGTCGAGCGTCTCGAAGAGCTTCGTCTCGTCCATCTCGGACGTGCTGATCGCAAGCGCGAACCAGTCGCGATACCCGAGCGAGCGGGCCGCCTCGTTCCGCAGGCGCGCGAGCTCACGCACGTCGTCGGCCACCGCCGCCCCGACCGTCTTCGAGGCCTCCCACGCCTCTCGACGCTCGTCGACGTCGTCGCTCGTGCGGAGGATCCGCTTGATCTCGTTGTCGTCGACCAGGCGACCTCCGACCTCCCCGCGGTGCTGAGCGAACCGGGCCTCGACGGAGGCCTCGAGCTCGACGATGCGGTGCCGGATCGCCTCGGGCACCTGGTGCGGGACGAGGCTCGAGTGCAGGAGGTCGAGCTGGCGGCGCACCACGGCGTCGGCGCCGTTGGCGCGCGCCTCCTCGACGTCCCTGAAGAGCTCGCCGTCGGCGAGCGCGTCGGAGAGGGCGAGCTCGGCGGCGACCCGCCGGCGCTCGTGCTCCTCGGTCGCCTCGACGTTCGCGTCCCACCAGGACAGAGCCGCCGTCCTGTGCAGCGGGCGCAGCCGGTCGACGGCGCGGGTGACGACGGCCCGGGGATCGCTCACGCCGCGAGGGTACCCGAGCGGAGCCAGGGCGACCGTCTACGATCGTTCGTGTGGGCACCGACGCGCACCGGGCGGCCGCCGCAGAGCTCGGGCCGATCGCGGTCGGCGTCGTCACGGTGAGCGACACGCGCACGCCCGAGGACGACACGAACGGCAAGTGGTTGCAGGAGCACGTCGTCGCCGCGGGGGCGCTCGTCTCGGGCTACCGCGTCGTGCGCGACGAGCCCGACGAGGTGCGAAGCGCGGTCGACGAGCTCGTCGCCGACGCTCGAGTCGTCGTCGTCAACGGCGGCACGGGCGTCTCGCGTCGCGACACGACGTACGACACGCTCGCCGGGATGCTCGAGAAGACCCTCCCGGGGTTCGGCGAGCTCTTCCGGATGCTGAGCTGGGAGCAGGTGGGCTCCGCGGCGATGCTCTCGCGCGCGACCGCGGGGACGTACCGCGGCGCGGTCGTCGTCTCGGTGCCCGGATCGCCCAAGGCCGTCGCGCTCGCGTGGGAGAAGCTGATCGAGCCGGAGCTCGCCCACCTCGCATGGGAGGTGGGGCGCTAGATGATCGATCCGATGGCGACCGCCGCCGTGACCCGGACGCTGCCGTACGACTGGTACGCCGACCCGGCGGTGCTGCGGGTCGAGCAGGAGCGGATCTTCGCGCGTAGCTGGCACTACGCCGCGCGCCTCGACCAGGTCGCCGAGCCCGGCCAGCTGACGACCGCGTACGCCGGCGAGCTTCCGGTCGTCCTCGCGCGCGCCCGCGACGGCGAGCTGCGCGGATTCGTCAACGTCTGCCGGCACCGCGGTCATCCCCTCTGCGAGGGCGACGACCGGCGGGAGACGATCCAGTGCCCCTACCACGCCTGGACCTACGGGCTCGACGGCTCGCTGCGCCGCGCCCCACGCTCCGATCGCGAGCCGGCCTTCGACCGCTCGGCGCTCGGCCTCGTACCCGTCTCGGTGGAGAGCTTCGGCCCGTTCGTGTTCGTCAACCCCGACCGCGATGCGCCACCGCTCGCCGACCACCTCGGCGACCTGCCTGCCCGCCTGGCCGACGGCGGCCTCGACGTCGACGCGCTCCGATTCCATCGGCGCGACGTCGCGGACGACTACGCCTGCAACTGGAAGGTGTGCGTCGAGAACTTCCTCGAGTGCTACCACTGCGCGACCGCCCATCCCAGCCTTGCGAAGGCGATCGACGTGTCGCCCGACGCGTACGGCCTCGAGGCGCACGGCCTGGTCGCCAGTCAGATCGGCCCGCCGAAGGGCGTGGGCGCGTTCGCGGCCGGGGAGATCGAGCGGGGCCAGTTCCACCTTCTCTTCCCGGGCACGGTCGTCAACGTGATGCCCGGCAAGCCGAACCTCTCGATCGGCCCGATCGTGCCGCGCGACGTCGACCGCACCGCACGGTTCCTCGACTACTTCGTCGGCCCGGACGTCGACGACGAATGGCTTGCCGGCTACCTCGAGCTCGACGAGCAGGTCGGCCGCGAGGACCGCGCCCTCGTCGAAGCCGTCCAGCGAGGGATCTCGAGCGGCGGCCTCGAGGCGGGCACGCTGCTCGGAGAGTCGGAGCAGCTGATCGCCTGGTTCCAGTCGCTCGTCGTGGGAGCCCTGGGCACCGACGACTGAGCCCGGTCGCGTGGTGTCCGACTCCGAGTCGGACACCAACGGCCCCGCAGCCGGCGGCTCGCCTTACGATCTGTCCATGGCAACTGCTGTCGAGCCGGCACCGTCGCGCCTTCTCAACCGTGAACTCTCCTGGATCGACTTCAGCGGCCGCATCCTCGAGCTCGCCGAGGACGACACGCTGCCCGTCCTCGAGCGCGTGCGGTTCGCAGCCATCTTCTCCCAGGGGCTCGACGAGTTCTTCATGGTGCGGGTCGCGGGGCTGCTCGAGCTCGACGAGTCGGACGTGCCCGTCCGCTCGGCGGACGGCCTCGGCACGTCCCAGGCGCTCGAGCAGATTCACGAGCGCGTCGGAGAGCTGATCGCCCGCCAGGGCCGGCTGTGGAAGCGCGAGCTTCGACCCACGCTCGCCAAGGCCGGCATCGAGGTTGCGTCGATCGACGAGTGCTCCGAGCGCGAGCAGGAGAAGCTGCAGCGGTACTTCCAGCGCGAGATCTACCCGATCCTGACGCCGCTCGCCGTCGGGCCGGGACAGCCGTTCCCATACGTCTCCGGCCTGTCGCTGTCGCACGGCGTGATCGCATCCGATCCGGAGACGGGCGAGGAGAGGTTCGCCCGCGTCAAGGTGCCGGAGGTGCTCGACCGGTTCGTCCCGGTCGGGAAGCGGCTCGTGCCGCTCGAGGCGCTGATCTCGCACTTCCTGCCGATGCTCTTTCCGGGGATGGAGATCCAGGAGCGCGCGACGTTCCGCGTCACGCGCGACGCCGACTTCGAGGTTTCGGACGACGCCGACGACCTGCTCGAGGCAGTCGAGTCCGAGCTGCGGCGTCGGCGCTTCGGCGACGTCGTTCGCCTCGAGCTCTCTGCGTCGGCCTCGCGGGACATGCGCGAGCGGATCGTGGAAGGTCTCGACGTCCGCCCCGGCCAGGTCTACGAGGTCGAGGGTCTCCTCGACCAGTCCGAGCTCTGGCAGCTCGTCTCGCTCGACCGGCCGGACCTGAAGGACGAGCCGTGGGTTCCGGTCGTCCCGCCTCGCTGGGCACGGGTGACTGGGCCGAACGACCTGTTCGAGGAGATCCGCCGCGGCGATCTGCTCGTCCACCAGCCGTACGACTCGTTCCGCGCGAGCTTCGAGGCGCTCGCCCAGGCGGCGGCGCGTGACCCCGACGTGATCGCGATCAAGACCGCCGTCTACCGGACGAGCGACGAGTCCTCGCTGATCGGCTCGCTCATCGAGTGCGCGGAGGAGGGCAAGCAGTCGGTGTGCCTCGTCGAGCTCAAGGCCCGCTTCGACGAGCGGCGGAACATCGAGTGGTCACGCGCGATGGAGGAAGCGGGCGTCCACGTCGTCCACGGCTTCCCCGACCTCAAGATCCACGCGAAGATGACTCTCGTGGTCCGCCGCGAGGAGGGCGGCCTGCGACGGTACGTCCACGTCGGCACCGGAAACTACAACGCCTCCACGGCGCGCATCTACGAGGACATCGGCCTCTTCACCGCCGACGAGGAGATCTCGGCGGACGTCGCGGACCTCTTCAACCACGTCACGGGCTTCGGACGGCCGCAAGCCTTCAGGAAGCTGCTCGTGGCCCCGTTCACGCTGCGCTCGCGCCTCGTCGAGGAGATCCGCCGTGTCGCGGAGGCCGCCTCGGCCGGCGAGTCGACGCGGATCCGGCTCAAGGTCAACGCGCTCGTCGATCCGACGATCATCGAGGAGCTCTACGCGGCCTCGGCGGCCGGCGTGCCGATCGAGATCATGGCGCGGTCGATCTGCATGTTGCGCCCGGGTGTGAAGGGACTCTCGGAGACGATCCGCGTGACGTCGATCGTCGGCCGCTTCCTCGAGCACAGCCGCGTCAACTGGTTCGAGGCCGGCGACGACCTGACCGTCTTCATCGGCAGCGCCGACCTGATGCCGCGGAACCTCGACCGCCGCATCGAGGTGCTGACGCCCGTCGAGAACGCCCGTGCGCGCGCGGAGATCGGCGCGATCCTCGACAGTGTGTTCGCCGACACGGAGAACACCTGGGAGCTCCTGCCGGACGGGGCGTGGGAGCGCATCGAGCGCAAGGGCAAGAAGCGGCACGCGCACCAGGACACGATGATGCGTCGCGCGCAGAGCCGCGCCCGCCGCGCGAGGTCGTAGGCCCGACCCCTTCGTACTACGCGGCCGCGGCGACGCGCCCGCTCGCGAGGGCGAGCACAGCGCCCTCGCGCACACCGCCGCGGGCGAGGACGAGCGGCCGCCCGAGCACCCTGGCGGCCTCCGCGAGAAGGAGCGCCCCTCCGAGCACGGACGCCGCGCGGACGGGATGGATCCCCGCCTTGCGACCGACCTTCGTGGACGTCCGACGCGAGAGGAGTGCGATCGCCTTCTCGATCTCACGCGTCCCGTACGACGGCCCGACGAGCTTCGCCACAGCTCTGGCGCTGCCGCCCGTCGCAAGCGCGACGTCGGTCAACGGCGCGGTGATCGCGCCGAGCGTCGCATGGACGAGGTCACGTGCCGCGTCGAGCTCGCCTCCGGTCGGGGGGTCGTGGCGGAGCATCTGTCGCGTGAGGCGGATCGAGCCGAGGTCGACGGAGCGCACCCAGTTCGCTGCGAGTGCCGTGCCGACGACGATCTCGGTCGAGCCTCCTCCGACGTCGACCACGGCGATCTTCCCCCGGGGATGCTCTCCGACGCGCGAGACGGCGCCACGGAACGACAGTCGCCCCTCCTCCTCGGCTGAGAGCACCCGAACCGGAAGCCGTGTCGCCTGCTGCACGGCGGCGACGAGCAGCTCTGGTGAGCGTCCCTGGCGACCGGGCGCCGTGACGATCGTCTCGGCACGTTCCGCCTCGAGCGCGCGGGCACGGTCGGCGTAGTCACGGCACAGCCGCGCCACGATGGCGACGGTGTCGCGCGACAGCGTGCCCGTGCGCGCGATCTCCTCACCCAGCCCCAGGCGCGCACGCCGCTCCGCGACGACGTCGACCCGGCCGCCGACGACGTCGGCCACGAGCACGCGCGCGGTGTTCGACCCCACGTCCACGACCGCAACGCGCATCGGCCGAAGCGTGACGGACGCTCCGGACGTGCCCTCACCGCGCCGCGGCTCACCGACGCGCTCGCGCGCAACCCGGCACTTCGAGCGCGTCCCCGGTCTACGGGTCGAGAACTGGCTCGAGACAGTGGATCAGCAGTCGTGAACCAAGACGGGCGAGGTTGAAGCCACGCCCGGGAAGCCTCAGCCCGGCCGAACGAGAGGCTTGTAGGCGATGCGGTGCGGCTCGAGCGCCTCCGGGCCGCGCGTCTCGCGCACCCAGTCGGCGTACTCCGCGTAGGAGCCCTCGAACCACGTGACCTGCGAGTCGCCCTCGAAGGCCAGCATGTGCGTGGCGACGCGGTCGAGGAACCAGCGGTCGTGCGAGATCACGACGGCGCAGCCGGCGAAGTCGTTGAGCGCCTCCTCGAGCGCGCGCAGCGTGTCGACGTCGAGGTCGTTCGTCGGCTCGTCGAGCAGCAGCAGGTTGCCGCCCGAGCGGAGGAGCTTCGCGAGGTGGACGCGGTTCCGCTCGCCGCCGGAGAGATCCTTGACGAGCTTCTGCTGGTCGCCACCGCGGAAGTTGAACCACGAGACGTACTGCCGCGAGTTGACCTCCCGCTTGCCGAGCGCGATCACGTCCTCGTTCCCCGAGATCTCCTTCCAGACGGTGTTCTTCCCGTCGAGAGCGCCACGCGACTGGTCGACGTAGGCGAGCTCGACGGTGTCGCCGATCTCGAGCGCGCCCGAGTCCGGCTCCTCCTCGCCGGCGATCATGCGAAAGAGCGTCGTCTTCCCGGCGCCGTTCGGCCCGATCACACCGACGATGCCTCCGGGCGGCAGGTCGAACGTGAGGTCCTCCATCAGCAGGCGGTCGCCGAAGCCCTTCTGGACGTGCTCGGCACGGACCACGACGTCGCCCAGCCGCGGCCCGGCGGGGATGTGGATCTCGACTGTGCCGATCCGGTCCGCCTGATCCTCCGCAAGGAGCTTCTCGTACGCGGCGAGCCGCGCCTTCGACTTCGCGTGGCGCGCGGTCGGGCTCATCCGCACCCACTCGAGCTCGCGCTGGAGCGTGCGGCGCCGCGCGGCGTTCTGCTTCTCCTCGACGCCGAGGCGGGCCTCCTTCTGCTCGAGCCAGGAGGAGTAGTTGCCCTGGAAGGGGATGCCCCTGCCGCGGTCGAGCTCGAGGATCCAGCCGGCGACGTTGTCGAGGAAGTA
>Ga0173483_10000063_pt1 | contig 23245 bp, 20 predicted proteins | sample NitcycUS178409R2_FD_122621 | JGI IMG/M metagenome (GOLD analysis project Ga0173483, IMG submission 122621) | Soil microbial communities from Arlington Agricultural Research Station in Wisconsin, USA - Nitrogen cycling UWRJ-S178-409R-2 (version... | ecosystem: Environmental > Terrestrial > Soil...
AGGGGCAGCAGCTCGCCCTGTGGTCCTTTCAGCTCGTACTTGTACCGCTCTCCCTCGCCGAGGCCGGGGACGAAGAGCTCCCAGATGCCGGAGGCGCCGAGGCTGCGCATCGGGTTGAGGCGGCCGTCCCAGCCGTTGAAGTCGCCGACGACGCTGACAGCGGCCGCGTTCGGTGCCCAGACGGCGAAGGCGGTGCCGGTCACGCCCTCGGCGTCGCGCAGGTGCGCGCCGAGGCGCTCGTAGATCCGCTCGTGCCGCCCCTCGCCGGCGAGATGGAGATCGAGCTCTCCGAGGGTCGGCGGAAACGCATAGGGATCGCGCAGCGTGAACGTGTTGCCGTCCGGGTAGCTGACCTCGAGCTCATAGCTGAGGGGCGCATCGGCGTCGGGGACGACGCCTTCGAAGAGGCCGGCGGGATGCCGCAGCTCGAGCTCGACCGGCGGCGCGTTCTCCGGCTTCGCCACGACCGCCTGCGCCTCGGGCCGCCAGGCGCGCACGACCACGCCGCCGTCGTGCGGGTGAGCCCCGAGCAGGTGGTGCGGGTCCGTGAGCCGCCCGGCGACGAGCTGCTCGACCTCGTTCACGCCGTGCCTCTTTCCGCCGTGGCCCTTCGGGCCACGGCGGGGGACTGTCCCCGGCCGTGGCGGGAACGGCCACGGCTGAGGTGTGACGAGAGTGTGGCGATGTGTCCCCAGGCCTTCATGCCGGCTCGTCCAGGAGCTGGAGGATTCCGGCGACCGGGACGCGCACCCAGTCCGGGCGGTGGCCGAGCTCGTAGTGCAGTTCGTAGAGGGCCTTCTCGAGCTCGAACAGCCGCAGCCGGCGTTCCAGCGACGGGTCAGCCGGCACGAGCGCAGGGTCGACCTTTGCCAGGTAGCCGGCGAGGAACTCCGACCGCACCTGGCCCTCCCACCCCGGCGGCGGCTCGACCCCGTACTCCAGCTCGGACGCGCTGGCGGCGTACGAGAACGAGCGCAGCATCCCGGCGACGTCGCGCAGCGGCGAGCGCTTGTGCCGCCGCTCGCGCAGCGGCCGGGCCGGTTCGCCCTCGAAGTCGAGCACGACCCAGTCCTCGTTCTCGGTCCAGAGCACCTGGCCGAGGTGGTAGTCGCCGTGGTGGCGGATCAACCTGCCGAGCGAGCCGCTCTGCCCGATCTCCTGCAGCCGGCCGCGCAGGTCGTCGCCGCGGCCCGCGATCGGCTCCAGCGCCGGCTCGTCGGGCAGCGAGTTGAAAACCTGCTCGATCTCCTCGTCGATTCGCGCGACGATCAGGGCCAGCGCCTCCCCGCTCGGCTCCTCCGGCGCGAACGCAGGATCGGCGGCGTCGGAGGCGAGGACGCTGTGCATCGCACCCGTGACCTCCCCGAGCCGACGCACGAGCCCGACGAAGCCGTCTCCGCCCGCCTCGAGGTCCTTGAGCGCCAGGGCCCAGCCGTCGTCGCGAACCGGCACGAAGTCCTGCAGGATCGCGAGCGTCGCGTCGAGCGGCTGCCCGACGTGCACCGCCCAGCCCTGCAGCGACGCAATCGCCGGGAAGTCCCGCTCCGTGAGGAAGCGCAGCAGTTCGAGCTCGGGGTTCACACCCGCCTCCAGCTTGCGATAGAGCTTGAGCACGAGCGTCTCGTCGAGCACGACCGACGTGTTCGACTGCTCGGCGCCCATCGCCCGCACCGGGCCCGCGGCGACGACACCGTCGACGACGCCGAACTGCAGCGACCCGCCCTCGTGCTCCAGTGTCGCCTGCGCGCCGATCAGCCCGACGAGGTCGAGCACGAGCTGCTCGTCCTCGAGCGCGTCGAAGGCCGCCCAGCCGTCGACCGAGGCGAAGCCGCCGGCACCCCGCCGCAGGCCGACCGGCACGTTGTAGAGGTCGTGGGTCCCACTCTGGAACCGCACCTCGACGACCGCCACCGCCACCAACGGCTCGCCCTCCTCCCGGAGTGGGAACGCGTCCACGGCGCGAACGGAGGCGACCTCGTCAGACTTGGAGCCGTACCAGCGTTGCGCCAGCACGAACTCCCGCAGCTCCTCCTCCGGGAGCGCGACGACCAGCTCACGCACGCTGGTCACAGCGCCCACACCTGGACAGCGTTCCGGGTCAGCGTGGCAGACGGCTGCCCGACCAAAGCCCGAGCAGCCTGAGGACGCCGTCGCAAGCGCCGGCTCACGCCGCGGCCTCCTCCACCAGGCGGAACCAGTAGAAGCCCCGCGCGCCGAACGTGAGCAGGTACGGCAGCTCGCCGATCGGCGGGAAGCGCGTCTGGCCGAACATCTCCTCGGGCACCAGCCCGTCGAACTCTGCCAAGTCCAGCTCGGCCGCCTGCGCAGTCCGCGCGAGATTGTGAACGCAGAGGACGATCTCCTCCTCCCAGCGGCGCACGTGGGCGAAGATCCGCGGGTTCGACGGCTCCAGCGGCTCGTACGTCCCGAGCCCGAAGACCGGGTGCTGCTTCCGCAGCTCGACGAAGCGGTGCAGCCAGCGCAGCAGCGAGGTCGGCGTCCGCAGCTGCGCCTCGACATTCACCGCCGCGTAGCCGTAGACGGGATCCATCAGCGGCGGCAGGTAGAGCTGCGCGAAGTCGGCGGTCGAAAAACCGCCGTTGCGGTCGCCGGTCCAGTGCATCGGCGTGCGCACGCCGTCGCGGTCGCCGAGGAAGACGTTGTCGCCCATCCCGATCTCGTCCCCGTAATAGAGGACGGGTGAACCCGGCAGCGAGAACAGGATCGCGTGCATCAGCTCGATCTCGTCGCGGCCGTTGTCGAGCAGCGGCGCAAGGCGCCGCCGGATCCCGAGATTGAGCTTCATGCGCGGGTCCTTCGCGTACTCGGCGTACATGTAGTCGCGCTCGTCGTCGGTGACCATCTCGAGCGTCAGCTCGTCGTGGTTGCGCAGGAACAGCCCCCACTGGCAGTTGTCCGGGAGCGAGGGCGTGCGCTCGAGGATCTCGTACATCGGCGTTGCGTCCTCGCGGCGGAGCGACATGAACATCCGGGGCATGATCGGGAACTGGAACGCCATGTGGCACTCGTCGCCCTCGCCGAAGTACTCGACGACGTCCTCCGGCCACTGGTTCGCCTCCGCGAGCAGGACGCGGTCGGGGTAGCTCGCGTCGACCTCCTCCCGGACGCGCTTGAGGTATTCGTGCGTCCGCGGGAGGTTCTCGCAGTTCGTCCCCTCGTCCTCGTAGAGGTACGGCACCGCGTCCAACCGGAAGCCGTCGATGCCGAGGTCGAGCCAGAAGCGCAGCACGCGCAGCATCTCGTCCTGCACCTCCGGGTTCTCGTAGTTGAGGTCGGGCTGGTGGGAGAAGAAGCGATGCCAGTAGTACTGGCCGGCCAGCGGGTCCCAGGTCCAGTTCGATGGCTCGGTGTCGACAAAGATCACGCGCGCGTCGGGGTAGCCGTCGTCGGTGTCCGACCAGACGTACCAGTCGCGCTTCGGCGACTCGGGCGAGCTGCGCGCCTCCTGGAACCACGGGTGGTCGGAAGAGGTGTGGTTCATGACGAGGTCGGCGATCACCCGGATCTGCCGCTGGTGCGCCGCGTCGACGAACGCGCGGAAGTCCTCGACCGTCCCGTAGTCGGGGTGGATGTCGTAGAAGTCGGCGATGTCGTAGCCGCCGTCCCGCAACGGCGACGGATACATCGGGAGCAGCCAGATGCAGTCGATCCCGAGCCACTCCAGGTAGTCGAGCTTGTCCGTCACTCCCCGCAGGTCTCCCATTCCGTCGGCGTTCCCGTCGAAGAACCCGCGCACGTGGATCTCGTAGAAGACCGCGTGCTTGAACCACAGCGGGTCGGACTCGAACCAGTGCCCTGCTTCGCTCACCGTTGCACGTGGAGGATGTGGGACTGGCCCGGTTCGAGCCGGACGTAGTTGCGGCCGATGCGCCAGTGGAAGTCGGCCTCGGCGAGCAGGTCGCGGACGGTGAAGGCCGGCGGGAGACCGAGCGCGGCCGGAACGATCGCGACGCCTTCCTGCGGGTTGCGCTGGTCGAGGTTGACGACGACGAGCGCATCGTCCTTCGCGTAGGCGAGCAGCTGCTCGTTCTCGGTGTCGAGCCAGCGCAGGTTCTCGAGGCGCTGGAAGGCGGCGTGCTCTCGCCGGATCGTGTTCAGGCGTTGCACGAGCGGCAGCAGCTCCCCGTCGAGGCTGCGTTGCTTCCGCTCGTACTTCTCCGAGTCGAGGTACTCCTCGCTCCCCGCGGCCGCGGGCACATTCTCGAACGACTCGAACCCCGAGTAGATCCCGTAGCTCGGGCTGAGCGTGGCCGCGAGCACGAGCCGCGCCTCGAACGCCGGCCGGCCCCCGCGCTGCAGATACTCGTGGAGGATGTCGGGCGTGTTCGCGAAGAAGTTCGGCCGCAGGAACGGCGTCCACTCGAGCAGTTGCGCCATCAGCTCGTGGAGCTCGGCCTTCGTGTTCTTCCAGGTGAAGTAGGTGTAGGACTGCTGGAAGCCGACCTTGCCGAGCGTCGTCATCATCGCGGGCCGCGTGAAGGCCTCCGAGAGCAGCACGAGCTCGGGCTCACGCGCGCGCACCTCGCCGATCAGCCACTCCCAGAACGACACCGGCTTGGTGTGCGGGTTGTCGACGCGGAAGACCCTCACGCCGCGGTCGACCCAGAAGAGCATCACGTCACGCAAAGCGTTCCAGAGCCCTTCGCGGTCCTCGCTGTCGAAGTTCACGTTGTAGATGTCCTGGTAGCGCTTCGGCGGGTTCTCGGCGTACTTCAGCGTCCCGTCCGGGCGGCGGTGGAACCACTCCGGGTGCTCCTTCAGCCACGGGTGGTCCGGCGAGCACTGGATCGCGTAGTCCAGCGCGACCTCGATGCCCTGCTTCCGCGCGGCCGCTACGAGGCGCTCGAAGTCCTCGAGCGTGCCGAGCTCGGGGTTGACCGCGGTGTGGCCGCCCTCCTCGGCGCCGATCGCCCACGGGCTGCCCGGGTCGTCGGGGCCGGCGGTGAGCGTGTTGTTCGGGCCCTTGCGGTTGGTGAGGCCGATCGGGTGGACCGGCGGCAGGTAGAGCACGTCGAAGCCGAGCTCGGCGAAGTGCGGCAGCTGCGCCTCGACTCCCTCGAAGCCGCCCCACGAGCGCGGGAACAGCTCGTACCAGGCGCCGAAGCGGGCGAGCGGCGTGTCGACGTCGGCGCGCAGGGTCTCGGAGGCGGTGCGCTCGAGCCGCTCCCCCGGCTCCGCCTTGAGCGCCTCGTCGACCGTCACCTGCTCGCGTCCGAGCAGCAGCGCGGCCTCCGCCAGCTCGCTCGAGAGATCCTTCTGGCCTCCCTCGACCTTGCGCCGCAGCTCCCACTGGAACGAGCGCACCGGGTCGACCCACCCCTCGACGCGGTACGACCAGCGGCCGCAGGAATTCGGGACGAAGGTCGCGGCCCAGCGGTCGTTGCCGAGGTCGTCCATCGGCGTCTCCCGCCACCGCGTCGCGCCGGGCCCCTTGGTGCGGAGCGCCGCGCCGAGCACCTCGTGGCCGTCGCGGAAGATCGTCGCCTCCACGCGAACCTCGTCGCCGACACAGGCCTTGACCGGGTAGCGGCCACAGTCGACGAGCGGCGTGATGTTCTGGATCTGGATGCGGGGGGCCATGCTCTGCTCCGTGTCAGTTTCGATCCGACCCGAACCGTAAACAGCGCGCCGTGGAGCTGAGCCGGTCAAGCGGTGTGTTGTTGCACCCGACCTCGCTTCCCGGCGGGCGTCTGGGCGAGGAGGCGTACAGCTTCGTCGACTGGCTGGCCGAGGCCGGCCAGTCCTGGTGGGAGGTGCTTCCGCTCGGGCCGCCCGACGAGCACGGCTCGCCGTATCGCGCCCGCTCGGCCTTCGCCGGCTCGACCGCGCTGCTCGCGGAGCCCCGCGCACCGGTTTCCACGGACGAGGTCGATGACTTCGTTGCCCGTCACGCGTACTGGTCAGCCGAGTGGGCAGCGTATGAACGTCGCGGTGCGCTGGAGGGGCAGGTGCGGTTCGAGCGCGAGTGGTCGACGCTGCGGCGCTACGCCTCGGCCAGGGGCGTGCGCATCTTCGGCGACCTGCCGATCTACGTCTCAGACGCGGGCGCCGACCTCGCCTCGCACTCGGAGCTCTTCGACACCCGGCTTGTCGCCGGAGCACCGCCGGATGCCTACAGCGCCACCGGCCAGCTCTGGGGCAATCCCACGTACCACTGGCGAGCGGTGCGGGCGGAGGCGTACCGCTGGTGGACCGAGCGCTTCCGCCGCACGTTCGAGCTCGTCGACCTCACGCGGCTCGACCACTTCCGCGGCTTCGTCTCGTACTGGGCCGTCCCGGCGGGCGCGAAGACGGCGAAGGCCGGCCGCTGGCGGCGCGGGCCCGGGATCGAGCTCTTCGAGGCGGCGCAGCGCGAGCTCGGCGAGCTGCCCCTCGTGGCCGAGGACCTCGGCAGCGTCACACCGGCGGTCTACCGGCTCCGTGACCGGCTCGGGCTACCGGGGATGGTCGTGCTCCAGTTCGGCTCCACGCGGAGGCGGTCGAGCCCGCACCGGCTCGAGAACCATCCCGAGCACGCCGTCGTCTACACCGGCACCCACGACCACGACACCGCGCTCGGCTGGTGGTCGTCGCTCTCGCCGCGGACGCGGCAGGAGACAGGCCTCGACCCGGCCGACCCCGCGTGGTCGCTGATCGAGCTCGCGCTCTCCTCGCGCGCGCGGCTCGCGATCGTCCCCGTCCAGGACGTGCTCGGCCTCGGTAGCGAGGCGCGGCTGAACACCCCCGGCCGCCCGGACGGAAACTGGACGTGGCGCCTCCGCCGCGGCCAGCTGACGAGCGAGCACGCCGCCCGCCTGCGCGAGGCGACTAGCGCAGCCGGACGTGGCGCGCACGACCGCAGTCTCGCCCACTGGCGCTAGGCTCGCCCCGATGCTCGAGGGCTTCACCGCGGGCGACAACGCCATCCTCGCCGCGCTTCTTGCAGCCGGCCTCCTGCTGCTCGTCGCCTCTCAGTTCATTCGGGTTCCGTACCCGATCCTGCTCGTGCTCGGCGGGCTCGCGATCGCCTTCATCCCGGGCATGCCGACGGTCCAGCTCGCGCCGAACCTCGTGCTCGTCGCTGTGCTGCCACCCCTCCTCTACGGCTCGGCCTTCTTCACCTCGCTCCGGGAGCTGCGGGCGAGCCTGAAGCCCATCCTGCTGCTGGCGATCGGGCTCGTGCTGATCACGATGGTCGCGGTCGCGGTCGCGGCCCACGCCGTCATCCCCGGGCTCAGCTGGTCCGGAGCCTTCGTGCTCGGCGCGCTCGTGTCGCCGACGGATCCCACCGCCGCCACCTCGATCGCGCAGCGGCTGGGCCTCCCTCGGCGCCTGATCACCGTGATCGAGGGCGAGAGCCTCGTCAACGACGGCACCGCGCTCGTCGCGCTCAAGTTCGCCGTGGCGGCGGTGGTGACCGGCACCTTCTCGCTGGCGGAGGCGACCGGCGAGTTCGCGCTCAACGTGGTCGGGGGGATCGCGGTCGGGCTCGCAGTCGGCTACCTGATCCGGCAGCTGCGGCGCCGCGTGGACAACCCGCCGGTCGAGATCACGATCTCGCTCCTGAGCGGCTATTTCGGCTACCTCCCCGCGCGCGCCCTGGGCGTCTCGGGTGTGATCGCGGCCGTGACGGTCGGCATCTACATGGGCTGGCACACGCCGGAGCTGACGAATGCCCAGGTGCGCCTGCAGGGGGTTGCCGTCTGGGAGGTCGTCTTCCTGATCCTGAACGCCCTGCTCTTTGCGCTCATCGGGCTGCAGCTGCCGTCGATCGTGGACGCCCTCTCCGCTCACACGACGATGCAGCTGATCGGGTACGCCGCCCTGGTCAGCGCGGTCGTGATCGCAGCCCGCTTCGCCTGGGTCTTCTCGAGCGGATTCGTAGGCCACGCCGTGAGCCGGCGCTTCAGACGCGAAGATCCCGCGGCCTCGTGGGCCTCGAAGACGGTGCTCTCCTGGTCCGGCATGCGCGGCGCCGTCTCGCTCGCCGCCGCGCTCGCGCTCCCGCTGACGGTCGACTCCGGTGCCTCGTTCCCGAACCGCAACCTGATCATCTTCCTCACCTTCAGTGTCATCCTCGTGACGCTCGTCCTCCAGGGCCTGACCCTGCCCGGCCTCATCCGCGTGCTCGACCTCGAGGACGACGGGCTCGCCGAGAAGGAGGAGGCGAAGGCGCGCATCTACGCGGCGCAGGCCGCCATCGACCGGCTGGGCGAGCTCGAAGGCGAAGAGTGGGTGCGGGACGACACCGCCGAGCGGCTCAGGGGCCTCTACGGCTTCCGCCAGAACCGCTTTCGCGAGCGTTTCGACCCGGACGGGGACGGCACGATCGAGGACCGTTCCCAGGCATACCAGCGCCTGTTGCGAGAGCTAATCGACGCGGAGCGGCGGGCCGTCGAAGATCTGCGCCGAGAGGGGCGTATCGACGACAACGTCATGCGCCGCGTCATCCGTGACCTCGACCTCGAGGAGTCGAGGCTCGACCTTTGACGCGGGTCGTGGGGCAGGAGCAGGCTCGCAGGATCGCCGTCAGGGCGCAGCTCCTCGACGGCTCGGCGAGCACCGTGCTCGACACCGTGCGCCGGCTCGGCTTTCTGCAGATGGACCCGATCGCGACGGTCGCGACGCCCCAGCAGCTCGTTCTCTTCAGCCGGCTCGGCCCGTTCGACCCGACCGAGCTCGACCGCCTGCTCTGGAAGAAGCGGAAGCTGTTCGAGTACGACGCCTTCATCTACCCGGTCGAGGACCTGCCGATCCAGCGTGCGCGCATGGCGAAGTTCCGGCGCGGCGGCAAGCTGAAGCGCGATGAGTGGATCCGCGACTTCCTCCGCGAGAACGCGCGCTTCCGGCGGCACGTCCTGCGAGAGCTCGAGGCCAGCGGGCCGCTGCTCTCCGGTGACCTCGAGCACGACATGATGCCGCCGGGTGTGGGCCACCGCTGGTGGGGCGACCGGCACGTGCGACTGATGCTCGACATCCTGGCGGCGCGCGGCGAGATCGCGGTGGCAGGGCGCAACGGCAAGCAGCGCGTCTGGGACCTCCCCGAGCGCGTCTTCCCGGAGAGCGAGACCCTCCCGTGGCGCGAGGCCGAGCGCGAGCTCGAACGGCGGAAGCAGCGCTCGCTCGGCGTCTGGCGGGCTCGGAACGGCGAGTGGCACGCCCACCCCGAGGTCTCCGACGAGCCGGTGCCCGACCGGGCTGTCCTGCTCTCGCCGTTCGACCGCCTGGTCCACGACCGCGCTCGCGCCGAAGCCCTCTTCGGCTTCTTCTACCGGCTCGAGATGTACGTGCCGAAGGAGAAGCGCGAGTACGGCTACTACGTGCTGCCGCTGCTCGTGGGCGACCACCTCGCCGGCCGCGCCGAGCCGCGCTTCGACCGCAAGAGCGGCGCCATGGAGCTGCTAGGCGCGTGGGGCGACACCTCGCGCCTCGACGAGGCACTCGCCCCCCTCACGGAATGGCTCGGCGCTACGGCGCGAGCGTGACCGGCACGCGCACCTCGTGCGGCGGCCTGCCGGTGCCGGCGGCGTCGTCGTCGTGGACGACGATCGTCCCGCTCTGCGCCTTCGCGACCTTGAAGCTCACCGGCACCGAGTAGGTCCCGCGGCAGCCGGTGCCGCAGCTTGCGGTGGTGAACGTCTTGCCGACGACGTCGCCGTTGGCGTTCAGGACCTCGACGCTCACGTTCGCCTCGAAGACGTTCGCGGTCCCGGCGACCGTGACCGGGCTCGTCACGCTCGAATCGGAAGCGGGCTTGGCGACGGTGATCGCAGGCAGCAGGTCTGAGTAATCGGGCCGGCCGACCGGGTGGTCGAGCACGATGCCTTCGCTAGAGAAGACGTTGACCGGCGTGCCGTCGAGGCGGAAGCGCACCTTCTGCACCGTCGGGAACTGCGTAAGCGTGTAGACGACCTGGCCGAGGCGCATCTGCATCGAGCGCGAGCCCGCGCCGTCCTGGAACTCCGAGGTGAGGTCGACCGTGGCGACGCCGTTGTGAATCGCGATCCCGAGCAGCTTGGTCCCGGTGGGGACCGCGCTCGCAAAGCCCATCACCCGCTCGGACGCCGTCGGGCCGTCCAGCAGCGAATCGATAGCCGTGGTCGCGACGAGGGGCGTCGGGTCGTGCGTCCGCTCCACCGAGACGAGGCCGTCGGCACGGGTGAACCAGACCTGGAGCGAGAGCTTCGTCGGCACCGAGCCCGTCTGCTCGCCCGTGGTCGCCGTGGTCGTCCCCTGGGAGGGCTTGCCGAGCGAGACGGCCTGTTCGGAGCCGCACGCGGTGAGAGCCACGGCGAGCGCGCCTCCGGCGAGGGCAAGGGTCACGAAGGCGAGGAGCTTCTTCATCCCGGCCTGATCATGCCGGGCGCGTGTGACGGCCCTGTAACAGTTCTGCAACAGACGCGAAACCGCCCCGGAGGGCGGCTTCGCGTGGGGGATGCGGAGCGTTTACCGGCGCAACTTCCGGACGAACGCGTCGGCCCTGCCATTCGTGTCGCCCGGTACGAAGTTCCCCGCCCACGAGGAGAACGCGAGGACGCGAGCGCTGTTGCTGAGCTCGAGTCCCGATCCTGCGCCGCCCACCGCGCTCGCGTCGTTGCCCTGCACGCCGCCGATCCCGCGGCTGGCGAGGGTCGTCGTCCCCGTCCTCAGGTCGCGGAGGAAGACGTCGGTGATGTCGTTTGCGTCACGGGGCACGAGGTTCGACGCCAGGGAGGTGAACGCGACGAAGCGGCCGTCGGCGCTGATCGTCAACCCGCCGAGGCTCTCGCCGTTCGACTGCTTTTCCGCGCTGCTGACGCTGACCCTCGTCGTGCGGTGCAGCTTCAGGTCTCGGACGAAGACGTCAGCCGTGCGGTTGGTGTCGCCCGGGACGACGTTCGTGTCGAGCGAGTGGAACGCGACGAACCGGCCGTCGGCGCTGATGGCGGGCGCGTTGCTGCCGGTGTTCGTGCGATCACCGGCTGCTTGCTTGCCGTCGCTGCGGACGCTGACACGAATCGTCTTGCCCGTCCGGCGGTCATGAACGAAGACATCGCCGAGGCGGTTGGTGTCGTGCGGGACGAGGTTGGTCGCCGACGACTGAAAGGCGACGTAGCGCCCGTGCGCACTGAGAACCGGCGAGGTGCTCTCGCAGGAGCCCGCGTTGCACCTTGCCTGCGCACCGCGGCTGTCGACGCTCAGGCGCGTGGTCCTGCCCGTCGCGAGGTCGCGGACGAACACGTCGGAGAGCTTGTTGGTGTCGCCGCGGACGAGGTTCGTCGCGAGCGACTGAAACGCCACGTAGCGGCCGTCGGAGCTGATCGCAGGGAACCAGCTGCCGCCGTTGCCCTGACGGCCGCGGCTGTCGAGGCTCAGACGCGTCGTGCGGCCGGTCTTGCGGTCGTGCAGGAAGACGTCCTCGGCACGGTTCGTGTCGCCGCGGACGAGGTTCGAGGCGTCCGACTGGAAGACGACGTACCGCCCGTCCGCACTGATGCCGCCCGACAGGGAGCCGCCGAACTCATCCTTTCCGGCGGCAGCCTGGGCGCCGCTGCTGGACACGCTGACGCGCGTGGTGGCTCCGGTCGCGGTGTCGCGTACGAAGACGTCGTAGCGGCCGTTGGTGTCGCCGCGAACGAGGTTCGTCGCGAGCGAGTTGATGACGACGAAGCGGCCGCTGGCGCTGATCCCGGCCGCGAAGCTGTCGTGGTTTCCCTGCGCGCCGGCGGTCGAGACGCTGACGCGCGTCGTGGGTGCCGTCCCTGCAGAGGTCGCGGCGGTCGCGGCCAGCGCCGCAGCCGCCAGGAGTACGGGGACTATAAGTGAGAAGAGCCTCTTCATCGTTACCTCCGTGGGGTGGCTGTCGAACTGGAACCAAGGGCGGCGCCGGCACCCGCGCCTGTCCAGAGGAGCAACCGGTGCCCCGTCCAGACGGCGCTCAGGTCGAGGTGCGCAGGGAACGGGAGCCTCGGCAGCCGGGACCAGCGGTCCGTGCCGGGGTCGTAGGCGTAGCCGGGCCCTTGCGGGCCGTCGAGGAGCACGAGGCGCGTTCCCGTCCAGAGGGCGCTCGAGGCCGGCCGTGCGGACGGCGGCGTGGCGAGCCGCCGCCACCGTTCCTTGGCCGGATCGAAGGCGAACGCGGCCTTAGACGCGCCGGCGACGAGGAGCTCGTGCCCATCCCAGACCGCCGTGCCGCCAGCCCCGCGCGGCGGCGAGGGGAGCCGCCGCCACGAGTCGGTGCGCGGGTCGTAGGACGCGGCGCGCGCAAAGCTCGCGGGGTAGGGCCTGCCGCTGTCGGGATCGACGCCGCTGACCATGAGGATCAGCCGGTGCCCGGTCCACGCACCCAGCGGGTGCTGGGCGGGAGCGAGCGGCGAGCGGGCGAGCATGCGCCACGAGTTCGTGGCCGGGTCGTAGGCCGAGCCATCGGACCAGGCGTCGCCGCAGCAGCCTCCGCCCCAGCCGATCATCTCGCGCCCGGTCCACACGGCGATCCCGTGGCCGGTGGGCGCGTGAGGGAGGAGCCGCCAGCGATTCGCGGTCGGCTCGTAGGCGCTGGCCTTGAACGCTCCCCAGACGAGCATCTCCTTGCCGGTCCAGACGGCCGTGCGGGCGACCGGATCGCCGACGTCCCCGGGAGGCACCGGCAGCCGACGCCAGCTCGAGCCGGCCGGGTCGTACGCGGCCGCGACGTTCTGTGCCCGGAGCAGGGTGCCGTCATTCGCGGTGCAGCACACGCCCGCGACGATCAGCTCGCTGCCGGTCCAGGCGGTGGTGAGATAGGCGTCGACCCGAACCGGCGCGGCGGGCAGGACGTGCCAGCGCGCGTGCGCGAGAGCCGGGGGCGAGGCAGCGGGCGAGCTGCCCTTGCCGCAGGCGGCGAGCAGGAGCCCGACCGCGGCCAGCGTGGCGGCGAGCGCGCAGATCTTGAAGCAGGTGCTAGGCCGCATACGCGTACGGGTGGTAGAAGGCGTCCAGGGCGTGCTCGTGCTCGACGGCGATCTCGAAGCGGTCGCCGGTGCGGTCGTCGGCGACCGAGACGGTCACCGCGTCCTCGCAGGGGTGCCAGCGGAGGACGACGCGGAGGCCGTCCCGCTGCCGGGCTGCCAGTTCCTTGCTCCGTCTCGAGGCGCTCATGACGACTCCTTTCGCGTCCGGGTTCGATGTCGCCATGCTCGACCTCGCTTGCAACGCCCCGGTCACCGCGCGGTAACGGTTCTGCGACGACTCGCGCCTGCGGCGACGGTGCTCGTCGGCCGTTACCGAACGGTTGCTCGGCCATGACCCAGCTGTTGCTCGGCCGGCGCAGGATCGGGCGCGTCATCGATCAGGAGGCACGCATGAAGCTCTCAGTCCTCATCTCCACCGCCGTTGCGGTCGTGATCGCCGCGGTCGCCATGTCCTCGTCAGCGTCCGGCAGCCCGGGCGTTCGGAACGTGGCCGGCTTCCGCTCGCCGTCGGGAAACATCCACTGCTACTACGACTCGAAGGCATACGCGCCCAACGGCTCCCAGCCCTTGCTGACCTGTGGTCTCCGCCATGCCAACTACGCGATGCGGCTACAGCGTCGCTGCCTCGCCGGCGACTGGCACGGCTTCGGGCTTCGCTCGAACGCGAAGCCGACGCTCTTCTGCAGCGGCAACCCGAACTTCTCGATCCACCCCGTCTACACGACCCTCGCCTACGGCAAGAGCTGGACTCGCGGGCAGTTCACCTGCATCTCCCGCATCACCGGCACCACCTGCCGCAACGCGGGTGGTCACGGCCTCTTCATCTCCCGCCAGTCCTACCGCACCTGGTAGCGGCCACCCTCCCGTCCGAGAGCGCCCTTCGGGGCGCTCTCGCGCGGTTCTGCAACGGGTAGTCGCAGCGTGAAGCTGCTGCCGGCGCCGAGCTCGCTCTGAACCTGGATCTCGCCTCCGAGCAGGCGCGCGTTCTCCTGCGCGATCGCGAGCCCGAGACCGGTGCCGCTGCCGCTGCGGGACGCATCCGCCTTGTAGAAGCGCTCGAAGAGGTGAGGTAGGTGCTCGGGCGCGATCCCGGGCCCGTCGTCGGCCACCTCGATCCCGTCGCCCGTGATACGCACGGTGACCGCGGAGCCACCGTGCTCGAACGCGTTGTCGACGAGGTTCGCCACGATGCGCTCCAGTCGGCGTGGGTCGGTCGTCAGCGAGCGGCCGTTGCCCTCGACCGCCACTCGCCCGTCCCACCCACGGTTCCGCACCGTCGCAGCGACCAGCGCGGCCGGGTCGACCTTCTCCGCCTGCACGCTCTCTGCGCCCTGGTCGAAGCGCGAAATCTCCATCAGCTCCTCGACGAGGCGACGCAGGCGACCGACGTCGGCGATCAGGAGCTCCGCCGGCCGCCGCGACTCCGGCGGCATCCGGTCGAGGTGCTCGGCCAGCAGCGAGGCCTCGCCCACGAGTGCCGTCAGCGGCGTTCGCAGCTCGTGCGCCACGTCGGAGGTGAAGCGCCGCTCGCGCGCCTGGGCAGCCGAGAGCGCGGCGATCTTGGCCTCGAGCGCGGCGGCCATCTCGTTGAACGCTTGCGCCCAGGCGCCGAACTCGTCCTGCCCCTCGACCGGCAGCCGCGTCTCGAGCAGGCCTTCCGCCAGCGAGTGCGCGGCCTCGCTCGCCCGGGCGACGGGCCGAAGCGTTCCGCGCGCCAGCAGGATCCCCGCGCCGGCGGCGAGGAGGACGAGGATGCCGACCCCGCCGAGCAGGATGTTCCGCAGCTGCGCCAGCTCGTGCCAGAGGCCGTCCTCGGGGAAGAAGAAGTAGAGGTGCGTCCCGTTCGCGGCGGACGCACCCGTAACCACGTAGCGGGCTCCGCCTACCTCTGCGCGCTGGTAGCCCAGCTCGCCACGGGCCACGACCTCGCGAAGCCCGTCCGGCACGGACTGCAGCGTGACCTGCGGGCCCGAGAGGTACACGCGCCCGCCGCGGGTCGCGACGGTCTTGAAGTCGCCGCGGCTCCGGTACGCGTCGATGAGGTCGTTCGCGTCGGCGGCCCGGAACGCCCGCGCGACGTCGAGGTTGCGCCGCGTCTGGGTGACGCTCGAGTCGACCGAGTCCGCCAGCAGGTTGTGGCGGACGACGAAGTACGTCCCCGTGCCGAGCGCGGCCGCGGAGAGCCCGACCGCAAGCGCGAACGTGATCGTCAGCCGACGGCGGAAGCCCCCGGCCGCGATCCCCTGCCGGCGGCGCATCACGCTCCGCCGAAGCGGTAGCCGACCCCGCGCACCGTCTTGATCAGCTCCGGCTGCTTCGGGTCGTCCTCGACCTTCGCCCGCAGCCGCTGGATCGCGGCATCGACGAGCCGGGAATCGCCGAGGTAGTCGTAGTTCCAGACGAGCTCCAGCAGCAGCTCGCGGGTGAAGACCTGCTTGGGCCGGCGGGCCAGCTCGTGCAGGAGCCGGAACTCGGTCGCGGTCAGGCTCAGCTCCTCGCCGCGCTTGCGCACGGTGAAGCCCCCGGGGTCGATCTCCAGCCCGCCGATGCTGATCGTCCCGTCGCCGTCGGGGGGCGACGCCCGCCGCAGCACTGCCTTCACGCGCGCGACGAGCTCGGGGAGCTCGAACGGCTTTGTGATGTAGTCGTCCGCTCCGAGCTCGAGCCCGACGACGATGTCGTGCAGCTCACTGCGCGCCGTCAGCATCACGATCGGCGCGCCGCTCTCGCGGCGAATCTCGCGGCAGACCTCGAAGCCGTCCAGCGACGGCAGCATCACGTCGAGCACGACGAGGTCGACACCGCCCTCGCGGAAGCGCGCGAGTCCCTCCCGTCCGTCGCCGATCGCGGTGACCTTCAGGCCGGCCTGCTCGAGGCCGAGCGTCGCCACCTCGCGGATGGAGGAGTCGTCTTCAACGAGCAGCACGTGCTCGTCCACCTCTCAAATGTACGCAGGTGCGCTAGACGGGCCAAGTGGCGCGGACGCGCCGGAAGTTGCGCGGCCACTCGCGGTAGGCCGATGCGCCGCCCCGGGCTCCGCAGTCCACGCTGCAGCCGCGAGCCGGTCTCCTTCATTGCGGTCTCCCCTCGTTTCATCTCCCCGCCGCGCCGACCACCCCGACGGGCAGCTAATAGCCGATCCTCGACCTTCGGCCAGGGTGTTGTCAAGCGTTGGCGCTATCCGCAGCGAATTGCAGGGGCAAGCGAGACAGGCCCGCTGCGACCGCTGCTAGCGTCTGGCGCGTGAGCGCGTCGGCCGCCTCCGCAGCCGAGCCGCGGCGGCGCATCCGTCCGAGGCTGGTCTATGGCGTCGCGGGAGCACTGCTCCTGATCGCCGCGATCCTGGCATTCGCCGACGTCGGGGAAAAGGCGGGGCGCCTGGGCAACTGGCAGGCGTTCGCGCTCGGAGTGACGCAGGGGCTGACCGAGCTGCTGCCGATCTCCTCGTCCGGGCACCTGATCCTCGTCCCGTGGATCGCCAACTGGCACTACCTCGAGACGCACCCGGACTTCAACAAGACCTTCGACGTGGCGCTCCACCTCGGCACCCTCGTCGCAGTTGTCGCCTACTTCTGGGCGGACGTCGTGCGGTACGTGCGCGCCTGGTTCCGGTCCGTCGGGGCACGCAGCATCCGCACGCTCGACGAGCGGGTCGCGTGGTGGATCTTCGCCGCCACTATCCCGGCGGCGATCGCGGGCGCGCTCGGCGAGTCGGTGATCGAGGACCACCTGGGCCAGCCGTACCAGATCGCGGTCTTCCTGGCGGTCTTCGGCGTGTTGCTCTGGCTCGCCGACCGGCTGCCGCAGGAGAAGCAGATCGGGCAGCTCGGCTTTTGGCCGGCCTTCGGCATCGGCGTCTCGCAGATCCTCGCCCTGATGCCCGGGGTCTCGCGCTCGGGCATCACGATCACAACCGGCCGTTTCCTCAGGCTCGACCGTGACGCCGCGGCCCGGTTCGCCTTCCTCCTGCTGATCCCGGTGGTCTTCGGAGCCGTCGTCTACAAGGGCCTGAAGGACGTCGTGCTCCAGCCGCTGCCCGCGGGCTCCGTGGGGCCGTTCGTCGTCGGGACGATGGCCGCGGCGGCCGTGGGCCTGATCGCGATCGACCTCCTGCTCGGCTATCTGCGGCGGCACGACTACACGATCTTCGTGATCTACCGCCTCGTCCTCGCGGCCGCGATCGTGATCGTCATCGCCAGCGGCTGGCGCGGCGCGCACTTCTAGACCGCTTTGTGACAACAGTGCGCCGAAACGCGCGCCGCGGGCGAGTTCGGGCTCGGCTCGCCGGTATCGGTGGACGCAATCGACCGAGAGGAGTTGCACATGCGCCTTCGCCGAAGACGCGTCTTGCTCGTTGCGTTGCCCCTGCTGGCCCTCGTGGCCGGGGTCGCACTCGCCGCTCAGCCGTCGGCCCGGCGGCCCTCCAACGCCGTCATCAACGCCTGCGTGAAGAAGGGCTCGGGAAAGCTCCGAGTGGTCAGAACGGGAGCGAGCTGCCGGAAGAACGAGTCGCGGCTGTCCTGGAACGTTCAGGGGCCGGCCGGCCCGGGCGGAGCGACCGGCGCAACGGGCGCAACCGGGCCCGCGGGCGCGGCCGGTCCTGCCGGCCCTGCAGGCCCCGCCGGTGCGAAAGGCGACCCCGGGGCGCGCGGCGCCGCCGGCCCAGCCGGCCCGAAGGGCGACGCCGGCCCGCCGGGCCCGCCTGGACCTCCGCTCTCGTCACTCGAGAGCCTGAACGGCATCGCCTGTCACCGGGGCGGCGCCGCCGGCACGACCTCGCTCACCTACGACACGGGCGGAGTGGCCACACTCACGTGCGTGACCGGAGGCGGCGGCTCCAGCGGCGACATCCGGGTGAACGAGTTCATGACCGGCTCCACCGGCGCCGCGTCGAACGAGTTCGTGGAGCTGGTGAACGCGGGCACAGCGGCCGTGAACGTCGGCGGGTACAAGGTCGCGTACCGCTCGGCCGCCGGCACGAGCGACACCACGCTGGCGACGATCCCCGACGGCACCACGATCCCGGCGGGCGGCTTCTACCTGCTCGCGGGCAGCGGCTACCTGGGCTCGCACGCCCCTGACCAGACGTTCTCCGCCTCGCTCGCAGCCACCGGCGGCGGCCTCGCCGTCCGCGACGCGACCGGAGCGATCCTCGACTCCGTCGGCTACGGGGAGGCGACGAACGCCTTCGTCGAGGGACATCCGGCCGCCGCGCCGCCCGCCACGGCGGCACCGGGGAGCAGCGCGGACCGGATCCCCGACGGGCACGACACGAACGACAACGCGGCCGACTTCTCGGTCAGCGCGGCGCCCTCGCCCGGGGCGTCGAACCACTAGCGCAACAGGCGGGCGGCCGGCGACGCGGCCGCCCGCCAATCACTCCAACGGGGCATGCCCGGCCCGCGAAAGGTCACCGATAGTGCGTACGCGGGGCCGAGCCCCGCATGGCGAACACACGAAACCTGCGGAAACTGCGGCTATTGGTCTCATCGATCAGCACTCCTTCGTTCGGTCGCTCTCGCCCGAGCTCATGCTCGTGGACCCGGAGCTGGCCGCACTCGCACGCGAGCTGCTGCGCGAGCCCGATGAGGCCGGCGGAAAGGGCGGATACATGTCGGCACTAGGAACGCACGAAATCTCGTCGGGAGTGAGCCTGGGGCTCGAGCCTCCGCTCAGCCCGCCTGTCGTCCGGAGCCCGATGGCCTCCGCGATGCCGACCGGGGACGGGCTCGCCGGCCTGCCCACGCCGCCTCCGGCGATCCGTCCGCCCGAGAGCGCGACTCCCCCGCCGGCTCCGGCCGTGCACGCGGAAGTCCCGCAACAGCCCGAGCCTGCCCCTGCTCCTGCGCCCGTTCAGCCCGAGCCGGTGCTCCCCGCCGTGGCTCCGGCACAGGAGCCCGAGGCGCCCGTGCTCGACTATTTCGCGGCCGAGACGCCGGCCGCACCAGAGCCTGCAGCTGCTCCGGCTCCCGCTCCCGTCCAGGAGCCTGCTCAGGCCGTCGAGCTGAACACCATCCCCCTGGTTACGCCCGCGCCCGCCCCGGCCGAGGAAACAAAGCTGGAGCCGGTCGTGCTGCCGACGATGGCGCCATCCGCGCCTGTGCCCGAGCCCCAGCCGGAGCCGGAGCTCGCGCCTGCCGCCGTCGTCGCGCCGATGGAGCTACCGATGATGGCGCCCCAGCAGCTGGAGACGGTGGCCCCGGCCCCCGAGCCTGAGCCCGAGCCGGCGGTGGCACCAGAGCCCGTCGAGCCTTCGCTCCCGGAGCTCGAGCCGGCCGCGTTCATCGAGACCGCGCCTTCGCCTGAGCCCGCCCCGGAGCTCGAGGAGCTGTTCGCGCCGGTGCAGCAGCAGCGGCAGAGCGGCTTCAGCGTAGTCGTGCGCCTCAGGGACGGCGACGGCGTCGAGGTCGGGTCGTTCCGCGACTTCGGCACCGCGATGGGAGGCGCCCAGGAAGTAATCGAGCAGTTCTCGACCGCGACCGATGGCCAGTGGCCCTTCTACGCCGGTCGCTTCATCCGGCCCGACCTGATCGTCTCGGTCGACGTGGTCGAGGCAAACGCCGACGCGATCTAGGAGGGTTTGGCGGAACGCTGCTCGCTCTCGGGGTGCGATGCTCGTTCCGAGGCAAGGACGCAGGGAGCGCCGATAGCCGTAGCTATCGGTGCGACTGAGGACGCCGCATCGGGGCGAGCAGCGCACCCCGAGGGCATAGCCGGCGTTTCGTCAAGCCCTCCTAGACGAGTCGGCCGACGTAGATCGTCACCACTGAGCGCGAGGGCGCGTTCCTACCGCGCGGCTGCTCGTCGACGACCTTGCCCACCTGGCTCCGGTCGCTCACCGGCTGGTGCAGGGTCTGCACGTTGAAGCCCGCGGCCGCCAGCTTCGCGCGCGCGGCCGCCGGATCGAGGTTGCGCACGTCCGGAACGCCCTTCAGCGCCCCCGGCCGCGGGCCGAACGAGGCGTTGAGCTGGATCCTCGTCCCTCGGGCAAGCGTCGTACCGCCCGCCGGGGCCTGCGAGATGACGGCGCCCCGTTCCTCGTCGGACTTGAGGTAGACGACGCCGGCCTTCAGGCCCGCAGCGTTGAGTTCGCGCTGGGCGACGTCCTGCTGCTGGCCGGCTATGTCGGGAACGCTCACCCTTGCCGGCGGGGCCGGAGGCGGAGGAGGCGGAGGCGGAGGGGCCGCGCCCGGACCGGCGCCGTTGGAGACGTTCAGCCGCACCGTCGAGCCGGCGGCCACGCGGAGACCCGGGTCGGGGTGCTGCGCGACGACGGTCCCCTTCTTCTGCGACGACGACACCGTGAACGCCTCCGGCTTCAAGCCCGCGTCCCGCACCGCACTCACCGCGGCGTCGCGAGGTTTCCCGATCGTGTTGGGCACCTCCGCGCGGGCGCGGACGGACGAACCGGTGATCGTCGAGGGACTCGTGCCGTGGTCGTCGTCACGCGTCAGCCACCACGCCGCGGCCAGTCCTCCGAGCACGAGCACCAGCAGGACCAGCAGCCACGGCCATAGCAGCGGGCGCGGGGGCGGTGGCGGAGGTGGAGGCGGCGCGAGTTCCTCTTCCTTGACGACCGCAGGGCGCTCATCGACGAGCGTGTCGGCCTCTCGGCGGCGAATCCAATTCATGGGGCGATGTGATTCCCGCGGCGTCGAAACCCCGAACCTCGGGTTCAAGAAATCTTTCCAATTCGCCTACGGACGGCTAACGCGCGCCGCGGAGACTGCGCCCACGCAGGCTCTCAACGGAGGTTCCCTATGGCTCGCAAGCTCATCGTCCTCACGCTCGTGCTGGGTGTCGGCCTTGCCGTCACCGGCGTCGCGGGGGCGCGCTGGTTCAACGTGATTCGCGGCACGCGCGGCGACGACGTGATCGCCGGCACCGCGAACCGCGACTTCATCCTCGGCTACGCCGGCAACGACCAGATCTCGGCCGCGGAAGGTCGCGACCGCGTCTACGCCGGCAAGGGCGACGACACGGTCGACGGCGGCCCGGGTCTCGACCGCCTGTTCGGCAACCAGGGGAACGACACGATCACCGCCGGGAACGGCCGCGCCGTGATCTGGGGCGGTTACGGCAACGACACCCTTACCGCCGGAGCCAACGGCCTCAGCCGGATGCACGGCGGCCCGGGTGACGACACGCTCAACGGCGGACCCCGCCGCGACTTCATGTGGGGCGGCCGCGGCGTCGACCACGAGTTCGGCGGTGACGGCAACGACGTCCTGCACGCGCTCGCACGCGACAACCAGGTCGACACGCTCGACTGCGGCCCCGGCTTGCACGACGTCGCCTGGCTCCGCGCCGGCGAGTCGGACACGACGGTCAACTGCGAGAAGGTCATCACCGTCTCGACAGGCTCGGACGGCTAGCTCTCTCCCACGTCCAGTTCCATCTCCCGAGGCCCGCCCCCACCGGCGGGCCTCACCCTTTCCACGCGGTCGAGGAAGCCCCCGACGACCTGCAGGTAGCGCTCCGGCTCCTCGAGGTACGGCATGTGGGCGCTCTCCTCGAAGAGCACCCATTCGGAGCCCGAGATGCCGCGCTGCAGCGGCTCGACGAGGGTGGGCGTGCATTCGTCGTGACGGCCGGAGGTGACCAGGGTCGGCACGCGGATCTCGCCAAGGCGGTCGACGACGTCCCAGTCCGCGAGCGTGCCGGTGACCGTGAACTCGTTCGGCCCCCACATCGTCTCGTAGACCTGGACGCCGAACTTCGCTCTCGCTCGCGCGAGCAACTCGGGCTCCGGGTCGAGGCGACAGATGTGGCGCCGCTTGAACGCCTCCTCGGCGGCCTGGTCGTCGAGGCCGGGCGGCAGGTCGGCGTGCAGCCGCAGGGTCTCCTCGGCCCAGCGCGGCGCGCTGGTCGGCGTCGAGTTGAGCACCAGGCTGGCGAGACCCTCAGGCTGCGTGAACGCGTACTCGAGCGCGAGCATCCCGCCCCACGAAGTGCCGAGCAGGTGGACCTGCTCCAGCCCGAGTCCCTCGCGCACGGCCTCCAGCTGCTCGAGGAAGGTCTCGACCACCCAGAGCGACGGGTCGTTCGGCCGCGCCGAGTCGCCGCCACCGAGCTGGTCGTAGAAGACGACCCGCCGTCCCTGTTGCGCCAGCGCCCCGAGGCCGAGGAGCGGTAGATGCGATCCGCCCGGCCCGCCGTGCAGGCAGAGCAGCGGCAGCCGGCCAGGCGCCTCAGCCTCGCCGACGACCCGGTACGCCGTCCCCTCAGGGACCCACGCCGTCAGTCGATCGTCCAGGTGTCGCCGGCGTGAAGGAGCTGCGCGAGGTCGCCCTCGCCCTGCTCCTCCCGCGCGCGCTCGAGCTGCTCTTCCATCAGCCGGTCGTAGACCGGTCGCTCGACGTCGCGGAAGACGCCGATCGGGGTCGGCCCGTGCGGGGTGTGCGAGAGCCGCGCCACCGCCGCGGCCAGCGACGGAGTCTCCGCATGCTCGTCGTGGACGAGGAGCGTGTCCTCGCCAGCCTCGGCCACGTCGACGATCTCCGCCGAGGCATCGAGCCGCATCCGCACGCCGCGCTCTCCCTCCGCCCCGAAGCGAATGGGCTCGCCGTGCGACAGCAGGATCCGGTTCTCCTTCTCGTCGCGCACGGTGTCGAAGGCGCCGTCGTTGTAGACATTGCAGTTCTGGTAGATCTCGACGAAGGCCGCCCCCTGGTGGGCGTGCGCGCGCCGCAGCGTCTCGGTCAGGTGCGCGCGGTCGGTGTCGATCGAGCGCCCGACGAAGGTCGCCTCCGCGCCGAGCGCCAGCGCAACCGGGTTGAAGGGCCAGTCGACCGACCCCATCGGCGTCGTCTTGTTGATCGTCCCGAGCGGCGAGGTCGGCGAGTACTGCCCCTTCGTCAGCCCGTAGATCTGGTTGTTGAACATTAGGATCTTGATGTTCACGTTGCGCCGCAGGGCATGGATCAGATGGTTGCCGCCGATCGACAGCGCGTCGCCGTCGCCGGTCACCACCCAGACGGAGAGATCAGGCCGCGAGAGCGCAAGCCCGGTCGCGATCGCTGGTGCGCGCCCGTGGATCGAGTGGATGCCGTAGGTCTCGACGTAGTACGGGAAGCGCGCCGCGCAGCCGATCCCGGAGATGAAGACGATCCGCTCGCGCGGGATCCCGAGCTCGGGGAGGAAGCTCTGGACCGCGGCCAGGATCGCGTAGTCCCCGCAGCCCGGGCACCAGCGGACCTCCTGGTCGGTCTTGAAGTCCTTCGCTGTCAGCTGGACGTGGCCGTTGCCCCCGTTCTCACTCACAGCAGCGCCTCCATCGCGTCGGCGAGCTCGCCGGCCCGGAGCGGCAGGCCGCG
>Ga0173483_10000065_pt1 | contig 22838 bp, 15 predicted proteins | sample NitcycUS178409R2_FD_122621 | JGI IMG/M metagenome (GOLD analysis project Ga0173483, IMG submission 122621) | Soil microbial communities from Arlington Agricultural Research Station in Wisconsin, USA - Nitrogen cycling UWRJ-S178-409R-2 (version... | ecosystem: Environmental > Terrestrial > Soil...
CGGAGCTCCGCGTGAAGCCGAACCTGCCGGTGCTCGGGCCGAAGCTGGGGAAGGAGCTCCGCGCGGTGCGCTCCGCGCTCGAGGCCGGCGACTTCGAGGAGCTCGACGGCGGCCGCCTGCGCGTGAACGGCCACGAGCTCTCGCCCGACGAGGTGCTGGTCGAGCGCCGTGGCAAGGAGGGTTGGGCGGTCGCCGGCGAGAACGGCCTGACCGTCGCACTCGACCTGCAGCTCGACCCGGAGCTCGAGCTCGAGGGCCGCGCACGTGAGGTAATCCACCAGGTGAACACGATGCGCAAGGAGGCCGGCCTCGAGATCACCGACCGGATCGTGCTGACGCTGCCGACCGACCTCCTCGTGCACGAGGGGTGGATCGCGCGCGAGACGCTCGCCGAGCGGGTTGAGCCCGGCGGGGAGGTCGCGATCGAGAAGGCCTAGAGGTTCTCGACGGCGCGGGCGAGGATGTCTCGCAGTGCCCGCTGGTCGGAGACCGAGAGCGACGCGATCGCCTCTGGCGGCTCGCTCATCAGGGCCATCACCTCTTCGCGTAGCTCGACCCCCGCCGACGTCAGCGTCAGCGCCTTGACGCGCCGGTCGCCCTCGGCGCTGCGGCGCTCGACGAGCCCGCGCTTCTCGAGGCGGTCGACGATCCCGGTCACGTTCGACGCGTCGCAGAACAGGCGCTCGGCCAGCGCGCTCATCGGCCGCGGCTCCTGCGGGTCGAGCATGCGCAGGGCGTGCGCCTGCGCGAACCCGAGGCCGAGCTCGTTCAGCGCCGCGCCGACCTTGACGCGCTGCGCCATGCCGATCTCGAAGAACAGCTTCTGGGCCTCATGGGCGACCGATGTCTCAACGCTCAAGGCCATGCCGTCCATCATGATACTTGAGATGATAGGTATTTGACAAGCTCAAGTATTTGGTACCCTACCGCGATGCCCAAAGCAGCGATCCAGGCGGAGCAGCTCGTCCGCGAGTTCAAGAAGGGCCCGCGTGCCGTCGACGGGATCGACCTCGAGGTCTCGCCGGGCGAGATCTACGGATTTCTGGGCCCCAACGGCGCGGGCAAGAGCACAACCGTCCACATGCTCACGACGCTGCTGCCACCGACCTCGGGGTCCGCGCGCGTGGCCGGCTTCGACGTGCTGCGCCAGGGCCCCCAGGTGCGCCAGAACATCGGCGCCGCGCTGCAGGAGGCCGCGCTCGACCCGCTCCTGACCGGCCGTGAGCACCTGCGCCTGCAAGCCTCCCTCCAGGGCCTCTCGCGTACCGAGCGGGTGCGCCGTTCCGAGGAGCTGCTCACGCGTGTCGGCCTGGGCGAGGCCGCCGACCGCAAGGTGCGCGGCTACTCGGGCGGCATGAAGCGCCGGCTCGACCTCGCGCTGGCACTTGTCCACCGGCCCAAGATCCTCTTCCTCGACGAGCCGACGACCGGCCTCGACGTGCAGAGTCGCACGGCGCTTTGGAGCGAGGTGAGCCGGCTCGCCAGCGAGGACGACGTGACCGTCTTCCTGACGACGCAGTACCTCGAGGAAGCCGACGTCCTGGCCGACCGGGTCGGGATCATCGACCACGGCCACATCGTCGCCGAGGGCACGCCCGCGGCGCTGAAGGCGGAGGTCGGGCGGCCGACCGTCGAGGCGATTCCCGCGTCCGAGGACGACTTGCCGCGGACGGCCGGGATCCTCGAGCGGTTCGGCGAGCCGGTCTCTTCCACGAAGGGCGTGGCGGTGCGCCTGAACGACGGCCGCGTCGGCCTCTACGAGATCGTGCGCGCGCTCGACGCCGACGGGCTCGAGGCCGAGAACATCCAGATCCACCAGCCGTCGCTCGACGACGTGTTCCTCGCCAAGACGGGCCGCTCGCTCGAGGGCGCCGCGGAGGAGGACGAGGAGGAGCAGCGGCGCGGGCTCGCGATGGAGCCGGCTTGAGCGTCTTTGTAGATCAGGTCTTCCAGCTCGGCCGCCGGTCGGTGGTGCGGACGGTGCGTCAGCCCGCGAACGTCGTCGGGCCGCTTGTCTTCCCGATGCTGCTGCTGGCGGTGAACTCCGGCGGCCTCAAGGCCGCGACGAACCTGCCGGGCTTCCCGACGAACTCGTTCTTCGCCTTCGCGCTGGCGGTGCCATTCATCCAGGGCGCGCTGTTCGCGACCATGAACACCGGCACCGACCTCGCGCGCGACATCCAGACCGGGTTCCTGAGCCGGCTTTCGCTGACGCCGATGCGCGGGGTCGCCCTGCTGGCGGGCCAGCTCGGCGGCGTCGCCGTGCTCACCATCGCGCAGGTGACCGTCTACCTCGCCGTCGGGTTTGCGGTCGGCGTGCGGCTCGAGTCGGGCCTGGCGGGAGTCGTCGTCATCTTCCTCTTCGCGACGCTCGTCGGGCTCGGGTTTGGCGCGCTCGGGGCGTTCGCAGCGCTCCGCACCGGTTCGGGCGAGGCCGTTCAGAGCCTGTTCCCGGTCTTCTTCGTCTTCCTGTTCATCTCGTCGATGAACATCCCGCGGAACCTGATCGAGGCGACGTGGTTCCGCGACCTCGCGACCGCGAACCCGGTCTCGTACCTGCTGGAGTGCGTGCGCAGCCTGATCATCACGGGCTGGGACGCCGAGGCGCTGGCGCTCGGGTTCGGGATCGCTGCGTCGATCGCCCTGGTCGCGATGGCGGCTGCGAGCTGGGCGCTCCGCGTGAGGATGGCGCGTTCATGAGGACGCTCGCGGTTGCAAGGGCCGTCGCCTGGCGGACGTTGCACAACGTGCTGACGAACCCGTCGCTGCTGCTGCCGTCGCTGATTTTCCCGCTCTTCTTCTTCACCGCCTTCGCCGGCGGGCTCTCGCGGATCGACAAGCTGCCCGGCTTCGAGTTCCCCAGCGGATACACGGCCTTCCAGTTCGCCTTCGTGCTGTTGCAGTCGGCGGTCTTCGGAGGCGTCTTCACTGGGTTCGGGATCGCGCGCGACTTCGAGAGCGGCTTCGCCCGGCGGCTCCTGCTCGCGGCGCCGAACCGCACCGGCATCGTCTTCGGCTACGCGCTCGCCGCGTGCGGCCGCTGGCTGGTGACCGCGTCCTTCCTCACGGCAGTCGCGCTGATCGTTGGCATGCGTGTCGACGGGAACGGGGTCGACCTGTTCGGCATGTACACGCTCGCGTTGCTCCTCAACGGCGCGGCCGTCCTCTGGTCGGCCGGGGTCGCGATGCGGCTGCGCACGATGCAGGCGGGGCCGATCATGCAGCTGCCCGTCTTCCTCGTGCTCTTCTTCGCGCCCGTGTACGTGCCGCTCGCGCTGCTGCAGGGCTGGATCCACTCGGTCGCCACGGTGAACCCGGTGACGCGCGTGCTCGAGGCGTCGCGCGGCTTCATCTCCGGCGAGCCGACGGAGGTCGCGCTCGCCTACGGGACGGCGCTCTGCCTCGTGCTGTTCTTCTCGCTCTGGGCCCTGCGCGGACTGCGCAGCGCCGAACGCGCGGGTTGACTCTCTAAGGATCGGAGGGAGCCCGCCGCTCGGGGGGTGGTGGCGACGGGCTCTCCCCATTGCTCGCCGCGGGTCTCAAGGCCAGGTACAGAGCTCCGCGGCTCGCATCGCCCAGTGCTCAGGACGCTAGTCGCCGCGCCGCGGGATTCCAATAGGCCGACCGGCCCATCTTTCAAAGGAGGAAACGCGCCGTCTGCGCGGGATTTCCGGTCGACGCCGCCAGAGGCCCTCCGTATCATCGGAGGCGCCCAGTGAGCTCCGAAGACCAAGCTGTCTACTTCAACGCCGTGCCCCTGTTCGTCCTGTCGGGCGCGTACCTGATGGTGGCGGCGTTGCTGGCCCCGACGCTGTGGCGCGAGCGGCGCCGGGTGGCAGTGACGGACGTCGCGCTCGCCTCGATCTTCCCCGGGATCGCCATCCCGGCCGCGATCTTCGGCGCGGTGGTCCTCCACGACCGCTCCCCGATCGGGGGTCACGTCTGGCCGCCGTTCGTGGCGATCGTGATCGCGCTCATCCCTGCACTGATCTTCCTGCGCCGCTGGAGCGAGCCCGCCGTCGTCGTGATGAGCGGGCCGCGCGCCAGGGAAGCCGAGGAGCTCGTCAGCGTCCGCGATCGCGAGCTGGACGCGGTGGCGCAGATCGTGAACGCGCTTGCGCGATCCCAGGACCCGGTCGAGGCGGCACGGACGCTGCTCGACAAGGTCGAGTCCCTGCTCGGCACCGACTTCACCGCGCTGGCGCTCGTCACGGCGGACGAGGACGAGGCGACGGGACTGGTCGCGCGCTCGGGCGGCGAAGACATCGCGTGGTGGAGCGAGATGCGCGTCCACCTGCACAACGAGCCGTCGGGGATCGCGAGCGCGTTCTTCGAGGCGGCGCCCGTGACGGTTTACGACGTCGAGTCCTCGCCGCTCGTGAACCCGCGCCTGGCGCGCGCGGTCAAAGGGAAGAGCGCGGCCTTCGTCCCGCTGATCGTGGAGGAGCGCGTGATCGGCGTGCTCGTCGCCGCGACCACCCGCGAACGGCGTGCGTTCCCGCCGGAGGATGTACGCCTCATGGAGGCGCTCGCGGGGGAGGCCGCGATCGCGCTGGACCGCACCCGCTCGGCCTCGGCGCTCGACCAGGCCCTCGCGCGAGAGCGGCTCGTGGCGAAGATCTCGCGCCGCGTCCGCTCGGTACACGACCTCGACGCGGTCACGCGCGTCGCCGTGACCGAGACCGGCCGCGCCCTCGGCGCGACGCGCTGCTTCATCAGGCTCGCCGAGCAGTCCGACGCGCTGCCGGTCCGCGCCGAGTGGTGGGCCGAGGGGCTCAAGCCACTCGGACTGGCATCGTCCGGCCTGCCGGTCTCGAACCTCGCGGCGCGCGAGCGGCGCACGGTCGCGATCGCGGACGTGCTCGACGCGCCCGAGCTGATCGACCCGTCGCTCGGCAGCGTGGAAACGCTGACCCGCCTGGGCACGCGGTCTGCTCTGGGGACGCCGATCATCGTCTTCGACCGGATGATCGGGGTGCTCGGCCTGCACCGGCCCGAGCCGGGGTCGTGGGCCCCGGCGGACGTCCAGCTGGCCGAAGCGGTCGCGCGTGAGATCGGGCTCGCGTTGCACACGGCGCGCCTACTGGAAGAGAACGAACGGCGGCTAGGCGAGCAGACGGCACTGCTGAAGGCCGCTCAGACCGTGACGAGCGAGCTCGAGCTCGAAACGGTCCTGCAGCGGCTCGTCGACGAGGTCGCGGCGCTGCTCGACGCGGACACAGTCGATTGCTACCTCTACGACCCCGACACCGGCCTGCTCCGCTGCGCGGCTGTCCACGGGCTTCGCGAAGGCGTTGTGGGCTTCGAGTTCTCCGCCGAGCGCGGCCTCGCAGGCCGGGCGATCGCACGCGGGCGCCCCGTGCTCTCGGACGACCACGGCGCGCTCCCGGACGCGGTTCCTCACCCGGCCTACGAAGGCCTCCGCGGCGCGATCGTCGCGCCGATGCGCTGGTCGGGCGAGGTGATGGGCATCCTCGGCGTCGGGTCGCGGGATCGCGCGCGCCGCTTCACCCAGGCCGACTCCGGGCTGCTGGAGGCGTTCGCGAACCTGGCCGCGCTGTCGCTTCGCAACGCCGAGAGCTTCGCCGACCGCTCGCGCCAGGCTCAGATCCAGCGTGGCTTCTACCGCATCGCCTCCGTGCTCGGGGAGCCGATCTCGCTGAAGGAGACCTTCGACGCGCTGGCACAGGCCGCGTCGGACGCGCTCGGCGGCGGCAGCGCCGCGGTGCTGATGCCCGCCGGCGACGACCTCCGGCTCGCGGGGCTGCACGGGCTCCCCGGCCTGCTGGTGCGGTTCCTGGAGAACGGCCTGGGCGACCCCTCCGGCCCGCTGCGGACGGCCGCGCGCGGAGGCCGCGTGCTGGCCGCGCCGCAGTTTGCCGACGATGACCGCTTCGACGAAGAGTGGCGCGCCGTGTCCCGCGAGTCGGGCTACTCGGCGCTCCTCGCGGTGCCGGTCGAGTCGCCGCGCAGCGAGGAAGGCGCGCTCGTGCTCGTCTTCTTCGACGAGGAGCGGCGCTTCACCGACGACGACCTCGAGCTCGCGCGCAACCTCGCGGGGGCGGCGCGCGGGGCGCTCGAACGGAGCGAGCTGTTCGAGGCAGAGCGACGCTCCCGCGCGCTCGCGCAGCAGCTCGCGCGTACGGGGTCGCGGCTCGCGACCGAGCTCGACCCTGCCGCGGTGCTCGACGAGGTCGTCCAGCAGGCACCGATGCTGCTCGACGCCGACGCCGCGGTCATCCGGCTGCTCGAGGGCGACGAGCTCGTCGCGGCCGCGGGAGTGGGCGAGGAAACGGCCACGATGCTCGACTCGCGCATGCCGTCGACGGCTCGGCTCGCAGGGGACGCGGCGCAGTCGCGCTCGCCGGTCGCGGTCCCGGATGCGCGCGACGACCAGCGGCTGCTCCAGGCCGACCCGATGCTCGCCGCCGGCTACGCGTCCTGCGTGGCGGTGCCGCTCGTCGGTGCCGAGGGATCGGTGCTCGGCGTGCTCTCGGTCTACGGCCGTACCCCGCGCCGATGGCGCGAGGAGGAAGTCGAAGCGCTGGCGGCGTTTGCCGGGAACGCGTCGGCCGCGCTCTCCAGCGCCGAGCTCTACCAGAGCGTCGCGCTCGAGAAGGAGCGCAGCGTGGCGATCCTCGCCAACATCGCCGACGGGATCGTGGCCGTCGACCGCGAGGGGGATGTCGTCCTCTGGAACGCAGCGGCCGAGCGGATCACGGGCGTGCCCGCGGAGGAGGCGCTCGGCCGGCCGCCCGGGGAGGTGCTGCAACGCGACCTGCAGTCGGGCGACGACGTTCCCGCGGGCGAGCGGCTCGTCTCGCTCCGCCGCGGGGGCGAGGAGATCTGGCTGTCGCTCACGGAAGCAGTGATGCGCGATCCGGCAGGCGCCATCGCCGGGCGCATCTTCGCCTTCCGCGACATCTCCGCCGAGCGGGTCGTCGAGCAGATGAAGTCGGAGTTCGTCTCGAACGTCTCGCGCGAGCTGCGCTCGCCGTTGACCTCGATCTACGGCTTCGCCGAGACGCTGCTACGCGACGACGTTCTCTTCGGCGAGGAGGAGCGGGGGACGTTCCTGAGCTACATCGCCTCGGAGGCCGGACGGCTGACCGCGATCGTCGACCGCCTGCTCTCCGTGGCGCGGCTCGACTCGGGGGATCTGCAGGTGCAGCTCTCGCCGACCGACGTCGGCGCCGTCGTCTCGGAGGTCGTCTCGGCCGCGAAGCAGTCGCTGAAGCTTGACGACCACCAGCTCGAGGTCGAACTGCCGCCGGAGCCGCTGACCGTGGACGCCGACCGGGACAAGCTGCGCCAGATCGTGATGGACCTCGTCGAGAACGCCGTCAAGTACTCGCCGGGCGGGGGCGTCGTCCGAGTGGCCGCGCGCCGCCACGACGACGCCGTCGAGGTGAGCGTCGAGGACCAGGGGATCGGGATCCCGCAGGCCCAGCAGACGCGGATCTTCGCCAAGTTCTACCGCGCCGAGAGCGGTGGACGTGACCTCGCCAGCGGCGGTACGGGGCTCGGGCTCTTCATCGCCAAGGAGCTGCTCGACGCGATGCGCGGGCGCATCTGGGTCGACTCGCGCGAAGGCGAGGGGTCGACGTTCACGTTCTCGCTGCCGCTTTCCGCGGCGCCGCCGGTCCTGAGCGAGCGAGAATGAACAGCTTCTCGAATGGGTATGCGCGACTGATGCGAAAAGAGGGCCGATGACGCGGGTGCTGGTAATCGACGACGAAGCTCCGATCCGCCTGCTCTGCCGGGTCAACCTGGAGGCGGAGGGGATGGACGTGCTCGAGGCGAGCGACGGCCCGACGGGCCTCGAGAAGGCGCGCAACGAGGAGCCCGACGTGATCCTCCTCGACGTGATGATGCCGGGGCTCGACGGCTGGCAGGTCGCGGAGGAGCTGATCGACGGCGACGCCACGAGCTCGATCCCGATCGTCTTCCTGACGGCCCGCGCCGAGGCCCGTGACCGGGCTCGCGGCCTCGACCTCGGCGGCATCGACTACGTCACGAAGCCGTTCAACCCCGTCGAGCTCGCGCCGCTCGTGCGCGACCTCATCGCCCGCGTCGACCGCGGCGAGCGCGAGGAGCTGCGCCGCGAGAAGATCGCCGAGCTACGCGACCTGCTCGACCCGCCGCGGCGGGACGAGTAAGGGTTTCCCGCTACCGCCCCGCAAAGTCGGTCGTGACCATCAGCGTGTGTCGCTGGCCGTTGAAGCAGCCCGTGAGCGCGCCGACGCCGACGAGCCGGTAGCCGGGGCGCAGCAGGTTGGCGCGGTGCGACGGGCTCGCGAGCCACAGCTCCACGAGCGCACGCGCGCTGGCGAGGCCCGAGCTCCACGCGAGGTTCTCGCCGACGCGCGGCGCGCGCACGCCCGCGCGCCGGATGCGCGTGGTGAACGCGCCGTGCGTGAACGTGCCCGTCCGGAGCATGCGGCGTGAGTGGTTGCGTGCCGCGCCTTCGAGCCTCGCGTCGGCCCTGAGCGGGCGCAGACCGTGCGCGATGCGTACCTGGTTCATCACCGTGAGTAGAGCCGACTCGGAGCGAGTCAAACTCGCGGTCTCTGCCGCGTCGGCGCTGCCTGCTGCTATGAGGGCGATGGCGACGGCCGCCACGCCCGTGCGTACTCGTCTGGCCACGAGTGGGCGAAATGAAAGCACAGATCGCGGCCGGAAACCCCCGCAAAGCGTGACAAATGTCAGGCGAGTGAGCGGAAACCGGCGCAGGAAGCGCGATCGTGCGCGAGTACACTCATCCCATCGGGACGTAGCGCAGCCTGGTTAGCGCGCCTGCTTTGGGAGCAGGAGGCCGGCGGTTCGAATCCGCCCGTCCCGACTAAGAGACCCGCTAGAAACGGCGGGTTTCTTAGTGCCGGTCTGCCGCGGTTAGGACGCATGCGCGGCGTCGGACTCGTCGTCGGTGACGATCCGGGGTGCCACTGAGGCTGCCATCCGGGCAGACCCCACGCTCTGAGAGCCAGAACGAGGCGCTGCTCGCCGTCTTCAGGTGCTATTCACGAGAACCCGGCGAAACGTGATCGCCCCCTGCCAAGCCGACGCTAACGCGCGCCGCTCGCGGCCAGCTGGTCCGCTACCCATTGCCGGACCAGGCCACGGCAGCGCTCGATCATTTCCTCATGGCGCTCCGGCTCTACTTCGAGGCAGATCGAGTGGACGAGCAGATCATCGAACTCGGGGTCACTGACGTACTCCACCATCAGCTCATCGAGGTGCGGCAGGACGGTTCTACGGAACTCCTCGAACTCTTCGGCCTGGAAGTACGCATCGGCGAGCTGACCGTAGCGCTCGAGCTTCTCCTCGTAGACGAGGTCGGCGCGGTCGCCGATCTCGAAGTAGTCGCGCGTGTTCTGGTTGATTCGCATCGAGCGCCCGGTGACTGTGCAAAAGATGCACCACGCGGTCAGGGCCTTGATTGCCCACGGAAAGTAGTAGTGGAGGCTGACCAGCGCCATGTCGGGTGAGGCGTTGGCGTAGTCGATCGGCTGCGCTTGGTCGTCCTTCACGATCACCTCGCACGAGTTGAGCTCCCAGCGGAAGAATGCGTTGACGAGGCGGCTGATCGTCGCCACCTCGCGTTCGAGCTGGGGAGCGAGGAACTCGTGATCGACGACGTAACGGTAGTGCCCGTGCTGACCCGGCTCGAAGCGCACGACCATCGTCTGTGGGCCGATCGACAGGGTCCGAGTGAACACCTCGTAGTTCTCCACGGCTGCCTGGAGGTGCATCAGCCGCTCACCGGATTCGTCGTAGCTCCGGTGGAGCTCATCGCCGTTGGCGATTCGCGTCACGCCGACCCACGTCCCGCCGTTGAACGGTTTCATGTAGAGGGGGTACCCGATTCGCTCTGCGATCGCGTCGAGGTCAAAGGCCGGGTTGTAGAGCTCGGCCATCGGCACGTAGCGCGGGTTGTCGGGTGGCAGCCTGTTCGGGATCAGCCAGGTCTCGGGCACCTTGAGGCCGAGCCGCATCATCGCGCAGTAGGCTGAGTGCTTCTCCATTGCCTGGAAGGTAAACGGGTTGTTGAGGAGGTACACGTTGTTCATCAGCGCCGTCTTCTTCAACCATTCGCGCGGAACGTCGTACCACCAGGAGAGCCGGTCGATCACCAGCGCGTAACGGGGATCCGAGCGGAGGTCGAACGGCTCGTTCATGATCCGCTCGCTCGAGAACTCATGCGTCTCTCCCTGGTATCTGACAGCCCCGATCCGGCAAAGCATGGTCTCGAAAGCGGTGGGCCAATCCTCTTCCGTTGCCAGGAGCAGCCCGATGAGGTGCTGTCTCGCCATCGTTGCTGGCCTCGGAACGAGTCTAGCCCGGGGCGCCGAGCACAATCGGGATCACGTCCGTATGGCACTCGTGCGGTCCATCCTGCCGTCAGCAGGGACAACGCACGAAAGTGCCTGCACTGAAGCCGGGATCGCGGTGGAGAACGGCCGACGCCCGCGGTATGAGAGGAGAAGTGATCCACTCAGTCCGAGCACGGCCGCGGCGAGCGCGGCGCCGGTCAGCATGAGCCCGGACGCGAGCGAGAAGTTGACCGCCACACCCTTTGAGACGCCGAGCGCGAGCAGCACGCCCGCGGTCGTCCCCATCCCGGCGACGGCTCCGCCGGCCGTGATCGGAAGGATCGACGTCGCGCCGCTCATGCACAGGATGACTAGCGCGAGTGTCGGCGAGAATCGGACGCCGAGGGCACTCAGCAGCAGGGTGCTGCCGAGGGCGCGCGACGTCCAGCAGCCCAGGAGCAGCAGACCCGCGATGAGCGTCGGCCGCGAGAATCGCGTGCTGTCCGCCACGCGCCGGTAGACGGCGTGGAGGCGGTGGGACCGTGAGACGAGTGGGAGCCGAGCCAACCGTTGGCCGAGCGTGAGGATTCCCAGGCAGCCGATGCAGAACAGGACGACGACGATCAGCGGCGCGCGGAGGACCGGGCCGGACATCGCCAGGGCGGAGATGGCCAGCGGGAGCATCGCCACCGCGTCGACCATGCCGAGCGCAACAATCGAGACAGCAATCGTCTCGAGCCCAAGCGTCACCCCGCCGAGCCCGCGCAAGGTGGAGATCTTCACCACGTAGTCGAGCCGGAAGGGCAGCACCACCCCGCTCGCAGCGGCCGCCCCGCAAGCCGCAAGACACCGCGCGCCGTCGGGGCGCTCGCGGCGGGGGAACAGCTGGTGCCATCCGAATGCGCGGAAGCCGAAGCTGCCGAGATAGGAACATCCGGCGAGAACGACCAGAGGGGCGCGTGCTCCCTCCAGGGGCCAGCTCGCGTCGCTCAGGTGTCGGGCGACCAGGACACACGCGCCCAGCGAGAGAAGACAGAACGCGAGCCCACCGAGGAGCTTCCGACGATGCGAGCTGTCGTGGATTCCGCGCCAAGGTGCCGCGGGCCGAGCCACGTCCACCGGGGAACGGCCTGCGACCGCCTCGATCACGAGACACTCGCGACTGGCACGGGCCCGACCACCGTGAAGGAGCGATCCCCCGGTTGCGCTGTCGTGCTGGCCCGACCCGCGATCGTCGAAAGGGCGCCGGCTGGGATCCCGGCAATCAGTGCGTGTTCCCGCTGCAGTGCCTGCAGTCGGAGCCGTCGATCAGACGGCCGCAGGACGCGCACCTGCGCCGCGCCTTGCGGGCTGGAGCAGCCCCTGCCTGAGTCCGAGCCGGATCATCACCGCTCCGACACCGGTCGTCCCCACGGTGAGTTCTGGGATCGTGAATCACTCTGCTGGTCCGCTCGGGGTCGCCAGGTGGGTCGGTCCGACCATCGTGTAGGAGCGATCGCCGATCGATAGCCTCGCCGAGTCGGGGCCGTCCTCCGCCAGCCACGACTCGACCGCGCCGAGCACTTGGACGACGCCGCGCGACTCCCACTCCGAGCGAACGTGGACTTCTCCGTGCGCTCCGTCGAACGAGACCGAAGAGCGGTCGAATAGTCCCGCAAGACAGCGCATGAGCCCGTGCACGGACGTGGCGTCTGGAACGGCAACGCGAATCTCCACCATCGGGTCCTCCCGGCTCGAAGCTTCGTCGCCGACCGGGCGTCTGTGGTCGGCCAGGTACTGCTCCAACCCGCGCTGGCTGAGGGTGGACCCTTCGCGCGCCGATCGTTACGGCCCGCGCGATGATTCACTGCGCCGATCGCTGAGGCGCTGCAGCAGGAGCGTACCACCGCAGCGGGCTAGGAGCGATTTACCCTGGGCTGTCCTGAGCCGGTGCGGGCTGCAGGAGCGGTGGCAGGAGCAGGAGATGACTGTCGACGATCGCCTGGGCGATGTCGACGAGCTTGTGTCCGTTGTGTTGCGAATGGTCGCGGAGCATCTCGAAGGCTCGATCCGCGTCCACGGAGTGGCGCGCCATGAGGATGCCCTTCGCCTGCTCGATCGTCGCTCTCCGCCCGAACGCCCCTCGCAGGCTGTGGTACTCGGCAAATCGCTGAAGGGTGATGTCAATCGCGCTCTGCAGCTCCTCCGGGCTGCCGTCGACGATGTAGGCGAAGACTCCGCGCTTCGCCGCCTCGTGGACGTAGGCGGGGTCCTTGGCCGACAGCAGCGCGATCACCGGGCACGATGCCTCGCGGACGATCTCTGTGATCAGCTCGAGCGCGTGCTCGGAGTGCAGCCCGAGCCCGACCAGCGCGACATCCGGCCGCTCTCTCGCAGTCACCGCGCCGACCTCTTTCACGTAGATCTCGCGTGCGATCACCTCGTGCCCCAGTCCGGCCACGACCTGGGCGAGCAGCTCGAGTCGTTCCCGCTTCTCGTTGGCGATCAGGACACGTAGGTGCCGGGTCTCGTCTTCACCCATGGCAGCTGAAATGTACCGCGGTCCAGCGCGCCGCTCGGTCGCGGGCGCATACCCGCTTGTGTCGCTGCGTCGCCTCAGGTACCCGGCGCAGCGAATCACCACCGCGGGGCCAGAAGCGTTCCGGCCCAGCGAAGATCCGCCCTCAAGAGCGTAGGCGTCGCACGTGACTATCGAGCGGCTGAGACCCACCGGGGTGCTCCGCATGACGACGAAGCCCCGCTCGACGGCGAGGGGCCTCGTGGGCGACGTCGAGGCTCCAGCGCAACGCCTCCGCCATGCAGGTGGCGTCGCCCTGCTGCGCCAGCGCGTACGCGCGAACGCGCTGCAGCACTGCGCGCGAGGTGGCGCCGGACTCGCTTTCCTCCGTCGTCGTCAGCACCTCGTCGGCGAGCGCGACTGCCTCGTCGGGCCGCCGCTCGAGCACGGCGAGCTCGGCGAGGCGCGCCTTCGTCTCGAACACGTAGCTGCGCGAATCTCGTGGCGGAGGAGCCCGCCGCCACGAGACGCTCGTAAGCTTCCCCGACCTGCCGCAAGGAATTTCAGTTGGCGCGAGCCAGCGGTTTGGTGGAGAGATCCGCGCGGATCGTCCCGTGCGTCGCTCCTTGCGACTAGATCACCGCCTACCGCCGCCGTAACCTCTTGACATGCCGTTTTGCACGGAGTGCGGAACCGAGAACCCGCCGCAGGCGCGGTTCTGCCTGGCCTGCGGCACCGAGCTCGCCGCGGCTCCGGCGCCTGCGCCGCCGACCGAAGAGCGAAAGGTCATCACTGCAATCTTCGTGGACCTCGTCGGCTCGACCGCGCGCTCCGAGCAGCTCGACCCCGAGGACGTCAAGGCGCTCGTTGCGCCATACCACGCACGGGTACGGGCCGAGCTCGAGCGCCACGGCGGCACGTTCGAGAAGTTCAGCGGCGACGCTGTGCTTGCGCTCTTCGGCACGCCGAAAGCCCACGAGGACGACCCGGAGCGCGCGATCCGCGCAGGGCTCGCCGTCGCGAAGGGCATCGCTGAGCTGAACGCCGAGGACGAGTGGCTCGACCTCCACATCCGCATCGGGATCCACACAGGCGAGGCGCTGGTAATGCTCGGAGCCCGTCCGAGCGAGGGCGAATGGTCGGCGGCGGGGGACGTCCTCAACACGGCAGCACGAATCCAGTCGGCTGCGCCGAGGGACGGGATCCTGGTCGGCCGCGCCACCTACCTCGCCACCATGAATGCGTTCGAGTTCCGCGAGGCGGAGCCCGTGCAGGCCAAAGGCAAAAGCGAGGCGGTCTCGGTCTGGGAGGTCGTTGCCGCCCGCGACGGTGCCCCTCCGCGGCCGAGCGACGAGACGCGCTTCGTCGGACGGGAGGAGGAGCTCGACGCGCTCCTCGGATTCTGCACGGGCATGCTGGACGGGCGCCGCGCGGGCATCGCGACCATCGTCGGCTCGCCGGGGATCGGGAAGAGCCGCCTGCTGCACGAGCTCGTTACGCGGCTCGAGGAGCGCTGCAACGTTCACTGGGGACGGTGCCTCTCGTACGGCGAAGGCATCACCTACTGGCCAGTCACGGAGATCGTCAAGTCGGCGGCAGGGATCCTCAGGAGCGACGAGCCCGAGACCGTTGCCGCGAGACTCGACACGTTCCTTGAGGGACTAGTCACCCAAGACGTCGACGAACTGCGGACGATCGCGGCCGCCCTCTCGAACCTGATCGGGATCGCGACAACCCCTCGCGGCACCTACGCGAGCAGCGAGATCTCACAGACCGAGCTCCATTGGGGCATCCGACGCACCTTGCAGCTCCTCGCGACGGAACGGCCGACCGCGGTCGTCATCGAAGACCTCCACTGGGCCGAGCCGACGCTGCTCGAGTTGATCGCGTACGTCGCCGGCGAGGACACCGAGGCACCTCTCGTGCTCGTGTGCTCCGCCCGGCCCGATCTCGAGGAGGTAGCGCCGGGGTTCTTGGGCTCGGAGGGTCGGCGGCGAACGGTCGAGCTGCAAACCCTCGGCGCTGATCAGGCGGCGGCGCTCCTCGCAGACCTTACGGGCGATCCTGCCTTGGCAGCGACGCCGTTCGCGTCGGCACTGATCGAGAACGCGGGCGGCAACCCCCTGTTCCTCGAGGAGACGGTGCGAATGCTCCGGGACCAGGGCCTGATCGACCTCGAGCGCTGGAGGAGCGGGGAGGCCCGCGACCTGCCGATCCCGACGAGCGTCCAGGGTCTCATCAGCTCTCGACTGGACCGCCTGGCGCGCCAGGAGAAACAGCTCGCCCACCACGCCTCGGTGGTCGGCTCGGTCTTCTGGGCGGGCGCCGTGGCGCACCTGAGCCTCCAGGACGGCAGGCCGCCAGACGATCCCCGTCCCGGCCTCGGAGAGCTCGAACGGCGTGACTTCGTCGCGCACAAGGCCGTGTCCACTGTCGCGGGCGAGGACGAGTACGCGTTCAAGCACATCCTGATTCGGGACGTCGCATACGGGCAGGTGCCGAAGGGCCGCCGGGCGCAGCTCCACCTTCGCTTCTCGGACTGGGTGACGGTCGTTCGCGGCAAGGCGGATGAGTTCATCGAGATCGTCGCCTGGCATCTCGAGCAGGCATGCGGGCTGTCGCGGGAGGTCGCCCGCAGTCCGATCGATCCGCCGATCCGGGAGGCGGCCGAGGCGCTGGCGAAGGCCGCGGGCCGGGCGGAGCGCCGGGAGAGCCTGCGCGAGGCGCGCCGCTACTACACGCGGGCCCTCGACGTGCTCGGCGACGACCATGCCGACTTGCGAGCCGAGCTCCGCCTGCGGCGTGCGGACATCCTCATGATGCTCGGCGAGCTCAAGGAAGCATCCGACGAGCTCGAGGACGTCGCAGAGGCGGCGTCGGCGCTCCAGCGAACGGACATCGCGTGCGAAGCGTCGCTCCTGCTCGGCGACATCGATCAGCGGCAAGGACGCGCCGCCGACGCGCACGAACGGCTGACCAAGGCGCAGGACCTGGCGCGCTCGGGCGACGCGTACCTCCGAATCAAGGTCGCCTACGTGCTCGCCGCTCTCGTCGCTGACTTCGAGGGACAGTACGAGCAGGCCATCGACGGCCTTCATTTCGGAATCGCCACCGCCGACGAGATAGGCGACGTCGCGCTCGCTGCGGAAGGCCACCTTCGGCTCGCGCCGACCGTGATGAACCGCGGCGACCTCGCAACGGCCGAGTCCGAGCTTCGCTGCTGCCTGAAGCTGGCTCGGGAGTTGGGTAGCCACCGCGTCGAGGCGGAAGCGACCTCGTGGCTCGGCATCATCAGGCATCACCGGGGCTATCCCGAAGAGGCGGAGCGTCTGTGCCTTCAGGCGCGCACGTGGTTCGAACGGACCGGCGATTCCTACTTCCAGGCTCAGAACTTGACGCAGGGCCTCGCGCTTATCGCACTTGAGACTGGGCGACCGGACGAGGCCGAGGCATGGTTGCGCGAGGCGATGCCGGTCGCACTGCAGATCGGCGGCTGGGTCGCGGTCGAGGCGTACCGCTACCTTGCAGAGGCCCTCGTCGCGCAGGAACGGCTCGACGACGCGCGCGAGATCGTGGCGTTCGCCGCGCGCAACGTTCCGGAGGAGGACGCCTACGCGCGCTCGTCGCTGCTGCTGGCGGAGGCGATCGTCGCGACCGCGGCCGGCGAGTCGGCGACGGCTGCGACTGCGTTCGCCGAGGCACTAAGGCTGATCGAGGAGCTCGAGATGCTCTTCGAGCTCGCCAAGGCTCGGATGGCGCTCGGCAGGTCCCTCCGGGAATTCGGCGACCTCACCGGGGCGCGCGCAGAGCTAGAGCGGGCGCGAGCGATCTTCGTGCGCATGGACGCGAACACGCGGCTGAAGGCGATCGACGCCGAGCTGGCGGAGCTGGTCGAGGGGCCGACTCCCGCCGGCCCCTCGACTCCCTAGGTTCTGCTCAGCGAGCTACGCCACCGCTACCGGCGGCAGCAGGATTCGCAGGCGCAGTTGCACGAGCTGTCGCCGTCGGCCCAGCGGTCGGGGCGAGGATGACCGGCCCCGACACCGGTACGTTCGCCGCCGCGACGACGAGGGACAGGCAGTCCCCGGCGGCGGGCGACGTCAGGTGGAGATCGGTCGTCGACCCGTTCGTCAGGAAGCTCTCCAGGCCGGTGAACGACTTCACATCCCAGAGACCGTTCACCAGGTTGGGCGGCACAGAGTCGCCGTCGAAGTTCTGCCCGGCCGCGATGAACGGCAGGCCGTTGATCGAGACGGCGCCGTCGCTGAACGACTGGCCGTCCCCGACGATGAAGTCGAGGCTCGCCGTGCCGCCGTTGTACGGGACGTCGTTGATCGTCTCGTCCCAGTTCTCGGGTACACCGCCCGCGAGGCAGTTCGAGTCGTTGCCGTTCCAGAGGACGACGTTGCGATCGTCGCCGCTGTTCCCGTTGTCGTAGAAGACCATCAGCGCGACGCCGTTGATGTCGGCGTCTACCTTCACGAAGTTCGCGAGGCCGTAGGTCCCGTTGCCGGTCACGAGCGACGTGACGTCGGCACGGTACGACTGGCTGTTCTGGAAGCCCCAGTTGTTATCGCCGGAGATGCCGATGTTCGTGCCGGTGACCGGCGAGCCGGCGAACGTCACGTCTGCGTTCACACCGGGATCACTCGAGTTCGTCGGCCCGTTCCAGTAGAGGAACGCGTGGAACACGGGTGCGCTCACTCCGGTGACGGTGATCGATCCGGTTCCGCTACCACCACGCATGCCGCCATCGCCGAACTCGGCGACGTCGGTGGCGGACACCGACAGTCCGTCCGGCAGGAGCGTCAGGTCGCCGGTCGTTGTCGGACCGGTGCTCGTGCAGGTGGTCCCCGAGCACGTGGTCTGCGTGTCGACGTTCTGTCCGCTCTCGGTGTTCGTCTGGGACGTCCCGTCGATGTTCGTGGTCTGGGTCACCGTGCAGTTTCCGTCCGTGGTGCAGTCGCCTTGGATGAGGTTCGTTTGGTTGTTCCCGGTGTCGTTGTCCTGGTTCGAGGTCTGTGTGACGGTGAAGATGTCGCCACCGTTGCCCGTCTGGACGGAATCACCCCCGCCCTTCCGCATCGGCCCGAACTGTCTCTGTGTCAACGAGTACCCGGGTGGGTCTGGCGTCGCAATGTGACACGTCGACATAACCGTCGTGTGGGCGTCCTCGCACTGCGTCTCCACTTGCGTCGCGTTGGCCGTCGAGACGTCGCGGCTGTCCTGGTTCACGCGGGCAAGGATCCCGCCGTTAGCGGAGCTCTGCGTCTGGTTGACCGGTCCGGCCGGCGTGTTTGCGATAGCCGTGAGCGTGTTGGTCTGCAAGAAGTTCGCGAAGTTCTTGTCCGTGGCAATGCCGAAGAAGCCGGCGCTCTGGTTCTGCGCGATGTCGAGCACCACGTTCGGTCCGGTGTCTACCGAGTTCTGGTTCTGGGTGATCGGCCCCGACCCCGACGCCGTCGACGTCAGTGTCTGATTCTGAGTCAGAGGGGTGGTCGGGCCGTCGCAGACACCCGCCGTGGAGGTCGTCGCCTTCTGAATCGAGTTGACGCCGGTGGCTGAGTCTTGCTTGACGTTAACGGTCTGATGCGCAGCAAGGTTGACGTTTACCGGGGTGCCTCCCCTGGCGACCGTCGACCCGTCGATGTTGACCTGCTGCAGGACGCACGCCTTGTTGAAGGCGTCTGCTCCTGTGGTGCGCTGTGTGATCTGGGCCGACAAGGTCGCGGTCTGGGTGAGACCCGACGCCTTCGCCGCGATCTGAAGAACGATCGCGACGTTGTTCGCGCTCGTGCTCGACTGGTTGATCGTGCACGTCCCCGACAGCCCTGTCGTCTTGATGCATTTGGCCGTGTTCGTCGCGGTTGGAGCTGCGGCGACCTGGATCACGGCACAACTCGAGCCTGTGCAGCTATAGGTGTTCTTCCCACCTGTGGCCGCTACCTGGACGACGGCGTGCTTCGTCGAGGTGCAGCGCCAGCCCTTTCCGGGACACTTCGGCCCCGCGTAGTTCCTTGCACCTCGCTGAGTTACGACTCCGCGAGGGGAGATTCCGAGCGAGCGAAGGTATTCCCTCACCTTGGCATTCGTCGATAGGTCCAGGGCGGGTTTCGCCGGCGTGCGCGCGGCGCCCGCTCCAACAGACCCCACGAGCACCGCGGCGGCGACCATCGCCATGGCAGGTCCCAATAGGCGCTTGAACATCATGTGCCCTCCTGTTTCCCCCGTGCAGGCGGCAACGCGCCGCCGCAGTCCCAGCCACCGTAAGCCATTGCCTGTTTTGTGTCTAGAGGGCCCAAGGGTCACTTTTTCGGCCGATTCTTGACTTTTTCGACCGATTCCTCAATTCTCTCGGGACACCGAGGGGGGTTGGAAGGAGTCACCTATGCTGCGGCGTCTCGGCCCCTGGGCCTCCCTGCGGGCAGAAGAGAACACGCTTTCCGGAGGAAACCTGCGACGGCAGTGGCCCGTTCGGGCTGTCGCATTCCTCGTCCTCGCGCTGGTTGCCGTGGTCGTCATCACCGCCGGATCGGCGGCGACGACAACCAAGCCCTACACGGCGTCCTTCGACCCGGGGCCGCTCGCGGGCGGCGGCACCGTCCACGTCAACCTCGCGATCAAGAACCTCGCCACCCCGCAAGCGCTCGGCTCGGCCAACGTCACGGCCGCGAGCTCCGGGAGCTCGTCGTTCACGATCGTCGGTGCGACCGCTTCCCAGGGTGACGCGAGCGTCGTCTCGGGCGTCCTCCGGCTGAGGAACCTCAACCTCGCGCCGGGCGGAACGGCGAACGTCGACATCACCGTGAAGACACCGTGCTCGGGCGGCTCCTACACGTGGAGCCTGATCGCCAAGCAGAGCAACGACTTCAACGGGCCGCCAGGCAACGACTTCACGATGCAGACGGCCGGCAGCAACCTCGTGACTGCGCTCGCCGGAACCTGCAAGCTCGTCTGGGTCACGCAACCCGCGAACGCGGTGGTCAACACGGTGATCACCGGCACCGCCGGCGACCCGAGTGGCCCCGCGGTCAGCGTTCAGGCGGTCGACGCGAACAACGTGCCGCTGACGACCGCGACCGGCACGGTCACCCTGACCAAGATCGCAGGTTCGTTCAACTCGAGCGGCGGTTTCACCGGCACGCAGGCGAACCTCGTGAACGGCGTCGCGAGCTTCTCCAGCCTCAAGAGCACGGCGCCCGGCACCGGCCTGATGGTGCAGGCCTCGAGCTCGGGCTACGTGAGCACGCCGCTGAGCCAGGGCGGCCCGTTCAACATCACCTCGAACGGCGCCAACTGCGCAGGGCTGGATCCCTGTCTGGTCGACACGAGCCTTGGCGGCAACTCGTCGGTCAACGCTGCGGCGACCGGCGGTGCCTTCACCTTCCTGGGCCTCAACACCTCGTCGGTGCCGTCGAGCGTGGTCGGGCCAGGCGGCGGCTGCCAGTACTTCGTCTCCGTCGGTGCGGGTGCGTTCGAGGCGATCGACAACCGCACTGGGGCGGGTGAGCTGCGGTTCACCTACAACGTCCCGACCAAGTTGGTCCAGAAGAGCCCGAACAACGGCCAGCCGTTCATCCCGCTGTGCGCGGGGGCCAAGCGGCTGGTGAACAACCAGCCCGTCGACTGCAACCCGAACGCACAGCCTGGCGATCCGGACGGCCCATGGCTCGGCAAAGGGCTCAACCCGGACGGCACGTTCGACGGCAGCCTGCGCTACGCGGTCTGCGGCGATGGCGGCTTCTGGTGGGCGGTGATGGGGTCGTTCCAGGATCCGATCAACGCGAGCCTCAACCCGACCATCACCGGATGGGGCAGCACCACGATCGGCAACACGAGCTACCGCCAGCTCTTCCTCAGAGTCCCGAACGGCTGGGACTGGAGAGTCGGCGGCTGAGAACCTGAACGGAGCCGCTGCTTCCGGCTAGCCCGGGAGCGGCGGCTCCGGCACCTTCACGACGCCGAGCCGCTCGAAGATTCCATCGCGCTCCGCCTCGAGCTCGTCCGGCGATTCGCCGGTGAGCGATCGCAGCCTGACGAGCGCGTCGAGTGTGAGCGCGGTTTCGTAGTCCGCGCTGCGGATCCCGAAGTTCTCGTCCTCCAAGCGCGCCAGGCGCAGGCTCTCGTCGAGCGCCGTGCCCGCGCCCTCGAGGTCGCCGGCCTGCATCAGCGCCCAGGCGCGCAGCCGGTGCAGGTTTGCGACGACCACCGAGACTCCGGGCGTCGTCTCCGCCCTCGCCAGCGCCTCGGCGGCGAGCGAGAGCGCTTCCTCGCCTGCGCCCGCCAGCACGAGCGCTTCGACGATTCGCGCGTCCGTGGTGAGCAGCTCGACCTCGTCGGCCTCGGCGACGTACAGCTCTCGCGCTTCCTCGAGCAGCGTGCGGGCCTCGTCGGCGTTGCCGACGCGCGCCGAGTGGCGGCCGAGCACGCTTGCCGCCTCCGCGACCTCGAGCGGGATCCCGCCCGCCCGCCGGACGTCGAGCACCTCCCGCAGGACGGGCTCGGCCTCGTCGTACCGCCCCTGGTCGGACCGGACCTCGGCGATGTTCAGCGCCGCAATCGTGGCGTGGTTCTCGTCGCCGATCTTCTTGAACGCGGCTCGAGCGCGCTCGGCGAGAGCGAGCGCCTCGTCCCACTCGCCGTCGAGGTAGACATAGCCGCCGAGGTTGTTCAGGACCCACGCGAGCCGGTCGAAGTCCTCGAGCTCCTCGTAGATCTCGATCGCGCGCGTGGAGTAGGTGGCCTCTTCCCGCCGCCCGAGCGCGACGTAGGCCCAGTCGAGGATGAAGTCCGCCTGGGCGACGGCGTCGCGGGCCTCGGTGCTCTCCGCCTCCTCGTGTGTCCGCTGGCACCACTCGATCGCCGCAACGGGCCGGCGCTGGTGCAGGAGCACCTGGGCGTACCAGCCGAATAGCCTCGCGCGCTCGGCCGCGGCCGCCGCGCCCTCCACGTCTTCCAGTGTCCGTAGAGCCTGGCTCAGCCGGCGCAGGGCCTGGGGGTAGCGCCCGATCCGGAGTGGCACGACCGCCTCTTTCTGGATCAGGCGGGCCTGCTCGACCGGGCCGCCCGGGAACGACTTGCGAGACGCCCGGTACGCAGCCTCCGCGCCCACGTAGTCGCCCAGCCGCATGCGCACGTCGCCCAGCGCCTCCCAGACGGCTGCGACCTGCATCTGCTCCACGTCTCCCGCCTTCCGCGCGGCTTCGAGCGCGCGCTCGAAGAACTGCTGCGCCTCGACGTTCGCGTACTTCTCGTCCGCGCGCCGTCCTGCGACCACCGAGTAGCGCCAGGCCTCCGACCAGCGCTCGGCGCGGTAGTAGTGCAGCGACAGCAGCTCGCTCTCTTCCTCGGGCCGCTCGCCCTGCCGCAGCTCGATCACCTCGGCCACGCGCCCGTGCAGGTCGCGGCGGCGCTTGAAGGGCAGGCCCTCGTAGGCGGCGTCGCGGATCAGGGCGTGCCGGAAGCGGAACGCGCCTGGAGTGTGCGGGTCGCGCTCGACGAACTCCCCGAGCCGCTCCCAGGCGTCCGACGCCGACGCGACGTCCTCGTCGCCCTCGAGCACGTCGTCGATCAGCGAGCCCGAGAAGGAGACGCCGAGCACCGAGGCCCAGCGCAGCAGCGCGCGGTCGCCCGCCTCGAGCCGGTCGATCCGCGCGGCGACGAGCGCCTCCACCGTCTCGGGCAGCTGCTCCGCCTCGGCGGTGGGCTCGTCTGGCAACGCGAGCTCGCGCAGGAAGAGCGGGTTGCCGCCGCCGCGCTCCGCGATCGCCTCGAGCTCCTGGTCGCTGAGCCTTCGCTCGCCGGCCGCCGCCTGGGCAAGCGACTTCGCGTCATCGGCGGTGAGCGGCTCGAGCCTCAGGGAGAGTGCCGGCAGCGGCGGGTTGCCCTCTGCCGCGACGAACCCGTCCGAGCCGGGCCGGCGAGTGGTGCAGGTCAGCCAGGGATAGTTGTGGAGCTGGGTCCCCAGGTGGCGGAGCAGCTCGGAGGACGCGTCGTCCATCCAGTGGACGTCCTCGAAGAGCAGCAGC
>Ga0173483_10000074_pt1 | contig 21908 bp, 22 predicted proteins | sample NitcycUS178409R2_FD_122621 | JGI IMG/M metagenome (GOLD analysis project Ga0173483, IMG submission 122621) | Soil microbial communities from Arlington Agricultural Research Station in Wisconsin, USA - Nitrogen cycling UWRJ-S178-409R-2 (version... | ecosystem: Environmental > Terrestrial > Soil...
ATGGTCGAAATCACCATTGTAGATAAGATGATTCTGTAGGCTAACATTAAAGCATCAAATTCTACATGAAATGTAATGATTTGTAGTTCATATTGTAGTATCATATTCAGCCCGCGGTATTCAGAATTATCCTGCATCCATCTACAGAGCAAGTTGAGCAATTGAATCTTTTATTATGACACCGATTTTACTAGTTTTGGACAAGTTACATTGTCGTCCTTGATAACAAATTGTCAACTCCCGTTGCTAATCAATGATGATATAGCTAATTTGATTATAAGTGGAGCTTGCAAGGTTATATTTTTCAATTGCTTTGTTGCATAACTCAATCTATTTAGCTAGGACTAGACGAATGCATAATTTGTGACATGCTGGCCTTCTTATAACCGGTCTCTTGTAAGAGGTGGTGAAATACTCTGCATATGATTTTCTTGATGTATGGGATTAAGAGCTTGCAAGGATGAATGAAAATAAAGAAGGCAAGAAGTACCGATATCCTAATTCCTTTATCGTTGTCATTGGTTACATTAGGGTTTACCTTCATTTACCTTATAGACAAACAGAAGGTATCATAAAAGCCACAGGAAAGAATATACCAAACCATCCTAGTAGTTATGGCCAGATATGTAGAAGACTAAGTAGACTTGACATAGATAGTAGTAGTAGAAGTAGAAGATGATGATTATGGCGATATTGTCATTGCAATAGATAGCACTGGTATCAAGGTAACAAATAGAGGCCAATGACTAAGAGATAAGTGGAATATAAGAAAGAAAGGCTATCTCAAGATCCATGTTGATGTTAATGTAAAGACAAAGGAGATCCTTTCTTTAGAAGTTACAGATGAGAAAGTACATGATGCAAAAGTCATGGATAAACTAGTTGAACATATTTTGAAAAGTAATAATAATATCAATATAAACTCAGTTCTTGCCGATGGTTCCTATGACAGTAATAAGAATTTCAAATATCTGTATGAGAAAAAGATTCTGCCAGGAATCAAGATAAGGAAAAACTCGATTACTTCAACCAAGAATACCAATACAAGAAACAAAGTAGTTACATCACAACAATACTTTGATAGATAGAAGAAGAAGAAAAGAAAATAGGACACCGATGGACGGTTAAAACTGCATTTTCTTCTTTAAAAAGGATATTTGGAGAAGAATATACTTATGCAACCAATTTCAAAATATGATAAAACAAATGATTCTAAAGGTATCGTTGTATAACCTGTTTAGAAGGATGACCTAATAGAGTAAGAAAACAATTTAGATGACTAGTTATGCAACAGAGCATTTTTCAAGTAAAAAATGCTTGGAACATATATGCGTCATATATAGATAGTAGTAATATATCTTAACTAACGACTAATTGGTAATTCTTCATTATTATAGAGATTCGAATCTGCTAACATAAGTTAAATTAGTAAAGGAACAGTAGCGTTAAACATTTCTTTGTTGATTATTCACTAATCGAGCTTAAAGTCATGAGCTCACTTCACTGTCATCACAGGACATGTTGAATACGCTACAACTCTAGAAGCAAAACCTCCAAGTAATAACTTTAAATCCTGATCTTCCTTTTGTTCCCATTATAATTAAATCTACATTTTTATTCTTGGCATATTCTACTATTGCAGATACAATTAAGGTAGCTGTCACAACGACTTCAGCCTGTAGTCGAATATTATTATCCTAGTCAATTTTCAACCATTGTTGTGCTTCTATTTTAACACCTTCCAGAATTACCCTTAATGGATCAGGAGTCACCAGACCGCGACTGCCAAATACTCCTGCGATCAATATCTTTGAAAATGCACTTATTCTCCCAGACAATAGAGATCGTTCTAACTATTACATCATTTCTACAGGTAAATATTTAAACTTGAACATCATGGAAGAATGTGGATGATGGCACTGCTGAATGTTTTAGGCTAGATGCATTCTTTTTGTGATCTATTGCTGTTTTTAATGATTGCATTCTTAAAAATCATATTTAAGACTGAAGTGCTATAATCTGCTAGCGCATATAAAGAAGATAAGGAACGCATATCCTTTCTATTAAATCTTATATAACTGACATCATAACAGAAACAAATCATGGCAAAATCAGAACAGTTCAATTGAAGACAGGGGTTTGCTCCAAATAATGTTCAATAGCTGGAATTTTGGTCTGCATGATATGGAAAGTTACTTTTGCGCAAATATTGACTATGATGACTTTTTTTATTGCCGACAGACATGTGATGAAGATGTAGAGGATTGGCCTTCCACACCAAAATGTTTATTCTATTATTGAGCTCGAACTATAAAGTCCAGTTTGGAGTAGTCATGTTAGAATTCATACGTAGAGATTGGAATTTACGGAATTAAATGTTAGAGATCCCTAATGAAATCTATGGAGGAATATTTGGCTAGATGCAAGAGCTAAGAACCAAGGTTATAAACAATAACCACAATACAATATAAATACGAAACATAGGTTCTAAAGAAGATTTTGCTTGGAACTATATACTTATCAGGTAATTCCGAAAGTAGATGCATTGCAAGCAAACAATCATTCAACTTTGACTCATCACATAACCGAGCTTCTAGGATCCTGACCTATAGCAATGCCAAATATGGATTTATTCTTAGACATACTTCCAACTGATTTATGAATAATATTAACCGAAATACATTTGCAGAAATTAGGTTGCCACAGGAAATTCAGTTGCTAATAGAACTGGATTTCAAGTCAATGCATGTAATTGAAAACCTCATCCAAGGTCATTGCGAAAGGTTTCTTGGCAGTAAGTTTGAATCTTGTTGAATTCCCCTTGGCTCCTACTTGTTGGATATATCCTAATTTACCAAATATTGCAAGTGCAACCTTACCACGCTGTCTATTATTTCCGCATGCCACTCGATCCTTATCTTGAAGATCCTGTAATATGAAAGTACCATCCTTACTTTTGGTTGCTATAATATCAACAGCACGCCAAAGTTTCGAAATATAAGATTCAGATTCATTCAATGAGCCCATATAGATAGTTTTAGGAGTCCCTATGGATTTGGTTATAAGTTGAGCTGCAAAATTCATCTTATCTGTCTTTTTAATGTATATATTGTAAATATTTTGCTTTTTGAATTTTCTTTTGTCTTTATTGTCAAACCAGAATGTATATCCTTCAGGCTCAGGGATATATGGCTGCACCAAAGTATTTTCGTTATCCTCTTTTGGTTCTGAATTAATTATTTGTTGGGCATCATATAATTTATCAAAATTAACAAGATACTTTTTTTCACGGCCAGATTCCAATGATGCAATTATACCTTCGTCTCTAAGAGACCTCAAAGCAAGGTCAAGATTTGTATCATAATGTCTGCCAGCTTCCTGATATAGCTGTTCTTCTAACACAACATTGTGAACACCTTCACCGATAAGTTGTTGTAATAACCACTTGCGCCATTCACCAGTTGAAGTCACGCTAAAGGATATGCTGTTTGTCAGAGTATTTAAATATACGCCACTTATGACGTTTTTCTACAAGAATTAGATGCTAAAAACGTCAATTTTGACATGTTTATATAGATCTATATAATCAATATATCCATATGGAGGAATTCTCCACTCGACAAGAAATATCATATAACAAGAACAGACCATTGGAGAGTATATTCCAAAATACTTCTGCAAGGATTCTAGATTTCCTCATTTTAAATCGGAAATTTGATTATTCTGCACCAGAGATGAGCAAAATAACACAAATTCCCTTAAGGACAATTCAAAGGGTACTACCACATCTAGTCGAAAAGGAGCTGATAAAGGAAACAGGCAAAATAGGAAATACTAAAATGTACATGCTAAACACAAATTCAGAGCTAACTGAGTTACTAAGACAATATGTTATAACTACAATAAACATGAATATAGATGATGCAAGAAAGCAACAACATACGCCCAATAATAATTTGGCAGAACATAATGAAAGCCTTGTTGCAAGGTAATATAATAAATACCGCGCAAACGACGCAGGTAATATAATAATTAATAATATTCGTGGATTGACTACAACAATACAGATAATATTTATAAAACACCAATTGTCCATTTGTTTTTCTAAAATATACTTTGTTGAAATAAATATCTTAAAATATTTGTGAAAACACAGAAATCATAGTGTTGATTTTGGATAAGGACATTAAAGAAGGTTTATTAAAGAATGGAAGAAATACACACTCAAATTAGACTAGCAGATACGCCAGCAGATTCTTTTACTTCCTTAGATAATTCGCGATAGCCATCCTGGTCTATTATAACAGCATTAATACTATCACCAGTACCTGCGTTTCTTCTAATCGCGGCGGCTATTGCCCTTATTGCTATCTTGTAAGCATCATTCACACTTAATCCTTCTTTGAATTCAGGTTCAAGGTAACCATACGCTACTGGAGAGCCACTGCCAGTAGATATGAACTTTTCACTTGTAATTGAACCAAATAAATCAATATTATAGATTTGACCACCTTCTTTATTATCATACCCTGCAACAATAACCTGTACATAGTATGGAAAGTATCGCTGGTTGAATAATACATTGGAACATAGCCTTGAAGCTGACTTTACTGGCATCAATTCTTTATTCGATATTCGATATATGTTTGCATTATATCGCATAATATCGACTAGGTTCTGGGCATCAGCTACGCCACCTGCAATTGTCATACCTAGATGTCTATCAACTTTCTGAATTTTCATCACATGTCTGTCGGCAATAAAAAAACCAGCGCTTGCTCTTGTATCGGCAGCTAGTACCACACCATCGCTGCAGGTCAACGCACAGGTAGTAGTTCCTTTCTTGATCTGCTCTGCAATATATTCAGAGTATCGATTATCCTGAGGATGCATACTTGCATACCAGAATCAATACTAAATTTAAGCATTGCCAATAAGGGTTTTTGGGACATATGGTTTTATATTTCTGTTATAAGTTAATTGAAACAGCACAAGTATGCCCAAGACAATATTTGAGAAGATTTGGGATAACCATATAGTTTATTTTGAAAAAGAAGGTTCTAATGATGGACCCTCATTAGTATACATAGATCGTCACCTATTACACGAAGTCACTTCTCCACAAGCATTTGATGGACTTCGATTAAATGGCAGAAGAGTCAGGCGCCCGGATCTAACATTTGCAACTATGGATCATAATGTACCAACAAGCAATAGATCTCTTCCGATTGTTGATCAAATTTCTCGTACACAAATTCAGGCATTAGCACAAAATTGCAAAGAATTTGGTATTACTCTTTTTGACTTTAATAACCCAAATCAAGGTATTGTCCATGTTATTGGACCCGAGATGGGCATAACTCTTCCTGGGACAACTATTGTTTGTGGAGATAGCCATACTTCTACCCATGGTGCCCTTGGCACTCTTGCATTTGGTATCGGTACCAGTGAAGTGGAACACGTTCTGGCTACTCAGTGCTTGTGGATGTACAAGCCAAAGACCTTTGCAATTACTATAACCGGCAAATGCAAAAATCCACATGCAATTACTGCTAAAGACGTTATACTTTCGATAATCAAGAGAATTGGAACTGCAGGCGGTACCGGAACAATCATAGAATACAAAGGTGAGATGATTACCGATCTTTCTATTGAACAGAGGATGACTATTTGCAATATGTCTATTGAAGCTGGTGCTAGAGCAGGATTAATTGTTCCTGACCAAAAAGCCTTTGATTACATCAGAGGGAGAACATATACCCCAAAAGGCGAACAGTTTGAAAAGATGGTTGACTATTGGCGTGAGAATTTGATAACGGATGCTAATGCAAAGTTTGAAAGAGATATCACTTTGAATGTCAATGATCTTGTACCTCAGGTCAGCTGGGGGACTAATCCCTCAATGGTAATAGATGTTACTGATACAATTCCTTATCCTGACGATTTTGCAAATGGAAATGAAAATGAAAGAAAGGCAGCATTACGGGCTTTAGAATACATGGCACTCAAACCAGCTACTCCGATTACAGACGTCCAAATCGATCGAGTATTCATTGGTTCATGTACCAATTCTAGATTAGATGATCTATTGGAAGCATCACTTGTCGTAAAAGGTAGAAAGGTATCATGCAAAGTTAGAGCAATGGTAGTACCGGGTTCTCAACAAGTAAAAATTGAAGCAGAGAGATTAGGATTAGACAAAGTTTTCAAAGATGCTGGCTTTGAATGGCGGGAATCTGGCTGTAGTATGTGTCTTGGAATGAATTCTGATATCCTTGGCCCTGGCGAGCGTTGCGCCAGTACCTCAAATCGTAACTTTGAGGGACGTCAAGGAAGTGGCGGAAGAACACATCTTGTAAGTCCTGTTATGGCAGCAGCTGCGGCAATAGAAGGACATTTTGTTGATGTAAGAAAATGGTTATAACAACAAGGTGACAACGAATTGGAACCCTTTAAAGTTATCAAAAGTAAAGTGACTCCACTAGACATATCTAATGTAGACACTGATCAAATAATTCCAAAACAGTTCCTTAAACTGATTCAGAGGACTGGTTTTGGCAAGTATTTATTTTATGATTGGCGCTTTGACAGAGATGGAAATCCAAAACGTAAGTTTGTATTAAACGATCCAAAATATACAGGCCGACAAATCTTGCTTGCACGCGATAATTTTGGTAGTGGAAGTTCCAGAGAACATGCTGTTTGGGCTATTCAAGATTATGGATTCAAAGCAATAATTGCACAATCATTTGCTGACATTTTCTATATTAATTGCTTCAAGGTTGGACTTTTGCCAGTTAGTCTAAGAAGTGAAGAAATTGAGTATTTATTTAGAAATACCGATCTGAACATTGAGATTGACCTATTTAACCAGCAGGTGACTATCGGCGCTATAATTACACATTTTAAAATAGATGAATATAGGAAAAAGGCATTACTGCAAGGATTAGATGAAATAGACGTTACTTTACAGTTAGAGTCCAAAATTGCTGAATATGAAAAGAAAAATAAAGTGATAGCCCCATACACCGACAAGCCATAATAGATATGTATATAGTAGAATGTTCTACAGGCATTTTCCGCTACTATTTTTATTTCATAAGATAGTTGTTTGTCAGAAGATATTAAAAGTAGAATGTCAATGCAAAGCTCTCCTTGATGACGTTTCTTTCATAGTAAGATTGACAAATCTTTATTAATGGCATACTCTTAATTTAGCTTGTTAAGTCCATTGCAATATAAAACTCGTTCTAATCTTACTAGGTATGCGATAAATAAATGAATATTCATGCTCCCGAGATAATGTACTGCAAAGTTCAAGGAATTGGACATCAGATTGTATTGATTTTTTGTTCAACTAGGAATTTCAGTAATATCATAGTATAATGCAACTATAATCCTATTAGAATTGAACTATCGAAATAATAATGACGTTTTATAATTATATTGATGACTTCAAGCCCAGCAAATCCTTACGATCTGTATATCAACAGATTCATACATATACAGTATATTTATATATTTAACAACAAGTCAAAATACCTTTTAATAGAAAGATATATCTGCCGCTATAAATAGTCACCACACAAATTATTATTGCTCACACACTAGCTTCATCGGCTTTTGGAGTATTAGGAGATACATCAGCTGCACTTGCCTTTCCTATTACGTCACAATTATTATTGCTTCTTTCTTTATTTCCATTTGTAGTTTCAGCCTGCACGCAATCATTACATATCCATCTGTTGTCAACATAATGACCTGCTTTTAATTGTCCTTGTTTTTCTACCTCTGGTTCCACTAAATCAGATACAGGAGAACCACATATTACACATTGTGGTATTATGTTTATCATGCAATATATGATCATACATACTATAACTTATTCTATAATAATGAAGTTTTGATTCATTATCAGTCAACAGTTACTTTTTTACTTTAGAAAAATAATCTTTATCAAAGACAATAGTTTTATAATAATTTTCATCATTTACAAAAATAGAAGAGTTTAAAGTGAAGGCCGATATATAGGAGTAATCGATAGTAAAGTTTGTTATTGGTTGTCATATTCTAATCCAAAATATTAATAGGTTTGGCTTCTATCATTGAACGTGATTGAGTATCACGAGGAAAATCAGAATAGATATCGAAATTGAGGTGGAAATTCCCTTTGACATTATTGATAATGAAGATAGATTTACAAGAGTAAAGGAAGGAATTTTAAAAAGTATGTCCAAAGGACTTTATGAAGAAGGAGTAGCCTTTAAAATCAGGAAGACTAGTTTTGGGGTAGAAGACAATCGCTCTGAAGCGTCATAATTTCTTGGCGATGAGAAGTAGAAGTATCAATATTTAGAAGAGATACCCACGCATTCTCAAACGAGTATTCTGCTCTAACAGCTCTCCATAGAGTTTTTGTGCATCTCTACACCTATGTTATTCACGACTTTTACAAAAGGCTATATGATCAGTTTATTTACAGGTTAAATATGAAATCAGAGCAATTCTCTACAAATATTTTGAACCTGGACTCTGCCATTAGATTTGCTGGAATAGTGGAAAAATCAGGGCATCTATATGCAGGAAATACTAGGACAGGCATAAAGGAACATCTCAAGGGAAGAGACCCAGAATTGAGTTTGGCCCAATCCGCATATATTGTTGACTTGAGAAGAATGTTTACTTCAGAACTAGGTAATTTGAAATATGTAATATATACTTACGATAAAGTAAAGATGATAAGCATACCAGTCAAGGATCATATACTCGTGTTTTCAGCAGATGACAGTGCTAATACTGATCATCTAATAGACAAAGTCTCACAATATATTGAATCAGTTGAATCAGAATTATCACTATATCCACCATCCAATATAATAAACAATGAAAAGAGAGAGATAGTGAGAAATCTCCACATATCGGGAATTTCAGAGAATATGATTGCAGATCAGCTCGACCTTGACATCAACACAGTCAAGATGCTAATTCAGGAAATAAGCAGTTAGTAATGTTCGTTCTTATTTCAAATTTAAGATATCACTTTATAATTTCTTCAACAGCATTTTTTACCCACATATTCGTACACCAGGGCTTGCCTGTTCGTTTCTAATCTTTCTTAATTTTTTTCTATTAGTTCGGTTTCCTTCAGCAGAGAAGGAATATCACATGATGCACTAGGGATAGCTTACCTTTTTAAAGATCGTGTTGTATTTGTCGCTGCATAAACTTGTGTTTCGGCTTCTGCAACTTGATCTGCATTTCAGATACAGGCATTGAGAGCTGATTATAAGTTCACATTCATTTTCTAGTGCCTACTGTAAAACTATTTGTGGTATAGAATAATACATCAACTGGTCAAGATTTAATTCAGACGCCAAAAATAGTGAGCTTTAGATCTTCATTGGCGTAAATTCTAGCCTGAAAATTTGGAGTAGTTATGAATTACAGATATGCAGGAAACCTATTACGGATAAGACCCCACTAACAAAATGTATCTATTATTTTGTCAAAGTTGGCTTTATTCTGGTTCCACTTATAAGTTTTTAAGACCCCGATATTTTTTTCCTTCTTAGCATATCCTAACACTTCATTCACTCTATTTGAAATAAGTCCTCCGCTTATGAATAATGATTGAGCAGCAGTAGTTACATTGCATGATTTTCTTTGAGTACTGGAGCTTTCAAAGTCAATAATATTGACAGTATTTAATTTTGAGATGATTACGTGGTGATTTATACAACTCAGTTCTCCATGATCCATATGTGCTTTGTCCAAGTTATAACATTGCTCTAAGATAGAGATAGCAACTTTACGAACTTCATCTGAAGTAATATCCTGCTGCTTCACCCAGTCAACTATACTCAAACCCTCAATAAACTCCATAGTGATCAAATTTTTGGAGAATCCGAAGAGTTTGGGTCCAACGTCAACGGAATTTGCGATTTTATGCATAGATACCTCCTTTTTCATTGTTTCCCTATTTGCGTCAGTCCTTCTTATTTTAAGAGCACAGATTTTGCTTTTGGTCTTAACTTTCAGAACAATACTCACGCTTCCCTTACCTGCAATAGCCATCTTGCCAATTTTTGTTCTTCCTATAGGTAAAACATGTGTAATCCCAAGCGAACATATTTCCTTTAAGCGATTAGCATATTCTCGAACACTAAAGGGTGGATATGAAATTATAATGGCAAGTTCAGGTGAATATATATCAAGTTCGTTAAAAGATAATGGATTCTGTTGTGATAACCTTGGTAATGGCATCCTTTATTATTCCCTTTATTTTTCTTTCATCTCCTGTATAAATTTGAAGCGTGGTTCGGATATCTATTATTAATCCCTTTGTAATTCCTGTACTTTCAATTCTTCCAGATAAGAGTAATTTTACATAATCTGTTGCATTTTTTGTTCTTCTCTCAATTAAACTTTTAACCCTCATTTCTTTGTCAATCCACATCAATAGGGACTCTCTGCTATTCTTTGAGATGTAGCTAGCAGTGGCATCTTTCCTAAAGATTTCTGGACCGACCCTTTCAACACATGATGATAATGTAAGCGATTCCAATAAAAATATAAAGGCAGCTAATTTTTTTTCATCTGTTGTGCATATATTTCGAATTACTTTAAAGCCTGCAAGATTTAGCTGCCTTGAAATTGCATTAAGACTTCTTTTTAGCTGACCCCAAATTACATCAGGACTACGCTCTGAATAACAGAATTCAATTATGAGTAAATTTGGATAAAGCCGCTTATTGGAGAAATTAATATGTTTTTTATCTTTCTTTTCGAAAAAGTTTAGTGATGGTTTTTCTAAGAATGCTCTTGCTGCTAACAGAAACTTACCAACACTCTCTGCGGATATTGCAGTACCTAAATTTCTTCTAGTGTCGACAGGATCAACTATAATAAGATGGCTTTGGAAAGTTTTTATAATATCTTCATCTGCTTTTTCAACAGAAATTACGTTTCTTTCGTTTTCTCTTATACTAATATTTGAAATTGCATGTAATACCGACTCAAAGGAACCATACTTTAGAATCAAAATTTCTGCGACATAACCACTAAAACCACTTGTAGAGATTTCAGCACCATATATTCCAAAAGATTTTAAAAATTTCTTTAGCAGCCTCACTTGATTTCTTTTCTCCTCATCTAAATGATTCTTTATATATTCTGTGTGAAATGGAGATCTATCAGCTGCACTTTTCCATTTGCCTTGTTCTACATTGTAACACGGAACAACGTTGACACGATTTCCTTTAACAAATGCTTCAACATATGGATGATCAGAATAACGTAGACGCGTCTTATACATTTTCAATGACTCCAATCCTATTTGTTTACCTAGTTGCTCAAACTCTTCATTGCTGATTGAAGTATCGAGTTTTACGAAAATATCTATGTCTGCATTATCCTTCAGCCATGTCCCTTTCGCAAATGATCCACCAAAAACTATTTCTACTATTTTTGGAGAAGTATATTTAGTAACAAGATTCTTTGTTTTGCATGCTACCATTGTCAATTTTTTTATTTCCGAAGGTGATGGTTGACACAATTGCATTGCTTTAGAAATAATGGTATTCGATGTATCAGTCATTTGGCATACACTGTAAATATATCAGCATAAACTGAGCCAGCTGGTGTTAGATGACTTCTTTTTAGATGTATCTTGCTAATAACGTCAGAACCGAAAGTCTTGTGATTATACTTTGACATTATAGTGTTTAGTTTTAAGTTCCTACTTTTTATTCGAAATATCGTCAGATGTGGTATGAATGGTTTAGATTTGAACCCAATCTCTGCCATTTTTGATATTACTAACTCAGCAAGACTAACGAGATCTTTTCCCCCTTTCTCATCCACTCCAATCCAAATCACTCTAGCAAAATCTGAGCTTGGAAACCCTCCCAGACCACTATAAGTTACTTTAATTGACTTAAATTGTAATTCCAACAATTTAGCTTTGATTTTATCAATAGTATCTAAGTCCACTATGCTGAGGAAAACAAGTGTAAAATGAAAATTCTGTTTTTCAACTGGTTTGACCTCACGTGGACTCCATCCGGTACTTTGTATTAACTCTTGCTGCAGGTTTTCAATACCATTTTTGTTAGATGCATCTACAGCAATAAATGCTCGTACTTTATTCAATTACTTCAGATCTATTACAATATACTTATATTATTTTAGAATCATAGAATATCATATATGAGCATGCTAATATAAATAATAGCAGCACAAATGCCTGTACTCAAATCCACTTTCTAATTATTTTTATATTGCTTTGATTTGGTTTTAATGATATAGCGTAGGTTGCAGGTGACATAATATACGCCAAAAATAAAAATAGGGAAGGAAAATGGATTTAGAGACTAAACAAAACAAGCGGCTTATCATCTGTCTTACAGGTATGCCTGGTGCAGGTAAATCCACCGTCGCAAATTCACTCAAGGAAAAAGGATTTTTAGTAATAACAATGGGTGACATCGTAAGAGAGGAGGCCAGACAACGAAATTTAGAGATGACCGACGATAATTTAGGCAATTTAATGTTAAAATTGCGCAATGATTTGGGTCCAGGAGCAATTGCCCATTTAATTTTAAAAAATGTTGAAAAAGAGATTGTGAATGGTGACATCAGTGGCAATATAGTTATTGACGGTATCCGAAGTATTGCCGAAGTTGAAGTATTAAAGACCATCGGACATGTTAAATTACTTGCAATCCATGCAGCAACAATTACAAGGTTTGGGCATTTGAAAGAAAGAGCCAGATCTGATGCTCCAATAATCAGAGACAATTTTATAATTCGTGATAAACGTGAATTAACAGTAGGCATCAGTGAGGCAATCGCTTTGGCTGACGAAACTTTGTCTAACAACAATTTAACGATTGAAGAATTAAAAGAAAAAGCTTTTGAAATAATTCAAAAATGGATTATTGAAATCAAATAATAATAGTAATACTAATAATAGTAGTATGCATAAGATAAAGAAGGAACTAATGAGAAAATTTCCTGTGATATCCAAAATTGAATTGAAAATCGAGGCCCTTGTTAATCCTTCTGAATCTCGTGATAAGGTAATTGCCGCTATTACCAATGTTATCGACAAATGTTCCCCAGAGATCAGTTACAACAACAGAGTTGTTGCCAGATCTAATAAAACCGACTCATTGAATACCATTTATCAGCAAATTAGATCTAGATCTGCAGCCGGAGTTTTAAGGAGAATGTTAACATATAACCGAATCACAAATACTACGTGGTTCTTATTGAATAAGCAAGCCGCAGCTGTTGGAATTGTAGCAGTAATTGAAGAGGAAAAAGAGTCCCCACTAGGTCCATTAAGGATCACTATAGTTTGTGATGAACTGGATGTGCTTATCAACTGGCTGGCTCCCATTTACTTTAATGATAATTAAAGAAGAGGGGGCTCTGTTCACTTAACGATAAGTCTATAGCTTAAGACGTCCTACTTCTCCTTAAATGGTCAAATTTAAGGTTATATTAGAGTATCACAACGGCAGCTTAAGAACTGCAATAATAAAGTAGAAGCTTCGGCCTGAAGATTATTATTATAGGTCGAATGATACGTTATTTAGTGTTCACACTTTCTCAATTTCAAGATTGATTAATGGTTCTTTTTAGATTTCTGTATATTGAAAACAGCTGCTTGCTCACACTTAAGGCATACAAGGTGGTTTGTTTTGATATAGCTTTACTTAACTAATAAGATAGTATGACAAAGCATATTTTGATAAGATTTATAACTAAACGCTATCATGTTTAGGAAATATTACCATTTGGTTATTCAATTATGACATTGCAATTTAACGCATTTTATAAATCTATTTTGCAATGACGAATTTTAGCAGTGGCTGGGTTAAAGAAAGTAGATCAAACACTTCAGAGAAGATAAGGGAAAACTTGAGAACACAACAACCTCTTAAACCACGGATTGAATTCGCAAAAAATAAAATCCAGACACAAAATCATAAACTAAATATTACTTTAGAGAATTTAAGGGGAAAAGAGAAACTTCTCTTTAATCAGGTTGTGTCAAATTTGCAAAAACATGATGTGCAACAAGTTAAGATGATGTCGAACGAACTAGCACAGATTAAGAGGACCACCAAGATGATTTCACATTTAAAGATGACCACAGAACAGATACAGCTAAGATTGGAATCAACAGTAGATATTGGAGATGTAATGGCTTCCATAGTCCCAGCAGTTGGAGCACTAACAAGAATAAGATCGGACATGTCAGGTGTAATGCCAGAAGCAGATATAGAATTAGGAGAAATTAATAAAGTTCTCAGCGACACCTTGATAAATACAGGAAGCATAGATAATAATGCACTATTTGCATTTGACGCTAACGTCGAAGATGTAGACAGGATATTATCTGAGGCAGGTGCAATTGCCGAACAGAGAATGAACGAGAACTTTCCTGATGTTCCAGGTGAATCATCATTCAGCAACGCTTCTAGATCATCCACGGGTGAACATTCACAGTAGTATGGTCGTTAACTATCGATTAAGTATATAAACCCTTATAATAGTTTGTCAGCAGAATCTGATATGACATTTGCTATGCAGCCTTCTGTTTGAATCAACTGGATTTATATGTATTTATTCTGCTGATAAATCCCAATAGTTAGCATCTTTAAATTCTTCTTTGGGTTTGCCTAGCGATTTCCATTCTCTAAATGATTTTGAATATAGCTTGACATTCTTTACTCCAGCCAATTTTAGTGCATAGTACGTTAAGCCAGATAATGTTCCAACACTGCCGCAATACGTGATGACTTCAGCATCAGAATTAATTCCCCTATTGTAGATAAACCTTTTTATTTCTTCTGGCTTGCGTAATATGCTACTGTTGATGGATCCTACCATAGTATATGGAATATTTTTAGCACCAGGGATATGCTCAGTCAAAAAGTTCAATCGCTCTCTAGAATCTACCAATATTTTATTAGGCTGTTCCTTTACCATCTCAATGTATGATGCATCCGCATGAATATCATAATTTATGCTTAGCGAATGTTGTGTCTTTGGAAAAGTGTTGACGTTCTTATCCGTTTCCAACCCTAAATTTTTCCAATGACTAAATGTCACTTCCAGCAGTGCGGTATTCGTATGACCAACATACTGAAAAGTCCACGCGACTCGAGCCGCTAGCGCACCGAATGTGTCGTCATAAATGACAGCTGGCATTTTATCTGATATCCCTAGGTTCTCCAGAATATCTACTACTCCTTCTGGTGTGTCTTTTTCTAATAGCACCGCAAGCGGCAGCGAAACTGCAGTTGGAATGTGTTCTTGTTGGTAATCTTCCGCTTTACGGACATCTACTACTCGAACTAATTTTTTTTTTATTAATGTTCTTAAAGTGTCAATAGTACAGATAATGGGCAGCAAATTATCATTGCTATCATCTACATTTTTATCCTCCAGTTTAATTTTCAAGCGGCACATTCCCCTCTGGCAGTTTTTGCATTAAATTTAATATCAGTGCCATAATCTCTATATGATTCTGGATCTTGTTCTATTGGAGGTAGATGCGTTAATGAAGTGAGTATTGTTTTGATATTTTCAATACTCTTTATACTGCCTGTTCCTTCTCCCCTTACAATTTTATTAATCCACTGCTTCAGTGTTTCGGTATCAGACTTCTCCTGTTTGTATATTTCAATTATCTTGCAAATTGTATCGATGACACGCTTTGCTGGTATACGCATTATTGCCTTACCTAATTCCCCCTGTTCTTCTGCGCTTCCACCAAATAGCATTGTATATGTTGGAGCCATTGCAGTTCCGATTCTTGATGCACCACCAAAGAATCCAATCGTAGCAATTTCATGTTGTCCACATGAATTTGGACAACCGCTGATCTTGATCGTCGAATCTCTAAGACTATCATCAGTATCGAACCCTAATTCCAAGAATTTGTGCTGCACCTCTTTTGCTAGCCTGTGAGAATTTGTAATTGCTAGATTGCATGAGGTAGTTCCAGAACATCCAACTATTGATGCAATTGTTAACGCCCCGGGGTTTGCCAGACCAACAGATGCTAGCCTATTGTAAAATTCATTTAAGTCATTCTCCTTTACAAAACGGATCGCCAAGTTCTGTTGTGGCGTGTTTCTCGCAGCACTTTCTACAGAGAAGTCACGAATGGTTTCTGCTAACACTCTGAGTTGATTTGCTGTAATATCACCTGCTCCGAGTGTTACAAATACTGTAAAATAGCCCCAATGTTTTTGGGGGACAACGTTAGTATGCAGCCATCTTTCATAAGCTGGGCTTTCTATAGTAACCTGTTCCTTTAAAATGGGCAGTTTCATCATTGTATATTCTGTTTTTGGTAATTGTCTAGTTTCTTCTTCTGCCCTGATATCGAAAAGTTTTGCTGTAGAGGCTGCGGTAGTCATTTGAACAATTGAGCGCTCCTTGAGTACCATCTTTTGGAATTTATCCCATCCCATTTCATGAACTAAATAGCGCATTCTGTTTCTAGCCATATTTTCACGGTTGCCATGCCTATCAAATAGTCGAATAGTAGCCATGCTTGTTGAAAGCAGTTTATTCTCTGGTGTAAAGTCCTCTAACAAATGACCTATAAATGAGGCTGCACCAAGACCTCCGCCAAGATAAATCTTGAAGCCTCTTTCTCCATCCTTGATCACTGGTATCAAACCGATATCTGCGATTCTTACTAATCCGTGTTTATTGCAACAACCAAAATTAATTTTAAACTTTCGTGGAAGATTCTGACACATCGGATTTCTAATAAAAAATCGTGCAATTGCTTTGGCATAGGCAGTAGCATCAAATGCTTCTTCTGGACAGACACCAGCAAAATGGCTGCACATTACATTTCTAACTGTATTGCCGCAGGCTTCTCTCGTAGTGAGACCTACTTCAGCTAGGCCTCTCATTACCTCGCTAACATCTTCCAACTGTACCCAGTGAAGTTGAATGTTCTGGCGAGTCGAGACATGAGCTGAGCCGATCGAGAAAGCCTCAGACAAACTTGCAATCTTCTCAAGTTGTTCTGGACTAATTTCACCACTTGGAATTTTGATTCTAACCATACTATAATTCATCTGCAGTCTGGAACCATAGGCACCGTGTTGCAGTCTAAAACGGCGAAAGTCATCTTCAGATAAGCTGCCTTGCCTGAAAAGCTTAACCTTCTGAGCAAAAGAATCCGATTCCTCCTCTCTACTCCATTTAGAGTTAGATTTTGAAAATGAAACATTCTTCTGCTTAGAACTAATGTTAGTATTAATCTTGTTCTTCAATACTATCTATTCCGGAAAATGAAACCATATATCTTTTGTGGAAACAGGATATATTGGTACCTTAATAGGAAAAATAGCGGCAAAAATTACTTAATACCAATCAATTTTGTTATGCTACTAAGTGTAATATTTATTTTATAGCACAAATATAAGTAAATTCACATTCATTTATCCTGTAATTCCATCAATGAATCGAAGTGGAATATATTGTCATAATATTGAAGATGCTAATGACAAACATATAGAGGGCAGTAATCAAAGTTACATCCTGGAATGTAAGAATATATGCCAGTTTGATATCTAATTTATATATTGTTCTCTATTTCCTTAACCATCTTGCCTTTCATCATAGGAATAATTTTGAGTTTTGCTCCTCTAAAATCCTTTTTTAACTGTTTACCGCTGAAAATTCTGTCTAAGAATATTGCTAACGCAGCAATTTCAGAATGTGGCTGATTTCCTATCGCGATATTATAATCCGCGAGATCATATATTTCTCTTGGAACCTTTTCTGCACCAATAATTACAAGAATCCTATCCTCTTTTCGTAGTTGATTTATTCTATCATCTATATTGATACCGTACATAGTTAACAGGACTACTTTTCCACCCTCCTTCTTCCAGTCCTTAACAACCTTTCTCCAATCTTCAATAATTTCAATGGCAAAATCATATTTACCTCCCCATCTTTTAGCAATTTCTTCTAAGGTTTCGTTTATAGAGTGGTCTACTTCTGTCATGTAGATTTTATCACTGCCGAATGCTCTAGAGACTAAGGCTGCGTGTGTAGTTATACGATCATCTCGTACCGACCTATGTCCTATTCTAAGAACGGATACTTTCATTCGGTTCCCCTAGGCTCATTGGATCTTCTTTTTGCTCTTCAGGAAAAACCAGTAATGATATTAAATTCTTTAACTGAGTAATGTTAAACCCTGTCTTTGCAGAGACGGGCAAAATGCGTTTTTTAGAATCAAGTATGCTTAGATATGCAGATTTATCAAATGCATCGTCGATATCAATCAAATCTACCTTGTTCAGCACATACAGGATCTTTGTCATTGGTACCCCAAGCTCATTAATTATATGAATAGAGCTGTCTAATTTTCTCCCCATCTCTTCTATAGATTGGCTTATATCAAGTACAAGCAAAATAAGATCAGAGTGAGTTAATTCATGAAGTGTGGATTTAAAAGCGTCAATCATATATGCCGGAAGCTTACTTATGAAGCCTACAGTATCTGAGACGAGAACTTTCCTAGTATTTAATTTCATTGCACGGGTGAATGTTGATAGCGTTGTAAATAATCCCTGTCCTGCATTTTTCGACTCGCCCGTCAAAATATTGAAAAGAGTTGTTTTTCCTGCAGATGTGTAGCCAGCAATTGAAACTGTAGACAGACCTGCTTTTAAGCGTTGAACTCTATGCAGATCTCTTCTTTTCTCTTCCCTTTCCAATTTTTTCTTTAGAACTGCTGCACGTTTATTGATATCGAGGTAATAAATATCAGCATCATACTTGCCCATTCCAAAAAACCCTGGCTGCTCGCCCATTTTTGCAAGTCTTACTTTCTCTCGTGCTCTAACCATGTCATATCTGAGCTGTGCCAGTTTGATCTGGATTCTGGATTCTGCAGTACTTGCTCTTCGTTCGAAAATCTCTAAAATTAATCGTTCCCTATCAATAATTTCAACCTGACAGAGTGATGCAAGATTATATTGTTGCGTCGGTTTTAATACCTCATCGAAAATAATTACCTCTAATTTTAATTGTTTAACTAATTCTTTTACTTCCTCTGCCTTTCCTCTGCCAATACCATATTTTGACCGTGTAATATGACGTTGTTTTACTATTCTCTCAACAGAATAACCTACTGTATCCGCAAGAGAAGTTGCTTCTTTTATAGCATCCTCAGACGGATAGGTGATTAAGACAGCTCTCCTTAAATTTGACATCTATTACTATTCCTCTTCTAGACTTAGATACAACTTGATTCCTAGGAACCTTTCTAACTTTTTAGCCAGTATCTCATCAGGTTTTAATGCGCCTATTTCAAATTTTCTCAATAACATTGCCTTTTCGTTCATTTGTATCCCTAGTTGCTCATGTGTCAAACCTTTTTTCATACGTGCTTCCCTAATTAACGTTCCAAATTCTGGACTGAGGATTGTATCATCTATCATCTTAATCTTTGTATTAGTTTTCTTTGAAGTAGGCGTAGAAATAGCTTTCTTTTTAGAAGTTGCAGCTGGTAAATATGGTTTTCCACGTTTTGAACATGGTAGACAAACATTGAATATTGTACCATCTATCAAAACTGTTTTTTTTCCATCTGTTACTCGACGACCGCACAGCTCACAAAACGAGGACATTAAGGTATTTTTCATTCATGTAAATTTAGCCTTTTCTGAATAACCATTTGACACCAGGTTTATACAATTATAGTTCGATTAATTCTTTTAAAACTGAGAACATTGTTATTTTAGCAGATTTATTTGGATATGCTTTAGTGACATTTACTAATAAGGTTCATCCGAGCTCAGAACAAAATTCCCCTTCAAATTAGAGGAAGTTAAGAATATATATCCTTCGAATGATTCTTGGTTGGATACATAATCGACAAGGCTATTTAGCTACAGGGTTTTGTTATTTGGTAAAAAGCTTTGATGCGTATCTCATCGCGCATCTCAAAAAAACAGAATCAAGCCAAAGGATTGCCTATGGTTTATGTTTATACTCCTAACATGTTTATTGCAGAAAGATTTCTAAATGTTTCAATAACGGATGGCAGTGCCTGGTACCCAAAAGCTTGTAAATTTGAGGTTAAAACTTGTATTCAGTTATCAAATGGTAAAAGTATGAGCTTATAATCCAATACGTAAATGACAGAACGGAATGTTTTGATTACTATTTTTTCTTGCGGAAAAGTATACGTTAAAGCACCTTATCAATTGGTTCAATCTTTTACTGGCTATCATAATGAATAAGTTATTGCTTAAGCTAACAGAACTGCAGTAGATACTAAAGAAATTGTTTATTATGACAAGGATATTCTCTCCGCAGTGATACCTTCTCCTGTTGTCTGATTCATTGCTGCTTCTGCTATATCACTTGCATGTTTCGCTGTTCTTCGTATGTCCTCTAAAATTAGCTTGATATTAATATCAACAGACTCATTGTGGATGATTTTGTCTTCCTTGTTAATAAATGAAATTACATCACTTTTCAGTGAACGTATATTTTGTACTTTATCTACAGCACTATCAGCCATGACATAATCTCTTCAAAAAATGCTTCGACTGCATCAGTGAGGGTCGCCAAAGATAAATGGCTCATTTTTTCAATTTTGTCAAACAGGCCTTTTGATATTTTTTGATGTTCTTCTATTTTTAGACATTTTTCAGCAATTCCAAATGAGTGGTCTGCTATTCGTTCTATACTTTTTACTGCAACACGGTAACTAAGACAATCTGCTGTGTTTTTTAATCCTATCTCTCGAAGCACTCGCTCATTCTGTATAGCTATTGTAAGATTTCTTAAAATGTAAAGACTGAATCTATCTACTTCATCATCTGATTTTACTACTGCCTTTGCCAATTCATGATTTTTTTCTCCTAATGCTAACATTGCATCTTTATGCATAGAAGATGCAATCAAAAATCCTTCTAACTGCAGTATTGACCGAAAGTTCTGGAAGAGTAAGCAAAACTTGTATCGTAATTACATCTGATGAATCAGCTATTGTTCCTGTTCCCACCAAGTTTCTGTGGACGATTTCAAGTGCATTGCACTGGGCAGGATTTATTCGTCCACTTTTTGATTTCAAATGCATCGTATTATATCCAGCTGGATATATTGATACAATTTTACGTTTTAGTGAATTTACTCCATCATTATATAATACAAATGCAGTTGCTTCATTAGCCAGATTGGATGTCATCTGAACACACGGCATTATTGATAGTGAATTGTTTGCCTAACGAATAATAGTCAGAGGATCGCCACGTTTTAGATGCATTTATTCCATCCATTTTTTTGATAATGATAGAATGTAGGTTGATCTGCCAGTGAATTGTATTTTACGTAATTCATTATTATCACTTGCTTGGAAACCCAATGATAACATGTACAAGTTCCAAGATAAATAAATGGTGACCGCATTTATGTACCTATATACGCTCTAGATTGGAATAAATTTACCATATCAAAATAAGGAACATAATAAAATGTCATCCAAAGGTTAGGCTCTGTTAACTTAAGGTAATCTGTATAGCTAGGCATGTGCTAGCTTTTTATTGCTATGAATAGAGCTAGAACACACAGACCCATCTTTAGTAGTTGGATATAGATTGTACCTTTATTACAGTTCTAGAAGCTTCATGTTAGCAGCTAAATGTTTGTCATCACTTGTAAAAAAGAAGTCATGATGTAGCTAGCTATATGGAAATGGGTTGAGAGATAGAGAGATATACGTCTTCTTGGCTGCTGATAGATTTAGAAGATAGACAAACATAATAATAAAATCAGATAGATAATAATAACATTTGTTGTTAACGAAACTCTAGTCAAAATAGATGGTCTGGAATTAATATTGG
>Ga0173483_10000076_pt1 | contig 21693 bp, 22 predicted proteins | sample NitcycUS178409R2_FD_122621 | JGI IMG/M metagenome (GOLD analysis project Ga0173483, IMG submission 122621) | Soil microbial communities from Arlington Agricultural Research Station in Wisconsin, USA - Nitrogen cycling UWRJ-S178-409R-2 (version... | ecosystem: Environmental > Terrestrial > Soil...
CCCATCAACGATCAGTGTCGCAGGCTGCTGGCGGCATTGACGAATGAATTGCGCCGTCGCGGCATACAAGTGCCGCTGTACTGGGGAAACCGGAACTGGGACCCCTACCTCAGTGATGAACTGCCCGCGATCGAGCGGGATGGTCATCGCCGGGTGGTTGCCATTGTCACGAGCGCCTATCCGTCTTACTCCTCCTGTCGGCAATATCGCGAGAACCTGTTCGAGGCAGCTCAGGGTAGGCAGATTCACATCGACCGGATTCGCCACTATGCCAACCACCCAGGTTTCGTCGAAGCTTCGGTCGACGCATCCCTAAAGGCACTTGAGACGCTAGGGGAAAGGGCCGACGACGCACGCCTGGTCTTTGTGACTCATTCGATCCCGATCGCCATGGCAGAAACCGCCGGACCGCCACCTCGGAGCCGAACTGGCGCATACGTCGACTGGCACGCTGGGGTTGCAGCAGAAGTGACCGATCGCATCGGCCAGCAGCGCGGCCGCGCCTACGCCAGCGATCTCGTTTATTGTTCGCGGTCCGGTCCGGCCAGCCAGCCTTGGCTGGAGCCCGATATCAACGATCATCTACGCGAGCTGGCCGCGCAGGGCGTAGCGGCGGTGGTTGTGGTCCCAATTGGCTTCGTGTCCGACCATGTGGAGGTGGTCTTCGACTTGGATACTGAGGCAGCCGCGACAGCCCAAGAGTGTGACATAGCCTTCGCCCGGGCAGCCACCGCCGGCGATCATCCAGCATTCGTCAATGCGCTGGTCGACCTGATGCTGGAACGTGCCGCGGCAGCGCGCGGGGAGGAGCCGGATAAGCCCGTGATGGGACCTGTAACGGCCGGCTGGTATGAGTGTCGGATGGATTGCTGTCCGAATCTCCGTGAACCCGGTCGCGGAGCCCTATGCGAAGCGGCCGACTGAGTCGGTATTTGGGTCTTTTTCAGGTGTGTCTCAGCGTCACAGCCAGGCCAAAGTAGGCCGCCCAAAATCCCCTCTGGAGCGGGAATTTTAGACACGTGACTGCGTTATAGCGGGCGCGAGCATACATAGCATGCATATCGGTTGATTGGTGTGATATGACTGCGCACGAATCAGATGATGATCTGGGCTTTTCGAGCCCGGGAAGGCAAAGATGGCGACCGATTACGACGCCCCTCGCAAGACCGAAGAAGAACTGAACGAAGACAGCATTGAAGAGCTGAAGACTCGCCGTAACGATAAAAACTCCGGGAAGGTAGACGAAGACGAGGCGGAGGCGGCGGAAGCCTTCGAGCTTCCTGGCGCAGACCTCTCACATGAAGAGCTGACCGTCCGAGTGCTGCCACGTCAGTCCGACGAATTCACCTGTGCCAGCTGCTTCCTGGTGCGGCATCGAAGCCAGATCGCTGAGATGGGTCCCAACGGGGAGGCTTACTGCTTCGACTGCGCGGGATGACCGGGTGCCCGCCGCATGACACTAGCTGTCCGGCTGCATGATCACTTAGGCTTGAGCCACCGAACGTGTACGCAGAAGTCGGAGTCCCCACCTACGGCGGGTTGGCGCTGCGTAGCGGGGGTCGCGACGGCGTGCATATCGATGTACCGAGGCAGGTGCACTTGATGTACCGGGCTGATTGGGGGCAGTTGGTCCGGACAGAACACCACCTCGCGTCCCCGAACGGGCCGCGAGGTGGTGCTTCGGACGGGCTCTGAGCCGCAGGTCGCGCTTCGACAGGCTCAGCGCGCATCTACCGATCTTGGTCTAGATCTTTACTTTGATCTTGCCACCCTCCGGCTGATCATTACCTATTTGGTTCTCCCAGTGCCGCGCCGCCATGCGTTGAGTGAGCAGCTGGGTGACAGCTACGCCTACGGCGCTCGCCATTGCCCAGCTCACCGCGGTCAGTACCGGAGTATCGGGATCAGTCGGCGCTGGTGGTTCTTTGCCTGTCACAAGCTTCCAGCCCGCCTTTAACAAGCGCTGGGCTGCGATAGTGGTAACCGCTCCGATCACTCCGGCGTAGAGCTTCCAGAGCAGTTTCTGCGTGGGTCCCATCGGCTCAGCCCTTTCATCTCCGGCGGTCCGCAATACGCAATGCCGCTCTGTGATCGCATCTTAGTGCCGGATGCAGATGCTCGGTGGAGCAGTGCTGAGGATTGGATCGGGGCCGCGTAAGTTACCTCCATGCTGTTCCGTGAGCGGCTCACCGTGCCCGTCATCTGGTGGGTGCTTGCCGGTCTCTTTTCGCTATCGGTGTTGGTCGCTGTCGGCGCATATCTAGGCCCGACATGGGGCTTCGGAACTTCAGTCGCCAGCATGCTGGTTGCCAGCGCGATCTTCGCTTCCGCATCGATTCTGATCAGCGTCGATGCTCGTGAGCTTCGGGTGGGCAGAGCCAATATTGAGCACCTCTATATCGCCGGCTGTCGGCCGCTCGATGCCGAAGAGACACGTCGCCGCGCTGGTGTGGAGGCAGATGCGCGGGCGCACCTGGTGCTTCGGCCCTACGTCAAAACCGCAGTGGAGATTACCATCGATGACCCGGACGATCCCGTCCCGTATTGGTTGGTTTCCACCCGCCACCCGCATCAGCTTGCTGCGGCACAGCGGGAAGCGGCCTCGTCTACGCTGACCGAGTGAGCGAGCCAGTGACGGCCATCGAAGTGCTGCTGCAGCAGCTCGATCCTGGCCTGGAGTTGCCGTCGTACGCCCATCCGGGCGACGCGGGAGCCGATCTATACAGCAGGGAAAGCTTCGAGCTCCAGCCGGGGGAACGCCGTCTGGTGGGAACCGGCGTCGCTATCTCGTTGCCAGCCGGCTACGCCGCATTCGTCCACCCGCGATCGGGATTGGCCGCTCAGTACGGCGTCAGCATCGTGAACACCCCAGGCACCGTGGATGCCGGCTATCGCGGCGAGATCAAGGTGTGCTTGATCAACACCGACAGGACGCGTCCGGTGAGCATTGCTCGCGGTGACAGGATCGCTCAGCTGATCATCCAACCAGTGAGTGTTGCTGCCTTCATCGCAGTAAGCGAGCTGCCAGGCTCGGCGCGCGGAATTGGCGGATACGGATCAACCGGCGGAGTATTGGGCAGTGCAGCAGAGCGAGGGGCGGCAGAGCGAGGGGCAGTAGAGCAAGGGCCAACTGAGCAAATGGCCAGCCAGCGAGATTACCAGAGCGTGAGTGTGCCGAGGGAACGTGCATGATCTTCAAAAGGAGCAGAAAGCGCGGGAGCGAGTCGTCAGTTGAGGAATCAACTGACGACGGGCTCGACGAGCTTGCTGAGGCTTCCGATGATGAAGCCGATACCCCATCCGACATTGAGGCAGCAGAGCTAGCGGCCCTCGAAGACATCGATTGGCGAAGCGACGGGCCCTATGACATCACTGAAGTTGACAGCATCGAGAGCACCGAAGAAAGTCCCAAGATCGACCTGGGAAGCTTGATTCTGACCGCAGTGCCGGGATCGGAGCTGCGGCTGCAGGTGGCTGAGGAGACCGGCGAGATCGTCTCGGCCATGCTCGTGATCGAGACCCAGGTTAATGAGGGCCTCGACAAGCTCAGCCCTGTCGAGCCGCCCGCCACCGCGAACCAGAAGCTTCAGATCTATTCCTCGGCGCTTGAGCTGGGTGCCTACGCCGCTCCGCGCAGTGGCGGTCTCTGGGCAGAGCTGCGCGATGACATCTCCCGGAGCGCCACGGACGCCGGCGGTACCGCCTCACTCGGCGAGGGACCGTTCGGTGTGGAGCTGAGGCGGCTGATCCCGGTTACGACACCAGATGGTGAGGAGGGGTACCAGCCGTCCCGGATGTGGGTCGCTGAGGGTCCGCGCTGGCTGCTACGAGGCATCGTCTACGGTCAGGCCGCAATCGAGGAGGATGTCGACTCTCCCGTCGTCGCGGACGTGCTGTCAGCGTTCCGTCAGGTCATCGTGCGACGCGGCGACGAGGCAATGGCACCTGGTGATCTGCTGCCCCTGACGATGCCGACCAACTTAAGCCAAGAGCCGCCAGAGGGACCAGATACCGAGCCCGCATGAGAAGAGTGGCGCCGCATGGGCATGGTCCGGCGAGTGGGCAGAGACAGACAAACCATTGACCTTCGTGGGATGCTTGAAAGAGCGGAGGTGACAACGCCATGGCCAAAGAAAACCTGCTGCAGAGAGCATTGCGTCGGTTTGCATCATCAACTGCCGAGCTCGAGTCGGAAGAACTGCAACGCAAGGTCCGTGAAGAGGGCGCAGTCCCAATTCAAGAATGTGAGGATCGCCAGCGCGTGCAGCTCACGGGGACTGTATCCACGGTGACTATCACTCCTCGAGCCGGACACCCGGCATTAGAGGTAGAGCTGCATGACGGATCTGGAACGGTGAGCCTCGTCTGGCTTGGTCGACGGCAGATTCCCGGCATCGATCCGGGTCGGACCCTGAAGGTTTGGGGGCGGATCAGCTGCCACGAGGGCAAGCGGCTCATCTACAACCCGCGCTACGAGCTGATGCAGACACCTGCGGCCTCATGATCGACATGCTTGTGATTGACAGGGGTACGGTGCCTGGCGCATGAGCGAGCGGTCAGCGGAGCCGGAGACCGAATCGCATCACGCTGCACCCTCGACAACCGCGGAGACCCCGCAGTTCCGTTATGTAGAAGAGTTCGTCCGTTACCAGCTGAGTCAATCCTTGGGCGGCGCGCGCGGCATGATCGAATCAGCGCTGCCTTTCATTGCCTTCACGGCCGCTTGGGTGATCGCCCGACAGCTCTATCCGGCCATCGCCGCGGCCGTTGCGACCGCGTTGCTGCTTGGGCTGATCCGCCTCGTTCAGCGGCAGTCGATCAAGTACGTCGCCCAGGCAGTGATTCCTACCGCGATCGCTGTTCTGATCGCAACGCGCACCGGTCGCGCGCAGGATGTGTTTTTGCCCGGCATCCTCTACAACGGAGCCCTCGCGGTGCTGTCCATCGTGACAGTCGCGATCCGCAAGCCTCTGGTCGGCTTTATCATCGGCGCTGCCGTCGGCGACCCGACCGGCTGGGCCAAAGATCGCGGACTCGTAAGCATGACATCGAAACTGACTCTGGTGCTCGCCGTGCCGTACGTCGCTCGATTCGTCGTCCAGCTGCCGCTGTTCCTTGCCGGTCAAGTGGTATTGCTGGGGATAGCCAAAGTCATACTTGGCTGGCCAATGCTGATTGCCGCCTTGACTGTCATAGGCCTGATGCTCTCCAAGGGAAAAACCCCCATGGAAGATTCACCTTTAGCCGGTTCGCGCGATCAAACTGCCTGAACGCTAGCCGTCGGCGTCTTCGAGATGCTGATTGAGCCGTCGTGCGGCGAAAGCATCTCGGCAAGCTCCTTCTCGAAGTCTTGGGCGGTTACGAACAACAATTCATCGCCCGCCTCCAAGGAGCCGTCGCTGTCTGGTGGTCGGGCATGCCCATCCCGGATGATCGCCACTAAAACGACATCGCCGGGCCAGCTCAGGTCGCCTATGCGCGCACCGACGGTTGGGCTGTTCGACGGCAACGTCATCTCGACCAGGTTGGTGGCGCCTTCATGGAAAGTCAGCAACCTCACAAGATCACCGACTGTGACGGCCTCTTCCACGAGCGCGGACATCAGCCGCGGTGTGGAGACAGAGACATCGACGCCCCAGACCTCGTTGAACAGCCACTCATTCTTAGGGTGATTGACTCGAGCGACCGTACGCGGCACGCCAAATTCAGTCTTGGCCAACAGCGACATCACAAGGTTCACCTTGTCGTCGCCGGTGGCGGCGATGGCCACATCACACGTATCGAGTCCGGCTTCTTCAAGTGAGGACAGCTCGCAAGCATCTGCCAACAGCCATTCGGCTTCGGTTAGCGTCTCGGCCTTAATCGCATGCGGATCCTTATCGATCAGCAGCACCTCGTGCCCATTCTCTATCAGCTCTGCCGCGATGGACCGCCCCACATTCCCGGCTCCGGCAATCGCTACGCGCATCGTCATCCTCCTTTCGGCGGAGAGCCGAGTATCGCCTCGACAGCAGCCAACTTGGCGTCTGCTACAGCGGCGTATACAAGATCACCGTCTTGAAAGATACTGCCGCGCTTAGGCACCATTCCAGAGCCCATCCTGAAGACGAACGGGATGCGAGCGCCGGTGGCTTCCTCCATCTGGTCGATCGTGCGGCCGACCCAGGCTTGATCGACGTGTACCTCCATAAGCCGCACTGATCCGGACGGATCTCGCCACTGCGGCTCAGAACCACTCGGCAACAGCCGTCGCAATACCTGATCAGCGGTCCACCGCACGGTCGCCACGGTTGGAATACCAAGCCTTTCGTACACCTCGGCGCGACCCGGATCGTAGATCCGAGCTACCACGTTGTGCACGCCAAAGGTTTCGCGCACCACACGGGCGGACAAGATGTTGGAGTTGTCGCCACTTGACACCGCGGCGAACCCCTCGGCGTCCTCGATGCCGGCTTCGAGCAGCACCTCGCGATCGAAGCCAACACCCCTTACGGTCTTGCCCGCGAAGTCTGGGCCCAGTCGGCGGAAGGCCTCGGAGTCGAGATCGATCACCGCGACAGTGTGGCCCCGCTTCTCCAGGCTTCTTGCCAGGGTTGATCCCACCCGGCCGCAGCCCATGATCACGATGTGCACGCAGCTGAGTCTAATGAACCAGGCTATGAAAGCTGCTCTGCCGATGTCGCGCCAGCGACACTAGGGTTTGCAATGTGGTGAATGTTGCGGACGTCGGCAAGCGACTGCTGCTGGGCCGTAAGCTGCGCAGCACCCAGCTCGGCGAGACACTCCTCCCCAAGCGCATCGCCTTGCCGGTCTTCGCGTCGGACGCCTTGTCCTCGGTTGCCTACGCACCAGATGAGATTTTCTTGACCCTGTCTTTGGCAGGGCTGGTCGCATATTCGTACTCCTGGAAGATCGCAATTCTGGTCGCCCTCGTGATGCTGGTGGTGGTGGCGTCCTACCGCCAAAACGTGCATGCCTACCCGTCGGGCGGGGGCGACTACGAGGTGGCCACCGTCAACCTCGGGTCCAATGCCGGCCTTACCGTGGCGTCGGCGCTGCTGGTGGACTATGTCTTGACCGTCGCAGTGTCCATTTCGTCTGGGGTGCAGAACGCCAAGTCGGCCTTTCCGATTCTGAACGGGCATGAAGCGTGGGCCGCAGCTGCAATCGTGGTCGTGTTAATGGCGCTTAACCTTCGGGGTGTGCGCGAGTCTGGCACCTTGTTCGCAATACCGACCTATTGCTTCATGTTCGCGATCTTGAGCATGGTGATCTACGGGCTGTTCCGAATCCTGGTGCTGGGTGACCAGATCTACGTTGATAGCGCGAAGTACGGTATCGAGCCGGACCCGAAGTACGCGGCCTTCACCGGCTTCGCGATGATCGCCTTGCTCGCCCGGACATTTTCCTCTGGCTGCGCAGCGCTGACCGGTGTCGAGGCAATCTCCAACGTAGTGCCGGCATTCCGCAAGCCGAAGAGCAAGAACGCCGCAACCACCTTGTTGTTGCTCGGCGTCATCGCAGTGTCGATGCTGATCGGCGTTGTCGTGCTGTCCAACCTGACCGGCCTCAAGCTGATCGACCAAGGTCTGTCGCACTACACGCTCAACGGCGAGCGGGTGGACGTGGTCGAGCAGACTGCCATCGGACAATTGTCCGCAGCCGTTTTCGCCGACTTCAGACCTGCCTTCTACTTCGTCGTGGCCGCAACAATGTTGATCTTGTTTCTGGCAGCGAACACCGCATTTAACGGATTTCCGGTATTGGGCTCGATCTTGGCCAGGGATGGCTTTCTACCGCGCCAGTTGCACACCCGCGGCGACCGCCTGGCGTACAGCAACGGAATCATCGTGCTCGCCGTCTTCGCCATCGTACTGATCATCGCGTTCGACGCCGACGTCACCGCACTCATCCAGCTTTATGTGGTTGGTGTCTTCGTGTCGTTCACTGTCAGCCAGCTAGGCATGCTGCGACACTGGACCCGTCACCTCAAGATCGAAAAGGATCCCGCCGTACGTGGCCGAATGATCCGTTCTCGGGTGATCAACGCCATTGGACTCACGATGACCGCCACGGTGCTGGTGATCGTGCTGCTCTCAAAGTTCACCAAAGGCGCGTACATCGCGATCATCGCGATGGCCGTCCTCTTCGCAGTAATGAAAATGATCAGGCGACATTACGAGACTGTGGCGAGTGAAACCGCTCTGGTCGAGGGTGAGGATCGGACGTTGCCGAGCCGAGTGCGGGCCGTCGTGCTGGTGAGCAGGCTGCACAAGCCGACGCTGCGGGCGCTTGCCTTCGCCAAGGCCGCTCGGCCCAGCACGCTGGAGGCGCTCACCGTCTCGATTGATTCGGACGAGACTGCGCGGCTGGTGGAGGCCTGGGAGGATGCCGACACCGGGGTGCCGCTTAAGGTGATCGCTTCGCCGTTCCGAGAGGTGACGAATCCGATCATCGATTACGTCAAGAACCTGCGGCGAGAAAGCCCGCGGGACGTGGTGACGGTATACATCCCCGAGTACGTGGTTGGCCATTGGTGGGAGCAAATTCTGCATAACCAAAGCGCGCTGCGACTCAAGGGCCGGCTGCTGTTCACGCCCGGTGTCATGGTGACCTCGGTGCCGTTCCACCTCGCCTCATCTACCAAGGCCGAGCAACGGATCGAGCGCGAGACGGCTCAGGAGAATGCCCGGCGTCAGATGTACACCAGCTAGAAATTACGTCTCGACACGCGGGTCCACGGGGCAGAGCCCGCATGCGCATACCAGCGATGGAGCTCGGCGAACCCCTCGTCGAGACTGACTTGAGGCGCCCAGTGCAGGATCTGGCGAGTCAGTCGCTGGTCGAACCAGTGCGCGGTTGACAGCTGCTCGATCAGAAAGCGGGTGAGCGGCGGATCATCGGTCGCGCGTCCCCGTCGCAGGCCCTCAACCAACGGCCATAGGGACTCCACCACCGTTCCACCTGCGCGTGCCAGCGGCACCGGCACATGCTGAGTCGGTTCCGGTACTCCGGCCGCACGGCACAAGGCGGCCAGCAACTCAGCCACTGGGCGCGGCTCGCCGTTTGTCACGACCAGCGCCTGGCCACGCGCCTCGACGCAGCGGTCCAGAGCCGCCAGCAGCGCGTCCACAGCGTTGACCACGTACGTGCTGTCGATGAGCGCTGCCCCGGAGCCAATGAAAGGGAGCCGTCTGCGGCGAGCGCGATTGATCACTCGAGCAACCAGCTGTGTGTCGCCCGGACCCCATACCAGGTGCGGGCGTACTGCCACCACGGCGAGGTCGCCATGATCGGCCTCCAGCACAATCTGCTCGGCGCGCGCCTTGCTTCTCGCGTACGGGCCCCGAGCGGCCAGCGGGTCGGCGGGATCTGCGCCGCAGCCGATAAGCGAGCTGCCGGAATGCACCACAGACGGCGATGAGACGTACACCAGTCGTCGTACCCCCGCCCTTGCGCTGGCATTGACGACCGTCTGAGTGCCCTGAACATTGACGCGTTGATATTCGGCCTCCGGCCCAGTCACATTCACCTTGGCGGCCAGGTGGATGACCGCGTCGTGGCCGTCGATCCCGGCCAGGACCGCATCGGCGTCGCTAATGTCGGTCAAGACCTCAGGCAGGCCCAACTTAGCTGGACGCCGCTGTAGCACAGTCACCCGATCGCCCCGCTCGGCGAGCGCTCGCGCCACACCGCCTCCGAGCATTCCGCTCGCCCCGGTGACCAGTACCCGCATGTCGCCCCCTCGGGCCGCTACGGCCGACCAACTCGAGCGCCGGTCAGCACCCTTCCGGCCCAGCGGGCAAGCCGCTGCCGGTCGATCTTCGCGGCGTGCCGAATGTCGACAGGCATCGTGTCGATTGCTAGCACAGCAGCCAGCGGCACTCCAGCGGCCGCCATTACAGCGCTGACAAGCTCCGGCGCCGCCAGACCCACCGATCCGGCCATTTCTGGCACGACCACTGCTACCGCCTGCTGAGTACCCGAAGGGCCGATGCCGACCAGCGCTGCGCTGGTCACCGGCGCTTGGACCTCGATCCGCTGCTCCACACCGACCGGGGTCAGCGGCCCGTCGGCGGTCGTAATGACGTGCACCAGTCGCCCTTCAACCCACAGCCGCCCTTCGGCGTCGAGGTGCCCGACATCGCCCGTCCGATGCCAGCCTGGATCGCGAGAACTCGCCCTCTCGGTAGCCCACAGCCGGTCGTATCGGTGCTTGACATGTGCCGCCGATACGCAAATCTCGCCGCTGATCTCGAGCTGATCGGTGGGCGGCCCGACGGCCCTGCCCAACGGGTCCAGCGGACTAATCCGAAGCCGTACACCGGGCAGCGGTCGCCCGACGCAGACGCCGTTGCCCGAACCAGCCTCCTCGAGCTCGGGAAGTGAGATGTCGGTCAGCGGCAGAGCCTCCGTCATCCCGTACGGCGTATGGAGCTCGGCGTACGGCAAAACTTCGCTAAGACGGCGCAATAGTGGTACGGAGACCGGCGCTCCGGCCGAGAGCACCAGCCGAATGCGCATAAGGGCCGAGGACTGCTCAGCCGTAAGCTCGCCCGCGGTGGCGACCACATTCCGCAGAGCCGCTGGCGATGCGAAAACCAGGGTGGCTTCGACCGCCGCCGCAGCCTCAGCCAACCGGGCCGCGGTAAGAGTGCCAGGTTTGCTGACATTCATCTGCGGAACGGCGGCCCCAATGCCTAAGGCCGGGCCGTATAGCGCGAACGGCGCGAACGCGGCCACCAGTCGATCACTCGGGGCGATGTTGCACACGCTGCGCAGCAGCTCAAGTTGAGCCCGCAGCTGGGAATGCGAATAGACCACTCCCTTGGGTGGGCCCGTCGCACCGGAGGTAAAGAGCACCGCAGCCTCATCCGAGGAAGGAGCCGGGCTGGGATCGCCACCTGCCGCCAGCTCGTCCAGCGAGTGCTCCACCCGCAGTAGCCGGCGCATGGATCTAGGCAGCTCACCAGCTACCAACCGAATCCCAGGCAGCTTGAGCACAGCCGCCGCCACGACGGCCGGCGCGATGCCGATCAAGTAGTCCGGATCGGCGCTGCGGAGCGCGTCGGCCATCTGGCGCCAGCCGAGGCCGGCGTCGGCGACGACAATGGCGGCACCCGCTCGCCAGCAGGCATAGACAGTGGTAGTCAGGTCAAGACCAGGCGGCACCAGCAGCGCAATTCGGTGTCCCGGCCGTACGCCAAGGTGGCGCAAGCCGCCCGCCAACGCTTCGACTCGTCGCTCCAGCTCGGCGAACGATGTCACCCGGGTGCCGCCCTGACCCAGCTCGGCGATCGCCGGATTGAAGTCACCGTCCGCGGTCGAGCTAGTCGCGATACCCACAACCCGTCCCATAGTCGCTTGGTGTATCAACGGATCGATCGCCACCTTGCGCGGCCGTGTCGAGGCGTTCGATCTCACCCAGGCCCAGGCATCCTCGGCCGCTTGAGGCGAATCCTCTACGACCAGATGGGAGGCTTGGGCGTACCGGTGGACATCCGCATGCGGCAGCCGGCGCTCCAGGTCGCGAAGCGATCCCTGCCGGAAGACAGGATCTCGCGGGCCCCACAACAGCAGCGTCGGGACACTTGTGAATTCGGCCATTCCGAGGGCCACCCGATCGAGCGTGGTGCGGCTGGGATGGCGGGGCTCCAAAGGGATATCGGCGACGAAATCACCGATGGCCCGGCGGCGTCGAGAGTCGGCATACGGCGCCCGCAGCGCAGCGCAAACCTTGGCCGGGATCCGCGGTCCGGACAGCGCCGCTGCGGCGCGGACGAATGTCGGCGTGCGTACGCAGACCAGCTCTCGCAGCACACGGTTGCGTGCCAGTCGGATTAGCACTGGTGTGCCGGACTTGGGCGGCACGGCTACGCCGGTGTTGGCCAAGATCAATCCAGTGATCTGATCAAGGTGGCGTTGCGCCCATCCGAGCGAAATCGGTCCGCCCCAGTCGTGTGCTGCCAGCACTACCGGACCAGTGATTCCCAGCTCTGAGGTGATGACATCCAGGTCATCGATCCGCGCCGCAAGGAAGCGCGGCGACCTCAGCCGCTCGGAATAGCCCATTCCGAGCTGGTCAACCGCGACAACCCGCCAGCCTGCGTCCGCGAAAGTCAGAAAACGACGCCACAAATAGGACCAGGTTGGATTGCCGTGCACACAAAGAAGCGTTCCCACCATTGGCTCGACGCCGTTGTCGAGCACATGCCAGGTGCGCAGCACCCCTTCGGCGTCGACAGCGTGGACCAGTCTCGACCAGGTCGGATCGAGGTCGGGCATACCGCTGACGTCTGCCACGATGCCGGGTGCGGCGACCAGATTGGTGATCACCAGACGATTTCGGCGTACGAGGTGTTCAGCCCGGACCCGATGCCCATCAACAGAATCCGGTCTGCAGCGCGTAGCTGGTCCATATGCCGAGCCAGCGTGAACGGAATCGCGGCCGGCCCCATGTTGCCGTAATTCGGCAGGGTGAGGGGAAAGCGCGCCGGGTCAACGCCGAGCGCCTCTGCGATCGCCCGGATGTGCACGACGGAGGTCTGGTGAGCGACGAACCAATCGATGCCATCCCAGTCGAACTCAGATTTTGCGTCCATCCAGGTCGCCACCGCCAGCGCCAGCCCGGCGTCGAACAGCCGTTTAAGGTCGGTTCTCATCCCGCTGAGATCACCCACGCAGAGGTCGTGGTGTTCGGTCCCGGCTCGGCTGACGCCGCCGATGATGCGGTGACCTTCGGGATGGCGGTCCGCCCGTCCAAGCACCATCGCCGCCGACCCCGAGCCGAGCGTCAGAGTAGCGAAGTGTGCGCGCAGATCAGCCGCGGTTGTATCGTCGCCGGCCAGCCGGTCGAGCGTCAACTCCTGGGTGTAGCGGGAACCTTCGGCATCAACGATCACGGCATAGTCTGCCTGGCCTGAGTCGATCATGGTGCCAGCCAGCTGGATACCGTTCACAAAACCGAGGCAGGCGTTCGCCAAGTCGAAGTTGAGGCAATTCGTGGGCAGACCTACCTGATGATGAATCGCCACTGCGGTGGAGGGTTCAAGATACTCTCGGGAAACCGCGGTATTGATCATGACGCCGATCTGTTCCGGTCGGATACCCGCCTCTGCCAGCGCCTTGGCGGCCGCAATTGCCGCCGCGTCGGCGAAACTCACATCCGTCGGCCACCACCGGCGCTCGACCACTCCCGCCAGCTTCTGCAGCAGGCCGGGCCGGGTTCGCACTCGCCGGTATGTGTCTGCCAACCATTCGTCGAAAGCGGCTGAGGTGATCACTATTGGCGCGTCAACCGCACACACCGAGAGCACGGTGGTGTTGACCGGACGGAAGCTTGCGTTACCGCTCATTTGGCCCCTCGCTGGGGAGCCAAATCGTGCCTCCCCTTATTGCTGATCTCTGCACTATGGTGTCACCGCGCTCGGACAGCCCCGCGTTCGGCTGCTCAGTCTCAGCAGTTTTCGGCCGTGTTATCTTGACGTCAAGATAGTTTGTCACGATTGATGGAGGGCTCATGAGTGTGAACAGCTTCGATGCAAAGGCAACCCTCCAAGTGGGCGAGGAGTCGTATCAGATTTTCCGGCTTGACGCCGTGCAAGGATCGGACGCGCTGCCGTACAGTCTCAAGATCTTGCTGGAGAATCTGCTCCGCACCGAAGACGGCACCAATATCACCGACGATGACATCCGTGCGCTCGCTAACTGGGATCCAAGCGCTGAGCCCAGCAAGGAAATCCAGTTCACCCCGGCCCGGGTGATCATGCAGGACTTCACCGGTGTGCCGTGTGTTGTCGATCTCGCCACCATGCGTGAGGCGATGGAGGATATGGGCGGTGACCCGTCCAAGATCAACCCCCTAGCACCGGCCGAGTTAGTCATTGATCACTCCGTGATCGCCGATGTGTTCGGGACCGCGGACGCATTTACCAGGAACGTCGAGATCGAATACAGCCGCAACCATGAGCGGTATCAGTTCCTGCGCTGGGGGCAGACAGCGTTCGACGATTTCAAGGTCGTTCCACCTGGCACCGGGATTGTGCACCAGGTCAACATCGAGCATCTTGCCCGGGTGATCTTCTCCCACGAGGTGGAGGTCGCCAACGGTTCGGGACAGACCGAGCTCTATGCCTATCCCGATACCTGTGTCGGAACCGATTCCCACACCACGATGGTTAATGGCTTGGGCGTGGTCGGCTGGGGTGTCGGCGGAATTGAGGCGGAGGCGGCAATGCTGGGCCAACCCGTCTCGATGCTGATCCCTCGAGTAGTGGGCTTCAAACTATCCGGCGCGCTGCGAGAGGGCACGACCGCAACGGATCTGGTACTCACCATTACCGAGATGCTGCGGCAGCACAGGGTCGTCGGAAAGTTCGTGGAGTTCTACGGGCCCGGCGTCTCCCAGGTGCCAGTGGTGGATCGGGCCACGATCGGCAACATGAGTCCGGAGTATGGCTCCACGATCGCAATCTTCCCGATCGACGGCAAGACCACTGAATACCTGAAGCTCACGGGTCGAAGTGAGGAGCAGATTGCATTGGTTGAGACCTACGCGAAGACGCAAGGTCTATGGCACAGCGACGACCACGAGCCGACGTACTCGGAGTATCTGGAGCTCGACCTTGGGACCGTCGTTCCGAGCATTGCCGGACCTCGGCGGCCCCAGGATCGGGTGCAGGTAGCTCATGCCAAGCAAGGCTTCCGAGAGGCGATACGCGACTTTGTCTCCGAGGAGGAGCTGACCGGTTACGACGAGTCGGTGGATGAGTCATTCCCGGCATCTGACGTGCCGAGTCATGGAGCCTATGGCGAGTCCTTGGCCCCGCACGAGTACGGCGAAGAGGTCGACGACATCGTCCGGCCCAGCAAGCAAGTGCCCGTGACACTGAGCGATGGTACGTCGTTCGACCTTGATCATGGCGCGGTGGTGATTGCTGCGATCACCTCCTGCACCAATACGTCTAATCCCAGTGTCATGATCGGCGCCGCGCTGCTGGCCAAGAAAGCGGTCGACCGGGGGTTGAATCGCAAGCCATGGGTCAAGACCACTCTTGCGCCCGGCTCCAAGGTCGTTAGCGACTATTACGACCGAGCAGGCCTGACGCCATACCTGGACAAACTTGGTTTCAACCTGGTGGGTTACGGCTGTACCACGTGCATCGGCAACTCCGGACCGCTCATTCCAGAAGTGAGTGCAGCCGTACAGGAAAATGATCTTGCGGTGGTGTCGGTGCTCTCAGGGAACCGGAACTTCGAGGGCAGGATCAACCCCGACGTCAAAATGAATTATCTCGCCTCACCGCCACTCGTAGTGGCGTATGCGCTTGCCGGCACCATGGACATCGACCTCATGAACGACTCGCTTGGCACCGATGAGCGGGGCGAGGATGTCTATCTCGCCGACATCTGGCCGACTGAGGCGGAGATCGATGAGGTCATCTCCTCTGCAATCGGCGCGGAGATGTTCACCGAGTCGTATGCCGATGTCTTCGCAGGTGACGAGCAGTGGCAGTCGTTGCCTACGCCAGAGGGTGAAATCTTTGCTTGGGATCCCGACTCCACCTATGTCCGCAAGCCACCCTATTTCGACGGCATGCCAGCCGAGCCAGCACCAGTCGAAGACATCGTGGGGGCGCGGGTGCTGCTCAAGCTCGGTGACTCGATCACCACTGACCACATCTCTCCGGCTGGCTCGATCAAGCCGGACTCGCCGGCGGGGAAATACCTGTCTGAGCACGGCGTGGAGCGAAGGGACTTCAACTCCTACGGATCGCGGCGCGGCAATCACGAGGTGATGATCCGAGGTACGTTCGCCAATATTCGGCTTCGCAACCAGCTCGCGCCGGGGACCGAAGGAGGAGTCACCAGAGACTTCACCGCGCCGGACGGGCCGGTCACGACCGTGTACGAGGCATCCGAGCGCTACCTGGCTGCGGGTACCCCGTTGGTTGTATTGGCTGGTAAGGAGTATGGCTCAGGATCCTCGCGTGACTGGGCGGCGAAAGGAACGGCGCTGCTCGGGGTGAAAGCGGTGATCGCCGAGTCGTACGAGCGAATTCACCGGTCCAATCTCATCGGCATGGGTGTGCTGCCGCTGCAGTTCCCGGAGGGGGAGAGTGCTGACTCATTGGGGCTTGCCGGTGAAGAGACCTTCGACGTCATCGGAGTCGGTGAACTCAACGACGGCAGCACGCCAGAAACGGTCCAGGTCAAAGCAGGCGATGTCAGCTTTGACGCTTTAGTACGCATCGACACCCCAGGTGAGGCGGATTACTACCGCAACGGCGGCATCATGCAGTACGTGCTGCGGTCGTTGTTGAGGAAATAGCGGCATCCTAGGTTGGTGACGGCCCGGAGTCTTCGCCGATCCCTGGCGATGCTTGTGGCGGTCGCTTTCCTGGCTGTCGCCGGTTGTTCGCTGATTGGTCCTTTGGCTGCGCCGTCAGAGCCGTTCGGCGACTTTTCTCTCGGTGAGTTCGGTGGCATCGACGGCCGCCAAAACATCTTGTATGTGATGGCGGACGGCGTAGCGCTGCTGGTCTCACCGATGCCGGCCGCTGGCAGGCTGAGTGATCAAGATTTGAGCCGGCTAAAGACCTTGTTGACGTCCAGGCAGTTCCGTCATGAGGTGAAGCGAGAGGCGGAACGGAAGGCAAAATCGCCGGCTCCAGTTTGCGCGGACCAGATCACCACTGAGGTGACCATGGGCAGGCTGTGGATGAGCCGCACCGCCCCATGCGGCACGAAAGCCGCGCCGACGCCCGCCTTCGACGAGATCGTGAGCATCCTTAGTCCGGCGATGCAAGGGAACTTCGACGGACCGGTCGATACAACCGAGCCGCGACTGCGTCCTATCCGGCTCGAGCGGTTGCAGCTTCAAGATCAACCGGCCTATACGATCACAATCGACGCCGCCGGACGGGCAATGATCACAATCACAGGTCGCACATCTGAGTTCCATGATTTATCGATCCAGCAGCGCGACACGGTGCGGCTGCTCTTGGCCCGCCTTATCGAGACACCTGTCGTGCCGTGTACCTCAACGGCGCACTATCAAGTGCACATCGACACTGGACCTAACAAATCTGAGCCTAACAATTCTGGCGGTCCGGACTGCGGCTTTCCACAGCGGCAACCTGAGTTTCGCGCATTGACAATGCTGCTGGAGAACGCATTCGGCGTTTGATCACCGCCACGGGTGCTGCGAACGCCTGAGGTCAATGCCCGACGCGCAAAGCTCTGTGAGGACTTGTATGGGTCGCGTGCTGGAAATCGGTTTTGGGACCGGCCTCAATCTCCGTCACTATCCCACCGAGGTAAACCGAGATCTCGATCGTCGAGCCTTCTGCCTCGGCCGTGCGTCTCGCCGAGCCGCGGAAGGCGGGCGTCTCCGCAATCATCAGCCAATATAGGGCTCGATGGTGCTCGGCTTGATCTACCGGACGAATCGCTGGATTGCGCATCGCCGCGGGTTGCCATCTCGACCGGCCAATCGATCACTTGATCAGCGACGCCGGCATGATCATTCGCGAACTGCAGACCGGATATGGCCAGGGCCGCGGCCGTTCAGCTATTTGTATCGTGGTCGGGCGGTACGTGTGGCTTGAGATGTGCTCAATGGCGCCGTCCGGCTACACCTCAGTCGCTCTGGTAACTAAGAGCTTTCTTGATCCTTGCCGCGTACTCTTCCATCTCACCTGCGCCGTAGCGGGTCCTCGGCCAGAAGAACCCTCTCAAACCGTCGCCACGGCTGCGCGGCACGACGTGCAGGTGCAAGTGTGGGACCGACTGGCTGACAACGTTGTTAATCGCAACGAAGGTGCCCTGCGCTCCGAGGGCATCGACCAGCGCACGAGCGATGTGCTGCGCACTGGTCAAAAGTGGTTCCATCAGGCTTTGCGGCAGGTCGAGCAGCGTGTCGACATGCTGCAGTGGGGCGATCAGCACATGACCTTTGAAGACCGGCCGGTGATCAAGAAACGCGATCACGTCGTCGGTACGGAGGACGACCGCCGAGTCGACATCACCGCGGCCGATCTGGCAAAACACATCGTCGCTCACCGGCATGAGACTAGTGCTATCCGAGTCTGACGGCGTGAGCCCTTATCCTCCAGTCACGGCGGAAGGTCTGGACTCACGGTGGCTGTTGATGCAGAGCCGCCGAGTGACGGCTCTGCCATCCTCTCGCCCAACCAGAGAGCCCTAGTTCCATTCACTGGCTCGTGTCTGCTGCATCCTGGCGTATGTGAGGCTCTCCAACACCACCCGTAGCATGCTGACGCGTCTCCCCGAACGCGCCCGCACCGATCGCGCTGACCTGTACGCGGTATTGGACGCGGGCCTCATCTGCCACCTTGGACTGGTACGCGACGGCGCGCCGGTGGTACTGCCAACTGGATACGCGCGGGTCGATGACACCGTCTATCTGCACGGCTCGACTAGAGCCGGTTATCTGCGAATTCTGGACGGCGCCCCGGTCTGCCTGACAGTCACTCATCTGGACGGGATTGTCTATGCGCGTTCGGTGTTCCACCATTCGATGAACTACCCAAGCGCGGTGGTGCACGGCGCCGCCCGTGAGGTCACGGATGCGGAGGAGAAGTGGTCAGGGCTCCGGGCAATCGTTGAACATCTTGCTCCAGGCTCGTGGAACCATGCCCGGCAACCGGATCGGGGAGCTGGCCGCAACTGCGGTCTTTGCCGTTGGGTTGGCTGAGGCAAGCGTCAAGGTTCGAACCGGGCCGCCGAGCGAAGAGGCAGACGACATCGCGGCGGGAGGTCGCTGGGCCGGGCGTTCTGCCGGTTCGCACTGTTTTCGGTACGCCTGAGTCGTGTCCCACGATCCCGGGTGGCGAACCCGTGCCAGAACATGTTCTAAATCGCAGCCCCTAAATTGCCTATCTCGAACGTAAGTTCGAATATGCTGCTCCTATGAGCTCTCCGGCTTATGCACCGCCCGGTTGGCCGAGCCAGGTGCGCCCGCCGGGTGCGCCGGGCTGGGAGAAGACCGCGATCGCCTACCTTTTGGACTGCTGTCCTCCCGACTTTCGCGCCTATCCGGTGCTCCGCAACCATCCGGTCGTCTTGGCGCAATTCGCTACGCACTTTGTTCACGGCCAGCAGGAAGCGTCACAACAGGGCCTGGCCGATGTTCGCACCAGCCTGAGCGAATACGTGGATCCCAACACCGTGGAGGCTGCGGCACAGGCCTGGCTGGAGCAAGGAGCTCGGCTCACCCGTACCCGCCGGGCCGTATCACTGCTGCAGGACGCGTTGCGTGGCCGGGTTTTCGTTCGCAAGCTGTGAGCTGCCTGAGGAGCGACGTGGGTTGCGCCACACTGGCGATGATCAGAGCGTGTGAACACGTAAACTCAGGCCCATGTCAGCCGCCCCGTACGGACTGTTGAGCTCGATCCATAGCCCACATGATCTCCGGGACCTGACGACAGATCAACTGAAGGAGCTGAGCTTAGAGATCCGCTCCTTCTTGATCGAGCAGGTATGCCAGACCGGTGGCCATCTGGGGCCCAATCTCGGAGTTGTCGAGCTCACGCTGGCCGTACATCGGATCTTCGACTCCCCGCGTGATCCGATCGTCTTCGACACTGGGCACCAAAGCTATGTACACAAGATCCTGACCGGCCGCCAAGATCAATTTCCGACACTGCGGCAGCGTCAGGGGCTCTCGGGGTATCCAAGCCCGGAGGAATCCGAACACGACTGGATGGCGAACTCGCATGCGTCGACGGCCCTGTCCTATGCCGATGGCCTGGCCAAGGCGATCCGGCTGCAACGCAGACCAGGCACCGTAGTTGCGTTTGTCGGCGACGGCTCACTTACCGGCGGTATGGCGTGGGAGGCGCTGAACAACATCGCGGCGTCGGAAGATCTCCCGCTGGTGATCGTGGTAAACGACAATGGCCGCTCGTATACGCCCACGGTGGGAGCTCTGGCACGTTATCTGACCGGGCTGCGTACTAATCCGCGCTACGAGCAGGTCTTGGACCTGGTGAAGCGCAATGTCAGTCGCGCGCCACTGGTAGGTAATGCCGCCTATGACGTCCTGCACGGCATCAAGATCGGCCTGAAGGATGTTCTGGCGCCTCAGGGCATGTTCTCCGACTTGGGTCTGAAGTATGTGGGGCCGATCGATGGTCATGACGTTGGGGCGGTCGAACGAGCCCTACAGCAAGCAAAGCAGTTCGGTGGTCCTGTGCTCGTGCACTGCATCACGCGAAAGGGCAACGGCTTCAAGGCCGCCGAAAATCATGAGGAGGACCGCTTCCACGCTGTTGGCAAGATCAATGCCAAGACCGGCGAAGCCGTGGGCGGTCCCTCGGGACAGCACTGGACCGACGTATTCTCTGAGGAGCTGCTCCGGCTGGGCAGTACCGACGAGCGAGTCGTCGCGATCACTGCAGCGATGGTCTATCCGACAGGATTGCACCGATTCGCCAATGCATTCCCGGACCGGTGCTTCGACGTCGGCATCGCGGAGCAGCACGCAGTCACATCGGCGGCTGGTCTGGCAATGGGCGGCTTGCATCCTGTTGTTGCGGTGTATTCCACCTTTCTCAACCGAGCCTTTGATCAAGTGTTGATGGATGTGGCGCTGCAGAAGTGCGGGGTTACTTTCGTGCTCGATAGGGCTGGCATCACCGGACCCGATGGAGCCAGTCACCACGGCATGTGGGACATGTCGATCTTGTCCGTGGTGCCGGGTCTATGCCTGGCAGCCCCACGTGATGCCGTGCGCTTGCGCGAGGCGCTGGCGCAGTCGCTGACCATTGAGGACGCGCCTAGTGTGATTCGATTCCCCAGGGGCGCTGTGTCGGTGGACCGTCCGCCGGTCGCACAGCTGGACGGTATGGACATATTGTTCAGAACCGATCAACCGCGGGTGCTTGTTCTGGGTCTTGGGCCGCTTGCCGAGACGGCCGTTGCAGTGGGGGAGCGGCTATCTGATCAAGGGATTGGCGTAACGGTGGTCGATCCGGTCTGGGCGCTGCCCGTCAACCCGTCGCTGCTGGGACTGGCCGCCGATCATGAACTGGTGATCACGATCGAGGACAACGGTGTCGTCGGCGGTTGGGGGGCACGGCTCGCACAAGAACTGCGTTCAGCTGGGCTCGACCCGGCGATACGCGAGTTCGGCATTCCGCAGGAGTTTCTGCCCCACGGCGGGCGCGCCGAGCTGCTAGAGGAGATCGGCCTGACACCGCAGCACATAGCTCGGTATGCCGTCGAGGCCATTGCACGTGCCGACGAGTCGATCGAGCAGCCCAGTGGCGCCGACTTGTCAGAACCCAGTTGAGACAGGCACAGACGCGACTCCCGGCGGCAGGAAGCGGCGACCCAGCACGCGCTCGGAGATGCCGTCGCTATCCAGGTACGGCGTAATGCCGCCGAGGTGGAACGGCCAGCCGGCACCCAGAATCAGGCACAGATCGATATCCATCGGCGCGGCCACAACTTCCTCAGCCAGCATGTGGCCAATCTCCTCTGCCAGCGCGTTCAGCGCCCGCTCCCGGACTTGATCCGTGGTGCTCGGCTGATTGCCGACCACGAGTAGCTGGGCCGTTTCCTCGCTCACGTATGGCTTGCCGTCCGGTGTCCATTCATAGATTCCCGGCTTGCCTGCAGTCACTAATGCCTGCAAGTTGCGCGAGACGGGGAAGCGATCGCCGAACG
>Ga0173483_10000077_pt1 | contig 21545 bp, 22 predicted proteins | sample NitcycUS178409R2_FD_122621 | JGI IMG/M metagenome (GOLD analysis project Ga0173483, IMG submission 122621) | Soil microbial communities from Arlington Agricultural Research Station in Wisconsin, USA - Nitrogen cycling UWRJ-S178-409R-2 (version... | ecosystem: Environmental > Terrestrial > Soil...
ACGGACTTCATCTGCGTCCCGAGCGTCGTGTCGGCGCCGGGGAACTTCTCGAACGCAAAGCGCGGCACCTTCACGACCACGTAGTCGAGCGTCGGCTCGAAGCTCGCCGGCGTGGTGCCGGTGAGGTCGTTCGGGATCTCGTCGAGCGTGTAGCCGACCGCCAGCTTCGCGGCGACCTTGGCGATCGGGTACCCGGTCGCTTTGGAGGCCAGCGCCGACGACCGCGACACGCGAGGGTTCATCTCGATCACGCGCACGTCACCGCTCTCGCGGTTGCGGGCGAACTGGATGTTCGAGCCGCCGCATTCCACGCCGACAGCCCGGATCACCGCCGCGCCCGCGTCGCGGAGCTCCTGGTAGGCCTCATCCGAGAGCGTCATCTGCGGCGCCACGGTCACCGAGTCGCCGGTGTGGACACCCATCGGGTCGAGGTTCTCGATCGAGCAGACGACGACCACGTTGTCGTTGCGGTCGCGGATCAGCTCGAGCTCGAACTCGTCCCAGCCGAGCAGACTCTCCTCGACCAGCACCTGGCCCACAGGGCTCTCGCTCAGCGCTCGCTCGAGCAGCCTCTCCAGCTCGCCCCGGTTGTGGGCGGTGCCGCCGCCGTGGCCGCCCAGCGTGAAGGCCGGCCGCAGGATCACCGGGAAGGCGAGCTCCGCGGGCACGTCGCCCAGAGACGTGACCACCAGCGACTCGGGCACCTTCAGCCCCGCCTCGCGAACGGTCTCGCGGAAGACCTCGCGATCCTCGGCGCGGCGAATCACCTCCGGCGGCGCGCCGATCAGCTCGATCCCGAGCGCCTCGAGGACTCCCGTCTCCGCGAGCTCGAGGCCGATGTTGAGCGCCGTCTGGCCGCCCATCGTCGGCAGGAGCGCGTCGGGCCGCTCCCGGCCGAGCACGTCCGCGACCGCCTCGACGTCGAGCGGCTCCAGGTACGTGCGGTCCGCGAACCCGGGGTCGGTCATGATCGTCGCCGGGTTCGAGTTGACGACGATCGTCCGGAAGCCGTCCTCGCGCAGCACCTTCAGCGCCTGGCAACCCGCGTAGTCGAACTCACAGGCCTGGCCGATCACGATCGGCCCGGAGCCGATCAGGCAGATCGAACGGAGATCAGGCCGCCTCGGCAAGGGCCACCCCCTCTACCCAACGCGACAAGAGCGGCCACGCGTCGTGCGGCCCGGGCCGCGCCTCGGGATGGAACTGCACCGAGCGCGCCGCGAGCTCAGGGAAGTCGAGCCCCTCGACCGTGCCGTCGTAAAGCGAGACGTGCGTCACCTCGGGCGCGTCCGAGCGGGCGACCGCGAAGCCGTGGTTCTGGCTGGTGACGAGCACGCGGTTCGTCCGCTTCTCGAGCACCGGGTGGTTCGCGCCGCGGTGGCCGAACGGGAGCTTGAACGTCTCGTGCCCGGTCGCCAGCGCGAGCAGCTGGTGGCCGAGGCAGATCCCGAGGATCGGCACCTTTCCGAGCAGCGCCTTGACCGTCTCGACCTCGGCCGCGAGGGGCTCCGGGTCGCCCGGGCCGTTCGAGAGCAGCACGCCGTCGTGGCGCACGAGCTCGGCCGGGTCGGCGTCGTGCGGGTAGACCGTGACGGCCGCCCCCGCCCACGCGAGCCTGTCGAGGATCGAGCGCTTGCAGCCGTAGTCGACGACGGCGATGTTCGCGGTGCCCGCGTCGGAGTAGACGTACGACTCCCGGGTCGAGACGCCCGCGGCGAGCGCTCTGCCCGTCATGGTCGGCTGGTCCTGGACGGCCGCCAGCGCCTCCTCGACCGACGCGTCTCCCGAAACGGCGATCGCCCGCATCGCGCCGCGCTCGCGGAGGTGCACCACCAGCGAACGCGTGTCGATCCCGGTGAGCCCGACGATTCCGTGCCGGTGAAGCCAGTCCGTCCAGGCGGGCCCGCGCGCCTCCCGCATCACCACCGCCCGCGCCTGGGGCCGCGGCGACTCGCAGCGATCGCGGTCGACCCCGTAGTTGCCGATCATCGGCGCCGTGAAGCAGACGATCTGCTCCGCGTAGCTGGGGTCGGTGACCACCTCCTGGTAGCCGCTCATCGACGTCGTGAAGACCGCCTCGCCGAACGCGAAGCCCTCTGCGCCCGCCGATTCGCCCCGGAAGACGGTGCCGTCCTCGAGTGCCAGGAACCCGGTCATCTTCGTGCCTCCTCCTTCGTGATCCACTCGCCGTGCTCGAGGTAGTGCCGCGCGCGGGCGGCGTGAACTGGCTCGTCGTGCGCCTCCGCCCAGCGCAGCAGCTCCTCGGCTGCGCTTCGGGTCTCGGTTTCCGACACGGGCAGCAGCTCGCCCCACTCCCGCGCCGCGAACCGCTGTGCGAGCGCGGCGTCGAGCACGAACCAGAACTCCGGCTCGCCCGGGCCGTCGGGGTAGTTCAGCTCGTACGCAGGCGGCTTCGCACCGGCCCCGTAGACGACGAGCTCGAGCTTCCGGAACGGCTGCGGCAGCTCGTCCAGCTCGGCGACGACGGCCTCGCGCTCCTCCTGCTCCAGCGTCCGCTCGACCACGACCACCACGTCGAGGTCGCTGGTGGCCGGGTCGAAGCCGCCGACGAGCGCCGAGCCGACCACGAACGCACGCGTCACCGGGGCGACGCCCTCGATGGCGTCGACCACCTCTGCGACGTACGTCTCGAGCTGCGCCGCCGCCATCGTCATGCCGCGAAGGCCGTCCGTCCTGCGGCCACGGTCAGGCGAACGTGCCCGCGCAGCGTCTGGCCCAGCAGCCAGGAGTTCGCGGAGAGCGAGCGGAAGCCGTCCTCCTGCACGCGCCACGCCCGCTCCGTGTCGAGCAGGACGAGATTCGCGGTGGCACCCGGCGCGATGCGCGGCGGTTCGAGCCCGTACGCGCGTGCGGGGCCCGCCGACATGCGCTCGAGCAGCGTCTCCAGCTTCAGCAGTCCCGGCTCGACGAGATGCGTGTACAGCGCCGCGAAGGCCGTCTCCAGGCCGGTGACGCCGAAGGGCGCCGCCTCGAACGGCACCTCCTTCTCGTGCCGCAGGTGCGGCGCGTGATCGGTCGCGACACACGCGATCGTCCCGTCAGCCAGTGCTTCCACCAGCACGGCGCGGTCTGCCGCGCTACGCAAGGGCGGGTTCATCTTCAGGTTCGAGTCGAGCGAGCGCACCGCCTCGTCCGTGAGGCAGAGGTGATGCGGCGTGACCTCGGCGGTCGCCGCGACTCCTCTGGCCTGCGCCGCCCGCAGCGCGTCGACCGATTCGCGCGCCGAGAGGTGGAGTAGGTGTAGCGGCGCCTCCTCGTAGGCGGCCAGGGAGAGATCGCGCTCGACCATCACGCTCTCGGCAACCGACGGGTAGCCCAAGAAGCCGAGCTCCGCGGAGACCGCTCCCTCGTGCATCTGACCCCCCTTCGAGAGCGTCGGCTCCTCGCAGTGCAGCGCGAGCCGCCGTCCGGTGATGCGGTGGTACTGCAGCGCGCGCCGCATCAAGCCCGGCGCGACCACCGGCCGCCCGTCGTCGCTGAACCCGGCCGCGCCCTGCTCCGCGAGCTCGACCATCTCCGTCAACTCCGCGCCCTGCTGGCCGCGGGTGATGGCCGCGAGGAAGCCGACCGGGATGGTCGCCTCGGCCTTCGCGTCCTCGACCAGCGACCCGAGCACGGAGGCCGAGTCGACGACGGGGTCGGTGTTCGGCATCGCGAGGATCGCGCAGTAGCCGCCCGAGGCCGCCGCCGCGGTGCCGGAGGCGATCGTCTCCTCGTCTTCGCCGCCCGGCACGCGCAGGTGCACGTGCGGATCGACGAACGCGGGCGCGAGCACTAGGCTCTCGCCCTCGACCACTCGATGGCCGTTCACGTCGACGTCGGTTCCGAGCTGCGCGATCACGCCTTTGTCCACGCGAACGTCGCAGACCCGGTCGAGCCCCTCCGCCGGGTCGATGACACGGGCGCCGCGCACGACCAGGTCCTCCAGGCTCCGCTCTTTCTTCATGAAGAGCATCACGCCACCTCCAGCGGCTCGGTCACCTCGACGGGCACCGGCCCGGTCGTGAGCAGGTCGTAGAGCACCGCCATCCGCACGACCAGCCCCGAGCGCACCTGGGCCTCGATCAGCGCCTCGGGCGCGTCGGCGACGCGCGGATCGATCTCGACCCCGCGGTTCATCGGGCCGGGGTGCATCACCTTTTGGCCCGGCCGGATGCGCTCCGGTGTCACGCCCCAGCGCGCGGTGTACTCGCGGAGCGATGGCACGTAGTTCGCGCCCTCCTGCATCCGCTCGCGCTGCATGCGCAGGACGTAGACGACGTCGGCCGTGGCGATCGCGTCGATGTCGTGGGAGACCTCGCAGCCGAGCCCCTCGATGCCGCGCGGGATCAACGGTGGCGGCCCGACGAGCGTCACCTTCGCCCCCATCAGCGCGAGCGCCTGCACGTTGGAGCGCGCTACCCGCGAGTGCAGGACGTCTCCGACGATCGCGACGTGGACTCCCTCGATGCGCCCCAGGTAGGCCTGGATCGTGTAGAGGTCGAGCAGCGCCTGCGTCGGGTGCTGGTGCTTCCCGTCGCCGGCGTTCACGACGTGGGCGTCGGTGAAGCGCGCGACGAGCTGCGGCGCGCCGATCTGCGGGTGCCGGATCACGATCACGTCCGGGTCGTAGGCGCCGAGCGTCAAGGCCGTGTCCTTGAGCGACTCGCCCTTGTCGACGGAAGAGCCCGCGGCCTTGATCGACATCGTGTCCGCGCTCAATCGCTTCGCTGCGAGCTCGAAGCTCGACGACGTGCGCGTCGATGACTCGTAGAAGACGTTCACGACGGTACGGCCGCGCAGCGTCGGCAGCTTCTTGACCTCGCGCTCCAGGCTCCGCGAGAAGCTCGAGGCGGTCCCGAGCAGCCGCTCGACGTCATCGCGCTCGAGGTCGCCGATCGAGATCAGGTGCCGCCGCGGCGGCTGTTTCGGCGGGAGGAAGCCCTCCCGCATGACGTGGATGTCAGCCATTGGGCTCCTTCGTGATGAGTAGGACGCGGTCGACCTCGTCCACCTCGACGAGCTCGACCTGGATGCGCTCCTCGCGCGCGGTGGGCAGGTTCTTGCCGACGTAGTCCGGGCGGATCGGAAGCTCGCGGTGGCCGCGGTCGGCCAGCACGGCCAGCTGGACGCGCTCGGGCCGGCCGTAGCCGAAGAGCGCGTCGATCGCCGCGCGGATCGTGCGGCCCGTGTAGAGGACGTCGTCGACGAGCACGCACGTCATTCCCTCGAGCGCGAAGTCGAGCGTCGTCGAGCGTACGAGCGGCTGTGGGTGCCGCGGCGCCTCGCCGCCCCGGACGTGGACGTCGTCGCGGTGGAAGGTGATGTCGAGCTGGCCGAACGCGACCTCGGTGCCGCTCAGCTCGTGGATGCGGCGGCGCAGCCGCTGGGCGAGTGGCACCCCGCGCGTGTGGATCCCGACGAGCGCGACTCGCGCGAGGTCGGCGTTCCCCTCGACGATCTCGTGCGCGATCCGCGTCAACGCCTTCGCAATCGCATCGGCGTCGAGGATCGTGCGCGCTGCAGAGGTTTCCGCGTTCAACGGGCCCGCCGGCAAAGCCGTCGTGCCCTCTCATGGTCGGCGTCGCAAGCGACGCCTTGGGACCCGCTCAGGGCGTGACTCACCTTCGACTCCTTTCCGGCCTCACGGGACCGGGTTAAAGGGGTACGTGTCGGTGCGGGAGCCTACAGGGGGCCGCGGACGGCAACCGCGACGAGCCACTCGACGCGGTAGTCGACGCGGTCCGGGAGCTCGCGCTCGGCGCGCGCGAGGCCGGCTTCGTACTCCTCGCCCGAGATCAGGTCGAAGGTGGAGATGTGCTTGCCGCGGATGCGTTCCAGCGCGTCGAGACGGGTGAGCGAGCCGCGCTGCGAGAGCCGGAGCAGGCGCACGTCGAAGCCGGCGCCGCGTAGCTCGGCCTCGAGCTCGGGCGCCGTCGGGAAGCGGTCGCGGTCGACCGCCTCCATCGACGGGAAGAGCTCGTTCAGCCAGAACTCGTCGAAGTACGACGGGTCGAACGTCGCCACGGCGAAGCTGCCGTTCGGCGAGAGCACGCGGTGCGCCTCGGCAAAGGCGCGCGGCCGATCGACGAGGTGCGCGACGAGCCACATCGTCGCCCCCTCGAACCAGCCGTCCTTGAACGGGAGCTCCTCGGCCGAGCCGAGCTTGAGGCCGGCGCCGCCGGCGCGGGTGCGCGCGACCTCGAGCATCTCGGGCGACGCGTCGACTCCCCAGGCCTTCGCGATCTCGGCGAGCTGCGCGAGGAAACGCCCCGTCCCGCAGCCGATGTCGAGCACGCGCCGGCCCGCCAGATCCGCCTCTCGGATGAGCGTCTCGGCGACTTCGCGCCAGTTGTCGTCGTACGGCCGCAGGCGGTCGTAGACGGCCGCCCGCTGGGAGAAATCAGGCGAGCTCGTCAGGCTCGGTCAGGGTTTCGATCGCGTCGCGGGCGGCGTCGAGGTCGGACTCCGGGACGAGCACCTTCTGCGGCGCGTCCTCGACCGCGCGCGGGTGGTGCTCGACCGCCGTCTCGAGCTCCGCGTCGATACCCGCAGAGCGCAGGATGTCCTGGATCTCCTCGGCCTCCGCGACACTCTCGGCCAGGGCGACTTGTACGAGTGTGCTCATCTCCCCCTCCTATGCGGATGCATCCGTCGATGCGGCGCGGACGGACGTACGAGCAAAGCTCGCGCGTCCTGGGGACGGCATCGCAAGCGACGCCTCACGTAACAGCCTCCGGTTGTGGCTCCGGGACTTCGCGCTTGTGGGCGACCCCGCCCTTGATCAAGGATGGCGAGCCTCGCTCCGGGAACGGCACGTCGATCACGTCGAAGTCCTTCGGCACCACGGTCTCGGGGAAGATCGTACGCGCCTCGCGGGCTGCTTCGGGGCCGAAGTAGCGGTTCGAGAGGTGCGTCAGCGCCAGCAGGCCGACTTCGGCCTCCCGCGCGAGCTCCGCCGCCTCGAGCGCGGTCGAGTGTGCGGTCTCCCGTGCGCGGTCGCGCTCCTCCTCCAGGAACGTCGCCTCGTGGACGAGCACCTCCGCCCCGCGCGCGGCCTCGAGGACCGTCGGCGATGGCGCCGTGTCGCCACTGAGCACGATCTTCCGGCCGGAACGCGGTGGGCCGAGCACCTCGTCGGGCGTGACCGTACTGCCGTCCGCCAGCGTCACCGGCTCGCCGGCCTGTAGCAAGCCGCGCTCGGGACCCGGGGGCACGCCGAGTGCGTCGGCGGCGTCGACGTCGAAGCGGCCCGGCCGCTCACGCTCGACCAGCGCGAAGCCGAGCGACTGCACTCGATGGGCCACGGGAAACGTGACGAGGTCGTAGTCGCCCCGGTCCAGCCGCTCGCCGGGGGCGAGCTCCACCAGCTCGAGCCCGTACGTCAGCTTTCCGAAGATCCGGCGCAGTGCACCGAACAGCTCGCGCAAGCCCGGCGGCCCGTAAACCGTCAGCGGGAGCTCGCGACCCCGCAGCGCGAACGTCTTCAGCATCCCCGGTAGGCCGAGGTAGTGGTCGGCGTGGAAGTGCGAGACGAAGACCTCCCGCAGCTCGACGAGGCCGACCGACGAGCGCAGCAGCTGGCGCTGCGTCCCCTCGCCGCAGTCGAAAAGCAGCCGCTCGCCGCCGCGGCGCACGAGCAGCGCCGAGGGCGCGCGCGTGGCGGTCGGGACGGAGCCCGACGTGCCGAAGAAGACGAGGTCGAGGTCCACGGGCCGATTGTAGGGTTGCCCCGTCATGGCCGACCCCCGCGAGGACGTCCGCGAGCTGATCCGCCGCGACCCCGTCCCGGACGAACACGATGCGATTCGCGAGCTCTGGAAGCGCCACTCGATCGCCGAGGACAAACGCGACCTGCCGGGCTTGCTGGCGACGCTGACCGAGGACTGCGTCTACGAGCTCGTTCAGACCGGCCATCGCTGGGAGGGGCACGAGGGCGCGGCCCGCTTCTACGCGGGGCTGCTCGGCGGCTTCCCCGACATCGACTTCCAGCTGACGAACATCGTCATCGGGCCGCAGGGCGTCTGCGAGGAGGCCGACGTGACCGGCACGTTCGAGAACGCGTGGCTCGGCATCCAGCCCACCGGCGAGCGCCTGGCCTGGCAGGTGACGATCTTCTTCCCCTGGGATCGCGAGCAGCGCCGCTTCAGCGGCGAGCGCGTCTATACCGCGGGCCTGCCGCTACCGGGCTGACGGCAGCACGAGCCGCTGCCCCGGGACGATCAGGCTCCCGCCCAGGTGGTTGCGGCGGTCGATGCGGTAGATCGCGTCGCGCGGGTCGCCCGCGTAGTGTCCGACGGCGATCGACCAGAGCGTGTCGCCCGACTTGACGGTGTACCGCTGCTCCGGCCCTGCGCCGTGGGAAGCCCGGGCCAGCGCCGCCCAGGCGATCAGCGCCAGCGCTGCGATCAGAAGTACCTTGGCGAACATGTGTTCGCATAGTAGAGCGAACATCTGTTCGTGTCAAGCGATCGTCACCAACCGTGCGTTCAAGCGGGTTTCCGCGACGTCGAGCACGATCAGCGAGTGCTGTGGGGCTCGGCGCCGGTCGGTCGGGCTACCGGGGTTCAGGATCCAGACGCCGCGGTGCTGCTCCAGTTGCGGCACGTGCGTGTGGCCGTAGACGACCGCGTCGCAGCCGGGGAACCACGACACCAGCCGCTCCTCCCTTCCCGCCCGCTCGCCGGGGATGTGAACCATTCCGATCCGCACGCTCTCGACCGTGACCACCCGCCGCTCCGGTAGCGCCTCCCGCAGCGCGGGCTCGTCCATGTTGCCGAACACGGCCTCGACGGGCGCGAACGCCTCCAGCTCCCGCAGCACCGGAGCCGCGACCACGTCGCCGCCATGCAGGATCAGGTCGGCCCGCTCCAGCTCGCGCACGCAGGCCTCGGGTAGCCGCCGTGCCCCGCGCGGCAGGTGGGTGTCGGCGATGACCGCGACGCGGGTCAGACGGCCAGAAAGCGCCCGTCGCGGTAGACGAGCTCGCCGTCCGCGTAGACCTCGCTGCCCGAGCGCAGGTCGCAGATCATGTCCCAGTGGAGTGCCGAGCGGTTCGTGCCGCCGCACTCGGGGTAGGCGCTGCCGAGAGCGAGGTGCACGGTCCCGCCGATCTTCTCGTCGAAGAGGATGTTGCGCGTGAAGAGCTGGATGGCGTCGTTGAGGCCGAACGCCAGCTCGCCGACCCGCTTCGCGCCCTCGTCGACGGCGATCATCTCCTCGAGGAACTCCTGCCCCCGAGCCGCCGTCGCCTCGACGACCTCGCCCTCCTCGAACCGCAGGCGCACGTCGTCCACCTGCCGGCCGCGGAACACGGCGGGATACGTGAAGCGGATCTCGCCGTCGACGCCGGTCTCGAGCGGCGCCGTGAAGACCTCGCCGTCGGGGAAGTTCTCGCGCCCTTCCGAGGGGATCCACGTGCGGCCGCCGAAGGCCAGCGTGAGGTCGGTGTCCTCCGCGACGATCCGCAGCTCCTGCTTCGAGTTGAGGAACTCGGCGACCCGCCGCATCTCCTCGGCGAAGGCGCGCCAGCGCGCAACGGGGTCACCGTTGTCCAGCAACGCGCCCGCGTAGAGGAACTCCTCGTACTGCGCGAGCGACATCTCGGCGTCCTGGGCAGCGGCCTGCGTCGGGTACGCCGTCAGCACCCAGCGCAGCTCGCCTTGCAGCGCGCGCTCGAGGTACCGCTCCCGCAGCTCCTTCCGGGCCCGTTGCTGAAGCGCCTCGCGCTCGGGCGAGATACCCGTCAACGCCTTCGTGTTGCTCGGCGCCTCGACCACGATCCAGACGTCGGCCTGCTCGACGTCCTCGCGGTCGGCGGGGCTGACCCACGAGGCCTGCTCGTCGCTGCCCTCCGACAGCAGCAGGTCGTCGACCTCCAGTGTCGCCCGCATCGAGGGCATGCCGCCGGCGCGCAGCGCCGCCGCATAGAGCTCCTCCAGCAGCGGCTCCACGTTCGTGGGGCCCTGCACGACAACGAGATCGCCGGGCTCGACGCCGGCCGAGTAGCCGACGAGCACGTCGGCGAGGCGCCGCAGTCGGTCAGACATGCTCGACCGCGGGCTGCGGCTGCTCGAGGAACCGGCCGGTCCGCCAGACGAGCTCGCCGTCCGCGTACACCTCGCCCTCGGCGCGCAGGTCGCACACGAGATCCCAGTGCAGCCCCGACCGGTTCTGCCCGCCGAGGTCCTCGAACGACGAGCCCAGCGCGACGTGAATCGTGCCGCCGATCTTCTCGTCGAAGAGCGTGTTGTTGGTGAACCGGTCGATTTCGTAGTTGAGCCCGAACGCGACCTCGCCGAGCCGGCTCGCGCCCTCGTCCAGGCTCAGCATGGCGTCGAGATATTCACCACCCCGGTCGGCCTCGGCGGCCACGACCCGCCCACCCTGGAAGCGCAGCCTGATCCCGTCGACCTCGCGGCCGTTGAAGAGCGCGGGGAAGGCGAAGGTGATCTCGCCCTCGGTGACGGTTTCGAGCGGGCTCGTGTAGACCTCACCGTCGGGCATGTTGTAGCGGCCGTCCGCGGGCTTCCAGCTCCTGCCTTCGACGCCGACTTTCAGGTCGGTGCCCGGGCCGACGATGCGTAGCTCCCGCGCCTCGGAGAGGGAGCCTGCGCGGGCAGAAAGCTCCTCGCGCACGCTCCGCCAGTGCGCGACCGGCTCACCGGGCTCCTCGACGTGGCACGCGCGGAAGACGAAGCGCTCGTACTCGGTGAGCGACATCTCGGCGTCCTGCGCATGGGCTTGCGTCGGGAAGAGGGTGCCGCACCACCCGAGCTCGCCGCTCGACATCCGCTCCCAGCGGCGCTTCGCGAGCTGCTGCGAGGACGCGAGCAGCCGCTGGTGCCGCTCGGGATCGACTCGGCTCAGCGCCCGCGTGTTCGAGTGGCACCAGACGGTGACGATCGCGTCGACCTCCTCGAGCTCCGCCTGCGCAATCGGCGAGACGAAGTCCAGCTGCTCGTCGCTGCCTTCCGCGAGCAGCAGCTCGGGCAGCCGCTCGGGCTCGACGTGCAAGTACGGGTGCGCGTCGGCGGCGAGCGCCGCCCGGTAGAGCTCGACGGCGAATGGCGACGCCACGGGCGGCGCGTCTATGCGCACCACCTTCCCGGGCTCGAGGCCGAGCGAGTAGTCGACGATCAGGTCGGCGAGCCGCCCGAGTCGCTGGTCTCTCATCAGCGGACGCGGAAGGCGCGGCTGACGAAGACGGTCGCGCGCTTGGGGTTCATCGAGGCGGTCATCCTGATCGCAAAGACGTACCTGCCGGGCTTCAGTTTGCGGGCTCCGAAGACGACGAGACGGCGCTGCGCCTTGATCGCGCCCTGGACGTAGAGCAGCGGCCTCGGCCTTCCCTTCGCGAGCCGCTTGCCGAGGACGGCCTTGCGCGGCCCCGCCTTGAAGACCCCGGCCCGGAAGTCGACCAGCTCGGCGGCGCCGGCCTTGAAGCTCCAGCGCTTCTGCTTCCGCGGGAACGGCTTGCGCAGGTTGCCCCAGGCAACCGCGGGCGAGACGACGCCGGTCGCGTGCTTCCACTTGACGGTCGGCCGCCCCTGGCAGGTGCCGTTGTTCTGCGCGAGCGTCTGCTTGACGCGGTCGTAGGAGGGCCGCCGGGAGCCGTCGGCGCGCTCGAGCCCGCTCTGCCATCGATCGAGGTCGGTCTCGTCGATGAGGTGGAAGAAGCTGAGCATCCGCACGGTCGAGTCGCAGGCGACTGCGTTGATCGTGTCCGCGTAGTAGTCAGCCTGCGTCGCCTCGCTGACGAGCCTCAAGCCGGGCGTCTCCGTGCCGTGGTACATCGGCGCGAGCGCGGGCGGGATCTGGACCTGCCAGCCGACCTCGTCGAGATCGAAGCGCAGCGGCCGGGTGAACGTCTTGCCGGTCTCGGCGAAGGTTGGCTGCGCGGTGCCGTGGAAGGCGTCCCAGACCGCCTGCTTGATCCGGTTGAGGTTCGCCAGGCCCGCGGTCGGCCAGGCGTAGCGGACGGTAGGCGGGCCCTGCTGCGGCTGCGGGTACGGGTGGAAGGCGAGCTCGTCCATGATCGGCGTCTTGCGGCCGCTGAGCCTGTAGTAACGGCCCAGGTCGGCCAGGAAGCGGACCGGCGAGCGCGAGCGGGTGTTCTTTCCTTTCGCCAGGTCATTGCCACGCGGGGACAGGCCGACGCCGATCACGTTGATCGTCGGGTCCTTCGCCTTCAGCGCGTCGTAGGAGCCGGCCAGCACCGGCAGGTACTGCGCCGCCGCCAGCGGCTTGCCGGCGTCGGAGTACTGGGGCACCCAGAAGTAAGGCTGGTTCGGCTCGTTGCCGATCACGTAGTCCTTCACGGTCGGGAAGGTCGCCGCGAGCTGCTGGACGAAGGCGATGAACTGCCCCTTCGCCTCGGGAGTGGCGGTGAGACCCTTCGCTTGCGCGGGCGCGACGGCGAAGATGATCCGCGTCCCGCTGACCTGCGCCTGTGGCAGCCACTTCGCGATCTCGGCCTGGCCCGCAATCTTCGTCGGCGCCGCGGGGTCCCAGTTGATCGAGATGCGGTTCACCTTCAGGCCGACGTCTCCCAGCGTCGCGAAGAACGCGGCGCCGTTTCCGGCCTTCCCTGCGTCCTCGGTCACCCCGACGTCGATGCCCGCGCTCGCGACTCCTGCACCCGCCAGCGCCGCACACGCGCACGCCAGCAGAACCCACGTCCTCGTCGTCTTCAAATCCTTTCCTCCTCGTTGCGGCCCGTCACTAGCTTCCCACCTTCTTCGGCGGACATGCGCGAGCTCCTTAGTCGGAACGTGCCGCGAGGACGGCGTCCAGCAGCGGGCCGGCGCCGAAGCGTACCGGGTCGTCTGCGGGCAGGCCAGTGGCCGCCGCGGCCTCCGCGATCGCGTCGCGTGCCTCCTGCTCGTCGAGGTCGGCCGTGTTGAGCGCAATGCAGGCGACGCGGGCCGGCCGCAGCGGCAGGGAGACGCGCTGGTGCAGCTCGACCAGCTCCGGGAGGCTCGGCAGCGGGTGACCCGGGTACCCCTCGATCTCGGTCGCATGGGCCTTGTGGCAGAGGACGAGCAGGTGCGGCGCCGAGCCGTGCAGCAGGCCGAGCGTGACGCCCGAGTACGCAGGGTGCGAGAGCGATCCCTGGCCCTCGACGAAGAGCAGCTCCCCGCCGCGGCGGTGGCCCTCCACGACGAGCTGCTCCGCCGCGCCCGCCAGGAAGTCCGACACGACGGCGTCGACCGCGATTCCCCAGCCGGCGATCGCGATCCCGGTCTGGCCGGTCGGGACGAAGACCGAGCTGAGCCCGCGGCGGCGGGCCTCGAGGTCGAGCTCGAGCGCGACGGTCTTCTTCCCGATCGCGCAGTCGGAGCCCACCGTGAGCACGATCGTCGCCGGGAGCTCGAGGTTCTCGCCCGTGGGGACGTTGAGGCCCTCGGGCGGCTTGCGCAGATCGCGCAGCTCGACGCCGTGCTCGCGCGCGAGTGCCACGAGCTCCTCGTCCTCGGTGACGAACTCGTGCAGGCCGCTCTCGACGTCGAGCCCCGACGCGATCGACTGCTTCAGCAGCGTGCGCCAGGCGGGCGGGAAGCGGCCGCCCTGCGTGGCGACGCCCACGACCGCCGTCGTGGGCCCGAACGGCAACGCCTCTTCGACCGTCGCCACGACCGGGATGCCGCCGTAGCTCTCCCCCGCGTGCGTCGAGTCGAGGATCGCCACGGTGGGGTCCGGCGCGTAGCGCAGGATCCCGCGCGCCGTCTTGCCGTAGTGCGGGTCGTCGGAGCGGCCCTCAGCGAGGATCAGATAGCGCTTTTCCGACACGGTGTCTGACACAGAGGAGGCAGCTGGCTCGACGTGTGTTCCCTGCTCCGGAGCCCGCCGTGACGGTCTCGTCACACGTGCGTGACACTTTCGTTTGCGTGTCTGACACCGAGGCCCGGGGCGTCGGCCGGGAGCTGCACGCCGTCGACGAGCTCGACGCCCGGCCAGGGGTCCTCGACGAGTAGCAGGTTCCCGTCCAGGTCGACGTGGTCGAACAGGCTCGCGCAGGCCGCCCCCGCCGCGACCGCGAGGCCCGACTCGTTCATGCAGCCGAGCATCAGCCCGAGGCCGAGCGCGCGGCCCGCGTGCGCCATCCGCACCGCCTCGCGGATCCCGCCCGACTTGGCAAGCTTCACGGTCAGGCCGTGCGCCCGCTCGGCGCAGGCGGCGACGTCGTCCAGCGTGTGGCAGTCCTCGTCGACGTAGATCGGAAGCGGCGAGCGGCGCTTCAGCTCCGGCCCGCCGGGGTCGCCGGCACGCAGCGGCTGCTCGCAGTACTGGACGCCGAGCTCCGCGAGCTGCGGCAGCGCCTCGAGCGCCTCGTCCAGCGACCACGCCTCGTTCACGTCGACCTGCAGCGGCACGTCCGAGACCTCGCGCACGGCACGGACGCGCTCCACGTCCCGCCCGTCCCCCGCGCCGAGCTTCAGCTTGAGCCGCTTGAACCGCCCGCGCACCTTCTCCGCACGTCTCGCCATATCGGCGGGATCGCCGAGCCAGATCGTCCACGACGTCGGCGGCCCTTGCCGCCGCAGCCCGAGCAACCGCCACACGGGCAGGCCGACGAGCTTCCCGCAGAGGTCGTGGAGCGCGGCGTCGATCGCCGCCTTGGCCGCCTGCTCGCCGGGGCGCTCGCGCAGCCGCGCCTCGATCTCCTCGAATGCGAACGGGTCCATCCCGGAGAGCAGCTCCCCCGCCTCCACCGCGAACGCGCGCGCCGACTCCGCGGACTCGTCGTAGCGCTCGATCGGCGCCGCCTCGCCGAAGCCGCTGACGCCGTCGTGCCGGAGCTCGACGTAGACCACCTCGGCCTCGTCGGACGCGCCGCGTGAGATGACGAAGGTCTCGGCCATCCGCACTGTCGCGATCCGGGCCTCGAGCTGCACGGCGGATACCTTAGAACGCCGTGCGATCGCTGGCGTCCTACCTCCGCGGCCTCGACCCGCACCTTCCGCGCACGGTGTGGGTCGTCCAGGCGGGCGGCGTCGTGAACGCGCTCGGCAACGGCGTGGTCTTCCCCTTCGCGGTCATCTACCTGCACAACGTGCGGGGGATCTCGTTCGCAGACGCGGGTTTCGCGCTCGCGATCGGCGGCGCCGCCGCCCTGGCCACCGGGCTGGTGGCGGGCACATTGGTCGACCGGGTCGGCGGGCGGAACACGCTCGTGCTCGGCCTCCTGGTTCAGGCAGTCGCGTTCACGCTGTTTCCGCTCATTCGCGAGCCGTGGCATGCCTACGCGCTGTTCGCCGTGGACGGGATCGGGACCGCCTGCTTCTGGCCAGGCCAGTCGACGCTGCTCTCGCGACTCACTCCCGCGGAGGACCGGCACGCGGCCTTCGCGCTGCAGCGCGTGAGCATGAACCTCGGGATCGGGATCGGCGGCGTGGTCGGCGGCCTGATCGCGACCACCTCCGACCCCGGGAGCTTCACACGGATGTTCATGCTGGACGCCGCGACGTTCCTTGTCTTCGCAGCGGTGCTGGCGGCCGTGCGGGAGCCGTATCCGGACGAGCCCGAGGCGCATGAGGAGGAGCAGGGCGGCTACCGCGCTGTCCTGCGCGATCACAACTTCCTCGCGCTCACGGGCCTCAACGTCCTCTTCGTGGCGGTCGGTTACGAGGTGTTCGCGCTACTGCCACCGTTCGCGAAGAACTACGCCGGCGTGAGCGAGCGCTGGGTCGGCTTCATCTGGCTCGCCAACACGCTGCTCATCGTCCTGATCCAGCTGCCGGTGTCGAAGGCGCTCGAGGGACGGCGGCGGATGGCTGCGCTCGCGCTGATGAACCTCCTCTGGGCGACCGCCGCGCTACTCGTGCTCGCAGGCGGCGAGCTCCTGAACGGCACCTCGGCCGCATTGATCTTCATGACCGCGACGATGGTCTTCGCCCTCGGCGAAACGCTGCAGGGGCCGACGCAGGCGCCGCTCGTCGCCGACCTCGCGCCCGACCATCTGCGGGGCCGCTACTTCGCGCTCGGCTCGATGTCGTGGAGCGCCGGCTCGATCCTCGGCCCCGCGGTCGGCGGGCCGCTGCTCGGCTGGCACCCACTCGCGGTGTGGCCGCTCGCGGCCGCCGTCTGCGTGGGCTCGGCGCTGGGGTGCCTGGCCCTCGAGCGGAGGCTGCCGACCGGCGTGCGCCGCACCCCGAAGCCGGAGGCCGTCCCCGTGACGCCGCTCATACCGCCGCTAGACTTGGCGGCCGAGCGCCTGTAGCTCAGGGGATAGAGCGCGCGCCTCCGGAGCGCGAGGTCGCAGGTTCGATTCCTGCCAGGCGCATCTCCCGCGTGGCTGAGCGGACTCGAGCGGCTCCGGCGGGAACGATTCACCTTTCGGGCGCGCCGCCGTTCACGCCGTAGGCCGCTCCTTTCGATCCGATTAACCCAGGTGGGCCAGATCAGGGTGCGCTCGGCGCTCGTCTCAATCAGAGAGAGCCGACACGCTGAGGAGGGGGAGATGGAGAGACGGCACGCGTACTGGGCCGGTGTCACGACGCTAGCGCTCGTGCTCGTCGCGGCGTGCGCGGGCGCAGGCCTCGGCACTCCCGCCGCCTTTGCCCGAAGCACCGAGCGCCCGAACATCATCGTCGTGCTGACCGACGACCAGCGCTGGGACACGCTCTCGGCGATGCCGACGGTCGAGAAGGAGCTCGTCGCGCACGGGGTCACGTTCAGGAACAGCTTCGTGGCCAACTCGCTCTGCTGTCCCAGCCGTACCAGCCTGCTGACCGGTAAGTACTCCCATTCCACGGGTGTGTATCGGAACCTGCCGCCGCACGGCGGCTTCCCGTCGTTCCGCGACTCCCGCACGATCGCGACGGTGTTGCACGGAGCTGGCTACACGACCGCCCTCTTCGGCAAGTACCTGAACCGGTACGGCGTCGGGGCAGCCGATGCGCATTACGTCCCGCCCGGCTGGGATCATTGGACTGCGTTCCTCGGCAAGACGGCGTACTACGACTACCGCCTCGTCGACCAGGGACGCGTGCGGAACTACGGGCACGCGCCCTCCGACTACTCGACTGATGTGCTCGCGCGCAAGGCCGTCTCCTTCGTGGCGCATGCCCAACGGCCGTTCTTCCTCGAGTTCACGCCGTTTGGCCCGCACGAGCCGGCGACCCCACCCCCGCGCTATGAGAAGGCCTTCGAGCAGTCCTCCTGGAAGAAGCCGCCGAGCTTCGACGAGCGCGACCTGTCGGACAAGCCGGCCTACATCCGCAGGCTCGCACCTCTGAACCAGAAGCGGCTCGAGCAGGCGGAGCGCTTCCGCCGCCACCAGCTCGCGGCGGCCCTCGCCGTCGACGATGCCGTCCGCGCGCTCGTGAAGACCCTCAAGGCCAGGCACATCCTCAGGTCGACGATGATCGTCTTTGCTTCCGACAACGGCGTCACCTTGGGCGAGCACCACCTGATCGCCGCGCGCAAGCTCGTCCCCTACGAGGAGTCGATCCGCGTCCCGCTCGTGATCCGGTACGACCCGTTGACGCGTGCGCGCCCGCGCGAGGAGGGCCGGCTCGCCGTGAACATCGACCTCGCACCGACCTTCGCGGCGCTCACGGGCCGGACGATGCCGGGCGCCGAAGGGCGGAGTCTGCTGCCGCTGCTGGCGGGTCATAACCCGCCCTGGCGACACGACTTTCTGATCGAGCACCTCGTCGGCCGGCCGCAGCCCGACGTGCCGACCTACTGCGCCGTGCGCGGCAAGCGGTACAAGTACGTCCTCTACCAGACGGGGGAGGAGGAGCTCTACGACCTACAGCACGACGCCGGCGAGCTCGCGAACCAGGCCTCCAACCCGACACTCGCCCCACTGAAGGCGCGCCTGCGCTTGCGGCTCGAACATCTCTGCAGGCCGCGACCGCCCGGCTACACCGCCTTCTCGCCGCCGAACTCCCGTTCCGCGCACTCCAGGCAATAGAACACGAGCTCGGGCGGCTCGTCCTCGGTCAGCCACGCTTGCCAGCGAGCCTCGTCGGCCGGCAGCCAGACTGCCTCGCACTCAGCGCACGTTGGGATCAGCGCGACCCGCTCGAGAGGCATGGGCCGAGTGTACGAAGTGCTCCGCCGGCCTGACAACGACCGAAAGGCCAGTGGCCGGTTAGGGCACGTCCTCAACCACCAGCACGGGCGGCTGGTCGGCGTCGTCGTCTCCGCTCTGGGCGCGCACCGACTGCCGCAGGCAATGGAGTCGCAGACCCAAAAACAGTCTGACCCCCCAGCTCTCCCCTTTCCGAGGGGTGGTGTCGGTGCGCGCAGATTGCATGCTCCCGCGTCACCGACCGGCGGTCAAGGATCGCGGCTTCACCCTAGACCCCGGGCCAGGTCAACCCCAGACAGCAGCGCTGGCCCACCGGAAAGGTGGCGTTCGGGATGAGTTCGCTGTTTGCAAAGATCGCCCCGTGCTGACGTGGGCGGAGTTGGAGACGGCCGCGCCGGACATCACCGCGCGCGGCCGAGAGTTGCTCGAACGGTTCCAGTTTGTGTTCGTCGGGACCCTGACCAAGAACGGGTCGCCGCGCGTGAACCCTTGCGAGGCGTACGTGATCGACGGTCACCTGCTGCTGAACATGATGCCGCAGTCGCTGAAGGCGCTCGACCTACTGCGCGATACCCGCATCTACGTTCACAGTCCGGTCACGTCGAAGGACGCCAGCGAGGGTGGAGAGTTCAAGCTCGCCGGTCGCGCGTCCGTACTGGAGGACGCAGCGCTGCGCCGCAAACTCGACGACCTCTTCTGGGAGATGATCCGGTGGCGCCCGGCGCCGGACTCTCACTATTTCGAAGTGCTCGCAGAGCGCCTCGCGTACCACAAGTATGGAGGCGACGAAGTCGCTCTTCGCTGGCGAGCGACGCACTGAGCAGTCGGCCCACTCTCCCCTGTTGGAGCCGATTTCCTGCCAGGCGCGTCCGCCTTCGAGGCGGATCGGCGGTCGCAAGACGCCGAAGAGGCCGCCGGTGGCGGCCCCTTCGCCCCCCGAGTCGGTTGTGTCAGTGCGGGATCGGCTTGTGCTGCTGCGACCGGACGGTCAGCAGGCTGCCGACGCCGAGAACGACGAAGCCGAAGGCCAACGCAGCCCCGATGCCGGCGTCGTTCCAGTCAAACCCTCCGCCCGACGTGGAGGTCGCGGCGGGCTGAAGGTCGAGCCCCGCAAGCTTCTCGCTGACGAGCGGGGTCGTGTTCTTCTGCTGAGTGGAAGGAACCGCCCAGGCTCCGATCTCACCGAGCTGGTCGGAAACGAGCGGCGTCGTGTTCTTCTGCTGAGTGGAAGGAACCGCCCAGGCTCCGATCTCACCGAGCTGGTCGGAAACGAGCGGCGGCTTCGAGTACCTGTACGCGCCGTACTTCTGGTTCATGCCCTCGCTCCGCAGCATTAGCGCCCGGTACTCGGCCTTCGTCAGGCCCGTCGCGTATTGGCCCAGCTCGTACTTCTGGTTCAGGCCGTCGCTCCGCAGCATCAAGGCCCGATACTCGGCCTTTGTCGGGCCGGTCGGCTGCGCCCACGCGCTGGCGGACGACAGCATCAGGCCCGCGAAGACCATCCCGATAATGGCGAGCTTCTTCATGACGTGCTCCTCTCTGACGTGCTGTTTGCTCCTCATGCCAACCGGACGAGGCGGCGGTTGCAGACCAGGAGCAACGCGGCAGCAAGAGCGGGAGCGGGCGAGCGGCTCGAGCCCTCCGGGCAAGTCTCCCGATTCGGGAGTACCCTCTTGCCGCGCTGAAAGCCGCCGCCTATCTTGAAAGCCTGAAGCCGCAGCTTCCGCGACCGGTCTGGTTGCTGGAGACCGGCGGCGTCGCAAACTCGCTCGGCAACGGGATCGTGATCCCGTTCCTCGTGATCTATCTGCACGACGTGCGGGGGATGGGGATCGAGACCGCAGGCGCGGTGGTCGCGGTTCTGCTGGGGATCGGCGTCGTCGGCAGCCCGCTCGCCGGGCGCGTGGTCGACCACGTCGGCGCCCGGACGACGCTGTTCGTCTCGCTGGCCCTCCTCGCGGCCGGCTACGGCGGCTTCCCGTTCGTGCGCGGCCCGTGGCTCGCGTTCGCGCTGGCCGCGGTCGCCGGAGCCGGGAACGCCGGCTTCGCGCCGAGCCACTCGAGCCTCCTCGCCGCCCTTACCTCGGGCGAGCAGCGCACGACCGCGTACGCACTGACCCGCGTGACCGACAACCTCGGCTTCGGCATCGGCGGCCTGATCGGCGGCCTGATCGCGACCACGCAGGTGCCCGAGAGCTACGACCTGCTCTTCGCGGTCGACGCCGGCACCTTCGTCGCCTTCATGGCGCTCCTGTTCTTCGTGCCCCAGCCGCCGCGCACCGTGGTCGTGGGTTCCGGCAACGGCTACCGGCAGGTCGCGCGCGACCGCCCGTTCGTCGCACTGCTCGTGCTCACCGCGATCCTCGTCACGGCCTCGTACGCGCAGATCGCCACGATGCTGCCTCCGTACGTGAAGGACAACGCCGCGGTCAGCGAGGCCGGGATCGGCGCGATCTTCTTCGTCAACACGCTCGTGCTCGTGCTGGCGCAGCTGCCGTTCGCGAAAGCGCTCCGCGGCCACAACCGCCTGCGCGCGCTCGCGGCCGCGGGCGCGATCTTCAGCGGGACGTGCCTGGGCGTGCTCGTGGCCGGGACGTGGCTCAACGGGACGACCGCCGTTGTCTTGCTCTGTGCCGTGATCATCGCCTTCAGCATCGGCGAGTGCCTGCACGGCGCCGTCAACAACCCGCTGATCGCCGACCTCGCCCCACCGCAGCTGATCGGCCGCTACATGGCGCTGCGCACCTCGGCGTGGCAGGTCGGGTTCCTCGCGGGCCCGGCGCTGGGCAGCATCGTGCTCGCCCGGTCGTCCGCGGCGCTGTGGTACGGGGCCGCCGCGATGTGCGCGCTCGCCGCGCTGGGCTTTCTGATCCTCGAACGCAACGTCGCGCCGGAACTGGCGGTCGCGCCGGGCCCCGAGCGGGTTCGCCGCAAGGCTTTCCGGGTACGATGGCGAACCACCATGCGAGTCGACGACCCTCTCAGTCCCGGTGCCGAGCCTGCCCCGCATCAAGCGCCCCCTGAGGCCTCGCACGCAGGCGAGGGACGTCGACACACGGCCTGAGCCGCGCGTCGCAGAGCTCCAAGCACACGGCCTGACCTGGGTCCACCTCGACGCGCCGACGCTCGAGGAGGCGTCGCAGCTCGCCGATCGGTACGGCTGGCACCCGCTCGACCTCGAGGACGTCCTCTCGCGCCGACAGCGTCCGAAAGTCGACGAGTACCCGGACTACCTCTTCGGCGTCCTCCACTTCCCGGTCTACGACAAGGCGATCCAGCGCCTGAACGCAGCCGAGCTCGACGTCTTCCTCGGAAACGGGTGGCTCGTCACGCTGCCGGCCGTCGAGCTGCTGCCGGTGACGCGGCTCTTCCACCGCTGCGAGGAAGATGAGGAGCTGCGCGAGCAGCTGTTCGGCAAGGGGTCGGGCTACCTGCTCTACCACATCCTCGACGACCTCTTCGACTACTGCTTCCCGATCCTCGACAAGATCGGGCACAAGCT
>Ga0173483_10000081_pt1 | contig 20983 bp, 24 predicted proteins | sample NitcycUS178409R2_FD_122621 | JGI IMG/M metagenome (GOLD analysis project Ga0173483, IMG submission 122621) | Soil microbial communities from Arlington Agricultural Research Station in Wisconsin, USA - Nitrogen cycling UWRJ-S178-409R-2 (version... | ecosystem: Environmental > Terrestrial > Soil...
TAAATAGAGTGAACCTTGGAAAATTTTTGGTGATGATTGGAACGGGCCAGGGATTATTCACTATTGGTTTACGTATATTGTCAGAATTGTGGTCTGGTAGATTATCACTCGAAAATAATTATATTACATGGCTGACATCATCGGCGGCAGGATTGGGGATATTGTTTGCGTTGGTATCACAATCAATTTCAAAAGGGAAAGGCGATAGTGTTACCTCAAAGGCAATAAGGTTTGCATTAAGAAGAAGGAAATAGAGGAGTACACTTACGAAAACAAAATCATACCTATATTATCTGTTGCAGTGAGATAAGACCACCGCGATTATAGTGGTTTGCATATGCATATAGATATTTTTACTGCTAAACATCGGCATACATAGAAAATTCGTGAGGATGTGGTCTTACTGCGACCTCATCATGTTCTTTGGCTTCATACTCGATTATGATATCAATAGTATCATTACCGAAAATTGGCTCTAGGAACGCCCGGTCGCTCTTTAACCCTTCAGATGCTTCTCTCAAACTTGCAGGCAGCTGCTTGATTCCGAGTTCTCTTCTTTTACTCGGAGGCATCTTAAAAATATCTTCATCGACAGGGGCGTTTATTACCCTTTTCTTCTTGATGCCGTCTAGACCAGCAGCAACTATTGCAGAGAATGCAAGATATGGATTACAGGAGGGGTCAGGAGCTCTAAATTCAATTCTCTTCATACTGGCGAATTTTTGTCCCTTGAAATGAGATGGAATTCTTATTATTGCAGACCTGTTGCCTGTACTCCACGCAATATATACTGGAGCCTCATAACCAGGTACAAGTCTTCTATATGAATTAGTGGTTGGAGCTACAATAGCCGCGAGAGCATATGCGTGATCTATAATGCCCCCACCAAAATAACGAGCAGTTTCTGACATTTCTGCATATTCATCGCTTGCATCAAAAAACAAGTTCTTCTTGTTGTTCCACAGACTAACATTGACATGCATACCAGAGCCGTTATCAAGTGCAATTGGTTTTGGCATCATCGTAGCAATCATATTATGTCTTTTTGCAATGTTTTTGACAATATGCTTGTAACTCTGTACAGAGTCAGCTGCATTAACAAGGGTATCATATCGGATATCTATTTCACATTGGCCAGCTGTTGCAACTTCATGATGATGGGCTTCGCAAATAATACCAAAATTATTACTTAAAACGTCTACACATTCATTACGATAATCCATCAGACTGTCACTTGGAGCACTTGGGAGATAGCCTTCTTTTAATCTCAAAGAATAGCCTACACTATCACTAGACCATGGTGATTCCCTCGAAGTTATCTTGTAGCTCTGACCTTGATAGGGCGTCATGGTATTTACTTCGAGTTTATCAAAAACAAAGAATTCAATTTCAGGCCCCCAATATGAAGTGTCAAAGCCTTGTTCACGAACGTATATCTCTGCCCTCGTCGCAATCCCCCTCGGATCACGATGAAATGAGTCCCTTTTATGACCGGCACTCAAAATATCGCACATTAGTCTTGCAGTGTAATCCTTTTCAATCCAGGGGATAGTCGCATAAGTTGAGGGATCGGGTCGAATAATCAAATCTGATTCGTGAATTTCTGTAAAACCACGAATAGAAGAGCCATCAAGTTTTGGCAGCCCGTTATAAAAATCTTCTATACGTAGCATATTAGCTGGCATGGTAGTGTGGTGAAATCTTCCTGTGAGACCAGTAAACTGCAAATCGACGAACTTGATCTTATCATCCTTTAACTTTTGCATAACCTCGTCCGGAGTGAATGTCAAGGATTCCATGTCACCATCAATTACTTTATAAGGCAAGTAAGATATCTCTTATCATAGGACACTAAAAGCCTATAATTTAAGCTTATCAGGAGGGTATATGAGAGGAGGAAATAGGCTTAGGGAGTGAACGAGTAAAATGGTTACAGCAGTAGGAAAAGAAGACCAACAAGTAAAAACAAAAAGCAATAATAACAGTACCGAATCAATCAAAGATACATACGATCTATTATTAAAGGAAGTCCAAATCCCTACACTACAATCTATACCACTTGATACCTATCAAAAGATCGCCACCATTATAGGTAATTTGAAAGCTCAAGGATGCGAAGGGATAGAAGCAAAGATTCGAGATAGAATGGCAGAACTGATATGTCACTCTGCCAAACTCCTGCTTGAAATCAGGCACCAAAAGCTAATAGAGTATCAGTATGGTGAGTCGTTATCTTCAACGACGCCAATGATAGATTATTCAAAACTTACCGATGAGGAAAAATATATCTTTGGTGGAGAAAAAGAATCTGAGAAGAGAAAAAATGTTGTACTCACTGCTACGATCAAAGGCAGACCAAAAGTTTTGGAATCAATTTCAACAAATATTCGTTCCAAACAAATTATTGTTAGATTTATCAAACCAATGGAGCGATTTATGGGCATAAATACAGCAAAATACGGTCCTTTTCAGGAGGAAGACGTTGCTGTACTGCCATTTGAAAATGCACGATCTTTGATAGAGAATGGTAAAGCAGTAGAAATACATGTTACTCTATAGTAACAAATGAAATATAAAATATTGTTTATTAATGGCCGATATGTCAAGATATAGTATTGACTCATAATGGAATAGATATTGATCAATATATTTTGTTCACCATCTATCCAAGTATTGTGTTCTTTGGATTGGGATTCATCGCGAAAAGGAACGAAATGCGGGAATCTGTTAAGTATAGTTTACAGGCATTAACATGTATCATATTTTCGATAGTTTATTTTGTGGCCGTGCCAAATGGCGGAGCATACGGGCTTGCAATAGTGTTATCAGCATTTGGCGCACTTCTATTCTTTATGGCAAGAAAATCCATGATACATCCAGAGGAAGGACAGGAAGATCAAACCACCACTTCAACTCAAAGAAATTGAGTAACTGTAGATATTGGTTCTTTACAAGATTCTTGCAGAAGTTATTGATATAGCAAGTTGTTGTTTATTGTTTTATACCATCAAGTTATCATTTGCTCGAGAACATTACCGAACTCATCCATGAACTACTTAAATAAAAAATAGTATGTATATAACAGCTACTTCTCATTTAGTTATGTATCTCGGCTTTGACTGATAAGGGATGTCCAAGGTTGCAAGAGAGAAAGGTTTAATTTTTTTAGCGTGATCTTTGCCTCATTTAGTAATTGTGTTCCATCTTCTGGATAGTCAGCAAGAACAATGATTCTTCTGATACCTACACTAATTACCATCTTGCTGCATTCGATACAAGGAGCAAAAGTAGAGTATAATGTAGCATCCTTTGTGCTTCCAGCATTTCCAAACAATGCACACTGCATTATTGCGTTTGCCTCTGCATGAGTGCATAAACATCTATCCAGACCTTCGCCAGCTCTGATCCCTCCTTTCACTCTAAGCATACATCTCGGACATCCTCCTTCAAAACAGTTTTTGATACCAGCAGGAGTGCCATTATAGCCAGTTGCTATTTGCCTATTATCCTTTACAATTACCGCACCGATATGTCTCGTAAGACAATTTGAACGAAGCTTTGCAATCTCTGCTTGAAGCATAAAATAAGTATCCCAATCTGGTCTGTGCATTCTATAGGTAATCAAATACTAATTATTATAAAATCGTTAACCATTGTGTTAATAATATTTAGAATTATCCTATGGAGATCTATAATCCCAAGTCGGATAATATTTTACAAGTTCATCATTAAGGGGTAGTTCCAATGCTTTGAATTCTATTAACTTTTTGTGGAACGGATTTATTGTGAAGCGTAAGTACATCTGTTATCTATTTTCTGATTCGAAATACCAAAATATTAAAAAGAAATATTGTTAGCAAGATTATGTTCTTATAATGAATCTTTTGTTCAAGTATTTAATGAAGATTAACCCCATATGAAACGATGATTGTTTTTGTCAGTTGTTACTTATTTATCTTAAATGAATCGATCATTTTTTGTATAGTAGGTAAATAACTGGAATATTTTGTTGCATCTGCAGTATATGAAATAAAGTATAATTTATCATCCTTGATTGTCAAGATCTCCATCGTCTTAGTTATTCCTATCTCCGCATCACTGTAGGTATATACTACTTTATGTGCAGGACTATCTGAAAGAGTAGCTGAAGTTGATTCAATAAATTCAAAACTTGGCAATGACAGTCTTGAACTGATCTGTTTGTCGATATATTTATTTAGAGATAGATTCTGAGACCTTAAATCCCCTACTTCTATTATAAGATATTCTCTGAATGTATCCGAAGAGCTTTCTAGCGGCGAGACAAAATTAACAATAATATTCCGATGCCCTTCTTCAATTCCTTGATTGAATTCAACCTTTTCCCAATTTGACGGATATTGGATCCTAAATGTATAAGCAGGATTTTCATATGTCGATAAATTGCTTGATTTTGTCACCTGTGCCATTGCTTTTGGTAAAGAAATGAAATTAGTGAGAATTGATGGAGATAAAGAAGAAAAAATGTACAGTGCAAGCATGATCATACAATATAATGATGAAAATATAACTGCCTGTCTAGGTTGTTGTCTTTTATACAAGAGTGGTAATAATTGTATTTATATCTTGGTTATTTTAGTTTCTATACAAGAAATGTTATCATTCTATAAATTATTGTTCGGTTACCAAGGATGTTTATCTTTTGGTTGGTAGTAAGAATTAATCCCTAATTTGGAAATTGGAAGAAGATCAATTATAAGAACTTGTCATCTTGTAAGCCTTGATGATAATGCTGCCATGCAAATAAATCCAATATGATGCTAATGATCAAATTGATAAATACTCGTATTATAATCAGAAGTAAAAGGATAATGAATAAAAATAATAATGACAATGAACAACAGAAAAGAGTAAAACAATTAAATCAAGAAATTATGATGGTTCTTGAAAAACATGCTGCATCTTTTGGCTATGCTTCCGCTGCATTATTAAGCATAATGTATTTTATTTCTGAAAAATATACAAAGCAGCACCCAGAGAGTAAAGCGATGTTGTTAGATTATTTTAGAACTGAATTTGATAGGTTTTTGAATAAACTGGCTGAACGATGAAGTTATTATCGATCTGCTAGACAAGATAAGAATGATGGGATTACCAGATTTTCTGTGTATCGCAAGAAAGGGTCTTGTCCTTGTACACTTATCTGTTATAGCATATCTGAAAATTGCAATCCAATTGTGCAATCGACCTATCCATATTTGGCAGTTGCATCATAGTATTAATACTATGATGAGAAACGGCACCTAGTAAGATGACTGCAAAGAAATAGATACTTCGATATATTATAAAATAGTTTTATACATAGTCTGTTATCCTTCTCAGTCAAATAGTCAATTTCTAGATTACTATTCTGGATTTCCTCATAACAAGGATTCTTCCTGCATTTTCACTAATAAGGCATATTTAGTTGTTTTTCCTTGCTCTCCAATTTGTACTTGACCCTCAGATGATTTTTCTGTTATAGAGCTACGTAGAGGGAGAAACGATGCGGAATTTAGATCTCGTTATCCTTAGCTCGCAACACTTTAAAGTCTATTACTTGATTTAAATTTAATGATACCCCCGAGAGCTGGAATAAATGTGATCTATTCTTCTGCCAATCTACCACAATTACAGGCTCCTTATTTGATTTGCGGTTTTCCAGGTAGTGGATATGTTGGAAAGATGGCAGTTGATCATTTGATCCAAGAGCTTGATGCGAAGCATCTGGCCGATATTTACTCGACTTCTTTTCCTCCCCAGGTGATGATTAGGACTGATGGAACGACAGATCTCATGAAAAATAGCATTTTTTATTCAAAGGGTACTGCTTCTTCTGATGCCAGTCTTCTATTACTCACAGGAGATTCACAACCTGCAAATCCTGATTCTGAATACGCTCTGGCCGAAGAGATTTTGGACATTGCTGCCAAATTTAATACACAAAAAGTCTTTACTTTGGCAGCATACATTACCGGTGTATTTGTAGATAAGCCACGCATTTTTGGAACTGCTACTGATGCCGATATTGTAAAAGCGTTTCGTGAACAAAATGTGTCGACAATGGATGGTGGTAGTATAACAGGTATGAATGGACTTGTTATTGGTGTTGCAAAACTTCGCGGAATGAAAGGTACCTGTCTATTAGGAGAAACATCAGGATATGTAGTTGATGCCAAGGCTTCTATGTCTATTTTGGAAACTTTGCTTCCAATGATGGGTGTCAAGATAGATATGACTAGCCTTGAAAAGAGAGCAAAAGATACTGAAATGTTAATCCAAACTATAGAACAACAAATGGCTGGGAGAACAGGAAGAGCTTTGGAGGGTCAACAAACTACCATACCGCATAAACCAGCAGATACAGGCTATATTAGCTAGCTACCTCATACTCTATTTAGCATAATTGCGAATTCGGCGTTGTATTTTTAAAGTATGTCCTAGATTCTGTTCTACAGAAAGCTAATCAGTATAGATCTGATATATGTCGAGATAACGATTTTGTACTTACCAATATTGAATTCATTTTGTATGTATTTGCAGTTTTGACTAGTTATGATGAATTTAGCAGTCTATATCTTAAAATTAGTAAAAAAGTAATAATTTACAGTTTTTTTAGCTTGCCGTATCTTCCTATGTTTAAACTATTTTCTCCACGAAATGCCTGAGTATAGCCGTTTTCAATAGATACTTTATCACCCTGTTTTACCATATTGATTTGCTCATCCCATAAAGAAAGCTTAATACTTCCAGTTTCGTCTAAAATGGTAGCATCTGCAACTTGAGCCGTACCACCTGTTCTAAGATTAACCGTTCTGGGTTCTGTAATACTATTGACATTTCCTATTACGCTAACTCCACGCATTCCTGTTTTTAACTCACTGATCTTCATTTTCTCATACAAATTCGTCTTATTGTTATAATAAAGGTTCTGGATTAAATGTTGGTTGTCATCATCGACTGACCGCAATCAGTGCATACTAGTCTAATTCCAGCAATCGTCTTTTCCCTAATCTCGTGGATAGTTTTCGAGTGACACTTTGTACATAGTTTATAGATTATTTCTGGTTTCGGCATATATCCTAGTTACACCTTATAAAGGTAACAATTACTTTAACTTTAAGATAAATCAGCTAATATGTTGAAAAGTATTCTTGGTTGGTTTTATTTTATATTATCGCTGAAGTTCATTGCACGAGAGCATAACTGCATTAATAAGTCCAATTCTCGATCAATAAGAATGTGATCTCGAAGTCTTATCAACTAATGGCGATTGTGATATCCAATTTTTGAACCATATTAATAGTAACTATGAAATAAGGATTCAGAGAAAAAGCGCCTAATGGAGGGGTAGCGAAGCCTGGTCAAACGCGCAGGACTCAAGATTTCATATAATTTTTCTGCGCAAGAAGGGAATTGTTATGGGTGATCCCGTCCCTTAGGGGTTCGTGGGTTCGAATCCCACCCCCTCCATCTAAATATCAGATTATAGTTATTGGACCACTCCAATATACTTGTTATACAGAGTTTTGAAATCTTGCAAATGCAGGAATCAAAACCATGAGCTTCTTTTACCAATAATAATTTAGGAGATAGAAATAAACGAGACTGGCTATTATGTTAGGAACAAGGCCTGTGAATGATAACGTTAGTCGAAAATGACTAAAAAGGTATCGAAGGAATTTTTATCATGCCTATAAGTTAAAATAAGGATACCACAAATCAATAAACCAGCATCTTCATGATGATGCTTCAGACTAAAAGCAATTTGTTATAGATAAGCCTCAATAATAACAAAATTATACTGATGTTCTTCTCATGGACTGCCGTCCTCTTCAAAATTCTTAAATTAGATATTATTTAGTTTATACTCTATGGAAGGAAATAGCAAGGGAATTACTGATTGGCAAGTTTTAATAAACAAGCCTGTATATAGCAGCGATGGAAAAGAAGTAGGAATCGTTTCTTCAATTCAACCAGAAAAGCTTGTGGTGTCTTATGGACCAATTACTCCTGATAAATATCTTATTCCAAAATCGTCGATAATAAACTTTGAGAATGGGATAATACATTTAAATGACTCTTCAGAGTTTGTCGAAGGCAATTACCAATTCGAATAATAATAAAAGGTTAAAAGAAATGGTTTCCAGTTATTGTTTAGCATGGTCGAAGACACTACCATAAAGAGCCCAACTGTAACATCATCATCATCATCATCATCATCAATAGCAGCAAAGTTAAAGTCAAGTTATCAAAGCCTCGTTCACGAAGCAGCAACCCTCTTCCCAAAGATGGATCAAAAGTTGCTGTTGAATGTTCTACAATTTGAAACAACCTACGATGATTGGGAGGGCAGTGTGATGCTCAAAGTAGTTTATCCTGCAAACAAAGTAGATTTGGAGTCTAAAAAGGATTGGATATACAAAAGGTACGAACGTGTTCCATCCGTGGAAGAAGGTAGAACTCTTAGATTCAAAGCAATACGCATGTATATTGAAGAGCTTGAGAAATTATTAAGTGAAGACCAGGAAATAGAATATGTTACTGGTTCAGCAACATTGACCCCTTCAGACGCCTATTCCGCATAATAAAAATCCTTTACTTTTTATCATTCACGATAGATAACACGATTCCACCTAGTGGTAAGAGGATTATAGTTAGTATATTGACCGCGGAACTTTGATTCCCTTGCTGTTAATTATGCAATATATTTCAGGTAGAGAATAGACAAAACCTACATGGACACAGTCTGACCTTTCATCTAAGAGGCACTGCAATTCTCCATTCTTTAATAACACTTCTGCAATTCTATTTCGTTTGTTGTCTTTTACTATGACTCGATTCTGATCAATGGCAAGTTTTTCCATAAATGGTGCGTGCTTGGCAAATGCTTCATACTTTATCATCATCTCCTCCATCATGCTAGTAAGGTATCCTGAGAAGCTTGTGATACCTTTTAACTCTAATTCTTTTTTGTTTTTTTCATAAATTTCGAAGAACTTTTTATATACGTTTTCGCTTACCGTAATAGATTTGAAGCCTGCCTTAGGCATGACAGTACGGTAATGGACGGAATGATATAAGAGTTCTGTCTTTTTGCTCTATCTTATATCTGCATGTACATTTGCATGGTCTAAATAATAGCGCTGTCCAGTATTCTTGTTGTATTTAACTGACTAAAAGAATGTGCGGTAAAGCTAATGATTAAATCTATATGTATATAGATATATAATACAATAAAACTTAGCAGACGGTTCATACCCATGATGTTAAGGAATTCTTCCTACGATAATTGTTGTATCGACTTTATATTACATATCGTGCTATCGATAGACATGATTTGGACGCTGATCTACATAGTAATTGGAATCATTGTGCTTATATTATTGCTGAGATTTCTTTTTCATCTTCTCGGCTAGTTAACTAATAAAATATGGTCGGGAGGTAAGGAAAGATATGATTGATAAGTTTGTCGAAAAATTATTGCAAAGCGTTACTTCTGCCTATATGCCGAAGTTCCGAGATATTGCACAGACAAGAAGTAATGAACTTGCTGATATGAAGGCAAAAGTACGGACACGGCCAGAAGATGTCGAAGCATGGTTTGACAAAGAAATAGAAAAAATAAGTAATGTGGATGTTACAGGATTAATGGAAAAAATGAGAAAATCCTAGATTTATAATATCTGATATTAAATACATATGCTTGTTTCTTATAGATATTCATAGCACTTTTAGAAAAAAGGCAAATTGTGGTTTGAGCTTGAATTCCTTACTTAAAACGTATAATATTAGAATTTTCTGATTTCTAGAAAAACTAGGGATAATAAAAGACTCTACGGGCTCTTCTGTGATGGATCCGAGTGAACACATGCATTCTGAGAGTAAACTAGACGGCCGTAATAAGGCTACATATTGTAATCAATGTAATAATGATACAGTAATTTTTGATATGGTCTCTAGCGAATTTGTATGTAGTTCGTGTGGTTGTGTTGCAAATGATAAATTTTTTAATAATGAACATAGTAGTGGATATTCTACGCAGTCTGAATATAGTGATAGATCTAGAACAGGAATGCCAGAATCTTTAGCCATTCATCACAAAGGTCTATCTACCTTGATTGGAATGGGTGATACTGACGCGAGGGGTAAAGCTCTGGAACCTGAACAAAGGATGAAGATGCAAAGATTACGGACATGGAACAATAGATCCCAACTAAACGATTCAATATCTAGAAACTTGGAGAAAGCTCTAAAATTTCTGAATAACTTTGGAGATAAATTATATCTGAGTCAGGCAGTTTTGGAAAGTGCGGCATATATTTATAGAAAAGCTGCAATAAAGAAACTTGCTAAGGGTAGATCAACTCTTGGTTTGGTTGGAGCTGCACTTTATGCTGCGTGTAGAGAGACTGCAACACCAAAAACGATTTCTGATGTTGCGGCCGTATGTAATTTATCTAGTAAGGACGTAATGTCCCATTATAAATTGATATTAAGAGAACTCTCTTTGCAAATGCCAGTCCTTCACGGACCAGACTACGTTACTCTGCTCGCAAACAGACTCAACTTAAGTGAAAAAATTAAGCGTGAAGCATTGAAAATATATTCTCAAGTACAGCAGAATAGAATTTCGATAGGCAAGAACCCAAGGGCGCTCGCAGGCGCCGTAATTTATTTAGCGTCACAGAGCTGCAACGAGTTCCTCAGACAGGTAGAGATCTGTCAAATAGCTGATATATCGACAGTCTCCTTGAGAAAGAGATGCAAGGAAATAAAAGCAACTCTCAAGATTTAGCTAATTTTTATTACATATTGTGATAGATCTATGGCGTTATGTATAGAGTGTAATTGCTTGTTGGATATTGATAAATATGCAGCCTTGGAATTCGGATATGCTTCTCTACATGAAAACAACGTCATTATCATGCCATCATGATCAATTTTGAAGCCTTGGCAAGGTTGATGTCCTCTGACAACGGCTTTAGTTCCACATATCCTTAACCATTTTTTGGAGATATTTATTCCAAAGAGTCTCCCGATGCCCCTTTCCGAATAGCCCCAATCCTGTGTATGAGTTCCTTTCCAAGGATCATTCCATAGAATTTCTTCCATTATTCTGTTATCAATATGATTTTCTTGGGCAGCAGCAATGGGGTTTCTAAAATCTTCGGCTAATCCAGTAACATCAGTAGGTAGCCCTCCATGAACTATGAGCAACTGGTTTTTTATCACGGTTGTTAGTATAAGTAATCGAAAAAAGGTTAATACTTTTTCATTATAGATCCACTTACCTAAGTTTTTACCATAATGCTCAATAATTTTGAATGGCAAGTCGTGCGACGAAAACGGAAATTCAAGTGGTGCTTCGTGGTTTCCACGCATTAATATGATTGAATTAGGGAATTTTTGTTTTAAATAGCAGATTGAATATAATACTCCGACTGAATCACTCCCCCTGTCAACATAGTCACCTAAGAATATGATTTTATTATAGGGATTGAGCAGAAACTCTTCAAAAGTGATATCTTGAAGAACATTGAAAAGGGATTTGAAATCACCATGAATGTCTCCAATGATTATGAGATTTTCCGGAGTTCGCAGTTCAGCAACTCCTCCCATAATTTTCCCTCCTATGATATGACCAGTTTGTCTTTCCGTTTCCAAGACGTTGGAGGCTGCCTCAATTACCTGAACAAAATCCGAAGCGTCTATGTTGAGAGGAGATGTTGCAACGCTTGTAAACAATTAATATATATAACGCCTACGATGTTAATATCTTTTCAGAATATAGAAAAGAAGGAACAAGATCGTTATGCTTGGAGTATTTACTAATAATATAAAATTGCTGTTTAGTATATATTAATATCCTTGTCCGGTACAACCAAGTTACTGACGTAGAAATCTTCTATGTTCTTTTTGAATTAGAAAGTATGTTTAGTATTAAAAGCGATACATTTTGAGTTACTGTGGTTAGACATTGCCGCTAAACGCAACAGGATGGAGTAATAGGGGATGGTTGGAGATAATCGAATTTATACTTTCTATGTGTGAGAATGGGGCTAGAAAAACTCACGTAATGTACAGGTGTAATCTGAATTCTAAACAAATTAATGAATATCTGAATTTTCTTCTTGAATGTGAAATGCTCGAAAAAATACAAGAACGTCCTAACTCAAAACGATATATTTATAAGACTGATGAATTAGGCAAAAAATTCATAGAAAGATATAAACAACTTGCAGAACTTTTTAGTAAGCCTCCTCCGCCGTCACTAACATAAACTAAGAGATTTTTCATTACTGTGAATAATGTTTCTATCTGATAGTTCCATTCACATTAAATGAAATGTAAGTTTAATTCTATTGTTAAAGAATGAAGAATCGTAGTCGTTATGAGGTAATCGCGGCAATTCTGAAATCAGCTAGTAGAGAAGAAACACGAACGAAAATAATGTATAAAGCCATGTTAAGCAATGACCAGTGCAAAATCTATCTTGACTCTCTACTTCATAGCGGTCTCATTCAAGAAGTTAATAGCGGCAATAAAATGTTCTATAGAATAACACATAAGGGTAATAAGTTTTTGTCATATTATGATCAAATGAAAGAGCTACTACCTGTTGGAATAGAAGAAAACATTACGGATGAATATTATCATTTGAGTACATGATATCTTTAAACTACAGACTCGAGTTTAATTTTTGGATATCCTGAGGACCTGTCAGTCACAATTGCGAAAAGATGATTCCAAGGAAGGAGTGATTGCAAAAATAAGGTACCATTTATTATTGTGAGCCTCAGATGTGTGTCGTATACTCCAGATAAGTGTTTTAGTATATTTTGAGGATGTTGGATTACTAATAACGAAAGATCAGTATTTTCTCTAATGAAGGGTATTATTTCCATTTTATTAATTTGTCCATCTTTATGCACATTTTGATACATATCTATGTTCATTATATTCAACAAAAGTTTTTCTGGATTCTCTTGTCTTGTTTTAAGTACAATATCACGAAAAAATTCGAAGCGTTTCTCAAAATCATTGCAGTTCTGATATGGTATTATGTAATCCGATGACACCTCAACTTTATCAGCCGGACAAAAAATTTTAATCAATCTATTTTTGGAAGCAGCAGGCAGATATGATTCTAGATAGGTGATTACTATGCTTGGATCAAATCCATCGAATAGTTGAAATAAAATCGGATTACAGGTCAAAACAAAATTTGATATAATCCTGGCTAAAAATGTCATGGTCACCCTTGTATTGATATGTGAGTCTATCTCAATAAGTACGACGCCTTTCTTTGGAAATCCTCCTCCCAGTGCAATATCTAATCCTTGGTATCCGCTTGCAATGTAAAGGTCTTCAGAAAGGGGTGGTATTTTTTTTTCTTTCTTTTTGAAGGAGATTCTTGGTTTACAAGTTATCATAAACTCTGTTGGCTGATAAGCATTGTAACTGCGGAAAATGCCATTGTTAAGTGTATAAATATAAGATGGTTTGTTTATTCTAACTCCACGTAATTTTGAAAGAAAAACTTCTCTTATTCTTATATTATCATAGAATTTCTGTCCCAATTCTACTATTCCATCAACAAGAAAATCTAGTGTCGTGTCTTTTGGATCTTCACTAATAAAAATTAATTTGGCGCCTGCTCTTTCGCGCCAAGTCTGTAGTACACGTTCGTTATTTAATCGTGCTTCTTTGTCCATAAAGGATGCAATGGCATCCCAGCTATCGATAATGATTATTGGTGCCTTAACGTCCATCAGTTGATTCGTAATTCTTTCAAAAAGTGATTCGGGTTCATCAAGGCGTGCATCTTCAAAACTTGATAAATTATATCCTTGCTCTGATGTTTCATCCGATCCTGATGTCTTTGATTGTTCAATGAATTTGCCAAGCCATGGATAATATAGAAAAAGTTGCTTTGGAGAAACCCTAGTAGAAATATAGAAAAAGTTGCTTTTAATCTTTAATGCTCTCAGAATACTAAGCGAGAGAGTGGTTTTACCTGTTCCTGCATATCCCTTGATAAGTAGAGAGTATGTGTTGCGCTGAACGAACTGCATAAGTTCATAAGGAATATGGATTGATTTTTCAATCTGTTGTTTATTAATCGATCTCTTTAGCATTTGCTCCAACCCTCACTAATTAGCATGGCTTTGGCACTAATAATAATATGTTTTCTAACTTTCTATAATGTCTAAATATATAATGACTTAAATTTTGTAAATTATAAAATCAGTATTATTAATAAATTCTTTATATGTTACAAACATATTCTTTTATTAAATTTTCTTCTCTTTGTTATATTTTTTCACATACCTTTTGCAAAAGCAAAGGTATGGGTGTTTGTTTTATGATCTCACGGATTGATCCCTTTCTGGAAACGCAGCGCATCAATAAGTCCTTCTGCATACCCAATACTTAAGACAGCCACTTCCAGTTTGCCCTGCTTTAAAAATCTCTCTGCGTCATCAATATAGTACTCTGCATTATCTAGTACTTCAAATGATCCTTTATTGCCAGGTAAATTTTTATCCTCTTCTCCTATAATGGATCTCATTTGTTCAATTGCATGTTTAGCTTTTGGAACATACCTTTGAACCATACTTACAGAAATCTTCTGGATGTTGAGTGTATTGTCTATGGGTTTATTGACATTATAAGTCAGTGTTGTAAGTGCGTCTGATTCTGTGAAATGAAGTAACCCTGTTATTATTACTGAATGGGGACCTGTTCCGAAATTTAAGTCCTTTAATGATTTAACTTTACCGGATATGATTTTTTCTTGTTTTGTACCAACACGAGAGGCGATAATTATAAAGGTTTCTTCTGAAAAAGCTTTGTGATTTAGATCTTTTTCTACCTCCAGCAGCATGTTAATTAAGTATATTGGGTCAAGAAAGAACAATTTGTTATGTTTATTATTGTATTCAGTCAAAATCAAAGTGTGGCTTCCTGCAAGCAAATTATCAAAAATTGTATTATATACGCTAACAGTTGACTGCTGTTCAGACATCATTGTAACCGTTCTTCCAAATTTGTATATGTGAAGGCCTGTCTCACCGATCAAGGAAGTGATGCCAGATGCAGCATGTATGATATTGACTTTGATACAGTTTTTTACAGCTCTTACATGTAGTTCTGTAAGAGTGGTTGCAATTAATGGATCGCCATATGCTAAGAGCGCGATATCTTTGTTCTTTGCTTTTTCAAGAATCTCTCGTCCATCTTCAACAAACCATCGTTCGACAGGTATTATTCTATTACCATTTTTTCCAATCAAAGAATTCAAACCCTGTAGATCATCGTCAGATAATGCACTTGTAAATCTCTCGATATAGACTATGTCACATCTTTTCAAAATGTCTAGTGCATAAATGCTTATACCTTCGTAACCGTGAATGCCTATTCCGATAAGCCAGAGCATATATAAGGAAAAAGACTTCCAGCTCTATATTTTATCTTTGGTATAGTTGACCTTTTTGATTTGATGAAGTCTGGACATATGAAATAATGCCCTACTAAATACTTCTATGCTAGAAACATATTCTTCAATCTCTACTCGTTCATCAACAGTGTGAGAAGTGTGCGGGTCTCCCGGACCAAATGTTATCATAGGTATTTTTAATGCATTACCTAGTATATTCATATCACCAGTCCCTGTTTTGCGTACAAGAATTGGACGTTTCTTGCAAACATCAAGAATTGAAAGAGAAAGTGCCCTAACTATAGTAGAAGTATGATTTGCTTCAAAGGGCTCTGTTTTATCTTCTATTCTATAGGTAGCTTTTATCCCTTTCTTGGTAGAAACTTCAGTAATAGCTCCGTCTATAATTTTAAGCACCTTTTCACATGTAGTAATAGTGGGTATTCGAACGTCTATTGTTATTTTACATTTCTGGGGTGTAATGTTATGGCTGGAACCACCTATAATTTCGGTGAGGCTACAACTGATTGAATTAGTCTTATTCTCCCTTGTGCCTGTCCGGTTTATTTCAGATTTTATTGCATTCCAAAAATCAAACATTTCTTCAATTGAATTTTTAGCCAGCCAAGGGGCGCTTGCGTGGGCGCTAGATCCAACATCACACGTCAGTCTGACTGCCAGTCTGCCTTTATATGCAACCGTGATATTCTCGATGCCACTTGGCTCGCCAAAAATTGCATAATCTACTGAAATTTTACTCTTTACAAGTTGTTTAACTCCAGCTGCATTTCCTTCTTCGTCAACTACGCCTGCGAAAATTATTGTTCCTCTCTGTTTTGGATATTCAGAAGCCGCAAGTAACATCGCGATCAGAGGAGCCTTTGCATCAGACGCTCCGCGACCATAAATGAAACCGTCCTCTATCCTGACTGGAATATATCCAGGAACAGTATCCATATGGCCGCAGAGTAATATTCTGGGTTCACCATTTCCTTTAGCTGCAATAACGTTTCCAACGTTGTCAATATGAACCTGTTCAAAACCCAGTTCGTTAACGCATCTGTCTTTAATCATGTTTGCAACCGAAGCTTCAGATCTTGATGGTGTGTATAATTGGAGGGCTTTCCTTAATAATTCAACCGCGTAATTCGGAGAAACCAATTCTATTTTTCTAATTTTGAAGTGTAATCAACTATCAATCCTGGAACATCTACACCAGTTACTCTGACCGTATTCCTAAATTCAGTTGTATTATTGACCTCATGCACAATTAGACCATGCTCTTTACTCTCCATAAGATCAACACCAACAATCTGTCCTCCCATTGTATTTGTAGCTTTTATACAGATATCTTCTAACTCTCTTGTGATTGGACAAATTTCAGCATGGCCCCCTAATGCCATGTTCGTTTTCCATTCATCTTGGACTGAATAACGATAAATGGCAGCAACAACTCTGTCTCCTACTACAATTGCTCTAATATCTCTAGGAGGACGCCTAACAAACTCTTCAAAGTAGTAAACGTGGTAAAGTGGAAACATATGCTCTCTATCTTCAATTACAGCCCTGGCTGCATCTTTGTCGCGTAGAAGGGCAATTAATCTTCCCCAACTTCCAACTGTGGGCTTGATGACTGCTGGGTATCCTAAACTATCAAGTGCTGCCATTGCAGATATGTCAGAGAATGCAGAAATTGCCTTAGGCGTCTTTAATCCGGCTTTTTGAAGTTCCATATGAGAAAATAATTTGTTACCACAAAGGATTGCAGTGCGGAGCGAATTGATAATATGTGCTCCAAGACCTTCTAACGCCGCAGTTGAGTGAAGACTCTTAAAATAACTAACACAACGTTGAATAATGATTTTATTCCTGTATAATGAGGAATCATTCTCATTCAACTCAATAAAAAGATCTTTACAATTAGTATTATTCACTTCAATTCCTCTCTTTTTAGCAGCTTCATATAGTGCCTTTTCTTCCCATCTGATGTTGTCATAAAGAATGGTAAGAGAAGTCCTCTCTTCGGTCACTCGCCCCAGTCCTCGCCCAAAACTTGGGCTGGTTTAATATTAAATTCTTCGTTTAGTTTCACAAGCTCATAACTTGCACCACAGTCAGGACAAGTTACAATTTCGCCTTCAATAGAGTCAGGTGGAATTTTTATTTCCGCATCACATTCTGGGCATTTAACCATGTTAAATCTACTCTTTTACTTTCAGAGCCGCATCATTAAGTATCTTTCTCTCTAGCCTATCATCCAAATACAACTCCAAAATATCGCCCATACGAAGTTCTTTCAAACCACGCGCTAAAGTCTCTGCTTCATGTTGACCTGTTTCCAATCCTAGCAACGATAATAGGTATGTTGCACCATTTTTGCCAGCGAGTTCTCCAAATACAATTTTGCGTCTGTTGCCCACAATTTTTGGTTCCAAGATTTCGTACGCGGATGGATTTCGCAGAATCGCGGCAAGGTGGGTGCCTGCTTTATGCTTGTATGCGCTATCTCCGACAATTGGTTTTGATTCTGGAATTTCTAAATCGGTATATTGTGAAATTGTCTTTGATAAATCTCTTAGCATGTGTAATCTTAAGTCGTTGTTTGATTTGTAAATTAGTGTAAGTGCAACTGCACTTTCAGCTAAGGTTGGAATACCAGTACGTTCTCCCAATCCATCTATAGTGGTATGAATTTGATCTGCACCTGCCTCACATCCTGCCAAAGCATTTGCTAATGCTAAGCCGACATCGTTATGGCAATGGACATCTAGTGAAGTTTTTGACATATCTATATTGTCATAGACTACCTTGACAAGTCTATACATACCTCTAGGACGCATGATGCCTACTGTATCCGGAATACTGATTCTTTCAATACCGTGACCGTTCATCTCCTTACACATTTCTATAAGAAAAGCAGGATCAGTCCTACTTGCATCTTCCATAGTGAATCGAGCTTTCAAGCCATGTGACTTGATATAGTCAGCAACTTCCAGTGCTCTTATTTTTGCCTCTTCTCTTGTAATCTTTAGTTTTGTAGACAGGTGAATATCCGAAACACCCATGTATGTTGCAACCCATGATGCTCCACAGCTAATGGCAATATCTACATCAGATTTCATCGCCCTGACGTGTGCTAAGATATCAGCTTTCAACCCCTGTTTTATAATGGTCTTTGTAGACTCAAAGTGGTCGGTTGATATTATAGGACTTATCTCAATTTGATCGACGCCAAAAGAATCGAGCATCCATGCAATCTGTATTCTTTGTTTGGTAGTGAATGAAACTTTAGGATGCTGTTCACCTTCCCTAAGGGTAGAGTCAAGAATCCTAATTCTCTTTCTGTCTTTGTCGGATTCATTATATATATGAGCATAGTAGTTGGGATCATCTGATTTTAGCGACATTTATCTCTTTTAATTAACTCTTTTCGCATGAGATATAAACTTTTTCGCAAGTAAAATCACATATGTATAATCATTTTGTTATAATATTTGTTGAGAAAGTAGGTAAAAAATCGAATTTCGCATCTTTATTAATAAAATGAACAATAACAACAAGATTTCTACCGTATAGTTTTTTTAAGAATAATTACAGTATTTGTATCAGATACTCCTTCTGTTTTTCGGACATCATCAATAGAATTGTTAATTTCTGTGATTGTAGGTGCTGCAATAATAGCAGCAATATCATATTGTCCTGTAATCTCATAGGTTACCTCAACTCCGTTAATTTTCATTAGTTTCGAAGAAACTACATTTGTATCTGCCGTGGAATTAAGTGAAATAAGGGTTATCGCGCTTGCCTTGTCAGTAGTACCTTTTTCGATGGTAAATCGTTTGATAATTCCACTATCTGTGAGATTTTTTATGCGTCTTCTTACAGCAGATTCTGACAATCCGATCTCACTGCCAATTTCTACAAATGATTTGCGTGAGTCATATTGCAAAATCCCCATTATCTTATCATCAATAGAATCAAGGTTACCCCACATTTCTCCTCTTCTCCTCTTTAGCAAGTAGTTTGTCCATTATTTCTAATGTGTGAGAAACAGTCTTTTCATCCATAACTAGTGGCGGAAGTAGCCTAATTATGTTTCTTCCTGAATATAGCATTAACAATCCATTTCGGATTCCATCAAATAATATGTCCTTTACGTCGAAACGTAACTCTACCGCTAACATCATTCCTAAACCTCTAACTTCTCTAATTATCTTATGTCTATCGTTCAGCATTAAAAGACCGTCTTTGAAGTATTTGCCAGTTTTTAAGGCATTTTCAACTAGTTTATCTTCTATGAGTGCATCAAGCGTTGCACTACCTGCCGTGCATGCGAGTGGATTTCCTGCAAAGGTGGAAGAGTGTTCTCCAACCTTCATTGCTTCTAAGATTTCGGGTTTTACCAACGTTAGGCCCATAGGAATTCCGCCTGCAATCCCTTTTGCAATACACATGATATCAGGCGTGGTATCCCAGTTCTGTCCTGCCCACATCTTACCTGTCCTGCCGAGACCGGTTTGAATTTCATCGAATATCAAAACTAAGTTGTGACGATTACAAATCTCTCTGACGTTCTGGATAAAACCATCTATTGGAACCACAATTCCTGTTTCACCTTGGATTGGTTCTAAAATTACAGTTCCTATATTACCATCAATTGCCTCTTCTATTTTGGAAGGATCACTATAAGGAACAAACTTTACACCCTCTAAAAGAGGCATGAATGACTTTCTATATTTTTCATTATGAGTTACTGAAAGTGCTCCGAATGTCTTTCCATGGTAAGCACCATTCATAGCGATTATGCCTTTCTTACCAGTATATTTACGAGAGAACTTTAATGCGGCTTCAACAGCTTCGGCACCACTATTGCTAAAAAATGTATCGGTAATTCCCTTCGGAGCTAATCTAGATAGCTTTTGCAGAAACTTTAACCTAATATCATTATATAGAGACATATGGCATACTATGAGTTTTTCTGCTTGGTCCTTGACAGCTTGTACTACTCTGTCATTGCAATGTCCAACAATTGCAACACCATATCCTCCCATACAATCGATATATTCCTTACCAGATGTATCCCAGAGTTTTGCACCTTTGCCACGCGCAATGTTTACAGGAAATCTCTGGTACAAATTAGCTGAATACTGGTCCTCACCATTCAATTGGCAGTAATCACCGTACAATTATTATGTATTATTGCTGCTGAAATAGGGTTCTCTACCTGACCTGATGCAATTATTGCTTCTTTAACTCCCATTTCTATTGCCTCAGTACATGCCATAACTTTCTTTTCCATACCAAATCCTATCTTTGGTAGGGCTACTGTCGCCTGTTCAAATGTCACGTTTGTAATTAACTTATCGTTTAATATCAGTCCATTGACATTTGTAATAAATATCACTTTGTCAGCTTTTACCTCACCTGCAATATATGCAGCAGCTCGATCTCCATCTACATTAAGAAAATCAAATTCTTCACTTAATGCAATAGGTGAAACAACAGGAACATATCCTTTATCTA